>Ga0066190_10000203_pt1 | contig 10340 bp, 11 predicted proteins | sample WorMettanBELIZE1_FD_58708 | JGI IMG/M metagenome (GOLD analysis project Ga0066190, IMG submission 58708) | Marine gutless worms symbiont microbial communities from Max Planck institute for Marine Microbiology, Germany - Olavius tantulus... | ecosystem: Host-associated > Annelida > Digestive... | reverse complement strand
AATTTTTATGAGTCAATATTATCTCAAATTTCAGCAACTTTGGGGATCTCGTGCAAAGGTTTCAGGACAAAATTAACAAGATTATTTATTCTGACATAACCAAGTTCTAATATCCTAGTTAATCTTGTAAATCCTGTACCATTAGGAGATAAGCTCGAAGCTCGAATGTCAACACGACTTAGCGATTCCACCAGCGCTGTGCAGGGGCTCCCGAGGGCTCCTTTCGGCGCGTATATGGAATCGAGATTACCAACAGCAAAAAGGCTAAGCCGATGGCGAGCCAGTTCCCCAGGTATCCGAAGGGCGTCGCCCCCCGGCGTGGCTGCACCTCGACTGAAAAGGCGCCGCGTTCGAAGAGAGGTACCTTACCTACGATCTCCCCTCGGTGGTCGAGGATAGCGGAAATCCCGGTGTTGGTGGACCGCAGGAGCCAACGTTCGTTCTCCAAGGCCCGCATGCGTGCCATCTCCAGATGTTGGTGAGGGGCCGACGAGTCGCCGAACCAAGCATCGTTGCTCACATTGATGAGGTAGGCCGCCTCCGGCAGAGCTTCGACTATCTCGGCAGGAAACACGTCCTCGTAGCAGATGGAGGCACCGGCCAGATGCTCGCCTACCCGCAGCAGCGGCCGTGGGGCATCGCCCGCGGTGAAATTCGACATGGGGACCTCGAAGGCCCGAGCGATGGGCCCCAGCCAGTCCCGGAACGGGATGAACTCACCGAAAGGGACCAGGTGGCGCTTGCGATAGACATCCTCGACCGTCCCGATACTGATGAGACCATTGAAGTAACTGAAGTAAAGGCGCGCCTCACGGTCCATGATCGGGATCCCGATCACCAGCTCGGTGCTTTGTTTGCGCGCCTCCGCTGCAAGCGGCCGGATGAAGATATCCTCTACCTTATGCAGGAAATCCGGAACCGCTGTCTCCGGCCATAGAATCAGATCGCTGTCCCAGTTCTCGCGGGTGAGTTCCAGGTAGGTGCGTAGGTTGAAGACGCGCGTGTCCGGGTCCCATTTCAGAGATTGCGGGATGTTGGCCTGCACCACGGTAGCCCGGAAGCCCTGGCCATCCGGCTCGGTCCACTCGATGCCCTCGAGGATGGTGCCGGCGAGATGGATCAGGACGAGCCCGGCGAGTGCGGCGTACCTGACCCGCCCCCACCGTCGTATCAGGCACCAGAGCAGCCCGGCGCATAAGGCCAGCACGAGACTGATCCCATAGACGCCCGCAATCGGCGCGAAACCCGCCAGTGGGGCGTCGATCTGGGTATAGCCGATAGCGAGCCAGGGAAACCCCGTAAAAAGCCAGCCCCGCAGCCACTCGGTCAGGACCCAGGCCGCGGGAAACGCCAGCAGAGGACCGCTTATGCGCGCCTTGTCGCTGAGCTTGGCTGTCAGAGCGCCGGCGATCCCATAATAGAGCGCCGTCACGACCATCAGCAGGGTGGTCATCAGATAGGCCAGCCAGGGGGTCATATTGCCGTATTCGTTCAGGCTGATGCGGATCCAGAAGATACCGAAACCCATCAGACCGATCCCAAACCCCCAGCCGACCAGAAAGCCTTCCCTTGGTCTCTGCCTGGATATAAGCTCGTAGAAAAGGGCCAGGGACAGCATCGAGACGGGAGAGAAGGAAAAGGGCGCGAAGGCGAGTACCGCCAGGCCCCCGGCGGATGCGGCGAGCAGGATGCGAACGGTAAGCGGAAGACCGGAAATCACGGACGGCACGTTGGAAGATCTCGCGGAGGAAGGCAGGTGCCGTTTCTATCAGCCGTGTCCGATATGGTCAAATCTTCACCGAACGCTGGCGGACCGAGCTTGGCCGCTTCTATTCCGCTCTAAGGTTTGGTCGGATCTCAGGCGCACCAAGGCAGGAGAAAGATCGATCACTACCGCCGTGTGCTCTATATCACCAACTCGTCGGTACCGAGGAGATGATGATCCCGGCCGTCAAAATACCCAGCCCGACGATCAGCACAGGCTCCAACGAGGCACCTTGCACGGCGCTTGGGCCACCGAAATCAAACGCGGACTCGCCACTCGAGCATGCTACCGCCGGCGTACGCGTTGACATCGACGACCACTACTTTCCAGCGCCTGGGGTTCCCCCGAAGTGGATGCTGTTCTCTCTTTGGTTACCATATGGATAAATATATTTTATGATTAGCAATAAAAATTTTTGGTGGCGCCTAAGAGGAATTATATTCATAATAGGTAATTGAATTTAGTGAATCTTGAGGATCTTGGCAAAATGATCATGAACAATCCCTTCTCCGAGCTTTCGGCGTTTATACCTGCCTTCGTAATGCAAGCGTACGTCGTGGCTATGTTTCTCCTGGTCATAGCTAGCACTGTACTCGATATGGTTCACAAGAAAAGCGCGCAATACTTTTTCGAGAATGCGCAAAAAGCGAAGAAAAGCGCAAAGCGTACTGTAAGCGGGGCAGAAAAGACATCGCTGTTGTTGAAAACTATTACTAGCGAAGTTCTGACTTCTGCTGAGTTTGCAAACCTCAGACGCAGGATTTCTCATCTTTTTACCATGTATGGCTTTATCACATTTATCGTTACTACGGCCATTCTGGTTTTCGCCTATCCCACCCCCGCCGATCAAGCACCAACGATCCTCCCCCTGCTTTGGCACCTTGGCGCATTGATGCTTTGCTTGGGTGGTTACTGGTTTTGGTTCTTTATCCGGGTCGATGTCTCGTCCGAAGGCCATCCTTGGTATCGCCTGGTGCGTGCAGACCTCTTCATTGTCTCACTGCTTGCGACTGCAACATTCGCCTTGATCTGGTCCGCATTTCAGGCCATGGGTGCGCCCGGATCGAGTATGTTTTTCTTTGCTTTGTTCATCCTTTCCAGCACCGTGCTGTTCGGCACCGTCTTGTGGTCCAAATTCGCGCACATGTTCTTCAAGCCCGCGGCTGCTTATCAAAAGCGATTAACCGAAGCGGATGGCTCGAGAGAGAATCTGCCGGAGCTTACCGACAGAACAAACCCGGCTGACAGAAACAGGCACTCCATGGAGTTGCTGAAGGACGCGCCACTCCATATGGGGCTTGGTATCGAGCGAGAAGCTCCACGCCATTACTGAATATGGCTGTAACTGATCAACAAAAGTAAGGGGAATACTATGCCGACTTTTGTCTATATGACTCGCTGTGATGGCTGTGGAGCATGTGTCGATATTTGCCCTTCTGACATTATGCACATTGATAGGACCGTCCGACGCGCTTACAACATTGAGCCCAACATGTGCTGGGAGTGCTACTCATGTGTAAAGGCCTGTCCCCATCATGCGATCGATGTTCGCGGATACGCGGATTTCGCCCCGCTTGGACACAGTCTTCGAGTAATCCGCGAAGAAGAAAAAGGCACGATCGCGTGGCGGATAAAGTTTCGAAATGGGACAGAGAAGAATTTCCTGTCTCCAATTACGACCAAACCTTGGGGTCAAGAGATACCGAAGCTTGCCGATCAGCCAGAACCTTCACCGGAAATGCGTGATAGTCAGCTCTTGTTCAACGAGCCCAAATATATACGCCTGGACGACGATGATTTACATACATTGGAGTCCAATGGCCTGAAAATGAAAGAAGGGGTGTACTACTGATGGCCTTCAAAACAATCGTTGAAGACAGCATTGACGTCTTGGTCGTTGGTGCGGGTTTGGGCGGTACCGGTGCTGCCTTCGAGGCCCGATATTGGGGTAAAAACAAGAAGATCGTCATCGCCGAGAAAGCCAATATCGATCGTTCCGGTGCGGTCGCCCAGGGCCTTTATGCGATCAACTGCTATATGGGCACACGCTGGGGTGAGAACAACCCTGAAGACCATGTACGTTACGCACGTATCGACCTGATGGGTATGGTTCGCGAAGACCTGCTGTTTGATATGGCTCGTCACGTAGACTCTAGTGTTCATCAGTTCGAAGAATGGGGTTTGCCCCTGATGCGTAACCCAAAGACTGGTGCTTATCAGCGTGAAGGGCGATGGCAGATCATGATTCACGGTGAATCATACAAGCCGATCGTAGCAGAGGCCGCCAAGAAATCAGCGGATAAAGTATACAACCGAGTATGTGTCACTCACCTGCTGCTGGATGAAGCCAAGGAGAATCGAATCGCCGGCGCTGTTGGTTTTAACATTCGCACTGGTAACTACCACGTATTCAAATCCAAGACAGTCATTGTTGGTGCAGGCGGCGCCTCGAATATCTTCAAGCCTCGTTCCGTTGGTGAAGGGGCTGGTCGTGTCTGGTATGCGCCCTGGTCTTCCGGTTCGGCTTATGGCCTGCTAATCAATGCCGGCGCAAAGATGACTCAAATGGAAAACCGTATCGTGCTTGCGCGCTTCAAAGACGGTTACGGTCCGGTTGGTGCATATTTCCTGCACCTCAAGACCTATACGCAAAACGGTCTCGGCGAGGAGTATGAATCCAAATGGTTCCCGGAACTACAGAAAATGGTAGGTAAAGAATATCTGGATCCGGAAGCTTCGCACAGAACCCATAGACCAATTCCGACCTGTTTACGTAACCATGCATTTATCAGTGAGGTCAATGCCGGTCGCGGTCCTATCCATATGGTTACCATGGAAGCATTCCAGGATCCGCATCTCGAAGAGGTGGGTTGGGAGAACTTCCTAGGTATGACCGTTGGTCAGGCTGTACTGTGGGCGGCGACCGATGTCGACCCCAAGCATCAGAACCCGGAACTGACCACCTCCGAGCCTTACGTCATGGGTTCACATGCAACCGGTTGCGGTGCGTGGTGCTCCGGACCGGAGGATGTATCCCCTCCCGAGTATTTTTGGGGCTATAATCGCATGATGACGGTCGAAGGACTGTTCGGTGCCGGTGATGCGGTCGGCGGCACACCACACGCCTTCTCATCCGGGTCATTTACTGAAGGTCGTCTTTCGGCAAAGGCTGCCTGCAAGTATATCGACGACGGCAAAGCAGAAGGTATCGTCGTATCCGACAAGCAGATCAATGACCGTAAAGCGGAGATCTACAAGCCGTTAGAACATTACAAGATCTACCGCAATGAGATCACAGCTGGCACGGTCAATCCGAACTACGTTAACCCGCGGCAGGGCCTCGACCGGCTGCAGAAGCTGATGGATGAATATGGTGGCGGCGTGACCGTCAACTACATGACCAACGAAAAGCTACTGAATATCGGTCTCAAGAAGCTCAAAATCCTGGAAGAAGATCTGGAAAAGATCGCAGCGGAAAACATACATGAGCTGCTGCGTGCTTGGGAGTTGAAGCACCGTTACCGTACTTCCGAGTGTGTCATGCAGCATACATTATTCCGTAAGGAAACCCGTTGGCCTGGCTACTACTATCGTGGTGACGCACTCAAGCTGGATGATGAGAACTGGCATGTGTTGACAGTTTCTCGTCGTGATCCTAAAACAGGTGAATACACCATGGAAAAGGCACCTTGTTATCACCTGGTCGGTAAAGACGAAGAGTGATGTACAAATGACTACCTAGTGTAACCTATTTTTTCCTTTAAAAGATCAACATGGAATATGTTGGTCTTTTTTTATTGTTGTCCTGCAATACCGGATTCTTGGTGTAGCGATGCTGTTAACAGCGAGGAAAGCGGATTAATGGTGAACATGCGATGAACATAACGGAACACACGGATGAAGAGATCCTGGCGATTTCCGACCCGATGTGGGATGATCTTGTCAGATATTCTAATAAAGGTGATTACGGAAAATTCATACGAAAATTTTCGTATTCGTTGCTTCTTGGCCTTAATGAAGTCGAAGTGGGGAAGCAGTTTGTAAAAAGCGAGCTGACAAGAAATTTATCTGAAGAAAGAGACTATCTCGGTATCATCCGTCGTGGCGAGCATGTGACGGTTCTTTATAGGCAAAGAAGTACCAAAAAGGAAGGTGAATGGCTCGGAAGATTGGTGCTGGGCTATGAAAATGGAGAGGTGAAGATTTTCGGCGCCTCCATTTTCTGAACATCGCTTCTCGCAAAGTTATGAAAGAGACTATAAAGGATAACAAGTTTGTCGAGTTGACGTATAAGGTCGTCGACAAGAAATCAGGTAATGTGCTCACCGGGGTCGAGTTTCCCTTGGGTTATGTCCATGGCGTCAATGCACTCCTGTCGGCTCAAGTAACAGAGGAGCTCGAAGGTAAATTGGTTGGTGATGTCATTCAGGTACCTATCGACTGCGATCGGTTATATGGACCGCGAGACGAATCCTTGGTTTTCACGGACTACATCGAAAATGTTCCCCAGGAATATCGAGAGATCGGTACGACGATTGTGATGGAAAACGAAAAGGGCGAAACGCGGAATTTTATTGTAACCAGAATGGATGAAAAAACATTGACGGTTGATGGCAATAATCCGTTTTGTGGTCGAGAGGTTGTTTTTTTGCTTGAGATATTGACTGTTCGTGATGCAACCGATGAGGAAATTGAAGCAGGCGGAATGATCGACGTTGATCCGGGAATTGAGGAGATTCTCAGACAGCAACAATAGCTGGGCCGCCACTCATGACTCCTTTGGTTTCAATACCCCATTACGGCTCCAGGTGAAGATTTACTAGTCTGAGCACGTATGCTTGCTCATTGTCGATGTCGATGGTGTCGATTGCCGGGTTTCGCTCTTCAACCTAGTCTAGGATTTTCCTATGCTTAATATCGATAGCATAATCCACCGGCGACTCCGACTAGAAGCCGGTGATCGCTAGCTGAACTAGATCACGAGTTCATTAGCAGCGAGGATGGGAACGATGATGGAGATGATGATCCCGGCCACCAAAATGCCCAGCCCGACGATCAGCACGGGCTCCAATAGGGTGAGCAGGCGCTTGACGTTGGCCTGGACCTCCTTGTCGTAGATCTCCCCGACCTTGGCGAGCATGGTGTCCAGGTAGCCGGATTCCTCACCGACCCGGACCATCTGCTTCCTTTTTTTCAGCAGCGTCGAGAAGGTGTGACAGAAGCATGTGGTCTCCAGCTTCCAGATCAGGTCACCGAACATGGGTAGAGCCAGCCGCCGCCGGTCGAGCCGGGTCCGCACCGCCGGATCTTGGAGCCGGCGTTCCAAGGCCAGGGCAATCCGCGACCACTGCGAGCAGGGCCCACCAGTAATCCCGGAACAGGTCGCCGACGGCAATGACGATGTGGGTCGGCAAGGGCAGGGCTGCCCCCATGTCCGCGAACAGGACCGAGAACTGGGGGACTACGAACACCAGCAGCATAATCACCGAGAGGCCGGCTATCACTAACAGGATCCATAGGGTAGATCAGAGCCGATGTGATGGTCTCTCGCAGCTCGTTGGTGCGCTCCAGGTAGTCGGCGAGGCGACCGAGTACCACCTCCAAGCTACCGCTGGCCTCGCCGGTACGTACCATGTTCACGTATAGGCGCGGGAACTGTCCGCCTTGTTCTTCCAGGACTGCGGCGAAGGTGGAACCGCCGCTCACCCGACCCTGTAAGGTTGTCATGACCCGGACGATCCGTTCTTCCGGTGAGAGATCGATCAGGATCTGGAGGGAGCGGTCCAGGGTCAGACCGGACTCCAACAGGGTTGAGAGCTCCCGGGTCAGCACGGCGATCTCCTTCGCCGCAAGGGGGCAAACCCGACTCTGGCGCAGCCGGTTACTCAGTCCGCCGGCAGGTCGGATCTTAAGCGGAATCAGGTCCTGTCCCTGGAGCTGCCGAATCACGGCCACCGCATCGGGCGCCTCCAGCTCGCCCTCCGTGGTCTCGCCGTCTTGACGCACCGCCTGGTAGGTGAAGCATGCCATCGGATCAGGTCTCCTCGCCGGCGACCCGAATGACGCATGACTTCTTCAACCGTCGTGCGTCTGGCCAGGGCCTTGCGCAGACCGTCTTCGTACATACTCGACATCCCTTCCGCAAGCGCCTGACGTCGGTAGCGGTAGCGTGGGAGAGTACCGATTGGCGAATGCGGTCGGTCATGCTCAGGACCTCGGTGATCACCCGTCCCAGGTAGCCGGTGTCATTGCACTGCCCGCAGCCGACTGCACGGTACAGAAAAAAGTCCTTCTCGTCCGGGTCCTGGCGGACGATGGAACGCAGGACCCCCGCGAAGGTCATGCCGATCTGCGGCTTGACCTGGATCTGATTGATGCCCGCCAGCTGATACTCCAGCGGGTCTTCCACGGTGATGATTTTGCGCTCTTGGGTGTTGAGGCGGCTCAATGCCGTATACAGGGTGGTGCTCTTGCCGTTGCCCGTGGGCCCGGTGACTAGGAAGATACCGTAGGGCATGTCCAGGATGGTGCCGAGCCGCTCCCGGGGCGGGCCATCGAAGCCCAGGGCGTCGAAATCGAAGCGCACGCTTTCCTTGTCGAGCAGACGCATGACCAGGCTCTCACCGAATAGGGTGGGCACCGTGGACACCCGCAGATCGGGCTCCTTGCCTTGTACCCGCAGGGGGATACGCCCATCCTGGGGCGGGCGGCGCTCGGCGATGTTGAGCTTGGACATGATCTTGATGCGGGAGATGACCGCAGCAGTGGAATGGGTTGGCGGAGAGTCCGTCTCCTTGAGGATGCCGTCGATCCGGTAGCGGACCTTGAGCTGGTCCGCGAAGGGCTCAATATGGATGTCCGAAGCGCGGGACTCCACCGCGCGCTGGATGATCTGATTGGCTAGCCGGACCACCGGTGCCTCGCTGGCTAGATCCTTGAGGTGCTCGATGTCGTCCTCGGAGACCTCGCCAAACTCCGGTGTGGACTTGTCCCGCTTTGGTTTCGCCCTCCGCCTGCTCGTAGAGGCGCGTCACGGCCAGCTCGATCTCCGACGGTAGACCGACGGTGCAGGCTACCCCTTTACCCGTGGCCATGGTCAACGCATCCGGCACGAAGGCGTCGGCAGGATCCGCTACGGTAACAGTGAGCCCCGCCTCGTTGTCGCGCAACGGCAGCACGCCGGCGTCCTTGAGAAGGCGGGGGCTGAACAGCTCCGGCGCAACCGTTGATTGGGGGAAGTCGGCAGCTTCCACTAAGGGGAGGTCCAGGACTTGCGAGAACGCCGACGCCATGTCCGTTCCGAGACCAGACCGAGACGAACCAGCATCCGCAGGATCGGGTCGCTGCTCTCTCCGGGCGCGCGCCAAATCCGGGTTTCCGAGCTTGCCCAGTTCCTGCAAGAAAGCGACGACACGACACGCGACGGATTCGTCCGCGGCTCTATTGTCTCCTGCGTCGCCGCTTTCGGGGGGAGGGTGAGGGTCGTCCGCGTCGTATCTTTGGCAAGGTCATCTCCCCCGGTTGCGTGGTGGCCCTCGGATACCGGACGATCAAATTCCAGGTTGTCAGCCATGGACGGCCTCCCCGAGCAGTTGTGCAGGATCGGCTTGCGGGCCGCCGAGCGGGTCGCGCCAGTGAGGTTCAGAGTACTGAGCGCTGCGTGCAGGGCCGCTGCGTCATCGGCCCAGACGCCGGCTTCCAGTGCTTCGAGTCCGCGTGCTAGTTCATCCGATTCCGGCACCGGCCCCTGCCAGGCAACGCGAATCTTAGGATGTGCAGTCTCCGCCAGGTCTTACGATTCGTAGAAGAGCTCTTCGTAGAGCTTCTCGCCGGGCCGCAAGCCCACATACTCGATGGCGATGTCTTCACCGGGGAGCTTGCCGGAGAGACGGATCATCTGATCTGCTAGGTCGGGAATCGCGATGGGTTCGCCCATATCGAGCACGAAGATCTCACCGCCCCGCCTGATGGCCGTCGCCTGCATGATCAGCTGGCAGGCCTTGGGGATGATCATGAAGAAACGCTTGATTTCCGGATGGGTGACAGTCACTGGTCCACCGCGCTCGATCTGGCGTCGGAACAAGGGCGCCACGCTGCCCGCCGAGTCCAGCACATTACTAAAGCGCATCGTCTCGAAGCGGGTTTTGGAATCCTCGAAGACCGCCTAATAGAGGATTTCGGCCGCTCGCTTGGTGGCACCATGCTGTTGATCGGATGTACCGCTTTGTCGGTGGAGATCAGCACGAATTCTTCGCACTCGAAGTCGTTCGTGGCCTGGGCGATGACGTGGGTGCCCAGCACATTGTTACGGACTGCCGGGCGTATCTGCTGCTCTAACAGGGGTACGTGCTTGTAAGCCGCGGCATGAAAGACGACCTGCGGTCGCTCCCGTTCGAACAGCCCGCGCACGGCTGCCGTGTCGGTAACATTGAGCAGAACACACGCCATCTCTACTAGGAGATAGGTTTCCCGCAGCTCCGTCTCGATACGGTGAGACCTTTGCGCGATATGCATGAACTTCCAATTTATTAAGCCCCCCGTTTTTTCAATCAACCAGCTGCTCGTTATTTGTTCG
>Ga0066190_10000202_pt1 | contig 10371 bp, 7 predicted proteins | sample WorMettanBELIZE1_FD_58708 | JGI IMG/M metagenome (GOLD analysis project Ga0066190, IMG submission 58708) | Marine gutless worms symbiont microbial communities from Max Planck institute for Marine Microbiology, Germany - Olavius tantulus... | ecosystem: Host-associated > Annelida > Digestive... | reverse complement strand
GTTGTTGGAACACATGTGACGTTAGACTGTAGTCTTTGTTTCTGGTTTCAAGGTCTGTTTTCGCCCTAACTCGGTCTAGATTCTCTTCCTCTTAGCCAGGATATGCAATGAGTGTTTGCGGGGAACACAGAGGGAAGGTAGAGGAGGAAACCCGGCTTCTGGAGGAGAGAGGATGTCTTAGATATCTTTTGAGGACTTTACTAGCTCTTCTGATTAGGACTATCCTTTCCAAAAGGAACTCCTCTGAAGCACAGATGCGATAGAAAATCTATTTTTCATTCTGGGCCCAGAAAAAAAGTAAAATTTTCAAAATCAAGTGCGGAATCTCTGACTGAACGCTACGAATCAATTATTTCCCTCAGACGGATCGGATGAAAAGACTCTTCACATTAGGACTGTCTTGAGAGAGTTGGAAAAGAAACTACACCAACCGGTAGGGCTCTCTATCATGTTTGGCAAGTCATTGTCTCTCTGCGGACAAAGAGAATATGTGGATGTGGCGTCTTACAGGGAGGTGGTTACCTCTTTCGTAGAAGATCTTTGGTCAAAGCTGAGGAAGAAAGATATGTACGAGCTCTTGTGAAAGTATGTTTTATCATCATCAGTGATTGCCCTTTTATTCGCTTTGGTTCCCCTCCGGTCCGCTTTGGTTCCCCTCCGTCTGATCCTTACAACCTCGTCGCCTGACCGGTAGAGCAACTCTCATCTTCTTCACAGAAGATAAATATCGTATCGTTGCTTCAACGCCTTGGAGACCATCTGGCGTCCTTCCAACTCGCCATGGACCCTGAGGATGACGTTATTCCCTCGGTTTTTCAAACGTTTCCATACACCGAGAAAGATGCAAAAGAATTCTTCCTCCTTGTCCGGAGGCACGCCCGAAAGCACACTCGAGGACCATTCCGAGAGATACATCCATCCTGAAAGGGCCTCCCCTTGAGCGCAAGCCCAACGGAGAAGTATCTGCCTCCGAAAGGGCAACGTCTCCGTCAACCTATTCAGAGAGAGGTCCCCAAAGCCCGCTTGCAAGAGGGCCTCCACTCTGGAGCTCTTCCATTGATACGGATGGTACAGACCTTCAGCCACCTCGCTCAAAGCAAGACTCCTCCATTGATCAATGGTTTTCCCCTTGAGACGCACCCTATCACTTCGATCCCGACCTCCTTGAGGACACCCTGCACAATCCACCCCCGAGCACCCCACTCCCGAACACGAAACACATCGCCTCTGAGAGGATTGCGGAGGAGTTGAAAACATACCTTCATGCTTACGATCCTGACACACATAGACTTCGTGGACTTCGTGAAGGCACCCATCGTCGCAATAACACACTCTTCCCCTTCCCAAATCACTTGCTTTTTGGAGACTATGGAGCAACCGCTGTTCTTTTTTCTTGCGGAGGACATCCACACGGATCCATCCCTCTGTATACTCATACCCTTTTTGCTCCCATACGAGAGGTTCTTCGGATTCCCCCACGTAAGCAAAGAGTTCTATACGTCCATTCCCGCAGCGTTGTTTTATAGTTTCAACAACCTCCATAACAGACCCTTGCTCTACCTTCCCATGGGCAACAAATAGCTCTGCTAACTCCTGTTGCAACCAATGCGCTAGCGAAATAGGCAAGGGGGGAATACCCCTCAAGGGAGGCACATTTTGGTCCCTTCCCGAAGAAGTAAACTTTGATAGCCGTTCTACTCGTTTTTTGGGAGGAAGAAGCTCGATATAGCTCCTCTTTCCCGCAGTTATCACCCTCTTGAAGAGGTCCGCCGAGGTAAGAAAACAAATAGAATACAATGGAATTGACACAGTAGTTTCTTCCCAACCGATCTCCATTGTTCTAGGCGAAGATGGGCGAGAACCATCATGAGAGAACACCATGAGAGGGAAGCATCTACCAGGATGAAACGTATTACTCCCTGCTCGTTCTCTTTGTTGGAATCTCTCATAGAGGAACAAATGGCGACGCAAGGCACGACCCGTCGCTGTAGACTGTTTAGCAATCTGGGTTGGGGTGCCTTGTCCCGTGAGGTACCCACCCCTCTCCCCTCCTTCAGGTCCTAGGTCAATGACCCAGTCAGCATCAGCAATCAGATCTAGGTGATGTTCGATGCAGAGCACCGTGTGTCCTCCTTGGACTAGAGCATGCATCATTTGCTTCATCTGGGTTACTTCCTTCCCATGCAAACCTCTCATAGGCTCATCCAAGAGGTAGAGAGTGCTCTCTTTCTTTTTTCCTTTCTTCTTCCTTTGGGTGATTGCCTTGACCAGACGCAGACGCTGCGCTTCGCCCTCGGAGAGCGAGGAAAGGAGCTGCTGCGCCTTGAGGTACCCTATGCCGACCCTCTCCACATTGTGGAGACGGGACTCAATCCAGGGGATTGTTGCAAAATGCTCTTTCCACTCTCGCAATGACATCGATGTCATGTCTCTGAGCGTTTTACCCTTGTACTGCATATTCTCAAGGTCGGTCCCCTCCTCCTGCTTACGGAAGAAGTCGCGCAATCTTTGCGCCGTATATCCCCTCTTTTTAGCCTCTGGAAGACAAGCAAGTAGATCTGTAATAGGTCGCAGCACGCCCAAGTAAGTGAGGGGCGTTGCTCGGTGGTGCCTGAATGAGAAGGAAGGAAACAAGTCAACCACCCTATCGTACAGAGGCGCGATATGCTCCCTCACAAGGGTCGATTTCCCTGCTCCCGATACCCCCGTCACTACGGAGAGCTTGCATAGGGGGATGTGGCATTCTATTGACTTAAGATTTTGGTGATTGGCATTGGCAACACTCAGCCATTGCTCCATCCCCATGGGGTCATTCCTCAATTGGCGAGGACGGCATATGTAACTGCCTGTAGGCAATGAAGCGGAGAGTTCTCCCTGATTCAGAACGTACCCCCCCTCATCGCCAGAACCCCATCCCATCTCAATCACATGGTCGGCGTGCAGGATCATCTCTTCGTCATGTTCAACAACGACGATCGTATTCCCCCTGTCACGCATCGAACAGAGTAATCCTATTAAGCGATCCCTATCCTCGGCATGCAGACCTGAGGAAGGCTCATCGAGGACGTAGAGTAAGTGATTTCCGCCACGAGCCGCCAACATAGCCAAACGCACACGCTGCAATTCCCCACCTGAGAGGGAAGAAACGATACGTTCCATACCAAGATAGTGTACTCCCAGCTGACGCAAGAGGGTTCTTATTCTTTCTTTTTCTTCTCCCTTGGGACGACCCATCCATTCCTCAAGCGTGCAATGTAGCGAAGGGAAACGACGCTGATCCAGCCCTATCGTAGGGGGCAAGAAGTCAATAGAACCTCTCTTATAAGACGCACAACGGCGCCCCTCACCCACAAGAAGGTCAAACGCCAGAGAGCTCTTCCCGGACCCTGAGGGGCCACAGACCACACTCAACTGGTATAGGGGAATATCAACATTCACGTTCTTCAGGTTATGAACGGAAGCATTTCGTACTCGTACTGTGGAACGTATTGTAGGAATAGTGACCTCGGGAGCGACGACTGCATATCTCCATCATGACGAAAAAAGGAGGGCCCAGCATAGAAGATTTGGCAAAAAGACGACTAGATGGTAGTTGTGAAGAAATGAAACACCTTCTGTCCAACATCGCAACAGTCATCCTCGCTGGGGGCAAAGGGCAAAGGTTGATGCCCCTCACCAAATACCGGGCCAAACCGGCCGTACCTCTCAAAGGATCTCTCCGCCTTATTGACGTATCCATCGAAGCTGCGAGGAGGGTTTCGCTGGGCCCGGTATTCCTCGCAACACAATATCAAGAAGAGAGCATCCTACGTCACTTGAAACACAGGGGCATCCATAGAAAACTACAAGTCCTCTCTGGACATGAAGTAGGTGGATATCAGGGTACGTCCGACGTCATTCGAAAGAACTCTTTCCTCTTGAGGCAATGTGGCGCAGAATATTTTCTTATCCTCTCGGGAGATCAGATCCATAATCTCGATATTCCCTCCTTCATCACTCGAGCTCAGAAGCAGAACAGACCCTGCTGCGTCTCCTCCATTCCCGTGTCTGAACGGGATGCTCCTCGCTTCGGTATCCTCAAACAAAGTCCTGAGGGAAGGATCCAGCAATTCCATGAAAAACCTGCGGACAAAGAATTGTTGCGCAGTCTGCGCTCCTTCTCTCAATCCTCTAAAAAACCCTTCCTCGGATCGATGGGAATCTACCTCTTTAAAAAAAATTCCCTTATTCACCTATTGGATCAACACCCCTTCCTTGATTTTGGGCAAGAGGTGATTCCTCACTATGTCAAAGAGGGCATCGCATCTACAGTCATGCATCCAGGACACTGGAAAGACATAGGCACCATTCCCTACTACTTCGAGACCCTCCTCAGACTCTATCCGAGGCGTTCTTTCCCCCTTTGCCGGACCAAGAACACCGTCTTTCTTGAAGAACATCACGCACGGCAAACGGTCGTGGGTCGCCATTGCCACCTTTCTAACGTCATCGTAGATGTAGGAGTCCATATCGGACATCACGTGCATCTAGAGTGTCCTCCGAACTATCCAGACATTGACACACCATCCATTTCTACTCGAAACGGTGTAGTGATCGTGAAGCAGAACGCTCACCTAGAGGACGGGTTTACTCTTCCCCAATAAGAAAAATTTGTTTAGCCTCTGGGTTATGTCTGTGTGGGCTATTGCTGATCTCCATCTCCATTTTGATGCGAAGTCTAGGGGACTTCCTTGCAACAAGCGTTGGGGCAACCACGAGGAACGCGTTGCCACCGCCTGGCAAGCCCATATCCATGCTGACGACCTTGTTCTCATTGCTGGGGATGTTTCATGGGCTTCCCAATTAGATGAGGTGAAACCCGACCTGGAGTGGATCGATGCCTTGCCAGGGACCAAGGTGTTCGTTAAGGGGAATCATGATTTTTGGTGGTCCTCCACAAAAAAGACAAAGGCCATCCTACCACCTTCCATTCAACTGTTGCACCATGGGTTTGAATGGAACAACATTGCCATTGCGGGCACACGCCTCTGGGATGACCCTTCCTGCGACTGCAGTTCTCTGAACGAGTATGTACCACAATGGAGCGAACACGATCGGTCCATCTTTTGCAGGGAGGTGGAGAGACTCAAACGGAGCCTAGAAGCTCTCTCTCCCAACGCTGAGATGCGCATCGTCATGACTCACTTTCCACCTATCCATGCTCAGATGATGACATCTGAAATCACTCTACTCTTTGAAGAATACTCTGTGGACCTAGCTATCTTCGGTCATCTCCATGCCGTCCCCCTAAACAAGTACTATCTTGGTTGCAAAGGAAAGACCTCCTATTTACTTACGGCATGTGACGCCTTGAATTTCATTCCTGTCCAGGTTTTGGATCGAGTAGGAAACAGAATCTTGCGATGCCCTGAGGAGAAAAGGTCATGAAAGGGTTAAACCAGTTAAGCCATCATGCCGCACCAAAATGAGAGTTTACCGTTCTTCGGTCTCGGATCACCGAAGAAAATGAAGCTATTCAAAAATATAAGTGGGGCAAACTTTGCAAGAGAACAGAGACGGTCTTGCGCCAAGCCGATGCACAGCGTGCGATTCTGGAGTATCCCCGAAAGCATCACTTTGTCGAGTGTGAACTACTTTGCGTGTATCGGGAAATCCAGTACGGGAAGAGGAGGCTCCCGATCCAGGATACTCCGGTTCCAGTCAGTTATTCGTCTCGAGAAAAATTCGTGATCTTTAAAGATGCTTTTGAACAGTGGTATCAAAGTCAGGATTTCTTCATTACAGCGACCGTGATTTCGATGGAGAGACTTTCTCCAAAAAGGAATTTCTTTAAATTCAAATGCGGAATATGAACTCCACTACCTCCACTGGGGAGATAAAGGTCGTCCTGCCACCTTCTATCCAATTATTACAGTGTGGGCTTGAGTGGAATGGTATTGCCGTTGCGGGAACTTGCCTCTGGGACGACCGTTCTTGTGACTGTAGCTCTTTCAATGGGTATGTACCACAGTGGAGTGAAAGCGATCGGTCCATCTTCCTCAGAGAGGTGGAGGAACTCGAACGGGACCTCAAGGCTCTTGCCCCACGCGCTGGGGTACGCATCGCCATGACTCATTTTCCCCTCATCCACGCTCAGACTATGACTTCCGAAGTTACTCCTCTTTTCGAGAAATACTCTGTAGACCTGTCCATCCGAACAGGTACTACCTCGGTCACAAAGGAAACACTTCCTATTTACTCACGGCGTGTGATGCTTTGAACCTCATTCCTGTCCAAATTTTGGACCGGAGCAAGAACAAAATCTTGCGATGTCCCGAGGAAAAAGAATAGTCGGCGAGTTGGGAGCGTCGGTGCCATGCCAATGAGGGACGAGACGCAAGACGTTTGCGAGGTTTATCTTCCCCGGAAGAGTTGAATAAGACTTCACCTAGAGAAATGGAGGGTGGTACGGGTCGTGTCTGCTCCACAGTGAAGAGCGCCGCATGGAGCGTTGCACGAAAGCGTGTATAACAATGCGTGATAGGAGCAAAGCTCACTTCCGAAACAGGATAGACTCCACGAGTGGAAGCAAGCTTTTCCCACTGCGATCGTTCTGCAAGAGGTATGGAAGGAAACTCGTAGAGTCCTCCCATCAAGCTCCATGGAGGATGATGGAAGAGCAATACATGCTCCTGCTCCCCACCTTGGCTGACCAAAAGGGGAACAAATCGATCTACAGGTTGGATCTGGTTTTTCTTGGGAGGTAGAATATTCTCCACTTGTTGGGTTCGAAAAGCAACACACACCTCTCTCAGGGGACACTGCTCACACAAAGCCCCCTTGGGCTTACAGATACAGGCTCCTAATTCAATAGAAGCCTCCACCAATTCCCAGGGATGTTGGGAAGCATCTCTGGGCAAGTGCTCATCTATATAGGAGTACGCCCGCTTGTGTATCTCTGCGCGACTCTGTTCTTTCCACCCCAAACAGCGCGCCACAACGCGAGCCACATTACCGTCTACAGCAACTCCCCTTTCTTGGAAAGCGAAAGAACGAATGGCTGCTGCCGTATAGGGTCCGATTCCGGGGATGGAAAGCAGGTCCTTTTCCTCTCTGGGTACAGCGCCCCAACGATCTAGAATGAAGCGAGCTCCTTGGTGCAACCTCCTCGTTCTAGAGTAATAACCTAGCCCTTCCCAAGCCTTCATCACCCGCGCTTCGGAAGCTTGTGCTAGACTCTGTAGATCAGGAAAAAGAGCCATCCACCTCAAGAAATAGGGAATAACCACTTCAGCACGCGTCTGTTGCAACATCACCTCAGAGACCCATACTTGATAACCTAAAATTCGTTGGTCCAGAGGCGAACAGTCCGTAATTGAACTGCCTGAAGAGGAATTTCTCCAGGAAGAATGTCTCCAAGGGAAAAGACGTTGGTTCTCCCTAAACCAAAGGCGCAACGGATTAAATGAAGTGTGCATTAGAAAACGAATGGACCGTAGGAATCGTTACCCCATTGTACACATCTGAAATAAGGTTATCACCATGATTTGCATCATGATTTGTACCTTGTTTTACACACCTCTTAGCGGTATAGTGCGGGGATATAACACAGAAGGTTCATGTGAGGACTGAAGGCTAAGTGTGCAGAGAGATATAGGTCATGTTGCAAACACAATAGACTATTCGCCCTTGTTCCATCCATGTAATCTTTGGGTAATGGGCTCCAAACGGTGGGCCCTGAGGAAAATTTCCAGATGGAAACTTCTGCAGGCGACAGAGAGGAGGCTTTATGAAACAGCTCCGTATCCCAGTTCTTCCTTCAAGGTTACATAACCTGGGGCAGGCTGAGTTGCAACCCGATAGGAAGGCCATGCGGGAGGAAATGTCCTCTTCCGACCTGAGTGTATATTTCCCTATCAGCAAGGAACTGCCCCCCCTCACGGTGCAACAGAGCTCCGCGAAGCGAGAACCCTTTTCAGGGGGCCCTCTACGCGTAGGGGTATTGTTTTCAGGAGGTCCCGCTCCCGGAGGCCATAACGTCTTATGGGGATTGCAAACAGCATTAGCCTCTCTACATCCTGAATCAAAATTGGTGGGATTCAAGGAAGGGGTTCATGGATTTCTCAAAGAGGAGACAATACTCCTAGACGAACGCCTCAGCCCATACGCAAATACGGGAGGGTTTGACTGCCTGGGCACTAGCAGAGACAAACTGTCTTCCTCTGAGGATTTAGCTCTGGGAGCCCAAGTAGCGCGCAATCAGAAGTTGAATGGGCTCGTCATTATTGGGGGGGACGATTCTAATACAAATGCGGCCCACCTTGCCGAGTATTTCTTCCAACGTCGGGTTCCTACTTCTGTCGTGGGGATTCCTAAAACTATCGACGGCGACTTGCAGGGAGGGGGCATTGAGCTCCCTTTCGGCTTCGACACGGCATGTACATGCTACAGCGATCTTATTGAGAACTTAATGAGGGACACTCTGTCTACGCGGAAATATTACCATTTCGTCCAGTTAATGGGTCGCTCCACGTCCCATGTCAATCTTGAATGCGCTCTTCGGAAACATCCCAATTTCACACTCATATCAGAGGAAATCACGGAACACAAACTCTCCTTAGAGACCATTGTCCAGAACATCTCTGAAACGATCAAACAGAGGAAAATGCGTGGCATAGATTTCGGCATCTGCCTCATCCCAGAGGGATGGATAGAGGCCATACCAGAGGTGAAACAGCTGTTGGATGAGATTGCTTCTTCCCATATTGAGGGACACTCATCATTGAGCACACTCTCCCAAACAGTATTGAATGCACTACCTGATGAGGACCAACACCTCCTACTCCATGAGCGGGATGATCACGGTAACATACCCCTATCACGGATGGAGAGTGGAAAACTCCTGTTGAGGCTTGTCTCCCGAAGTCTTGCGTCTCAGTCCTTGAATCTGAAAGCGATCGCCCATTCGTTTGGTTACGAAGGACGTTCCGCACACCCCACCCCTTTTGACGCGACATACTGTTTTTCTTTAGGACAGTTGGCAGCTCTTCTTATCTTCCATGGGAAGAACGGATACCTGTGTGCTATGGAATCCCTCACACGACCTACTGCAGAATGGAGACCTAGGGCCATTCCCATCTGTAACTTGATCTATATGGAACAGAGGAATGGTCTCACCATTCCCGTGATTAAGAAGAAATTGGTCGACCTCGATGGGATTCCTTTTCAGACACTAAGGAAAAACAGGGCTGCCTGGGCAAAAGAAAACGACTACGTCTTCTCTCCTCCCACCAACCCCGCTCTCGGGTACTCTCAACTGTCTGTAGGGTCGTTAGAGGTTCCTACGACACTGAGGATGTGTCCTAATAGGAACTCGGGCTAAGACGCCCTTTTTTCTGCGAAACAGGGAGATGTGGCACTCTCAGCGTTCTGTTCCTGTTGCAGGTAGCCATCCCGATAACGTTCGATCTCAGATAACTGGATCACCCATGCTGCTCCCTTTCTGAAGGCCCTTAGCAATCCGACACGTGCAGCATAGTAAATCTTCTGCACAGGGACATCAAGCATTTCAGCAGCCTCCTTCACGGAGTAGAACCCCTTATCTTTATCGAAAATGAGTTCCCCGTTGTACATGGATTTCTTTCTCGAGTATTTGTTCCTGTGATAGTCGGCCAGGTCCTGCATGGTAATCATCCACTGTTTTGCGTCTTTCTTGGCCTTGAGTTTCTTTTGCTTAATCGCGACGTAGATTGCCTGACGTGAGACTCGGCTTCTCTTAGCAGCTTCTCGAATGGTGAGGAGCCTTCTCTTCATTTCCTCGCTTTGGTCAAAATTCTCCATTGTCAAAATCTCCTTAAAAATTGCGTAACGCATCCAAAGTAAAAAAACCTTGGACCGAGATTTTTTCATAAAGATTCAATAAAGTCAATTTTTCAGTTGTATAAAAAATACTTTACAATCGCCTTTCGCTGCGCCAGCAATAGGTATGTTAAAAATATTTTAACAACACTTGCCTCTGACTTAGAGAATAAACCCTACAATCAAGGGATGCAGGAAAATGAGCACTTAAGATAAAACAAACCCTTCCACCAAGCCGTTCGCTCTAAACTATAATGCTCGACACAGAAAAGCACTCTCCCTCAGCTCTCCCCGCCTATTCTTCCATGGAAAGAGGTGGTGTTCATAAATCTATAAAAAATTAATACAAGAAAGGCCGGAAGATTTGGAGACTTCCCCACCTGAGGAAGGGACACGCTGCAGAAACAGCCCCGGTAGAGGTCTCTCGGGGACTTCGTAAAGACTTGGACCCTCTACCAACCCAGGTTCCGCGTTTGATCTTGAAAATTTCTCTTTTTTCTTAGGGGAATAGAAACCGGTTGCTTCCTACCGTGG
>Ga0066190_10000200_pt1 | contig 10383 bp, 6 predicted proteins | sample WorMettanBELIZE1_FD_58708 | JGI IMG/M metagenome (GOLD analysis project Ga0066190, IMG submission 58708) | Marine gutless worms symbiont microbial communities from Max Planck institute for Marine Microbiology, Germany - Olavius tantulus... | ecosystem: Host-associated > Annelida > Digestive... | reverse complement strand
CCGCCGACACGGACAAGACAAAACTGTTTTGTCTTGTCTTGTCCGTGTCGGCGGTGTGAATTAGACATTAAAGTTGCATGGCGTGAAGATCTATTTACCATCGCGTGACACAGCACGTGAATTTCACCGGCGTGGCTGGGCGGTGTGATATTTTCAGAGCTGCGAGATACATCGGCTGCAGGAGCAAGACTAGAAAGCAACAACATAGCGTCGTGTGATTTTTCTTCTATCGTCAGTGCAGTCAACAACCAATCACAAAATGCCAGTCCGCGAAATACCTGCATCGGTTACACTTATATCATGGCATCGCACTCTGGTACGTGTCGCTTTTCCGTTTTTAGCGCGCGATGCGTTCGTTAGAACGAAACGTCGCGCTATTGCCGTGATGTTCGTCCGTAGATTGACACAACGGATGACCTTGAGTGACCTTGAATAGCCGTTTCACGCATCGAGGTAGCTGAGCTTTCTGTTGTTGTGTGATAGGCCTACATTTCATTGTCAAAGCCCATTACTAACGACTTAATAACACCCACAAGCTATTACTAGTCTTTGCTGTACCGCGATATCAACATAACGCGACAGTGTCGACTATTAGCCTCGCACCCGGCCGGCTATAGCCTCGCCAGCCGAAAGCATAGCAGCAATATTCGCACCTTGCTATAAACGCTAATGCAGCATATTAAGCTGACTGTCCTGAGCGCCAGCCATGATGACGAAACAGAGTACTGTTTGTATCGGCGTCCGTCCGTCTGTGTGTATGTCCGCACAATAACCGAAAGACTAACGATCAGAACTTCAACTGATCAATAAAGCATTGATTGATTGATTGATTGATAAATCGGTGTGACTTGGTATGAAGACGTGTTACGATGCCTCTAGAAATGATTAGATTTCATTGATTGATAGATGACCCCGACTTGAGCAATTGAGCAAAAATTGTCTACAACTTGAAAACTACTGGTCATACTTTGATGCAATTTTACGCGGACATGCATCGTACTCGGTTCGGTTCCGTAGATCCAATAAAAGTGGACATGACCTTAATTTACGTTTTGTTGTGTAAAATTGATGGCAGCGCACAATGTGCGAGCTCGTTGAGAACAGACGGTTTACTTTCTTGTGTAATGTGAATCTAGAACAAGCATACCATGGGCTGCGAGGTTCAGCTCCTTAAAATGCCTATTCACGTCCACTTTTTCGGCGGGCGATTTTGACCCGTAAACTAGGTCAGACTGACCTAGTTTTGGTATACGATGAGGGTTCCTTAGCAGGTCTGTGCACGCAAGATTACAAGTCTCTCTGTGCAGCGGTTACAATTTGTGACACCCTGAATAGCATCCGGATACACACACAAACAGCATTAGATCAGCTTATATGAGCTAATAAAGCTGTTTGTACCACCTGTTGGACATGAAATTCAATAGGCCTATTGAGTCTGATTCACTGTATTATTAATGTACATTCAGTCGATAGATCTGCAGCGATTTTCAGTTTTTCCAGTCACTAACTGTACACGTGCACTCTATTAAGTATCGTTTCTTTATTTATCTGAATTTGCAATCGTTTCTTTGTACCGCCCGCGAATGCGGCGTGGTAATACGTTCGGTCGCGTCTGTGTGTCTGTCTGTCCTGTTCGGGCTGTAACGTTTGAATAACTTGACCTAGAAACTTCGTTTTTGGTACGCAGGTATGTCTTCAGAACATTTAGGTCAAGGTCGAGTATCAATGTCACGGGGTCAAGGTCAAGGTCATACGAACGCAACTAAATACACACGCCATTTACGTTACGTTGCTAAGCAATAATGTAAACGCAATGACTTCAAATGCGATTTTGACTTCTTGAGTCCGTCTTTCTAAACCTAACAGAACAACAACACAAATCGAAAAAATATGGCGACCTGGCCGCCTGAAGTTGCGAATAAATTATTTACTTGGGTATTAGTCCGCTAGGTGGCTACGTGTCGTTTCCACGCCTGTGTATAATAGAAGAAGCTTGTTTAAACGTTTAACGCCTTGGCCTGACAGTCAATCTTGTTATATGCTGATGCAGACAACTTTGACAGCGGTGCGTGGACCGACGCTTACACATTTTCGCTGAGTAGTCTCTCCGCCGATGACGTCATCCTCGACGCCGTGATGCACTTCCGGTTGTCGGTCCAAGTTCCCACAGGCGCTGCGCGCAATGCGTTCGTCCACGTCGGCTACGAGGTCGGCGACGCGGCGAGACGCGACTTCCATCGATGGTTTTCTCGACGACGGAATCCGCTGCCGACGGAGTTGTGCCTGCACCTTCGCGTCTTCGACGCCGTCGTCCGTCGTCTCCAGCGAGGTCGAGGCCGACAGCTGACGGCGTTTGTCCAGCTGTCGGCCAGCGCCGGACGACATCAACATCGAAACCGCAGACGAAGACAAAGAAGATCAGCGGAAATGATTGGCGTCAGTGTGTTGAGGCAGCCGTTCGGTCCCTATCTCACGATACGCAAGCGCACCTGCCGTGGCGATCCTTCAGCTCACAACGGCACCAGCCTCAGACTGTGGGAAACAGCCACCGCTCAGTTCTTACCCTAATATTGCCATATCTTACGCGACCACGCGTGAGCAAGCAGCTCATTACGGCTGATCCGCTGATCCGCTGATCCAGATACGTTAGCGGCCATTAACGTTTGCGATTTTGAGTCGAAACTGATTGATTTTGTGCTCGAAAAGTTGGCATTATTTTGAACTATCGGTGATAGTATACTTTTCGCTCTAGCACGATGATATATGAACATACCCATAGCTATAGAATGTGTTTCGCGGCCGCCTTTTTGTGACAGCACGCAAAATTCCCACCATCAGTGTTTGGTGGAGTTTTAGCAAAGCTCGAGCATACGCTAAAATAGAATACGTTATAACAATAATCGCTGTTCTGCATTAAATCTACCGTTTCTACTTGGGGACTGAAAACGCGAGACTGGAAAACGCGGCACCGAACTGCAGGACTGGAAAATGTGGAAAAATGCATGTATGGAAATGATTAAATGTAGTTTATTATTATTAAATTAGTTTATTGTTGTATTAATTTTTATTGTGCATGTCAAATGCATTGCACAGTTATGGGCTTTTAATGTTGGCATTTAGGCCAAATGCAGGCATTGACAACAAAAGAAATAGCAAAATGTTCCCAAAACACAGAACACAAACGTTCGCGTGCGCTGCAACAGTGTTATTTTACAAGTATAGCAGAGAGACTGCGGACTTTATTCGAATGAAAATGAATTTTATGTTTAAAACCAAAACTTCGCTTTTTGAGCAACCGTTTGGGGGACTTATGGGTAACGTACGCACTTTATCTATAGCTCGTTGGAAAGCCCGTGGCCGACTTCCTATTCCAACCATTTCCTTGACGACGTTTTGTAGTCTCGCGTTTTCCAGTCCTGCAGTTTGGTGCCGCGTTTTCCAGTTCCGCGATTTCCAGTCTCGCGTTTTCAGCTTCCCCGTTTCTACTTTAACGTATTGGTCTGCATTTCATTTTGCTGACATGTACGTATGCTAAAATAGAATACGTTGGAATACGGACGTATTTACGTAGGATACGTTTGCTCGAGCTTTGAATTTCATTATTGTGTCGACGAGTTGTACAACCTCACGACTTGAATGTAAATACAGACTGATGACGTTCTGACTACGGCACGAAGGTGCATCGGTGCAGACCGCGTTGCATCATGGGCAGGGGTTTCAGAGTGGAGACTGGGAAGAGGCGCTGAAGCCCCTTTCCAAAATGGGGTTTAGGGCATTGACCATGAACATTTTGTAAGTTCAACGCTGAAATCTGCGGATTTTAATGCAGTTTTGGCCAGCTAGAGACACTTTCAGTTAGCCTATTTAGAATCAATGGCGGGTGTTTGATCTCTCATTGCCTCTTGCGGCTTTGACACGCCATATCCTTGGCCCTAACCCCTCAGAAGAAGAAGAAGAAGAATGTTCCGTATTGACAGCTGAGATCCGGCGTGTACAGCGCATCCCCTTTATTGGCGCTTTGTACCGGTGAGAATAAAGTCCGTTAAACTAAGCGGCCGTTAAACCTGGCAGCCTTTGAGCAACTACGTCATTATGTTAACAGTCCTGGTATCACGGCCTACCGTTACGTATAACTTTCCGTTTTCTTCCCTAGCGGTGGTCATGACCAAGGCCAGTACACATCACGATTACGGAGGGATGGCCAGGCTAAGTTGGCGAGCATGGCTGGATTAAATGCTACGACTGTACAGCCGCGAACGGTCACCCATACCAGTACTAACCCGGCTCGACGTACAACAACTTCGGTGATGCGCATCGACGTTACCACTAAGCCAAACTACCGCAACCCCTTAAACTTGCCCAATAATTCTCGCCTACCGTAGTCAGAACGAAAGGTACTTTTCGTTCGGATAAGCTGTTCCCGTGGCGACTGAATTAAGTTAACTCGGAAAAGCAGCAGTACGGTGTTAATAGTTCACGGTTGTTTAAGTAGCTACCGAGTTCTGTACGTGGCAGGTGAAAACCACAAAAACTAGAACGTAAAGTCCAACATTTTAGGCTCTCCTTCACTGATTGTTACTGTATAGTTATAGTTATTGTTACTATTATTGCCAGTTTGTTTCTTAATCAATTTGTCGCGCAAGCCATATCACGATATTCACGCGACTGCATGCGTCAATGTTGGCGACGTAATGTTTCATTACTGGCAAACCGCATTTCTTCGAGTAAAATAGTATATGTGTATCGTGCATAAACTGCAGTAAAAGCTCCATTAATCTGCAAAATTAATGCCAATATACGCCAGCCATAGTTTAGACTAGTCCAGCTGTTCCGGTGATTGTCAGGCACAGATCACATTATTACTCTGTAAATAATCGTTTATTGCGCTATGAAGTTCTACTCTGGCCGATAAAAGTCACAGTATTGTAGCGAAAATAGTTAATAGGCCTTAACTTCAACACTTACTAACTAATATACTACTGGTATCTGTGTTTGTAACTTAAGTAATCTACCCGCTTTTGTCGTTCTTAAGCGGTGACACAACTCAACTCTACGGCAACGCGGAATTAACTTTTATTCACAATTAGCGATATCACTAAATCGAATTGCATATATCAACTATTCGAATTGCTGATGTCAACAATTGATATCAACAATTCGAATGAGTGATATCGCTAATTGTAAATAAAAGTTAATTTCGCTTGCCATACAACTCAACTGGACGATAAGTTGCGTGGTGGAAGTGTCACTCCAAAGCGACCCTAGATGCAACTCAACTCGGCGTCATGTTATTAAGTTGAGTTGAGTTGTGTCGCTTTGTACATTGCTTTACGAGTCGACGTGCAGCGATTAATCAGCGTTCAGTGACCTATAATTAACGTTTCATTTTAAGCCCTAGGCCTACTGCAGTACTCAAACGTTATAACACAGGCACTAGATGAACGCAGAATGTTTTTACGAATAAAAGAGCGTAACAAAGGTGCGATTATAACGTGTGTATTGTATGCAGTTGTAAAAATAGTCGTTAAGTTTTTCGTCAGTCGGCCAGCAAAAATGCGATAACGCGCAACATAGGCCTACGAGTAAAATTAGATATTTCTTCTACGCGCTGGTCGAACGCCCACTCGTCTGCAGATAAGTCAAATTAGATTCGGCTACTGCAATTTAACGTCCAGTCGGTTGTGAAAAAGTAAATTTCGCGGCTTAATTTGTTCAACATGGTGAGATACTGATCGGGCCGGTTATGACACCGTCGCAAACATTGGTACATTGCGTTGGTATTGTTGCTATTATCATTAAATTGCTGTTGTTGTAAATTTTATTATGCTCCAAAGAACCTTGAGTAAATCACACTTTTTCGCGGCTGTTTTCGTTTTTATCGTTGAAACCGTAAATCTGTCAATGTTCGTGCGTCACAAAGTTTGCGAATTTCGTGAGCCTCAAGCGTTTAAGGAATCGACGCAAAAGTTACGGCACCTTCGGTAGGCCTACTGCATCAAGTATGGACACCAAGTACTGCCACTGATACGTCAAAATCGCTGAATTATCTGTAGCAGAATTTGTTTAAAATTCAAATTTCAAGCATTATGACCATAAATAGTACAGATGTTTACGTCTACTTTTGTTTACATTTGGTGTAATGTGAATTAGTAATTGGAATGTCAGTTAGTTGTTAGGTTTATGGTGTATTGATAGAAGAATTCACGCAAGATTTAGCTTATTGGGAACGGTCCAAGATGGGAGCCATAGTTTTATCATAAATAGATGTTAGCTTGTGCTGGTAGATCCATGATTTAGCTGATTTAGCTTTTTGGTATAGCAAACAAGCGCGAGAGGACGCATCACGCAGGAGGGGTAGTGCTTCTCTGATAGGGGTTACAGAGGATCTCTCCTGAAAAAAAACAAAGTTCGATGTAAAACGGTACAATCTGAAGTCAATTTAGCATTAACAAATTCATTATCACTTTTTGAGGGGGCGCTTCTTTCCATGGATCTCACCCTAAATAAACATTTATGGATGACAGATCTGTGGCAGTTCATTCATTGAACTGTGTATGCGACTATGCGTGGTCTGCGGGAGGAAAAGGTACAAAGCGGACGCGCTGGCGAAGGACTGCGCCAGATCGATAGAGTAATAATTCACGCATGGATGCCCGATCCGACTTCACGGGCGTCTGCAGACCGTATCGATCACTTGAACTATACACAGATGCGAAACAACGAAAGTTATACACAAAAACCAACAATCTCACACACAGCACACAATACAATTGTTATAAACGCCAACGTATTTACACTGCGACAAAATAGAAACCATCTGGGCGGTCGTGTGTCCTCTGGGGCTTATTTACGAGTTCATCTTTGACTCTTACACACAAGGAGAGATGTGGGTCTGATGTTTGCATGAGCAAAAATTACCGGAATTCTCGTAAAACGGACGAACCTAAGTGAAATTAATTTTCTCGAATGAACTGAATTTGAATAGCGAATTGTCTTATAAGCATGCCTTTGTGGCCACTGGCCAGATCGCTGTACGTGTGGATGATGGTGAATACTGAATATAAACTGAAAAATGTCTGTAAGGCTTAGTTTAAAAAAAGCCGTGACAATGCCCATTCAAAAGTGTCCGTCGAGATTGACAAGCTCTCGTAGACACCGCAGAAAATATAAAGTTTAAAATAGGAAGTTCAAATAAAGAACAAACGCATTAGGATTCGTTCAGCGGCGTTGTATAACATTATAAGTACAGACGGCAGTCCCATATATCCGCGATTACATCACTGCCGGGTCGTTTGAAAGACCGGAACGGACCGAGAGGACTGCCGCCCATGATCGATACAGGCTTCGTCCTACTTCTACGCACCATTCGCGGGTGGATTGGCAGTAAGCTATCGACGTTAGAGTACTGCCAATCTGCGCTTTCTATCTGCCCGTCGTGCAGATATAGTCTACGTGTCTGGGTTACGATAACTACACACGCGCACGTCACAGCACAAGACGCGCAGTGGAACGATATCTGGAGACAGACGGAGAGCTGGATTCAACCGATTCTCAACATTTGAAATGAATATTGAGCCAAATAACGACGCATAACCAGAATTGTCAACTTCTCGACAAGCAGCCAAAATACTGTTGCCTTTTGGCTAAAAAATAACCAAAATCGACGAAAACATTGCACAAAAAAATCTCAATTTTAAGGAAATTGATACCGATAAGTTGGAAGATGATGTCAAATTTCCAGGAATTTCTGGAAATATAGCAAAAGCTACGGAAGAGTTAGCAGTCTTCGCGCACTTCAAGTTTGGGAAGAAGTTTTTCTAGTCCCTTTGTCGGAGGACATTATAAATGGGGCTAACTTGGACTACCGCCCTAAGCCGACTGACCATAAATAATTTGGCATTTATCCCTTTAAAAAGTTTAGTTTTTGTTGGAGGCTACAGACTAAAACCCGATTAGCCTCTAGCCCTTAGAACCGTCACTGTCAGTGGGTTCAACATATGCGGTTTTTCAACTTGCGGTTTCTGCAGGAACCGGGGCCATGTCTCCAAGAATTTTCGGCGGGACCCTATGTACTTCGACTGTTGCCCCGAATTTTGTCGTGGTCCCAAAGTGGCCGCTACATTTCGAATGCTAGAAAGGGCACTTTTTCAACTTTGTTGCAACAGCGCCAAAAATAGCAGCCATCAAGCGTATGACACACTGGACGTATATGGAATGCGTTGATAACGAACGTGTGTGACATATACCTGTGGGTGTCACTCACGCAGTGCATCAGGAACGCTAGATGGCGACACGATCGCAAAACAGTCGGTTGTTCTAGACAACGCGTTGGCGTTGATTTGGAGCCGATTCGTTACGTAGATACGATCATGATGCTGACAAAACATCAGAAGAATTCGTACTCAAGTCTTTTTTGGTGATAAGTCATCGCCCCCAAGAGTCCAGTGAGACAGATACCGATCAGCGGGAGGTCTGCAAACTCTGACGCGATTCAGAAGTAATTTAACCGTCTAAAGTGCAGTGGTGTCAGACAGTTACATTTAAAAGTATTGAATGGAATCCAGAGGTCTAACCTACATTTTTAATTTCTAACATTCGGGCACAGCGCCAGAGTGCCCGAATGTCAGAAGTTCAAAATGTAGGTTAGACCTGGATGGTACAGTGAAACCAGTTGACACATCTGCCCTTTAAAGGGTTAAACGCAGTTGGGGAACACAGTCTAGGAACGAACAGTTTGTGAGCCGAGGTTTTTCGGGGTGAGAGAGACATCGCCAGCCATCCAGCCAGCTACCTGGTGACAGCGGCTACCGCCGTCAGCCGAATAAGCAGCTGCAGCAGGGACGCTGAGAAGATGACGACGAAAGATGCTGACCGCTTCGCTGCTGTCGCATCTCGACTGAGGTGTCCAAGGACTGGACTGTCTCCGCCAGCGTCACCTTCACAACACGGATCAGTGCCCGGTCAACGGCAGCCATTTTACCATAACACAACATAACATATTCGTTTAATACAGGTTGCCAAACGCAGCCATACAAAATGAGATTAACTGACGTTCAGCATCAAAATGATGACTAAACTATTTCGACTAAATTATTTGCTTATTCGCACTTTCCAACAACGGCGGCACAAACGGGTTTGAAAGTGAAGGAACGAAAAAGTGGGTGAGTGAAGCCAGCAGAAAACTTTCGACCCCCACTTCTTGGTCGCTTGCTGGCTAAGTAATCCTGTCTAATTGCCGAAAATTAGCGAGGGGCTGGGGATATGGCTGAGTGGTCTGCGGATCGAAACTTTCTGACATTTTGTCTTCCCCTGACCTCTCCTGTCCCAGAAAGTTGGGATATATCCTACCCAGCTTCTATGGCAGCGGTGCCCTTGCTTTCTGTCAACGATGTTAAACCTCGAGACAGCCTGGAGACAGTTTGCTGTCTTGGTCTTGGTCTCGCTGCTCATTCAAAGCAAAATTTAACAAAATTGAACACAAGACACTGCATACATTACATTTACATATATTTTTTTGCAAATTTATATGTGAAACTATTGCACAATTGCCGATTAAGATTAACGTAAAAGTAAAAAGAGACAACAACAGTGGCATTTTTGATGACGATTTTGATGATAACGATGATGACTCAAAATATAAACTCAGGTCGAAAAGCTTTTGCAGCCATTACATGAACTATAAGCATGCTGCCGCCTACAGTGATCGGCCTCAATTAAATTGCCGGTAAAATGAGAAATTCATAGAAATTAGTCCATCACTGAACACTTTATTGTTTACCAGAGCCGTATTTTGACGAGCTCTGTTGTTTAAGCCTTTTCAGATGTGTCGTTTTATAATACCCTCATCGAGTTGTAAATGAGCTTCAGTAAGTAGATAGCTTTCACAGACCTATGCCTGGAGGGTCAGACTGTTTCACCACTTATGTCAGGGTCGATCCCTTGCGAATATCCTGATGAACCTCATATCGTCAAAAACAAAATACCTTGTGAAGACGGTGTCATCTGTTATTTAGTCGTTCGTTTTGACACAATATCGGCGTGTGACTGGACGGGCAGGGGCAGAATTGAAGATAGCGCGCAGCATTGCGGCTGCAGGCACTCTCTAAATACACTGGGACAAATGATGCATTTTAGTACTGGATCCGAACGGTGTTTGTTGAGTTTAAGCGAGTAAATAAATTTAAAAAAACATCAACTTACGGCGTTTTTCCGCAGACGACGACGTTACCGCTTTGAGACGAGAAACCGACAAAACATCAACAAGAAACAGTCAGGCAAATCAGATTGAAGACATGCGATAGTGTTAACCCCTTCAACGCCAGATGTTCCAAACTGCTACTGTTCGAAGGGTTCAGCGCCATACTGGTCTAACCCACCATTTTT
>Ga0066190_10000196_pt1 | contig 10407 bp, 7 predicted proteins | sample WorMettanBELIZE1_FD_58708 | JGI IMG/M metagenome (GOLD analysis project Ga0066190, IMG submission 58708) | Marine gutless worms symbiont microbial communities from Max Planck institute for Marine Microbiology, Germany - Olavius tantulus... | ecosystem: Host-associated > Annelida > Digestive... | reverse complement strand
TAATTTAAAGAATTAGTTGACAATGGGAAGGTTGTAGACCTGATGCGGAATGACGGATCACGTTTCCACCCATCACGTTTCCAAATGCATCTTGACGAGTTAGACCTGGAGAGAGCCCATTTTGCAGTATTTTTCGAGATTCTTCCGAACAAGATTGTGTCAACTTCTGCTCTTTTTGAGCAGCGCCAAAGCATTTCTTGTCATTGAATCGAACAACAGACTGCTTTAAGGAATGGCAATCTGAATATGGAAACCAACGTCCACTCTGCCATATCACTATCGCCCGCCCATGTGATAAGACCTGCGGCAAGACTTGTGAAACGGTGGCTGTTCTGCTGCGTGTTTCTGTGTCTCTGTCTGTATAACTAGATCGCTATACAATTCTTGCAGCATTCTGCATTCCAATGCATGTTTTGCATTTTGGGTTAAAGAAATTACTGTTTTCTGACTGCGGAATGAAAAAATAATTTCCTGGCACGCTCGCCGTACGCCCTAATGGAGTCACCACTAGGGAGGCGAGCCTAGAAGGAGGAGACTTTCTAACAAAGACCTAAAAAGATATTTACGACATCTGCCCTCCAATGGAGGGCAGTTTCCCTCTTCTATTTCCTCCTGTGTTTCCGCGGACACCCGTTGTACATCTGGTCTAAATAGAGGAGAATCTACACCGCGTCAAGCAAGAGAAAGCAGATGTTAAAACCAGGAAGAAAGGTCACATCGAACGCGTCCTAACTCTTATAAGTGGCATGCACTTTATGACACACCTCCGTTCCCAACCACTCGCTCAGCTCGCATCTATCGGGTCTGTCCTTACACATGCTGCGCAGAGGAGGGACCAACCTCCTTGAGTAGCATTAAATGCAAGCTCTTCTTGGTCTTTACATCAGTCCTCATGTCATGTCTCTGATCAAGGAAATCTTCAAGGGAGTTCGCTTCTTATATGTTGCAACCATGAGGAGGATGTATCCATCTGCTCCAGATCCAGACATTCACATGAAGTAAATGGTCCACTCTTTGTCCGGCACAATACATCCACCATAGCACCACATCCCAGCCATTTCCCTATGGTCTCCGCTAACGATCGTATGTAGGTTCCCTTACTACACCGCACGAAGAATTCCAAGAAGGGGTATTGATACTGGACACATGTGAGATCCACATGCACGCGATGTGATGCACGATCCACACACTTCCCTTGTCGAGCCAGATGATATAGACGCTTACCACCAACACGCTTCGCGGAGAACATAGGGGGGACTTGATCCATCCAGCCATTGCACTCTGCAATCACATCATCCACCTGACTTGGAGAAGGATGTGCGTAATTGATGGACACGACATCACCATCCCGATCTAGAGTGGTGGTTTGAATGCCTAAGCGCAGAGTGGTCTTATACTCCTTATCACCAAGGAGAAACTGTTGTGCTTGTTTCGTATAGGATCGTCCGATGAAGACCACAAGCACCCCAGTAGCGAACGGGTCAAGGGTCCCCCCATGTCCCACCTTAACCCTCTCTCCACAGAGATTACGCACACAACGCCGCACTTGAGACACAACGCGGAAGGAAGTCATCCCCGAGGGTTTATAGATCGGAAGGATCCCCTCAATCGTTTCCTTGGTTGCCTTCATGTTCTCTTCCTAATTGGCTCAACATAAGGTCGAGATTTACTTCTTTCTGAAGCTCATAATCATAATGAAAGGAGAGTTTGGGGAAGATACGCATCGACACCTTCTTGGCAGTACAAGCACTAATCCATCCACGGTACTTCTCAATAAGAAGCATCGCGTTTTCTTGTTGTTCCTGTCCACCGATAGTACTCACAAAAACTTTCGCACAACGCCAATCCTTCGAGACCTCAACCCGAGTCACGCTGATAAAAGAATCCCATTCAGGGTCGTGAATCTCCTTCATGAAGACTCGAGCGATGGCCCTTTGCAGAATCACACCGCGCTGGCGGATAAAACGTTCCTTACCCATAAATACTTACAGATCCTGCTCCTCATAAGTTTCTCGGTATGCCTCAATGACATCTCCTTCTTCAAAGTTGGAGAAATGCTCCGCGAGGATACCACACTCCCCGCCCTTAGAGGATTCCGAAATCTCTTCTTTCTCTCGCTTCATCGAGAGCACTTTCCCCTCCCACAGCATCTCTTCCTTGCGGAACACTTTGATCCATGAGGAGCGCTTTACAGATCCATCACGCACAACGCAACCGGCCACGGTCCCTCGTTTCGGAATTCTAAACACACGTCTCACATCCGCAACACCAGTCTTTGTCTCCTTGCGAAGTGGTTCTAAGAGGGAACGCATGATCGTCTTAACACCATCTTGGGCATGGTAGATTATTCCATACAGATGTAGATCCACCTCCCTTTCTTTGGCCATCTTAGCTAAGTGATGATCACACTTCACGTGGAAGCCAATGATACGGGCTCTTGCTATTTCAGCTAATTCTATATCTGACTCTGAGATAGCTCCTATGCCTTTTGAAACAATATGAGCATAAACCTTCTCCGTTGGAATCTCTTTGATGAGATGACATAGGGCCTCGACAGACCCACTCACATCCCCCCTGATAATCAGAGGCAAGATTTTAACTCCTTGATCTTGAAGCACGCGCATCTGATGTCGATCCAATTGATGGTCCGCTGCTTCTCCCCTTCTCGCATTGGAAATGTTCTTAGCTTCCTTCACGGAGGAGACTGCGACAAACTCTGATCCCACGGAAGGCAGTCCAGAAAACCCTGTAACCCGCACGGCCATAGACGGATAAGCTGCCCCTAATTCGACCCCAGTGTCGGAAGTCATGGACTTCACACGACACCATTCCTGTCCGACCACAAAAGAGTCCCGCACACGCAATGTTCCATTCTGCACGAGGAGGGTCGCACAGACACCTAGACCCTGATCCCGTTCTGCTTCGAAAACAATACCCCTTGCCCTGCAGTCCTTCTGAGAAAGGAGCTCAAGCATCTCCGCTTGCAGTCCAATAGCTTCAACAAGTTGATCGAGCCCTTCCCCGGTCACTCCCGAACAAGGCACTGACAATATATTGCCCCCCCAATCTTCCACAAGGAGCTCATGCTGAGCCAACTGCTCGTAGATACGGTTTAAATCAAACCCTTCTCGATCACATTTCGTCACTGCCACAACACATGCTATATTAGAAGATTTGACTTTCTCAATCACTTCTTTAGTCTGTTGATTGATCCCCTCGTCCCCTGCAATTACGAGGATGACAATATCAGTGATCAGCACCCCTCGCGAACGCATCTCAATGAACGCTTCGTGCCCAGGCGTATCGATGACTGTGACGCGCCCTCTTCCTGTTTCTACGTAGAAGGCTCCAATATGTTGGGTGATGGCCCCGGCTTCCTGTTGGGCAATCTGACTCTTGCGCAACGCATCGATCAATGTTGTTTTTCCGTGATCCACATGCCCCATCATAGCCACGACTGCAGGACGCACCTCCAACATGGAGCGATCTGTGTCCCGGATCTCTTCCTTGACTGACCCCTTAACAATAGCCATCCACTCTTCTTTTTCTGTGTCGATGGTGATGTCGCAATTCATCTCTCCACCAATGAATTGAACAATAAGAGGATCGTGGATGGAATCGTTGATAGTATAACTTTCTCCATGGAGAAAGAGCGTTGAAATCAGCTCAGACGCCTTCACCTTCATCTGCCCAGCCAGATCCTTCACTGAAACAGGAAGGCTGATAGAGATCTCCTGGGGGCGAGACACTCGTTGTTCCGCAGAAGGAATAGGAACGTTCTTCTTCCTGCGACGCGGCGATTTTTGGAAACCAGAGTCTGAATCATCTTCGAAATCTCTGAAATGACGCATTGACTGCATCTTCCAGTTAGGATCAGAACGTCCCTTCTTTTTGTTATCACCAACGCTCTTGGACCCATTAGGCTCGTCAAAAAGCCCCCTCTTCGCCCCACCTCGAGGATCTGACCTTGCACCTGCTCTAACATTCGCATGCCCCACTGGACGCCCGCCCGGGGGCATTCCGGGTTTAAATCCTCCCTTGTTCGGATAAGGCCTTCGTGGCAGACCAGGCTGCGCAGGAGAAATTTTCGGTGCTCTTCCACCCCTTCCGGAGACTTGCTTTTGAGCCGCTGCTCGGTTGGCCTCTTCCCTAGCAGAACGCACAATGGTTCCCAGCTTAGGTCTTCCAGGATCTTCTTTTTCTTGCCCTGTTTGCTCTGATTGAACCTTGTCAGGTGGAGATCCGGTTGCGAACACTCTCCTCTCCCGAAAATGCTGCCCATTCAGGTTCTGTCCCCCAAATGACGACGAAGCTTGGTGATCTCTTCGTCCCGGAGTTAATGTTCCAGACCTCTGTTTGAAAGAGGACTCAAAAGGCGATGGAGTTGCCTTCCCACTGGCTTCTCTCCTCTCCCTCTTTTGTGGGACCCCCCCTCTTTGGGGCATTCTCTGCCTTTCTCTGGGATCTTCACGACGCGCGACACTGGAATCTCTCCCGAAATCGCCGGAAAATCTTTTCCCGACTTCCGATCTGTTCCCTGAATCGACCCTCAACCCATCTTTCGATCCAGTTCCCGATTCAGCTCTTGACTCAACCTTTGGACTGGCGATATCAGATCGCTCCGGTCGCCCCGGAAGGCCTCCAGTAACCTCGGGAGTTGTTTCCGGTAAGGGTTGGGGGCCATTCCGTTTTTCTTGTTGTTGCATCCCCTGTTGTGTGCTCTGTTGAGTGCAAGGGGGAATAACATCTGAAGGTTTTCCATGTAGAGGTTCTTCAGCTTGTGAAAGTTGACTCCCAGAATGTTTAGAAACAGATGAACGCGGAAAACCCGAAGCAGAACCCTTGTCCTGCCCTCCTGATTTGGGTTTGCCTTGCTTCTTACCCATATTAAACGCAGCTGCCAGCTGTGTGTTCTTGATGTGAACTTTCAAATTCTTTTTCACTCTACTCCCCGCCACCACTCCTGTGGGTTACCCTGAAGGATCTCGTTTTGGATTCCCTCTTAAAAATAATCCGCCCCATAAAACCACCTCTTACCGAGGCTTATCCGCACTACGAGAAACACCTCCGAGCCACTCCTCCGAACCCTCTGTCGGTCTCCCCATGGGAGAACGGGGCCATGCGCGTCCAAAACCAAAGATTCGAGGTTTCTTCTTATTCGCCCTCGATGGGGTGGTTCTTCCCAAAGATCTCATCGTCGGTTAGCTCTTTCCTGCTGCCCTGTTCTACACTAGAAGAACTTATCGACGTGGTTCCCTTTATCCGTCCGATGACGATTTCTACCACACGGTCCACTTCACCCAAGCTAATCTGCAACGAATCTGCCAACTGCGTCCGAACACTGGAGAGAAGCTGACGTGGGGTCGTAATACTCGCTTCATGGAAGAGATCCCCCATTACCATCCCACCATCACCCAAGTCTAAAGGTGCATCGAGAAGAGGTGAATTAGATTGTAGAACAGCAGCACTCTCTCGATCCAATTCTTCCCTGTAACCAAGATGATAATCAGTCATTTTAGTGACCCTGAGATGATAACCCAAGAGTTCCTCAAGCAACCGAAGGTTCACACCCCTCTTTCCAATGACAACGGGATAAGCTTCATCATCCACTACAATGAATATTGTTTTTTCTGACTCATCTACACGGAATTTCTTCACTTCTGTAGGTCGTAATGCGTTTTGCAAGAGAATCATGGGATCATCAGAGTAGAGAATTAAATCAACCTTCTCCCCGAGCGTCTTAATCACTTCCTTAACCCTGGCTCCAAGCACTCCTACAAAAGCTCCCACAGGATCAATATTAGCCGTAGAAGAGGCCACAGCTATCTTAGTTCTGTCACCTGGGTGGCGACACACTCGCTCCACAGAAATGAGCCCCTGTCTGTACTCAGGCACCTCCTCCAGGAAACACTCCAGAGGGAACCGGTCATCATTCCTCGAAAGAATCACCCGAGCACTCCCGTCGGAATCCGCAACACACAGGATCAGCGCACACACAGAATCACCTACGGAGTAACGTTCCGTTTTGGGATACTCTTCCAGAGGCAATAAACCATCAATCTTACCCAAATTGACAATCACACCTCGACGAGGAAGAAACTGTTTCACGGTTCCCCTTACGAGCTGCCCTTCCCTGTCCTTATATTCCCTTTGGATTAACTCGACTTCTGCGGTCTGAATCTTACTCAAGATAAGACGACGTGCCGCATCAACGGCAATACGCCCAAATTCCTCAGGGTCTACCTCCGCTTCGATATAGTCACCTACAACACATGAAAGATGTGTTTCTCGCGCTTCTTCTAAAGAGATCTCTTCAGCGGGGAATTCCACCTCCTCAACAACCTCTTTTTGGCACCGTATCGTCACACTCCCAGTTTTGGGGTCGATCTCGACATCCACCCGTCGGGACCCGTGCACACTCTTAGAAGCGGCATTTCTAATCGCTTCAGCAATAGACCCCAGCATGAAGGAGCGATCTATTCCCCTCTCTTGCTCGAGATAGTCAAGAATCGCAATCAATTCTCTATTCAAGAGTTACCCTCCTCGTCGCTCGAATCATCTGATCCGGAGTCATTTCCGCGTTCTTTCCCTGCTTGCTGTCTGCGATGGTGATCCTCAACAGCATCCACGATGTCATCCAATTCCTTGTGCAAAGCATCCTTCTTCATGGAAAGGGAAATCACCTTTGTGAGGGGGTCTACCTCAATCACAATAGCGCTCACCACTTGCCCTTTCTGCACTACATCTTGAACGCGGTGGAAAGAACGGTTGGAAATCTCGGTTGCGTGAACAGAGCCAACAAGTCCATCCTCTAGGGAAATGCTAACACCGTATGCCTGCACGTCAACAACGGGACCTTTGACTACCCGGCCAACGGGGAATTTCTGTGCTAGTTTCTCCCACGGATTGCTCTTGAGTTGTTTGATACCCAGGTTAATCTTGCGATTATCCAAGAAGAGAACCACAGCCTTCACTCTGTCTCCTACTTTGACGACGTCCGAGGGATCCTCAACACGTTTGGTCCAACTCAGATCATCTAAACGGATCCTACCTTCTACCCCGTCATCCAGGGCAACAAAGACTCCATAGTCTGTAACACTACGCACCACCCCCTCAACATGGTCCCCAGCGCGGTAACGCTTCTGGATGTCCACCCAAGGGTCTTCAACTAACTGCTTGATGCCAAGAGAAATCTTGCAGTCATCTGGCTGCACAGACAGGATCACTGCATCGATCTCGTCTCCCTCAGATACCACTTGGCTGGGAGAAGAGATATTGCGATCCCAAGTCATTTCTGAAATGTGAATCAACCCCTCTAAATCGGGTTCTAGCTGAACAAAAGCCCCGTACTCTATTAGGCTCACCACGCGCACACGCACCTTGCTGCCCACGGGATACCTCTCTTCCAGATCTCCCCAAGGGTTCTTTTTCAGTTGTTTCAAGCCGAGAGCCAACCTATTGTCTTCCTTATTGATGGAAAGGACAATAACGTCGATCTCTTGCCCATCATGCACTACGTCTTCCGCCGAACGAACACGCTTCCAGGCCATGTCCCCAATGTGAAGGAGACCATCCATGCAACCCAAGTCAATGAAAGCCCCGAACTCGATGATTTTTTTCACTCGACCACGCACTACATCACCTTCGTGGAGGGCGTCGAGGAATTCACGACAACGTTGTTTCTTGCCTTCCTCTAGGAGCTCCCTCCTAGAGAGGACAATGTTGTTCCTCTCTTCATCAATCTTAATCACGCTGAATTCGTAAGTATTACCGATGAACTGATCTAGGTCTGTGATCCTCTCGTCAGAAACTTGCGAAGCGGGCACGAAAGCTTCAATTCCTATGTCAACAATCAAACCACCCTTCACACGAGAGATAACTTTCCCCCGCAGAACAGTTCCCACCTCAGCAGAAGATGAAAGACGATCCCACCCCTCTCTCTGTTGGGCATCTTTGTAGGAAAGAACCATTTGCCCATTGTGTCCTTCCTGAGAGGTGAGAACGACACTGATCTCTTGTCCTTTTTCGATTTCCATACCCTCGAATTCGCAGCGAGGCACAGGACACTCCGATTTGAGACCTACATCAACGACAACGAAGTCTGAAGAAACCTCAACAACCTTTCCCTTCAGGATCCCTCCTACCTCCTCTTCTTTCTGATGAGACAGGGAATCCATGAAAGCTCTGCGATCATCCTCATCATAAGACACTTCATCTAAAAAGTTAGGCGCATCCCAATCATCAAAATGACCATTTTGCTGATCCGTACTGGGATCTCGGTTCCGTTGTTTCGTTTGGTTTCTTGACATTTGACCCTCAAATAGCGCTCTCTGTGCTCTTTTCACAGAAGGCGATAGACCCTGTTCTGCATTTTTTAGCAATGCACAGAGGATATCAACGCTAACTTTTTATAGCAATTTTAGACTACAGATATCCAGACAACATTAGGAATAAAAATCCAGAATTTATCCTGACTCCTTTTGCCCCATGATTTTGATGCTTGCCGAAGCTCCTCTTACCGAAATCTCTCCTATCACCCGCAAGAGCAAGGCTCCTGGGAGGGTTTCTGAAGGTTTCGCACAAAACGTGTTAACGATCCTTCCACGGGGACTTCATCCATAACGCTCCCCTCATGTGCCCTCCTATTCTTGCAGACCACATAGACTTCTTGATCAAATGGCAAGATCTTCGAATGGCTCCACCCTGGGGATGAAACAATGGCAAAACCTCAGAAGGAAAATCCGAAACGTCCCCTGCAACAAGCATTCATTCATCACTATACTCCAAGCGTCGACTCCTTCCGGGAGCAAATGCCGGGAGCAAATGCGACCTGAAACTAATTGCGACAAAACTTGGGAACATGCCGATATCTTCAACGGCTTAGAGCAAAAGGCTTAGAGCAAGAGACTTAGAATAAGAGAGTTCTTGCGATGTTATCCGTTTGGACGTGTGTCCTAATTCGGGTTCTAGAAATTTTTGGAATACATCGTCCCAGTTGGAGGGAGCTATGTCTGTGAACTATTCAGATCTGCCCTGCACCTACTCTTGAAAGGGCTGCCCTGACGAATCATCCCCCAAAAACTCTCTTAGAAGCTCTCCCGGGGACGAGGTTGCAATGTCCTCACTATGATCCCCGCCTGATCCCCCCACATACTTCCCCCTAGGTTCCCATCCAGTTGCTCCTAGGCATCCTAGATGCCCAACTCTCTCCTACACTGTCGGCCTCCTCCACGCACGCTGGGGAGCGTTGGTGTGGAACCCTCTCGGTATCTGTCCATGATCGATACACTTCTCTTTCGAAAGCAAGGACGGACGCGATCTTAAAGGACAAGTTCGACCTCAGCATAAACATGAGTGCATGGGGGGAATGCCCCACCACACCATCCAAAGGTGTCGAAAAATGACAGCATCTAAAAATCCCAGGCTTTGTGGACCGATTCCTATTGATTCAAGTCTCAACCGGGGAGCTTTATGAAGTCGCGCACTCAACAACAACTCTTATTCTTTGTGAGACAGTCACAGAAATGTAAGTCTATCGCTGTTTTCCAGCGCAAGAGAGTTGAAGTTGAAGCATAAAGCACAATAATGAAGGGGCTAAACTATTTCTTCGTAGATGCACTCACCTTACATGTTGATGTAGCATCGCGGTCCTTTGCGGTGTTTTTAATAGGAGTCGGTCCCATGTGCATGTCTAAGGAAGTTGGTCCAAGAGTTTGTGAGGGGGGAATGTGGCTCGTATGCACTGACGGGGCGGGGATACGTCCCCCGTTTGGGGACCCACGCTGGTTATGTACACGATTGACGGAATTCTCCACGGTTGGATTACCCAAGGGGAACTGTCCTGTTGCAAGGACGGTGGAATGCATCACCTCGTGTCGCAGCCCTGCTTTAACCACAGGAACTGCTGGGTGAGACTCCACTTGACTCTCCGTCCTAGGGAGTGCACCATGTGACTTCGGAATGGCATTTCAGCTTGGGCATGCCCCTTGGTATAGTCCAGGCCCGAGGTGAGAGCTTGGAGAGGGGGGATGGGTGTGTTGTGTTGTTCCCGCAGATCTCATGAAAGACGACCGATGTGCGTGATCCAGATTGTGGAGGGGAAGGAGGCGTGGGCTTGTGTTCCAGGGCGAGTGGGGTTTCACGCGGGTGAACGCGCTGATAGGGCGGGTTCTCCTCCTGTCTGTGCGCCACGCCCACGGGGGAGTGGCCAAGGAAACCTTGAAGGGCCCGAAGAGGATGTGCATTGCGAGGTCCACAGAGGAAACCTTGTTCCTACCTACAGCGTTTCTACCTCTAGCTCATATTCCGCATTTGAATTTAAAGAAATTCCTTCTTTTCGGGTTTGGAGTGAAATTTTGATGTTTCTTGGTTAGTTATCTAAAGAAACCTCCCACTATTCCCGCAGAA
>Ga0066190_10000183_pt1 | contig 10803 bp, 10 predicted proteins | sample WorMettanBELIZE1_FD_58708 | JGI IMG/M metagenome (GOLD analysis project Ga0066190, IMG submission 58708) | Marine gutless worms symbiont microbial communities from Max Planck institute for Marine Microbiology, Germany - Olavius tantulus... | ecosystem: Host-associated > Annelida > Digestive... | reverse complement strand
GGTATGTGGCGCCCCCTGGTGAGTGTTATTACAACACTGTATTATACAATGCTGCATGTGAGCAAGCTGTTTCACAGATTTGTGCAAAGAACAGTTAACAAAATAAAAGTTCTGGCATCATCCCCATACCCTAGGCTACCTTTGTACCAAATTTTGTTTCTTTTGTGGCCTCCATTGTTGAGCTAGCCCATGGAGAAAAATTGCATACTCAATCACACATTCAGTCTATTTGATGCCCCGGGAACCAAAGCTTCTGCTCTGGAAAAAACACCACCACGTCATTCTCAGAGTTGAGCAAACCAAAGTGGACCAAATGTGGAAAACAAATACAATAATCATTGGCGCTTTTAAGTTTGCTTCAGATTCTGGAGAAACTAATGCAATTTGAGATAATGACAACAAAAAGTTAACGGGGTCAAAAGCTCATAAACTTTTGGACCCCATTAGAATTTAGGAAAACGATCAGTCAAATGTCTGAGAAAATTACTCAAGTTCAGCCTAGGCCCCAACATCTGACCTACTTGTGGCAGGACAGGGCTGCTCAGGGACCTCAGAGACACAAAATGAAACACACAAAAAATAGCACAAGAGGAAAATATGAGGCACGTGACTATCGTTAGGAGGCCTAACCAGAAAGAAAATTCTCAATATCAGTCTGGATAGCAGATAACATTGTGCACAAACTAAAATGAACCTAAAAACATCAGTTATCATCTGCCAAACAAACGAACACAGCGTACGGCTGATTACCAGCTGACGGTTCAACCAACGGTCACTGGTCATAACAAAAACTTTTAAATTAAACATTCAATAAAAACATTTTGTATCATAAGACACATATCAACATCACATGAATCACTCCTCATAATACATGAACGTCAACCTTAAAAAGACAGTTATCACATCCACTAATTTATTATATCCTTCAACGCCAGCTGTTCCAAATTGCTGCTGTTCGAAGGGTTCAGTGACATACTGGTCTACCCACATTTTTGTGCACTCTGGTGCTCAGCGTAGGTTAGACCAGTATGGCAAAATGTAAAGCCTTAACTAACTAGCGGTGAAAGGGTTAAACATCTGAGTGTTGTTTATAATTCTGCAAACCATTTAAATATTCATTTTGAGCAAAATAAGTAATGAATGAAATGTTCAAAACAGTATCCGTACTACTTGCTATCAGTTTGGTTCCACTGAGCATTGGTCAAAATGCACATGGTTAACAGTATGTCAGTGACTGACTACAAAGCAATCTTGAGTGACACAAGTCACACGCTACATTTCCTTGGCACGCTGCACAGTGGGTAAGCACAAACGCTGGTTACACAGCTGACTGCAGCTAGGAACACTGCTGATACTACAGTCACCTCAAGAAACAGAAATACGGACATGAACTCACCAGATGTCCAGGGACCCTCAGCACCCTGTGAAAACTGACCAGATGTCCACGTGCCTTCAGTACCATGTGATAACTGGTTGTCCTGATAATCTTCGTAGTTTGACTGTTTACCAAATCCACGGCGGTTGTGATGTTGATCAGCCAGGTATGACATACTACAGGTAAAACACTTTAACCTCAGCCAGCCATCACAGCAAACAGACAATGCAGATACAATCGACACAGCAGCCCAGTGGCCTGATGTACAAAAAAAATCTTAGGAAAATTCCTCAGTTCAGCCTAAGTGTAGCCTAAGTTATGAAGTTATGATTTCCTAAGTTAACTTACGAAACCAATCTTAAGACTTTGTAAAAATTCTTCCTAAGTATGTATATATTAAATAACCAACTAATATTCATTCAGTTTTTTGGATTGTTACTTACTATTTTGTCTCTATGATGTAGCGTGCATAAAAGTACATCACTACTTGTTTACAAATAATAATTAACGTAGTTTATAAATTTCACATTTTCCTAAGTAATCAACGAAGTTTTCCTAAGTTTATGTTAAGTTTTGCGTAAGTTCATCCTAAGTTCTTCTTAAGCTTTTCCTAAGATTCTTTGTAAATCGCAAACTCATCCGAAGATTTTCCTAAGTCGGACTTTATCGTACGTTTTTCCTAAGCTCGTCCTAAGACTGTTTTGTAAATCGGGCCCCAAACCTTCGCTACTTCCTTCAACTCTAGATCCATGAAGCATCACAGAATAGCACATAAGCACATCATACCAACAGCATCTGCCGCTAACATTACAACGCTTATTAACACCATACCGCTGATATGCATGCATCTGGCAAATAAAAATGCTACCAAAGCAGACAACATTTCATTACTACTCACACTGTAGAGAATGTGTTGCGAGCGTATGTAGTGATAACAGCCTTGCCATCAATATCAAGTGGATACGGCAGTCGAGTAACAATATCCAGCAATGTACCACTGTCCCGCAGTGAATGCAACTCAATGAAAGCATAGCCGAAGCTCAGTCCACTGTCAGGATTCCTCATCACACACACACTCTTCAATGGAATGTCGCTGACTTGTGAGAATGCACGCATTATACTGGACTCAGCTGTCATGGCATCCAGTCCTCTCAACAGCAACGCTGCACAGAAAACAACAACACACAGCTGCAGTAATAGAACTGTAGAGGCTTAATGTCTCACTCAACACATTGTAGGTCACTGCAGGGACATTTTTACAGACCAGATGACCAAACCAACAGTGTCAAAGCGTTGAAGGAAACCAGTTGGTCATCAAGATCAGGCTGGAATCGCATCAGAACCACTCCACCATGTTATAATAATACAACTCTAGGCAATCGCCTCTACATACAGTGTAAGGGATCCAATGTGACAAACCCAATCTGTTTGACCTGTAAGAACTGCTCATACAAGTGTGCTACTGACTGTGAACATTGTGTCACACAATTCACCACACTGCAGTACTGATAATATCTCCAGACAATCACCGTAACTCCACAAAGCTGGATGTCTGTAACTGTGACACAATGAGTAAAACTGTCACAACAAAGCCAATAATGTGTCCACACGACCATGACTGTAGCAATGCTGTCATGTAAAGTTCAGACAATACTGACTGTTGCAAGGATTAGATCCCACTTCATCAAAGCCATTTTCACCACGAAGTCTCTCACATTCTACCACATCAACACAAGTGACAAACCAACAATGGAATGAATATGAAATAACAGCAGCAATCAGCATTAATACTCCACCCTGGTATGGGAGCGTAATATTGCGATCAGTTTGTCTATCTGTCTGTCTGTCCACAAGCATATCTCTGGAACTGCTGGACTGATCTTCATGAAATTTGTTGTGCAGATCCCCTGTGGCCGTGGCTCGGTCCTCATGTGGTGGCATTGCAATATATTATGTACTTCCGGTTTCATGGACGACAATTAACGTTTGGCCGTAGTGGGCTGTACGGCAATGTGTGGCTAGCAGCGTTGCGATACTGGGCGCAGTCTGATGTTATTATGATTGGTTGTTTGGTTAAACAAGCAAAGTGTCACCAAACAGACAGACAGACTGACATGCCACTTAGCCCACATCACAGTCACATTGCATTAGATGGAGTCAGTTCCCCATCAAACTGGGGGTCCTGAACTCTCATTTAGATTTTTCTCACATGGGCATAAACAAAACAATTCAGTATGTCCACATGATGCAGGTGCCATTCTGCAGATCTTGTGGACTTGTATTGAAATATGGAAGTTGTGGTAATCTCAAAGCAAGTTTGAAATGCTAATGGACGTCTCACAAGACACTACCAACAAGATCATCATTAACAACTGTTACCATAGTGCTCCTGTCATCTGTGCCATCAAGCTTCATGTCCTGACTAGGGTTGTAATTCAATTAATAATTGTAATCGTCATTAATCGCGTGATTACAATTTTTATTGCGATTATTTGCGACTAATCGCACCAGAACAAGAAACACAAGTTTGTGGTACAGAATAACAGTATAATACATTATATTACTAGTACTGCACAATGTAAGTGCCAACAAAACGTACCACTCACTTCAAAAAACTCCCAAACAGCGCTGTTCTGTGACATTCCAAGGCTAGTGGTCTGCAGTGTATCTCGGTTAACGTAGGCAAGAATGACGTGCAGAGGCCTACTTTGTGTGGTCAATTGTTGCATGCAACTCTATACTGCATTGTGGAGGCGGAACTGATCCGCCAATAAAACTACGGTATATGAATGATGGACAATTCTACTCGCTAAGTGCATGTATGCAAAATACAGAGCTATGAATTCGCCACAGAATTTCATCCCATCTCTGCATCATGAAGTGCATACATGCCACGTATCATGTTACCTGCAAGTTCAAAGGCTTGGGCTATTAGTGGCCATAGCACTGGGCATCCAAATACGATTATGGTGCAATGCATATGGGTTACCACGACGGTTAGGCGCAGATGGGCATTGCTTCTTTCATTGATGTGCAAAGTCAAAACAGAGGACGACAGTGATCATTAAACAGAAATAATGTGTGTGGCATCGAAGCATTTTTTCGATGCTGACACTGAACCGATGCTGGTGATATCGGTTGATACCAAGTACCCGATGCCGGTATCGGTCTCAGCCTACTATAGACTAATTCTAAAGACTAGTAACAAAGTCTGGCAGCGTTGAGACAAAATGTGACCGGTTTGCTATATGCTATAAGTCTAGACTTAGTTACTAAGTTTATAGTTTCTACACATACCTAAAGTACAGCTAAAGCAGATTAAAGCCCAAATCATATGTCATTTGCCGAGAATCACAATATTAAACCTAGGATTTGAGTATAATTGTAGACAAAACTTCCGCAACTTTAATTTGCAGCTTCACTCGAAAACATTCACAGGAAGAGATTCGCCCCCAATAAAATGCATAATAAATTACTACACTACAGTGCACTATTTGTCCACAAGCTGGCTGCAATATCAGCCGCATGCCAGAAAGCCAAAGTCAAAACACTTTGCCAACAGTCTTAACTGAAACAAGACTGAACCCCTTCTATGCCAGCCGTTCCAAATTGCTGCTGTTCGATGGGTCCAGCGCCATACTGGTCTAATCCACCATTGTTAATTTTTTACATTCGGGCGCTCTGGCACTCAGGACTGAGCACCAGAGCGCCCAAATGTCAAAAAATTAAAAATGGTGGGTTAGACCAGTATGACAAAGTGTAAAGCCTTAACAGGATCGGTGGTGAATGGGTTAAGACCGACATAATCACTCAGTTTAGCTTTTATGATCAGCCACTTTAACCTCATCCACTGTCCGGAGACAAGACATTTTGTCAAGACTTATCATCACAGATGAAACGTACCATCACGGTGTATGTTGCATTTCAGGCAGCGTTCTCGACGTCTGAAGTTGTTGTAGCCGCACTGTAGTAGAACAGACAGACACAAAATGAATTTCCTGACATTATATATCTATCTCATAATAAACAGACTTGCCTTTTAATCAAAGGCAGACCGTGTTTTGATCCGGTGACGTTGACCCAATGATCTTGATATCGTACGAGTGTCAACTAAATATTGTGTTGTCTCCAAAATGATCTATTATGTGTCGAGAGGGAGGTTAAACCCTACACACTCACTCACTCAACTAGATATTGTCAAGATGTATATGCACAACAAAAATGAAGTTTTAAGGCCGAAGCTTTCAAAAGTCAAAGCACGAACAGGACAGACAGACATACACGCAGACAGATGCGACTGTATGCAGTACCATGCCACATTCATGGATGTTAATCACATCAAACACAGTTGTAAATGAGACAGAAAACTGACTATACACTGAAATGTACAAATAGACACTGAAGCTTTAGCTCAAAGTGCTGTCTGTGAGTCTTAGATGTCTCAGCCGCTGCCGTTTAGCCGGCTAGCCGAATTTTGGGACCTTAGTCGAATATTAGCCGTAAATTTGTCTGCTAAGCCGTCACTCGTCAGCTGCCGAAAAATAATTTATCTTAGCCGCCGTATTTTTTACAGCTTGCATCATCCATGTTGTTGCAGAAGGTGAAGTCACGGTGTATTCCGTTCCGCCTCCATCACTTACGTGAATTAGGCAATACATAGTCGTTAGTTTATTTTGTACCGTGCGCCCCATTTTAATTCTTTATTTCAAAACAGGAAACGTAATGTGGATTTATGATGCATCGAGCGGCAACTGCATCCTACAGAGCAAGACTGCACTAAAGTTCTGCGTGCAATTCTCTCAACTCTCTCGTGACACTTCAAGGATCTGCTGGCAGCATTCCAGCACTTAGCAACAGTAGAATGATATATTCTCTTCAGTCTTGTATTGTTGTTGTATTATTTAAATACAAAATACAAAATAGTTTCATAATTTATTTCAAATACAAAATACTCTGTATGTATACACTGAATGTATATATGCTGGCTGTCCACTGTGTAACTAAGCGATTTACTTTTTGGTATCTACTACTGATCTATTGGCGATTCAGAATGGGTCTTTTCTGCAAATAGCCTCGTCTAGTTACATGCAGGCACACTTACAGTATAGCTGTAAATATTAGGCTTTAGCCGAATTTTAGTCGTAAATATCATTTTACGACAAAATTTGGCTTAGCCGAATATTAACCGTATTTTTATGTTGGCCGGATTTTATAATGGAAGAAATTCGGCTGATGGGTCTAGTGAGCCTGTCTGTCTGGATGTTCACCAGGGCGGCACAAAAAATAACCCCTATACAGAGACTTGTAATCTTGCATGCACAGACTTACGAATAAAGTCTGACCACAAATGAAAAATCGGGTTGGTCTGATGTACTTTACTGGTCAAAATCCACTCCCCCGAAAAAGTGGATGTGAATTAGCATTTTTAAGCCACCTCAGCTGCACAGCAAATAGCAGAGACCATGAGTGTTAATGTGCAATCAGTGGAAACATTTCTGTGCAACAAAATTGTGTACTTGGTGGCTTCAGAGAAATTATTCACATCTCTTGAAACAGCTGCAGTCGCACTTTTGATATTTCAGTTGGCCATATGCATATTATTAGGCCACCCTACATTGCTTCGAAGGCCACACATTTTGCTGTCATGCTATCTTCTTCTTTCCTTTTTCTTTATAGGCAGCACATTAGCTTACTGTCCAGCCCCTGCCAAAAGTATATCACATGTTGACACCTACACTGTAGGCTGAACTTGATCAATTCACTCAGACATTTGACTGATAGGTCACAGTTCCCCTAAATTTCACAGTGGATCAAAAAGACCATGATTTTGACGTGATTTTCGACCATCATCACTGTTATGACGAAGCGAATTGCAGCAATTTATGTAAAATGTAAAACAGAAATGTACAGCGCTGATGATTCCCAGCTTTGGTACTACTATTTACTCCACTCAACTCCAAGAACAAGTGGCAAGAAATACGAAACTTTGTATAAAGTGAGATGTAAATGATGGATACAAATAGATTAGTGAAATGAGTGCTAAAAGCAGATTAATACGAAATCAAAAATAAGTAACAATGCTCATACCAGCAGTTTCCAAATGGAAGTCTGAGGGGAGTGACCCAGAAAGTTTTGAAATTTAATGTTGAAATTTGTGCACTTTAATGAATTTTGCCTCCTTTCCAGTTCCTGTAGTATCAAATTATAGTACCTAGTGGCCTTGGAGACAAGACAGAGCTTCAAAAGGTCGAAACTCCGTAACTTTGCCACTGACAATGCCACTACCATGGGAAGCACAATTAGGAACACACTGTTAATTTCTGGTTATGATTACGATAAATAAGAAGAATGAATTAGCGCTGCACGTTTTCAAGCCTTGTCAGATCAAAAATCATCACAACATGCAAGTAGTCAATTTATCTCCACAATACAAATATTCCAGTAGTGACTTCATTACCATGGAGAGGTACATCACATAGACAGTTTCAGCAGCCACAAGATCACACAAATCATAGTAACATATACAAGATAAATGAGCAAAGACCTGAAGACACTGCCAGTCACCATGGCGGTCATTATCTGCAGGTCGAGGCGGTGCACGCAGGGACTGTCTTGGCGGAGGTGGGGCAACGTCAGCAGCCGACTGACTGTGAACTGTATGACTGTAATCTAATGCAATTGTGCGTGTGCCACGGTTGCCATCACGTAGTCGCAAGTAGCCCTACAACAGATCAACAAAAGCCTAATTACCTGTCAATAACAGAATGCTGCAGAACTAACCGATGTTACTCACGACCGACCGCGACCACGACCAGGACGGATGCTAACTAAACGAACTCTTATGTCGGGGAAGTATTGACATTCTGAGTGCAAATCATCGACAGCTTCACTGTGTTCATGTGAAAACTTAACATCATTCCACTGCACGTTCTGTGAAGAATTAATGATTCATGGAGACCATCTGAAGGTAACGCCAATCATCAGCTGCATGTGATCAGACAACGAATGCACTTAACTGTATCTGCAACGCCATGTCACAAATGATCCACAACAGTTAACTGCACTTGATACTGCAACTCATCCAGTACTTCTTTCATAACTAAGATCTCACTGGTCACTTCACCTTTGCTTTATTTAGTCGATTCTTGAAAGCTTTGATCAATGCCTGCAGTGTTGCAGCAACACATGTTCCGTAGCTAGTCTGGATCTGATTTACTTCCAGCAATCATGCCACAACATTAATCCCAGCTTTCTATCAGTTACAACGGCTGTTGATTCTTCAGAAGTTTACACACCGTGTCTCAAAACTGTGCAAATTCGTTTTTGTCAGAACATTGTCAAATTTCCACCAATTTTGATAATTTTTGGCAGAAAGATGACAAAGAGGCAAAAATTACACAAGGTGCACTCATTTCCCACCTCATCTAATTCGTGTCATCATACGACCTTATTAAACACAGATGTTGCAAATGGTTACATAATGCTGAAAGTTGTTATCTGCAATAAACCTTCTAACATTTTAATTAGCACACAATAAACTAAAATGTGGTTTAGTTAGCAGTATTATAAGTTCGTATAACAGTTCGGTTCAAAATTGTCAAAATTTATGCTAAAATTGTGCCCCACATACAAATTACCTAAAAATTGAATGGTGCCGAGATGTCCTGTTTGCGGCCTCTCAGGGACGATGCAGAAAACACAAAGCTGCATGTGGCTTCACAAGAATATGTCGCTGTACAGGTATTGAAGGGGTTAAAATGTGCTGTTGTCTGTTATTTTCAGGGTAGAATATTTAATCCCACAAACTTGTTGAATCACGTGGCGCCCTCTATCGAACTGATCATGCAAATTTGAGCAATCTAATACTAATAATTACAGCGTTGTGTAACAATTTGGAATATTTGTGTTTAACATGGTAGTGTGGTGACGTGAATTAGGTGAGGTGGAAAATGAGTGTACCTTGCACAATTTTTGCCCATTTGCCATCTTTCTGCCAAAAATTATCAAAATTGGTGGAAATTTCATGAAATTCTGACAAAAACAATTTTGCACAGTTTTTTGAGACATGGTATATAGTATAAGTACAGTAGTTAGTACACAACTGTACCTTGGTATAAATTGGTTACAGCCAGCTGTACATATGTAAACTATTCACATTCTGTACAGCTACACTGCTTACAATCTGCAGCGGTCACTAAGACATTCCAAGAATGAATTGTTACCTCATTGATTGCACTTTGTTTCAAATCTACTCGAGGCATGATCAGGCTGATGACAGAATTCTTCAGGTATGCCACAAAAATTTCACTCTTTTAAGATTTTCAAAGAGACACAAACTTAAACAGAACTTGTGCAGTGCCTATTCGTGCATTGTTTAGTACTACAGCACGTGTCTGTATACTGTCTGGTATTATACCATGACACAAAGTATTATTCTGGGATTTGGTTTAACTGATCAATGTTCCCGGCACACCAAAGATACGCCATCCCCAAAATAACTGAATAACTACTGCTAAACATGGCAAACTCTGTAACGTTTGTTTTACAGCCTTCGTAAGGCCTGTGAACACTTAAAATACTTTCTGAAAAGTTTAGCAGTGGGATGGTGCAAATTTATGACACATCTCTTTTTGGAACTTTTGCCCATTACACACAAAACTTCACTGCAACTTTTAGCATATTTTCTCAGCATGACCAGAACATCCGTCCTACTGTCGTGAATTGAGCATACGAACCACAATAATAAGGTCAGTCGAATTTGGTAGCAGGGCCAACTTAAGGGATGTACCTAAATGTAGACAATGTGACAGATCTGCAATGCATAAGTAATGAAGGTTATGGGAGTGGGACTGACAGCAAACATGTGGGTCTGATCTGTGGAATCTGTAGCCAGATAGACTGAATGATTCTTGACTGACTAGAATTTCTCGCACAAATTCTTGATTGCAACTTTTTACTGTTTTATTTTCGCTTTTCTATTAAAATAAATGCCACTCTTTAGTGCAACTTTTCGGCAAAATAAACACAATTTTCTCAGTTTTTAGTGCAACAGAAGCTTGCAATAATCAAGAAACACATCGAGTGCCAGTGGTCTTGGCACACACTGCACAGTGCTTTACAAGCTTAACAGCCTTGTCATTATCACTTCACTTCTATAATGGTGTTTCCTGTACCAAATGAACAAACTGAAAAAGCAGTTTTATCATCCAGAATTCCCACTAGAATGTCATACAAGCTCAGCAAACAGTCGTCAATATGAACTGCCACGGACACTGCGAATGATCGGCGAATGCGGTTTCCATTATGCTGGCCAACTGGCCAGGAACTCTCTGCCTGCAACCCTTCATGAACTTTTTAAGTCTTCGAAGACTAGGGGCCGGTTGCACCAACGTTACTTAAATCTCCACTTAGTTAAGTGTCAGTTAAAT
>Ga0066190_10000182_pt1 | contig 10804 bp, 8 predicted proteins | sample WorMettanBELIZE1_FD_58708 | JGI IMG/M metagenome (GOLD analysis project Ga0066190, IMG submission 58708) | Marine gutless worms symbiont microbial communities from Max Planck institute for Marine Microbiology, Germany - Olavius tantulus... | ecosystem: Host-associated > Annelida > Digestive... | reverse complement strand
GGAGAAATCCTCATTTTGATGCGGAAAGATAATTTAAAGAATTAGTTGACAATGGGAAGGCTACCCGATGCGGAATGACGGTTGAGTTTTCCTCGGACCTTGTTTATCACGCTCATGGGTGTCCCTGCTGTTGTGATCCACGCTAGCTCCTAGAGTATTCCGGCTGGGATGATCTTAGTTGCCCGCTGCCTTTCGTTCTGCCTCGGACATGGCTTCCTGCGCCGCTTGTATAAGGCCTTGCGTATAGGGATGAGGCGCAATCATGTTGGCGTAGTCTTTTACCTCACCGCGTGCGTGACCCATTACGATGGATGTGTTCGCCACCTTGAACATTGGAACATCATTCATGTCATCACCAGCTGCAATCCTAAACAGAGGGCATTGTGCGTTTCCGTAGGTCTTTGCAAGAAATTCTAGGGCATGTCCTTTCGAAGCTTCTTCTTGGGTTATCAGGAGACAGTACCACTTTCCTTGAATCAGGGCGGACCTCACTCCGGTCATAGTGATGCCCTTCGCTTGAGATAGAAGGTCCTGAGCGTGTTGCATGTCCTCTTTGAGACCTACGATTGAAATCATTACACAGGAGTGTTCGATTCGGTCCTTCGAGGTGATGTCAACGCGATCAGCAGCGTGAAAATGATCTGAGTGGTGTTCCTCTTCGTGACGAGAAGTCACGTAAATGGCACCGCTGTTGGAGAAGAATGAAGAATGTAGGTGCGGAACAGAATCAGTCACCATGCGAATATAATCAACTAACTGTGGTGGAATCATCTTTTTGTACAACAACTTCTTTTCTGGATAGGTTCGAATAACACTTCCGTTAAAAGCCCCTATGATGTAGGGGCGTTTCAAAACTGCAACAGCCTTTTTCGCGTAGGGCAAGCTTCTCCCCGTTAGGATCGACAGGACCCACTTGTTTGGATCAATCTGGTTGAGGAAATCCAACATCTCCTGAGGTATGTCGTGAGAGTCATCTGCAAGGGTTCCATCGATATCGAAGGCAAGGATGCCTATCGGTGCAGGTAGAGATTCTGAACTATTTCCATCTGAAGACATTAAAAGGACCTCCTCCCAGCTATAGAGTTCAAATGACAAGATCGGCGATCATGGCGCCGCCCATTGTGGAATGTGGCATAACCGTCTTCCAAAGATAGCATGTCCTTCCTTTCTTCTGTTTTGTCTCGCGTTGGGCAATGAGGTGGCAATGAGATTGTTTCTGCTTCGAGTTTGAATTTTCTGGGTGACAATGGATGTAAAGCCGTGTTAACCTCCCCGGATGGGCGTGGGTCGAGACAGTGGGGTGCTTTTGTTTGGGTTTGCCTGTGCAGCAAGCTCAGTCATCGTTAATTCATTACTTGTCATTGAACTCAAACCACTCAATTTCGTGGCGATTAGATTGCTGGTCGCGGGTCTTCTGTTGACCTTGTATGCGTACTATCGATGCACGCTTCGCTCTCTGTTAAGGCAACAGACCCATTGCCCGGTGAATATCCTTTCTCTTGTGGTTCGGATTACCCTTGCTACTGCCTTCCCTTCTTTGTTTAAGGCGTATGCTCTCACGCAGGCCTCCGCCTCATATGTCTCTTTTGTGAGTAGCCTAGATCCTTTTGTGGCTGCCATATATATGTCACTCCTTTGGCAAGCTTCGTTCTCTTCATCCCAGTGGATAGGGATGATTGTGGGGTGCGCGGCCTTACTTCTTTTCCTTTCGCATCACTCTCCTGTGGGAGAAACTCAAGGAGGATCCTTGATTCTGGCCTTGTTGGCTTTGCTGGTAGCTCTCTTTGTAGGAAAGTATGGTTGGATGTGCACTCAAGCTCTGCTGAGATTAGGTGGATGTGGTTGGGTCGAGGTAAATGGTATCACCATGCTTCTAGGTGGTGTGGTGTTGATGTTGTACGTGGGGTTATTTGGAGAATGGATCCACCCTACCACTAGACAGTGGGCAGGGCTTGTTTATTCCACTTTTTCTGGGAATATCGTGAGCTATGCCGTATACGCATGGTTTTTGTCCAAACATCCCGTCACTCTTGCCTCTCTGTTAGGGTTTTCTGTGCCGCTATTCGTCTACGTGTACGATTGGGGAGCTTCAGGCTCTTCCTTCTCGTTAGACTTTCTCTTGAGTCTTGCTATGCTTGCTGCTGGGGTATTCCTCTATGAATGGGGAAGGGATCCGAAGAAACAGTGGGGATCCCTCTATACATCCCCCTGTCAAGGAGAGAGAGTCCTAAGGGAATGAATGATTTGGTCCCTTTGAGTTTCTAGCAGGGCCGACTCCTCCCGAGCCTTGTGCACAATAGCTTCAGGGGCGGAGGAGAGGAAGGAAGGGTTGTTCAGTTTTTTCTTCAAAATGTCCAACCTCTTCTGAACTTTTTCGAGTTCTTTCTTGACCCTCCTGACTTCTTGTTCTTTACTCCCCTCGGGGAGGTATAGTGTGCATGTCCATGAATGAACACTTTGTCGCATGGAAAAGGGGTCTGAAGAGTGAGTCGAGTTCGGAGAGTTGTGTAAAATCTCCACGTGAGCCAGCGTCTCTATAATATGACGCCCCTCTTCATGACGCCCCTCTTCCCAGCCTTCGCCTTGTAGAAGCACCTGTGCCCTCTCCTTGGGTTTGACCTTAGCCGTTGCTCGCATGTTCCTCAAGGTGTGGACGCAGTCCAAGTACGGCATAAAAGTCCCGTATAGTGAGGGATAGGAGGAATGAGGTGGCAGGGGAGCCGCAGCAATGTACTCGGACTCGATGATTTCCCTTACATCTTCGGGGAAAAGACCATGAAGGGGAAATAGGACGGAGCGTGCATGAGAAAACATCTCCTCCGTGATGAAGGGCGCTATTGGGTGAAGAGCACATATATAACGTAAGAATACAGACCAAGCACAAATCAAGTAGTTGGATCTTGCTTGAGAAGGGTCTTTCTTCTCCATCAAAGTAGGCTTAATGATCTCGAGATAAATAGAGCAGAAGTCATCCCAGAAGAATCGGTACAGCGCTTTAATTGTCTGAGCAAAAGAGTACTCTTCCAGCGAAGAGTGGACTTGTTGCAATGTGTGGTCCATCTGGCCCTGAATCCAGCAACTCTCTAAGAGGGCAGAAGGGGTCCCCTGCAGGGGGGCGGAAGGGGAACAATCGTCTCCCTCCGATTTGTATTGAATGGGATGCTTCATGAGGAAACGCAGAGCATTCCATAGCTTATTCGCAAAATGTTGATATTCTTCGAACTTTCTGTAATCCAAATCGATTTCTTTGCCCGAAGTAGTGCAGCTGCACAGAGATGCTCGCATAGAATCAGTGCCGTAAATATCCATGATCTCAAGGGGGTTCATGACATTTCCCTTGCTCTTCGACATCTTTTCCCACCTCGATGTCAGGTGAGGAGGAAGAGGTTTCCCGTGGTCATAAGCTTTCCTCTCCTCCAAGGGAAGCGTTGCAATGAAGTGGGATGTATCACCGCCCCCTTCCTTGCCGGTTCCTTCAGCTCCTCTCTCCTTGTACATATAAGACCTGCCAAAGATAAGGCCATGGAGAAATACCTTGCGGAAGGGTACCTCTCCCATCAGTTGTAGTCCCATGTACATCATGCGAGCCACCCAGAAGAAAAGGATATCATGACCTGTGATGAGTGTTGGGTGTGGATACCATCGAGATTGCACTTCTTCAGCACTTTTCTCGGGCCACCCCAACACGAGAAATGGCCAGAGGGCAGAAGAAAACCAGGTGTCGAGCACATCCTCGTCCTGTTCCCAACCTTCCGGCGCTTCTTCTACCTCCCTAGGCACTCCTTTGCCGCCATGGCATAGGAAACGGTCAGGGTCGCTTCGGTGGTACCAGATAGGAATGCGATGTCCCCACCATAACTGCCTGCTGATGCACCAGTCCCTTAGATTATCGATCCAGTGATAAAAGGTAGATTTCCAGTGCTCAGGGATTAGTTCCACACGTCCCTCCTCCACCATCGATCGAAGCTGGGGGGCGAAATCCTTCATCTTCAAGAACCACTGTTGTGAGAGTCGAGGTTCAATCACACTCTGGGAACGGTAGGAGTAACCCACTCTGTGGGCATGGCTTTCCACTTTCTCTACAGATCCCCTCTTTTGCAGATATTCCGCAATAGAAGCACGCGCTTCCATGATGGATGAACCTTCCCATTGTTGACACAACTCGTTCAGAGTGCCATCAGGGTTCATAATGTTGGTCATCTCCAACTCGTGATCTATTCCAATCTCATAATCGAGGGGGTCGTGGGCAGGGGTAATCTTTACAATTCCTGTTCCGAACTCTGGGTCCACCCTATGGTCCGCTATGATGGGGAGGGCCTTTCCAGAGAGAGGTGAGAGGACAGAGCCACCAGAAAGCTGATGAGCCCTAGGATCCTCTGGGGAGATGGCTACAGCGACGTCCCCCCAGATCGTTTCGGGGCGCGTAGTGGCTACGAGGATGTGGCTTCCTTCCTCACTTTCTGTTACAGGGTAACGGATAAACCACATATTCCCCTGACACTCTCTGTACTCTACCTCATCATCGGATAGAGCTGTCCTCAGGTGAGGATCCCAATTGACTAAGTAATGTCCTCTGTAGATGAGTCCACGTTCGAATAGGGTTGAGAATGCCTTCCTAACAGCCGTATTCGAATGATCATCCATTGAGAACCGAAACTGGGACCAATCACAACCACATCCCATAAGTTGGAGTTGTTTTCGTATACGGTTAGTATGGTCCTCCTTCCATTGCCATACGTTCTCCAGGAACCTTTCTCGCCCTATTTGGAATCTCGTGACTCCTTGTGTGCGTAAAAGGAAACGTTCGACAACCATTTGAGTTGCAATTCCCGCGTGGTCAACGCCGGGAACCCAGAGGACGGAATAGCACCTCATTTTGTGCCAACGAACTAAGACATCCTGCAGGATGCTTACTAAGGCGTGCCCCATATGCAATTCTCCTGTGACATTAGGAGGAGGCATGATAATGGAGAATAGGAGTTCGTTCTCCTCCGCTCTGGAGGAAGATCGATCCTGTGACTCGCCGCCAGAGGGGGCGGCTTGGCTTGTGGCATTTGCGACACCCTTGAATAGTTTGTTCCAAATAGGGATCCATTTTCCTTCTGCCCCCGCATGGACGTAGGTCGGAGAAAGGGGCAGATGCCGTTCATCGTGATGTTCCATAGAGAAAAAGCATAACCGTTTGGGAGGATTTTACAGAAAAGCAGTCAAGAAATGGCCTTCTGGAGCGATGGGTTGAACGTGTGTATTTCCCTCGTTTCAGAGGGTATAAAGGAAAAAATGATCCTCGGTTCTTTGCCCATTGACATTTTTTGCAGAAACGATGAATCATTCGCGTATGAATGAGGTTTAAAGGAACATGGGAAGTTGAGCATGAACAGATTAGGAAAGATGCTGGTGGCTTTGACAGCGATGCCTTTTGCAGCGGCATGTGTGTTTGCTGATGACGATAGTGTTGTGCAGGTAAGGGATACTGGGATTGGAGTTGCTTACGAGTATTCCTGGGTCAGATTGGCCGACAAAAATGGGGAGGCTGTCAGTACAGCCAGCTCCAGTGGACCTGTGCTCAGCTTTGGTGGTAGGGGGGGTATCACAACGGGTCCTCTCCTTGTTGCTGCGGATGGGTCGCATTCTTTTTTCTCCCTTGGTCAGAGTGGCATCCGTTCGACGAGATTCTGTGTCGGAGTTGGGCCCGAACTCTTCCAGGTGTTCTCTGGTAGGGAGAAAGAAAGTTACTCGAAGCCTAGGGTGTACAAATCTTCAGAGTCGTTGACTCACGGGAGAGCTGGTTTTGTTTCCGATGATGAGGGGATGGATCCCATTCTTGCTCTCGGGCTCTGTTTTTATCACCATGGGTACAGGTTCAGTCTCCACTCCTCCGATGGTGAAAATGGGGAGGTGCCTTGTTCCTTTCAAGGAACCGCTCCTGGATGTTTCCTTGTCTCAAATATTCCCGTCCTGGGTGATAAAGTTGAGCTCTCTTCTTTCGCTGTGGCTGCCATCCCGATGGTGGATTCTTCACTCTCCGAGGGAGATAAGGATAAGGTCGAAGCGAGTGCTGTGTCTGTGGACGTCTGTGGTGGACTTAACGTGCAGATCGTAGAAGGGGTTAAGGTCTCTGTTGAAGGGACGTGCCGCTTGGATCGCATGGCAAAGGGGGACTTGTCGTTCTCTAGAAGTGATGTAGGATTGTCCATTTCCCTTAGGACGAGCCTCTGATCGGCTTGTGTTTCCTGAGGGCTTTGAGGGGGTGTTCCCCCTCCGGGTTTGTAGAAGGGGGTATCCCCTTCTTTTTTTGTCACAAAGGATTTTGGTTGACACATGTGTGTGATATGTCCAACTTGTGGACCTTGGGAGCAAGGGCTAAATGGCGGGGGTGCGAGGTCTATGAAAACAAAGAGTTTTAGGAAGTTGATCCTTTCCTGTACGGCATTTTGTTTGGCAGGAGTGTTCCCATTTGCTGGGATTGAGTCTGGTGAGTGTGACCGTCTGGATAGAGGAGAGCCTGGGGTTCAAGTTGGCGTCAAAATTCATAGTGGGGTGATATCCACCTCGTTGGAATATTCTTTTCCTAAGGAAAAGGGGAAGGAAGTCATCAGATTTTGTGAGACTGATTTCCCCTATGTCGAGCTAGACGTGCCCTTCGAACATAGTAAATCTGGTCTAGTCGGACAAGTGAGACTATTCTACGCTAATCCTCGTTCTATTGAAGGAACGATCTTTGATGGTGTCGAGGAAAACAAAATAGTTTACGGTTACCAGAATCCTCATGTTGCCGGGGGAAGCTTAGATGTACATCGTGCTTTCTGGTCGTACACATGCAGCAGAGGTGCAAAGCACAACCTAGGGCCCATGGTAAGAATGGAGTACGAGCGGAATCAAAAGTCTTCGCAGCGTGAGGATTCAATGAAGTTTGTCGATTGTGGTCTCCACTATATGAGAGCTTCTTCGGGAGCTCAGTTAGAGCTAAACGTAAAGGGCTGTGCGGCAAGGGACGATGTCCTTGACCCCGTCGGAAAGACATGTGTTTATGGAGTAGGGGTCGGGGTGGATGCACAAGTCACTCTTCTTAGAGGATCGGTGTCTTATTTTACCCAGTTCTCTTTCCGCTCCCTTGGTAGAGGCTTGCAAAGTAACCCTGAGACAGATGTGAGCATGTGTATGTCATCTGGCAGACTTTCATTAGGTTGTTCGTTAGCCTATTAGTAGGATGGTGTTTCCTTCTCTTTCTGGCTGAGAGAGGGGAAGATCTTTCTTCCTGGAGAAGGTGTTTCTTGAACAGGGTGGTCCGTTCTGTTTGTTGTAAGTTCCTCGTGGTTGGTCCCTCTCCTTTTGTGGAGCTGCGTCTTGGAATAACGTAAGTAATGAAAGCTCCCCTTTTTTGGGACTTCCCTTATCTGTGCCTTTCAATCCCTTCAATCCCTTGTGACGTTTCGTTGATTGAAGGATGCTTGCGTTGCAAAAATTCAATTTTTTTATATACAATTCTGGCTTCATGCGATTTGTTGCGTTAGAAGCTTTCGATATATGAAGCGCGGAACGGTCTAGGTCGCAAGAAGAAAACGTGTGAAAAGAAATTGATTTGGGAATATGCAACGTTTAAAAAATGTACTTTTGTCCCTAGCGTGGGCAGCTTTTATGGTTATTCCAGGAGGGGGGCAAGCGGAAGCTCAAGAGAGTCCTTCCAAGTCCAAACTGGTAGAGTTCGTCGAGGGCCTTCAGACAGAAGGAGAGATAGGGGTCGTAACGGACCTCGTAAAGATCCAACAGACGTGCGTCAGCTCACCTTATGGGACTCAGTGGAATACGACAGACAGGGTTGTTATGGGGGGAAGAGCATTGAGACCTGAAGTGTTTTTCTGTCTCCGTGGGCAGGGAAGTATCAAGGCGCCTTGTGGGGGAGTTCTCGGAACAGCTCTCCAGTTCGGTGAGATCAAATGGGATCATGGTTTCTACGAAAACTTGAACTTGAAAGGTCGCTCCATTGACACTAGAGCTGCTTATATGGTTAAGGGGAACGTAACACTGGGGATGGACCTTATGACATACTTTCTCCGTTCTAAAAAGGCTTCTAATGTCTCCGTTTCCCTGAACATGGGGAAGATCAATCTGACAGAAGTCAGTTTTGTTCCCTTTGTTGGGTGGAATGGTCACCTCACATGTCTAGGAGAAAAAGAGCACCTCTTTTTCCATACCGCTTCTATCGGGTGCTCAGGGCGGGTTCGTCTGCAAAGAAAGTGGACTGTTGCCGCCACTGGCCAGTGTCATGTCTACGGAAGAAGTAGTATGACATACGACTATGACTACATGGTGGAGCGCAAATCCGGGTTCAGCCCTGCCGATGATGAGCAACATAAAGGTGGTGATCACGCGCTCCAAAATACAAGTCTATTCCTCATCCGAGGCAATAAACCGCTCTATAGTGGAGACCTTCCTACGTTCGGTTATGAGTGTGGACTTGAAATGGCATACTCTCCTACAGACTCTTTATCCTATGGACTCGGAGTCCGCTATGCACATACGCATGCTAACAAAGGGGAGGGCATAGCAACTTCTTCGCGCTATAAGGACTTCTTAAAAGAAGAAGTAAGTTACAACGAAGGACAACACAAGGCAGCGTCTGTCTTAGACCAAATCTCCTTCTCTTTGAGTTCTCAATACAGATTCTAATGAATCTTTAGACTCGTTCAATCGCAAGACATAAAACCCCTCACTGCTGAGGGGTTTGTGTGGAGACCAGGAACCTTAAACGCAAGAGGAGCAATTGTCGGAAGGTGCCTTCACATGTCTCTAAATGTATTCTCGAGAGCAAACATCATCATAGCTTAGTAGAGCAAACATCATCATATAGGCAGGACATACGTCCCAGAAGAGACCGGAGTTGATCTTCTTCTAGATCGTTAAAACAACCTTTTCTCTCTAGGTCCTTGAAGAGGCCAGAGAAAGTGGAGGGGGAACGTATAGTAACATTATCGAGACGACTGATTAGGTAGAGCGCGCTCTCCTGAAGAAATGTTTTCTGTTCAGCCTTCAGGCTGTCACCAGTACCATTCTGGAACAAAAAGAGGATTGACAACAGAGCAGAATGAATAACCCGCTCAGAGGGGTCGAGTTTCGTGACCCTCTCAATCAAGAGGATCGTACACTCCTGTAAATCTGCCTCTCGGTCTTGAAATTGCCATTCTAACAAACGCAAGCTCTCCAGAGCTTCATAGCACTGAAGTACATCAGGGCTGCTTTTGCTGAATCGGCGGGCTATAGAGAAAAAGCCCTCCAGTAGACCCTCATCATCGAAGAGATAGGGATATGTTCGCGGCAACAGAGCCGCTCTTTTCAGGAAATCAAGCCTCTGGCACACATCCGAATCAGGAACAGAGTCGAGTTGTTGGATTATCTGCCTGACCAGGGCGAGCACACACTTTTTGCAAATCCCCTCCAATTGGGATGTGCAGATAGATCTATCCCCCCAACTACTCACCAAAGATAGGGCGAAGTAACAGTCACTCACACTGGGGTTGAGATCGATGAGTTTGAAGATTAGGAGGTACATCCTCCCGGTAAGATCCTCACAGTTCTCATCCTTCGTACTAATATCGATATCTATTGCACCTAGGGCACCAAGGCACTGATCCTTGCTGAGTTCAAGACAAGCGAGATGTCCGGTTAGGTTGACCAGACCCCGCTTGAGACCACTCCCCGAAAATATTTTGGACAATTCATTCAGGTATACCATGACATTAACGCACTGAACCGCATTGGGGTCACGTGCGACGAGGTTTCCGGTTATACAGTCTATTTCTAATGCATAATCCTTCGTCCCTTCTAGTAACCCCATCAGGGAGGTGTAATACCCGTTCGCACTGTTGGGCAGGGGAGTCGTACTAGTCGCATCCCACGTAGACACTCCTCCTGACACTCCTGCTGCACTTTCCATACAAAATTCTCCTGCGCGATGCAGGGCGGCACAGCCGACACTCCGAAGCTGAGAACTTCCTGTTTTCCCGCTCGTAAAATCGCAAGGGTTTGCGCGCCTGCGTCCAATCACCAACGCCACCTATTCTGCATGGTTTCACCAAGTCAAGAAAAGTCGTAATCTTTTTTATTTACGTTCATAAACACACTCGTACGAGTACAGATTCTGTACTGTCTTTAAAGAGATTCCTTTTTTCCTGATCGCAGGGTGAAAAATGTTTCTCAGTCGTGACTATTGTCCATCTAGGCGAAGTTCTCATATGAAGAAACACCCCCAAGCGGAGGTAACTTCCTGATAGAGGACTCATGAAAGATATCCGCGATGATCCACCCTTGATAAAGGTCTAGTTTCCCCCGTGTTTTCCATAAGACATCTGTCATGCATTCTATCCAGGCGGAAAGGAACTTCAACAGTATCGGGGGGAAGCACACCCCCACAATTGGGAAGGGGAACCAACCCTGGCTCTTGTCACATGCGTTTCAATAACATCTCAATCAGATCTATTGTCCAATTTCCTCGGGACAGATGCAGGCTGTCCTAACCCTGATCTAGTGCATTACTTCTGCAGTGGCGTGTATTCCCTAGCGTGCTTCTATACTTGTCTGCCTTCTATACTTGTCTGCACTCGAATCGGCAATCAATCTGTCGGAAATCACAAGAAGTCTTTGATGGAGCTTCTAGCCTTCAAACTTATTACACATCGTAGAAACAGTCCTCGTGAAGGTTCGGGCCTTTACCCGTCATTCCGCATCAGATCCGCGATTTCCCTAGGCGCGTCAATTAGTTTTTTAAATCCCACTACACAAAGCGAAAAACAAACTTTTATGTAAA
>Ga0066190_10000181_pt1 | contig 10819 bp, 7 predicted proteins | sample WorMettanBELIZE1_FD_58708 | JGI IMG/M metagenome (GOLD analysis project Ga0066190, IMG submission 58708) | Marine gutless worms symbiont microbial communities from Max Planck institute for Marine Microbiology, Germany - Olavius tantulus... | ecosystem: Host-associated > Annelida > Digestive... | reverse complement strand
AATTTCAGGTTCGTTCGAACAAACAACGACCAGCCGGTTGATTGAAAAAACGGGGGGCTTGATAAATTGGAAGTTTACACATCGCGCAAAGGTCTCATCTTTATTTATCCGCAGATTGCGCAGATTTCCACAGATGAAATAATTTGTGGAAATCGGCAGATCAAGTTGGGTAGGTTGGGCAAAGGCGCGCACTGCCGAGCCGACGATCCCGGTTGCGCCGAGCCCAACAGATGGATCGATGGGCACGCTGCACTTTGTGTATCCTAACGAACTGCCGCGGAACGACCGAAACCTTGAGATCAGTTTGATGGACGCTTGCTTTGCCCATCCTACGGGCTGCGGGCTTGGCAAAGGGATAAAGGATGCCGAGATAAGGGCAACATCGTTTCACGTCATTCGACTAAATCTCCGGCTTGATCTTCTCTCCCGGTGAGAGAGGGGCTTTTGCGACACCCTCTCCGGCGGGAGAGAGAGCGACTGATTATCCACGGGCCAGAAACTCGACACGGTTATTGGCGAAGCTGGCTTATTAGAAAGAAAAGATATAAAACTGATCGTGAATATCAGTTATGGGAAGAAGAATCGCATCCGTAGTGGATTCAAAACGAGGCGATGTCGGTGGAAAAATTGGCGTCTATCCACAACAACCCGGTCAAACGCGGGTATGTGGGTCAGCCGGAGTATTGACGTTATTCCAGTGCGCGGAATTATTTGAGCCTGGCGGGTTTAGTTCCCGTGTGTACGGAATGGTGGACATAGGCCTGATTCTCTCCGCGGCGCGGAGCAACCAGGTTCCCACGCAGCGCGTGGGAACGAGAAACAATTTTTCCGCAATAAACGCGAATTAACGCAAATCGATCGCAATCGGTTCGTCATCATCGACGGTTCTTGCGGCCATTTGCGTTGATTTGCGGACAAATTTTCCGGGGAGATGCTACCGGTCCGATGTTATCGGTATTTGAGTTGATTTCACCTGTACTAGCCGGCGGCCAGGCCATTTCGGGTAGCGGTGACGCCGACCAGGATGGAGAGTGCAATCTCGGCTAGATGCTTACTGCCGATAGTAAGCCCGGCGTGGGCATCGAGGCGCGCGATCTGCGCCGGTGTCAGACCGATCCGGGCGAGACGCTCGCGCCTAGCCTGGACGTTACGTTCGGAACCAAAGGCACCGACATAGAAGGCCCTGGTCCCGAGCGCCTCGCTCAGTGCCAGGTCGTCCTGCTTGGGATCATGGGATAGAGTGATGACGGCACTGCGGGGGTCGTCCGCCAGCTTCCGGGCCGCACCGTCGGGCATCAGATCCGAGTAGGTGACATTAGCCAGAGGCATGGGATCGGCGAAGCGCTCGCGCGGGTCGCAGATGGTGACCCGGTAGTCGAGCAGACAGGCCATTTGGGCCAGGAGACGGGCCAGCTGGTCGTCGCCGATCAGCAACAGGTGCCAACCGGGACCGAATGCCTTGGTCACGAATCGGTCCGTGACCTCGAACTCGCGGTGGCCCTCGTCGGCGTGGAGGCTAACCTCCCCAGTGTCGAGACAGACCCGGCGGGCAACCAAGGTACCGCCCTTGAGTCGAGACAGCAGGGCTGCCACCGGCTGCGGCGCGTCGAGTACCTCGACCGTCAGATCCAGGCACCCACCGCAGGGCAGACCGAGGCGGCTCGCCTGCCGGCTGTCGACGCTGAAATCCACCAAAGTCGGGACGGACGTGCCCAGCTCACCGCTGCGGTAGCGATCGGCCAGTGTCTCCTCGACACAGCCGCCGGAGACCGAACCGACCATGGCACCGTCCTCACGGATGGCCAACAGCGAGCCGGGCGGTAGTCTACCGGATCCCGCCCGGCGGCTACCGCCAGCTCGTCGATTATGCACTCGACGGCGAGGGCGGTGTGGCTGGAACCCACGGAGCGACACCACAGGACCGGGACCCCCAGCTTCGGGGAGTGCAGATCGACACGCAGATTGGGGATTCGATAAGGCAGGTTGCCGGCCCCCTCCACCGAGGTCTGATCGACCCCATCTACGGCCAGTGCCTGCTCGAAACTAGTGCCCAATAGAATGGACTGGCCAACGATACGATGTTCCCAAAACAAGGGATCGCCCTGCTGGTCCAGACTGGCCCGCAACCGGTGCAGATACAGGGGGCGATACCAGCCGCTGCGGGTGTCGTCCTCCCGCGTCCATTGTAGCTTGACCGGTATCTTGCCGCCGATCGCCTTGGAGCTCTCCGCGGCCTCGACCACATAGTCGGGTCTGCGGCAGCCAGCGTCTGCTCCGGGTCGCCCGCTTTGCGGGCAAGGGTTCCGGGCTTGGCGGCGAGCGTCCAACGAGCTTACCAGCGCTGTCCTTGCGGAGGAGATTCGGATTGCCGATCAGCCGGAACTCACTAGCGGCGGGTCGCAGCCTCCACCAGCATCTCCCGAGCAGCAGCCCCCGCCTTACGCAGCTGTTCCCAAGAGTTGGCGATGGCCGTGCTGCCGCGGTACCCTGGGTCTGACCCCAAAACAAATTATTATAGCGCCCGGCGTCGGCCGGTGCCCCCTCGGCGCGGACCTGGTCCCAGCGGGCATCCAGCTCCTCGGCCACCAGCGTGGGTAGCCTGGTGTAGGCGCCTTGCCCCATCTCCAGGTGTTTGACGATGACAGTGACGCTTGTCGTCGGTGCCGACGCGCACGAAGGCGTTGGGTGCAAAGTCTCCTGTGGCGCGTTCGTCACCGCCGGCGATGCCCGGCCTGCAAGCCTTTCGCAACCACGGGGCGGTGCAAGTGCAACCCTAGGGTTAGGTCGGCACCAACGGTCAGACCCTACTTCAGAATTTGGTACCGGTCAGTCCCAGGTGATCGCGAACGGCTCACAGCAGAGGCATGTTGGGATCCAGGTTCAGCTGATGCGCTTGCCCGTTGACGGTCAGTTTGATCATTGGGGGCTCCATCGGGTTGGGAGGAGGGGATTAGGGCTGTTGATATTTAGGACTGTCTAAAAACTAACACATTCTTTTCAGAAGCTGTTTGGTTAAAGTAGAGAGAGGGATGCGCCATGCCTGAGATCGGGATCGAAATCGGAATTCGATTGCGATCCCGATTTTGATTTCGATTCAGGCCAATGGGCGTGCCCAACGGGTTGGGCACGGACCATTTATCAATGCGATTTGCGCCACCCGACAGAGCCATCCTGAAAGATCCCCCGCGCTCACCGCATCCTACGCCCTTTGCGCCTTCAGCCTTCAGGGCTCAAGGTCAAAATCGGGAGCGGCTCGATGCCAGTCCGTGGTCTGCTGCCACTGGTGGGCGATGGCCAATAGACGTATCTCGTCCCAATAGTTCCCGATGAGTTGCAGGCCCACGGGGAGGTCTGCGCTGAATCCGGCGGGGATAGACAGGCCGGGGAGGCCGACGAGGTTGAGGGAGAGAGTGTAGATGTCGCCTAGGTACATCTGGACCGGGTCGTCGGTCTTGGCGCCTAGGGGGAAGGCGGGGGTCGGGGCCACCGGCCCTATGATGACATCGACCTGCTCGAATGCCCGGCGGAAATCATCGGCGATCAGGCGGCGGATCTTCTGGGCCTTCAGGTAATAGGCGTCATAGTAGCCGGCGGAAAGGGCATAAGTGCCGATCATGATGCGCCGTTTGACCTCGTCGCCCAAGCCCTCCGCCCGCGAGCGTCGGTAGAGGTCCGTCAGGTCAATGGGGTCCTGGCAGCGGTGCCCGAAGCGTACCCCATCGTAGCGGGCCAGGTTGGACGAGGCCTCGGACATGGCTATCACATAGTAGCCGGCGATGCACAGGGGGTTGTGGGGGAGTCGGATCCGTTCGACCCGGGCGCCCATAGCCTCGAATCGGGTCAAGGCGGCTGTAACCACGGCGTCGATCGCTGGGTCCAGGCCTATCCCGAGCCATTCTTCCGGGATGCCGATGCGCAGCCCGGTGATGTCCGTATCCAGACCAGCAGGATAGTCGGGGACGGGCCGCTCGACACTGTTGGAATCCCTGGGATCGAATCCGGCCATCGCTTGCAGGATCAGGGCGCAGTCCTCCGCGGTACGGGCGATGACGCCGCCCTGGTCGAGGGAGGAACCATAGGCGATTATGCCATAGCGTGACACCCGCCCATAGGTGGGTTTGATGCCGGTAACCCCGCAGAACGAGGCCGGTTGCCGGATGGAGCCCCCAGTATCGGTGGCGGTGGCCGCCGCGCACAGGCGGGCGGCCACCGCCACCGCCGAACCGCCGGAAGACCCGCCGGGGACCCGTTGCAGGTCCCAAGGATTCCGCACCGGCCCGTAAAAGCTGGTCTCGTTGGAAGAGCCCATGGCGAACTCGTCCATGTTGGTCTTGCCGAGCACTACGGCTCCGGCCCGCTCCAGCCGCTCCACCACCGTGGCGTTGTAGGGAGCGATGAAGCTATCTAGCATGCGCGAGCCGCAGCTGGTCTTGAGCCCCTTGGTGCAGAAGATGTCCTTGTGGGCGATAGGGATGCCGGTGAGGGGGCCGCCTTCACTCCGACTCAGTCGCACATCCGCGCGCCCGGCCGCTTCCAGGGCACCCTCGGTATCGACGCTGATGTAGCTGTTGAGGTGCGGATCCAGGCGTTCTATCCGTGCCAGATAACAACGGGTCAGGTCGGTGCTCGTGAATTCGCCCCGGCGCAGACAGGCCGCCAGCTCGGCGATGGTTTTATGGTGCATAGGGTTAAGAGGCTATCTAAAAACTAACACATTGATTATCGGCTAGCTCCCTACGCTCCAGCGTTGATTAAGCGCCTCGGTCGACTAACAGCCAACGCCGATCAGCACAGAGGAACTGAGTCCGTGGGAGCGGACAAGACGACGTTCCCACGAGCGTGGAAACGAGCGCAAAAGGTCCCGGATTCGGGCTGACCAGACGAACCGGGGGTTCCCTTTCGCTCGCACATTGGAACTGCAAATTATGTTTGCTAACTAGTACCTAGTTTCGACCGATGAAAGACGCGAAACCACCAAGGGATCCGTTCCTTGGGTAGTGGATAAAGTACCAGTGAGGACAGTGCCGCCAGTCAACAAAAGTACACTTGTGCATAATGTGCATAATTGGCGGCAACACGGTCCCCAACCAGGGACCTTGCCGGCCGTGACCAGCGACCGGGAGCAAACCAAACAGTCGGTCGTCATCCCGGCTTGGAAGCTGGAATCCAGGTGCCAGGGACGGCAAATTGCGGGAACTTCCAAGGCTTGCTGTTTGCACCATCGTTGCCGCGGCTCGGAAGAACCGCGACGGCTGCGGGTCTGCTTCAGCTTGCCATCCCTGAACGACTGGATTCTGGGGTCCCACCGGAATGACGGTCCCGAGGCAACAGAAGAATGCTTGGTATCTTTGTGGCTTGGTGTGAGAAAACCGAGTCGGCGCGACCCACCGACAAGTGGATGGGTTTGCTGGACTTGGTGTTCGAGGGGATTTGGCTTAATTGAGAACGCTCCCTTATCCTGGCACCAGACACCGCCGTCCACGATCCGGTCGACAGCCACGAGCTGACCTTGCTCGATAAACGATACCTTGGGCTTTGCCGGTGCACACAATGTTCAGGTCTAGTCCAATACTCATTTTTGCGCCGGTGGCCACTGCCTAGCTGCGTGCAAGACGCGCAATATCCGCACTCGATCATCGGTCGTGTCATAGATCAGAATGTAGTTTTGATGCACGACCAGCTCGCGCGTACCGGCGACACGACCGAATCGGCCCAAGCTAGGATGATCGGCCAGGCGGGAAGCCTTACTCGGATAACAGCTCATCGAAGGCGAGTGCAGCTGCCGGGTTATCCTGTGCAATGTACTCGCGAATCTCTTTCTAGTCGGCACTTGCCGGGCGGGTCCAGACCAGCTTCACAGGTTCGACGGCGCCGAGGTACCTTGATCAGGCTGCACGAGCTTCCGCCGCACCCCCGCCCGCCAGGCGGCGGCCTCGGCCTCGACTTCCTCAGCCGAAATCATATCACCGGCGTTGGCGGCGTCGATACCGATCTGCACTTGGCGTCGAAACCAGGCATCATGCTCGGCGGTTTCTCGCTGTTGTGCCGCACAAAGTCGCGCATGAAGCCACGCAGGAGCTGGGCGCCGGTACGATCACGAGATTTCGCAACCGCGGCGAACTCGTTTTCAAAGTCTCATTGACCCGGAAGGTGAAAGTTGCTTCGCTTATGGCAGCGGCCCCTTTGTGTTATAGGTTCAGTATAAGGTAGCATATCGGCACCGAAACGCAGCAGAGTGGATCCACCACTCGCGGCCCTTGCCTACGCCTGGACGGATGTCGTCAATGAATCTTGTTTCCGGATTTTTGTACCCGAGCATACTACTTCAACACCGCCGTTGCCTGCATGGTGGTCTTGCCGTCCGGTCCCTGGGCCTCCAGATCGACCGTGTCACCTTCCGGGTGACCCACGAGCCGGAATGGATAGAGGTCGAACAGGGGCGCCCGGCCTTGAAAGGTGAATTCGGCGATGCGTCGGTCGGGGTTGTACTTGACCGTAAGCCCGGCGAGCATCACCGCGGTCAGGGGACCATGGACGACCAGGCCCGGATAGCCTTCTTCATCCAGGGCGTAGGGTCGGTCGTAGTGGATGCGGTGGGCGTTGAAGGTCAGGGCAGAGAACCGGAACAGCAGGACGGTATCGGGCGTGACCTCCTGGACCCAGGCCCCGGCGGGGGAGGGGGGCAAGGAGGGGAGGGGCACCGGCGCCGGAATCCGCGGACCGGGTTCCTTGTAGACGATGTCCTGCTCTTCCTCGATGCAAACCTCGCCGCCTTGCTGGATCCGATAGCGCACGGTGACGAACATCAGCTTCCCGGCCTTGCCGGATTTCTCCTTGACGACGAGGATCTCGCCCTCGCGAGTCGCTGCTTCGCCGATGGTGAGGGGGCGGATGAAGCGGGTCCGGGCACCGGCGAACATGCGCCGCGGTAGGGTAACGGGGGGGAAAAAACCGCCGCGCTTGGGGTGGCCATCGCGGTCGATCCGGGAGCGGGGGGCCTGGGGCAGGAAATAGAACCAGTGCCACAGGGGGGGCAGGGGGTTGCCATGGGTCATGGGTCTCCCGTCCAGATCCAGCATGGCGGCCGCGGCCTGGGCCGGAAACTCGGCGATGGTCTCTTCGCGGATCTCCCGGGAGCCGACCCAATCGGATAGTTGTTTGTTTTGGGTCTTGTTTTGGTCATCCATCATGAAATCTCCACCGGTCCGGCAACGATGCCTGCATCGCGCAGGCGGCCGATTTCGGTATCGCTCAACCCCAGGTCTTGACTCAGGATCTCATCCGTGTGCTCGCCCAGCAGCGGGGCTCGACGCGGGGGCTCGCGGGTAAAGGCGCCGAAGTCGATCGGTGAGCCGGGGACCAGATAGCTGCCGATGCCGGGCTGCTTGAGCGCGGAGAACATGGGGTTGGCGGTGGAAACCCGGAGGTCCTCTGCCAGCATCTGCCTGAAAGTGCGATAGGGCCCCCAACAGACCCCGGTGCCCTGGAAGGTCGCCTCGATTTCCGCCAGGGCCCGTTGGGCGCACCAGGCGCGAATGGGCACTGAGATTTCTTCGCTGGCGAGAAAACGGTCGCCTTCTTTCCTGAAATCGAGGCCCAGTCTGGCTTCGATGGCAGCGATGGCATCACCCAGACCGGTGACCTTGAGCAGCTCCTTCCACATATAACCGGTCACCACCACGATATAAAGCCACCGTCCATCGCTGGTCTCGAACTCACTGCCGTAGGCCCCATAGAGGTAGTTGCCGTAGCCCTTGCGGTCTTCCTGGTTAATCTGGGCCTCCTGAATGAACCCCAGGTGCCCGGTCATGGCGAAGGCGATGTCGGACAGGGCTAATTTGACCAATTGCCCCTCGCCCGTCAGGCGCCGGTGACGTTCGGCGGCCAAGATCGCCAGGGCCAGATTGAGCCCGGCCAGGGCATCCCAGGCCGGGAGGACATGGTTGACCGGCTTCGGTGGCCCCTCAGCGTGATGATTGCCGGTCACAAAGGGAAACCCGGTAGCGCAGTTGACCGTGTAGTCTACGGACGAGGTCCCGTCGGAGCTGCCGAGTAGGTTGACCATAATCAGGTCTTCCCGGCGTTTCTTGATCTCGCCATAGCTCATCCAGCCCTTGTCGGCGCGCAAGTTGGTCGAGAAGATACCCTTGCCCGGACCAGGGGCGGCGATGAGCTTGCCCAGGAGTTCCTGGGCTTCCAGCTTGCTCGCGTCGATGGCCAGGGAGCGTTTTCCCTTGTTGAGACCGACCCAGTACAGGCTCTTGCCGTCTTTGGTGATGGGCCATCTGCGGGCGTCGATCCCGCCGCGAATAGGGTCGAAGCGGATGACGTCCGCACCGAGTTGAGCCAGAGTCATGCCGCCGAGGGGGCAGGCGACGAAGGCCGAGGACTCGACGACACGCAGACCTTCCAGAATCTTGAACATGGATGCCTCCAGTACTAAGGGCTGTTGACATAATCACAGTGCCAACCGCTAATAGGACAAGATTGACAGGATGATCAGGATTAACAGGATTATTTTCTGAATAGTCAATTATAATATCCTGTCAATCCTGTACTATTAGGAGACAAGCGCGGAGACTAGGGTTTACTCCTTTCCCCTCCCCTACCGAGGGTGTTGCAAAAGCCCTTTCGAACCACAAAGAACACAGAGAGCACAAAGAAAGGCACCGGCCAATTCTCTGCGTTCTCTGTGGTTTAAACTTCACAGGCTGGCAACTGATGCCACCGCTTTTGCGACACCCTCCCGCCGGGAGATGGGCTCACGCCTCGTTGGCGGGTGAAGCTCGCAGGTCCCTTACAACCCGTAGGCGGCGCCCCGTTCGGGGTCTTTGGCGGCCACCAGCCGGGCCAGGTCGACGATTACCTTGGCCTGTTTCCAGGTGGCATCGTCCTGCATCTTGCCGTCGATCATCACCGCGCCCGAGCCGTCCGGCATGGCCTCGAGAATGCGTTTGGCGAAGCGTACTTCTTCGACCTCGGGGCTGAAGACCCGCTTGGCGATCTCGATCTGATTCGGATGCAGGGTCCAGGCGCCCACGCAGCCTTGCAGGAAGGCGTTGCGGAACTGGACCTCGCAGGCCGCGCTGTCCTCGAAGTCACCGAAGGGACCGTAAAAGGCCCGCAGCCCGTTGGACTGGCAGGCGTCCACCATACGCGCCACCGTGTAGTGCCAGAGATCCTGTTGGTAAAAGGCCCGCTCCTCTTTGCTTTCATCGGGATCGGCGATAACGCCGTAGAAGGGGTGGCCGCCGCCTACGCGGGTCGTCTTCATGCCCCGGGACGCGGCCAGGTCGGCGGGTCCCAGGCTCATGCCGTGCATGCGAGGGCTGGCCTGGGCGATCTCGTTGACATTCTTCACGCCCTGGGCCGTTTCTAGAATGGCATGGATCAGGATCGGTTTTTTGACCTTGTGGCGGGCCTCCAGCAGGGCGAGCAGTTGGTCGACGAAATGGATGTCCCAAGGGCCTTCCACCTTGGGGATCATCACTACGTTTAGCTTGTCGCCGACAGCCCCGACGATCTCAGTCATGTCGTCGAAAAACCAGGGGCTGTTCAAGGCATTGACCCGGGTCCAGAGCCCGGTAGGACCGAAATCCACCGATTTGGCCATCTCGATGAACCCGGTCCGGGCCACCTCCTTGGCCTCGATGGGGATGGCGTCTTCCAGATTACCCAGGAGCACGTCTACTTTTTGGGCGATCTGCCCGGCCTTGGCCCGCATCTTTTCGATGTGGAGGGGCAGGAAGTGAATAGTACGTTCCAGTGCGATCGGTAGCTCTCGGATGGGCTCCGGTGCACCGATGGCAAGTGGCTTGAAAAAATTTGCGTATGTTTTCATTAGAGTTTTTCTCCGTTCAATTTGGAAAAGACCGGCTTCCCGGCGCCTAGCAGGAAACAGTCGAGGATCTTATTTTGGAAGGAATGCCGGCGGTCAGGAGGCCGCTGGTCAAGACATTGGTATCGCAGACACAGTAATAATTATCACTCACTCGTTTGCGAGCAGGCCATGGAGTATCGCCGGCATCAGCCCATTGGCGCTCGCCTCTCGGTGGACTTCCAGGAGCCTACGTATGCGCTCGTTGTGCCCTCCCATGCGGGCATAATGGTCCGAGGATACTAACACGGTAGCTAGGAGTCCGTTACTCAGAATGGAGATGGGTTCGTGTTGCACCGATTGCAGCGGATCTCTGAGTGGACACGCTGGCTGAATCACACAACGCCCAGACGATCTTTCCCGCAAGCTACCGACTTTTTTGCCTTGCACCGCATTGCCAACACTCAAAACTTCTGACGGCTGACACTTCACCCGTCGGCGGAGGAGGTCGACTCCAAGTTCCAGTTAGGTGATTCACATTCCCAATCTTTTTGCTATGGTTGATATAGCGATTGTGTCTTTTTCTTTTGATCTTCCCTCAAAAAATTTCATGAATTTTTCACTTTTACCTAGCGCTTCAACTTCTTTTTCAAAATCGTCTCTTTCTTCCAATATGAAATGCTCAACATCTTTTCCATAGATCAAAACCGATTCAGATCTTGTCAAGGTCAATAATTCCTCTACAGAATGTTTCTTCTGTTTTAGAACTATTGTGATCATATCTCTATCTTTATTTCTACGAATAAATAATTCATTGTGAACTTTATGTCCAATAGCCAGAATCTTAACATTCCGGTTTGCATTAATTTCTTAAAATGCTCGGAAATTTCCTAAATGGGCTGGTGGATATGGGCGACAAAAAGCATTTCCGAGTACATCATAGTGAGCATGAGTTTGCCCGCGGTAATTGCCATATCAATGGTATTAAATCATTCTGGTCAT
>Ga0066190_10000175_pt1 | contig 10931 bp, 11 predicted proteins | sample WorMettanBELIZE1_FD_58708 | JGI IMG/M metagenome (GOLD analysis project Ga0066190, IMG submission 58708) | Marine gutless worms symbiont microbial communities from Max Planck institute for Marine Microbiology, Germany - Olavius tantulus... | ecosystem: Host-associated > Annelida > Digestive... | reverse complement strand
AAAATTATTATCGGGTGTCCATGCGAACCAGACAGGCGAGAAGGCGTGGCCACCATTGATCACGAAGCAACGGTGTTATTTAGACATAGACCCCTCCTCCATCGGGACAAGGATTTCTCGCTGCGCTCGAAATGACAATCGAGGGAGAATGTCCGCGTCAAGCCGAAATCCGGAGGGGACTGAAGGTAATGCCATTAAGTTAAGCCTCAAAGCCCCTCTCGCCGGGAGGGTGTCGAAAAAGCCCTTTTTAGAAAAGTTGGCATTAATAGAATTGTTCCCGATGCGAGTCTTTAAAAATCAATCGGTTATATTGAAACATGAGGCCGGCGCGGTGGTCGCTGACCAGAAAACAAGGGGTTAGACGCCAAATGGTCCTTGTAGATATACTGATTTTAAAAAATGTTACAAAGGCGGATAAATCTAATTATATCAATGGGTTATATGCTATAAAATCTGGGAAATTGGACTTTTTCGACACCCTCCCGGCGAGAGAGGGGTTGGGGAGAGGGTGAACGAAAAACCGCGCTCAACCGATCACAAACAATGCCGGTGACGCTTAACTTATATGGTATTGGGGCTGAAGGGTCATAATTCGTGCGCCTCGTAGTTTCTTCTTCAGGAACGAAACAATCTGTGAAAATCCCCGTAATCCACGGACAGAAATAGATAATGTGACCTTGATCAATGGATCTACTCGTCGACATCGGCAACACCAACCTCAAGTGGACCCTCGGCGAATCCGGCTCGCTGGAAGCGATGCGGACCGTCCGCCACCATAGTGGGCTCCCGATCGACCTACACGCGGCCTGGGAACAGTTGGCACTCCCGAGGCGAATTCTCGTCAGCAACGTCGGCGGTGCCGAGATGGCCGGGGCCTTGGAACGGGTCTGTCGTGCTTACTGGGACCGAGCTCCGCTATTCGTCACCACCGAACCGAGGGCCTATGGCGTCACCATCGCCTATGAACGCCCGGAGCGGCTCGGCGTCGACCGTTGGCTGGCCCTGATTGCCGCCCATCGGATCTGCCGAGGCCCGGTCCTCGTGGTCGATGCAGGCACCGCCATCACCTACGATCTGCTGCTCGGAGACGGAAGCCATCTGGGTGGGCTCATCACGGCGGGAATCGAGATGATACGCGATAGGCTGATCGCCGGCACCCGGATCCCTCGGGTCGAACCCACCGAGTCTGCGGACCCCTGGGCGACGGATACAGGCGCCGCTATTGCCGCAGGCTCGATCCAGGCACCTGCCGCGCTGGCCGAGCGGCTATTTCACCGGTTGACCGAGCAGGCTGGTAGGACACCTCGGTGCATCCTCTCAGGGGGAGATGCGGAACGGCTGATTCCCGCCTTGCACCTCCCGATCCAACATAGACCCGACCTTGTGCTCCAGGGTCTGACCCTACTCTCCTGAGGACCAAGAAGCTACCTAGCACCTGGTTTCCGTCTATTTTTCCAGTATAGTGCTGATGGGTACACGAGGTTTCCATATCTCACGGACTTTGGAAATGTGAAATAGAAAGTGCCGCTGTGAAGTAGTAATCGTTCAGCCTCCACCTTGTCATTCCGACAGGGATTGCCGGAATCTAGGTGCCATGGACGGCAAAAACGGTAGGGACTGAATGGCCATCACATTTGTCCTCTCGACCGAAGGGAAAGATCTTAGTGAAGTGACAGTGTTCTTTGGGCATAAGATTTCTCCTCCATCGGGACCAGGATTTCTCGCTGCGCTCGAAATGACAATCGACAAAATCGGCACAACCCTTCAACCCCCTGAAGAGGAAAGTGAAAATGCGTAACAGCATCATAAAAACAGACAGTGTTGGGCACCTTGAAAAATTCAAAATGTTTTTGTGGAGGAGGAATGTCTTGCCATGTTCACGTGCGTAACCATATGATAGTCAAAGCGTTCGAAAATCACACTTTGCGGTCGTCGCCATGAAAAGCATTGAGTATGGGGTTTTTCAAGGTCTCCCATAGTGAGGATCCTCACGGAACCCAAAACGACGCCTCCCTATCCGATTGTCGTGATGTTGCATGGGTTTAGCGGTAATTAAGGATGGACTCTCCGCGCTGGTACAGGGGACGAGAGAAATCATGTATGGCCGGGACGGCCCGGGGGTTCGCCGAGCAAGAGATTGCCAGCCTTCGTATCGATTATCGGGGGAGCAGGGAGAGCGATGGTGACTTTTCGGATATGAGGTTCACGAGGCAGATCAGCGATGCCCTGGCCGCAATCGAATACGCGGCAAATCTGCCGCATGATAGATCCTGAACGCATGGGGTTGCTTGGTCTCAGCCAGGGTGGGGTGACCGCTCCGAAGTGCGGCGGCTCGGGATGCCCGAATCGATGTGACGGTACTTTGGTCGCCGGTCTCGATTCCCTATGCAACCTACACGCTTGGCATTTTTCAGCCGGGAGTAGTAGAAGCCGGACTGAATGCCGAGAAGGGTGAGGTGGTTCCCTCCCCGATACTCACGGGGGTAACGCTCAAGCTCAAGCGTCCCTTTTTCGAGGGGCTGTTAAAGGTCGATCCGGTTGCCGAGATTGTTCGCTTTATCAAGCCTTTAATGGTGGTCGTCGGTCTGCAGGACGCTATCATCAAGCCTAAACCCCAAATGGATGAGATCTATTTGCGCTATCACAAAGGGGAGGAAGCCTTGGTTAAGCTCGATGCCAATCATTTTCTCAATATCCCGGAGCAATCGGCCGACCTCGATAAAGCCATTGCCTGGAGCGCAGATTGGTTTATCAGAACCTTAGTAGAGGAAGAGCAGCATGAAGAATCCGAAGAATCTGGAAGATTTGAAGGATTTTCGACGGATCCGGATTCGATCTGGGGGGGGGGGCGAACAATACCCTGAATGGCCTATTTGCGAATAAGGATCCTGTATAGGCACCTTGAAGAACCACATTCCCGGCGGATTTTTCACGACGCAAAGTGAAAACTAGGGTTTCACTTTGCGTTGTTTTTCGAGTGCTCAGGCGCTTGAAAAAAGGTAGTATCCTACTCCACGTGGATACTTAAGTTTTTCAAGGTGCCCATCAGAAAGCTGATCTCCGGTGGACAGACCGGCGTCGATCAAGCGGCACTCAAGGCGGCCTTGAGTGTCGGCGTCGAGATCGGCGGATGGTGTCCCCTGAACAGGGAATGTGAAGCCGGAAAGATCCCCAGCGAGTTTCCGCTGATACCAACCGATAAGACACGCAGCGATCTGGCCCCGGATGTTCCGGGATCCCTGCGAACGGAACTGAACGTAAGGGATTCCGATGCGACGTGTATCATAACCGCATCGCATCTTGCATCGGTCGATAAGGGTACTGAATGGACCGCAAGGTGCGCGGCATGTTTTGGTAAGCCATTACTGAGTGTCGATGCCTATGAGGATGCGGCCGGTGAGAAGCTTATAGAATGGATCGGGAAACATGAAATCGAAACGTTAAATATTGCCGGTCCAAGCGAAAGGACTGCTCCGGGAATCGGCGCCCGGACCTTTGATCTCATTTTACGGGTTGTTTTTCAAGCGTCGGTCTGCAAAATTCCATAAAATTAGGGTTTTTCTAAGGTCCGGTACCCCGTTTTGCCCTATTTTGTGTTCTTAAGCCCGTAGGGTGGGCTATGCCCACCAGCCAGACACGATTTTGGTGCGCATAGCCCACCCTACAGGCTAGATGTAAAATATGCAGAAATGGGGTAGGAGTTGACAGGGTCGGAATAAGTGCCTTTTCACGGTCTCACGAGCACCGGGTCCCGCACCGAGCGTCGATGGCGGTACTGAGCACCGCTCATCCCCTTTGCCTTGCCTATCCTATGCTCGGAGACCCTCATGACACCCGAAACCTTCGCCGATCTGGCCGATCAGGGCTATAACCGGATCCCCATCGTCTGCAAGGTACGCGCCGACTTCGACACCCCGCTGAGCATCTACCTCAAACTCGCGGCCGGAGCCTTCTCATACCTGTTCGAATCCGTCCACGGCGGCGAGAAGTGGGGCCGTTACTCCATTATCGGACTGCCCGCCCGGACCCTACTCAAGGTCTACGGCAAGCGCGTGGTCCTGGAGCAAGACGAGGCCATCGTCCATGACCGGGAGGTCACGGACCCCTTAGCCTGGATCCAGGACTTCCAGGCCCGGATCCGGGTCTCCGAACAGCCCGAGGGACTGCGCTTCACCGGTGGTCTGGTGGGCTATTTCGGCTATGACACCATCCGTTACATCGAGCCCCGGCTGGCCCGGTGCCCGAATCCGAACCCCATCAGCATCCCGGACATCCTACTCATGGTGTCGGACGAGCTGGTGGTCTTCGACAACCTGTCTGGCTTCATGTACATCATCAAGCATCTGGACCCCACCGCCGGGGATACCCTGGCGGCCGGCGAGGCCCGCATCCGCGAGCTGGTCGGGTGGGTAACGCACGCAACACCCCGCCCCGCCCGTGGACTGCCCAGGGAAGTACGGGAGTCCGACTTCGTGTCCGGCTTCACGGAGAACGGCTATAAACAGGCGGTAGAGCGCATTAAGGACTATATTCAGGCCGGCGATTGCCTGCAGGTGGTGCCCTCACAGCGCCTGTCCATCCCTTTCCGCGCCTCGCCGCTGGACCTCTACCGGGCCCTGCGCGCACTCAACCCCTCGCCCTATATGTACTTCCTGGATCTAGGGGACTTCCAAATCGTGGGGTCGTCGCCGGAGATCCTGACCCGGCTGGAAGACGGCGTAGTCACCGTGCGCCCAATTGCCGGCACCCGCCGCCGCGGCCACACGGAGGCCGAGGACAGGGCGCTGGAAGAAGAACTGCTCGCCGACCCCAAAGAGCTGGCTGAACACCTCATGCTTATCGACCTGGGCCGCAACGACGTCGGGCGCGTGGCGCGGGTAGGCACGGTGCGGGTAACCGACCGGATGCTCGTGGAACGCTACTCCCATGTCATGCACATCGTCTCCAACGTCGTCGGGGAGCTCAAGGACGGCATGAGCGCTATCGACTTGCTGCGGGCCACCTTTCCCGCCGGCACCGTCTCCGGCGCACCCAAGATCCGGGCCATGGAGATCATCGACGAGCTCGAGCCGGTCAAGCGCGGCATCTATTCCGGAGCGGTCGGCTATCTGTCCTGGAACGGCAATATGGACACGGCGATCGCCATCCGTACCGCCGTTATTCGGGATGGTACCCTGTACATCCAAGCCGGCGGCGGCATCGTAGCGGACTCCGAGCCCGGGCTCGAATGGAAGGAGACCATGAACAAGGGCCGCGCCATCTTCCGCGCCGTCACCATGGCCGAGGCGGGTATCGATCGTCACTTGTGCCCGAATGCGGACGGTGGGCACAGCCCACCCTACATGGAAGGCGGTGGGCACAGTGCGGCCGACCCGGAAGGAGGCTGACATGTTGTTGATGATCGACAACTACGACTCCTTCACTTACAACCTGGTCCAGTATCTGGGCGAGCTAGGCGTGGAGGTGCGGGTCTTCCGCAACGACGGCATCGGCCTGGAGGAGATCGCAGACCTCGCTCCCACGCACATCGTCATCTCCCCCGGACCCTGTACTCCTGATCAGGCCGGGCTCTCCGTGCCCCTGATCCGGACGTTTGCCAGGCATATCCCCATCCTCGGCGTCTGTCTCGGCCATCAGGCCATCGGCCAGGCATTCGGCGGCAGTATCGTGAAGGCGCGGCAGGTGATGCACGGCAAGACCTCGCTCATCCATCACGAGGGACAGGGTGTGTTCAGCGGCCTGGAGATGCCTTTCCAGGCCACGCGCTACCATTCCCTGGTGGTCGCGGAGGCCGACTTCCCGCAATCCTTGGAGGTCACGGCCTGGACCCAGACGGAAGACGAGACCCGGGACGAGATCATGGGTATCCGGCATCGCGCGCATCCGGTCCAGGGCGTACAGTTCCACCCCGAATCCATCCTCACGCGGCAGGGGCATGACTTGCTGCGCAATTTCATCGCGGGCAAATAGGCATCGAGCCACGGATGGGCGTGGGGAATGAAGAACCACGAATGGCCTGGCTGGGCTTATTTAAAATCACCGGTAGTGGTTAATGTTTAAGTTGGAACATGACCAACAGCACTGGTCGCTATGCCCCCTCTCCCGCTGGGAGAGGGTATCAGTAAAGAGGAATCTCTCTACTTTAACACTTATAATTTACCACTATCAGATCTCCCTCCGCATGCAACCTGATCCGAACATACCGTGAACACTAGAAAACTCATCAGCTTCGACTGGGCACTCAAACGCCTGCTGCGCAGCAAAGCCAACTACGAAATCCTGGAAGGCTTTCTCTCGGAGCTACTCAAGGACGACATCCAAATCCTGGAGTTCCTGGAAAGCGAGAGCAACCGCGACTATCAATGCATCCTGTTCGCCACCGTCAAGGCCATTACCGAACACCTGGCGCAGGGAGATCCCTATGATCAGGTCATCAAGGTAATTTCGATCAACATCCTCCACTTCGACCTGGGGCATTGCAAAGACTATATCTACCACGGCAAGCCCCGATTTCTGGGCCTGCATTATCACGACGAGCTCCTGTTGAGCGACCGCCAACAGAAGCTCTTCGACAAACGCCATCCCCACGAGCTCTACCCGGAGTATTCCCTGCTCAAGGTCAAGCAGTTCGACGACGTAGCCAGAGACTCCCTGGACGAATGGATCTACTTCCTGAAAAACCAGGAGATCAAAGAAGAATTCCGGGCCAAGGGATTAAAAAGGCCAAAAAGGTCTTGGATATCATGAATCTGGGAGATAAAGAACGCCGGGCCTACGAGTGACACATGGAAGAGCTGAGCCACCAAGCCAGTCTCTACAAATCCAGCCCCTGTTTCGAAGAAAAAGAGGACGGAGCAAAGGCAAAAGCCATTAAAACGGCCAAGGCGATGAAAGCAGACCAGGAACCTATGGAAAAAATCCAAAAATATACGCAACTCTCGGTCGAAGAGATCGAAAAACTCTGATGTAGTCGGGGTGAAGAACGAATCCCAACGCTTTACCCATCGCAACTCGCATCGGATGACCGAGTAAAATTTGCATCCTATTCACCATTCAGCAAAACTCGATGTTATCAAGTGAGCTACCGGCCGCTTGTGGTGCTCGGTGGGGTCGCGTGAATTCGCGTGATTCGTCGTTTTCCTAGCTCCGCACCCACGGGGGCGGACAGTGTTCGCGTTCATTCGTGGTTCCGGATCCGCCCCTCACAGAAAACCACCGGCCCAGCAGCAATTGCCTGAGCCGGATTACGAGGACGAAAAGATGGATATCAAACCGATCATCGGCAAAGTCATCGACGGAAAGCATCTCGACGAGGAGGAGATAACCGCCGCCATGCGGGCCATCATGGGCGGCACGGCCACCCAGGCCCAGATCGCCGGCTTCCTAGTCGCCATGCGCATGAAGGGAGAAACGGTCACCGAGCTCACGGCTGCGGCCGCTATCATGCGCGAGCTGGCCAGCGGCGTGGATCTCGGCGGGCTACCCAACACCCTGGACATCGTAGGCACCGGTGGCGATGGGTCCGGGACCTTCAACATCTCCACCACCAGTATGTTCGTGGCCGCTGCCGCGGGTTGTCACGCCGCCAAGCACAGCAACCGCTCGGTATCGAGCAAATCCGGCAGCGCCGATGTCCTCGAGGCGGCAGGCGTGCGGCTGGGTTTGACCCCCGATCAGGTCGCCCGCTGTGTACGGGAGGTCGGGGTAGGATTCATGTTCGCTCCGGCCCATCACGGGGCCATGAAACATGCCAGCGGCCCACGTAAGGAGCTCGGCGTGCGGACCCTCTTCAACCTCCTCGGTCCCCTGACCAACCCCGCAGGGGTACCCAATCAGCTGCTCGGCGTCTTCCATACGGATCTGCTGGAACCCCTAGCCCAGGTGCTCCAACGCCTGGGCAGTCGCCACCTGATGGTCGTCCATTCCCGCGACGGCCTGGACGAAATCAGCATCGGCGACGAGACCCAGGTAGCAGAGCTAAAGGATGGCGAGATCCGCCGTTTCAGCATCGCGCCCGAGGAATTCGGCATCCCCCGCGCACCCCTGGACGCCATTCGGGTCGAGGAATCGCAGGCGAGCTTGGCCCTGCTCCGCGGCGTGCTGGAAAACCGGCCAGGCCCGGCCAGAGACATTGTGGTCCTCAATGCCGGTGCTGCCATTTACGTAGCCGGCGTCGCCGCCAGCCTGGCGGAAGGCGTGCAGTCGGCGGACGCCGCTATCCACAGCGGCGAGGCACGCGACCGTCTGAACCAACTGGTTGCGCTTACCCAAGGCTTCGAATAAACCCGATGGTCGACACACCGGATATCCTCAAGAAAATCCTACGCCGCAAGGCGAAGGAAGTCGCGGCCCGCGCCGAGCGCCTACCCCTGAAATGGTTGGTCCAGGGACTCGCCGAGCCGACGCCGATACGTGGCTTCGCCGACGCCCTGGTGGCCAAGCTGGCCGCTGGCCAGCCGGCGGTCATCGCCGAGCTCAAGCGGGCATCCCCCAGCAAGGGTGTGTTACGGGAGGACTTCCGACCCGCCGAGATTGCAGTCAGCTACGAGCGCGGCGGTGCTACCTGCCTATCGGTACTCACAGACCTGGACTTCTTCCAGGGCAGCGATACCCATCTGCAGGAGGCCAGATCTGCCTGCACCCTGCCGGTCCTTCGCAAGGATTTCATCATCGACCCCTATCAAATCTACGAGGCCCGGGCCATCAGCGCCGATTGCATCCTGCTGATTGTGGCTTGCCTGGACGACCACCGGCTGCGAGAGTTCAGTGCTCTGGCCGGAGAATTGGGGCTAGACGTGCTGGTGGAGGTCCATGACCGGGAAGAGCTGGAGCGGGCCCTGGTGATTCCCGACCGCTTGATCGGGATCAACAACCGGAACCTGCGCAACTTCAAAGTCGATCCGGAGACGACACTCGGGATGCTGGACGCCATCCCCGCGGATCGGATTCCGATCACCGAAAGTGGCATCGGCTCGCGGGAAGACATTGCCCGCATACGCGAGCGCGGTGTCCACGCCTTCTTGGTCGGAGAGGCCTTCATGCGCGCTGCAGACCCGGGCGCAGTACTCGCGCGGCTGTTTGCACCGGAAGACAGCAATTGACTCACCGGCGCCTGTGAGAAATGACATCCTTTATTCGCAGATTACGCAGATTTCCATAGATTATACGGAGGAGGGAGCCTGGCCCGTGCCCAACACCGTTGTTAGGCGCTCTCTAGTACTTCGTTTCACCAAAAATTCCATGGTAAAGCTGCTCCGTGTCATCCCGAGCGTAGCGAGGGATCTTCGGCGATCAGACAACCACTCAGTGACAAGATCCCTCCTCCGTCGAGACAAGGATTTCTCGCTTCGCTCGAAACGACAACCGGCAAAATTAGATGAATCGGTACTTCGGCACCGTCGTACCAAGCGAAAAAGATACAGGAATCTGAAAGATGAAGGTACGTGTCAAGTGGGTCGAAGGCGTCACCATGATGGGCGAGTCCGGCAGCGGACACGCCTTGATCATGGATGGTCCCCCGGAATTCGGCGGCCGTAACCTCGGAGTGCGGCCCATGGAGATGCTGCTCCTAGGCATGGGGGGATGCACCCAGTTCGATGTCTTGCTAATTCTGCGCAAGGCACGCCAGCAGGTGACCGCATGCGTCGTCGAGCTCGAGGCTGAGCGCGCCGCCGAGGACCCCAAGGTGTTTACCCGCATCCACGCCCACTTCATCGTCAGCGGACGCAATCTCAAGAAGCAGCAGGTGGAGCGGGCCATCCGCCTCAGCGCACAAAAGTATTGCTCGGCCTCCATCATGCTCGGCACCACCGCCGAGATCAGCCATAACTTCGAGATCCGGGAAGCCGAGCAGTAATAAAACTATAGTCAAAAACCGCAATCGTAGGGGTGGACGACGTTTAGTGCACCACCTGCCTGAGGTAATCGGCGAAGCTCGCCCCCAACTCAGGGTGCGCCAGGCCATACTCCACCGTCGCCTTCAGGTATCCCAGCTTGCTACCGCAATCGTAACGTTTACCCTGAAAGGGAGAAGCAATCACGGGCTCGTCGGCAAGCAAGGCGGAAATGGCATCGGTCAGCTGTATCTCCCCGCCGGCGCCGGGTCGGGTCCGCCTCAGATGATCGAAGATTCCGGGCGTCAACAGGTAACGCCCCACCACCGCCAGATTGGAAGGGGCATCCGCCGGCGCGGGCTTCTCCACGATGGAGACAACTCGAAGCTCCCCGTCCGGACCGGGCCGCGTCTCGACGACACCGTACCTGCTGGTTTCGTCCTCTGGGACCTCCATGACGCTCAGAATGCTGCAGCCATAGCGCCCGTGCACTTCCACCATCTGCTCGACCACACCCCGACCGTTCCCGCTGCGGATGAGATCGTCGGCAAGCAACACCACAAAGGGTTCCTCTTCTACGACCGGTTGGGCGCACAGAACAGCGTGGCCCAGACCCAGGGCCTCGGATTGGTGTAGATAGATGTAGTTGAGCCTAGACGGCAGTATGGTCCGAACAACCTCGAGTAGCCGTTGCTTACCCGCCCTCTCGAGCTCCATCTCCAGCTCATAGGCCCTGTCGAAATGGTCCTCGATAGAACGCTTGTTGCGTCCGGTGACAAATACCAGCCGGTCGATGCCCGCGTCCTCCGCCTCCTCGGCGGCATACTGAATTAGCGGTTTATCTAGGACCGGCAGCATCTCCTTCGGACTGGCCTTGGTTGCGGGAAGAAACCGGGTACCTAATCCGGCTACCGGGAACACAGCTTTACGAATTTTTCTCATACGTTCAGCAATACACCCGCTGCCGGACCTTTAGAACAGTGTGTAAACAAAGGGCGCGACGGCCGAACCTTGCGATAACACCACAAGTTTATACCCCATATTGGCACAATGTTACATTTCCTGAACACTTGGAATCTCAGCGTGAGGAGCGAACTA
>Ga0066190_10000172_pt1 | contig 11034 bp, 14 predicted proteins | sample WorMettanBELIZE1_FD_58708 | JGI IMG/M metagenome (GOLD analysis project Ga0066190, IMG submission 58708) | Marine gutless worms symbiont microbial communities from Max Planck institute for Marine Microbiology, Germany - Olavius tantulus... | ecosystem: Host-associated > Annelida > Digestive... | reverse complement strand
AATTGGCAATCGTTCCTGATTTCTCTTTCTCCTTTTGAGCGATCCGATGCTTTGCGTGGTGTGATAGAAAAACTCTACTCCCCCGAGACAAAGAAGGGAGATTTTAGCAACATCTTGCTCATCTTAGATCCCCACGCTTCGAAGTGGGAGTGTTCTAAGTTGGGAGGGCAGTTATATAAGCTTCGTCACAATGTGGTGCATCACCAGGATCGTTTAAAGCAATATTTCCTCGACTACTATGAGTCTCTCTCTCAAGGACTGGAGAAGGCTTCCCTTTTGGATACTCAAACTTCAGAAGTGGATTTCCTTCTATCCAGAACGGAGATATTTCAGATTCTTTACGGAGAAGAAGGGGTCGATGAACTTTGTTCTTCCTTTCTGCCTTCGTGCGATGAAACAAGATATTGGGTGCAGCAAGCAGTGGGAAAACCTACTTTTTCTCAGGGGGTGGAACTTTTTTCTGCACATCTTCAGGGTGCCCCCCCCTATCCTTGTACGTCTGATCTTGCTCAAGAGTTACAGCTCCGTTTGTTTCTCGAGGGATTAACTATCTTTTTCCAAAAGAATGGAGGACAGAAGGAAGAAGGGTGTTCTCCATTTCAACTCTTTTCAGACTGGATGGAGCTCTCGGTAGAGGATGAGGAGAGGAGGAATTACGTAAAGTCTTTTTGTATAAGGGCTTATTACGCTCTAGCCTCCGCGCAGATTGGTGACCCTTCGGGGAGGAATCGATATTTTGCGGGGCAAATTTTCCTCTTCTTGGAAAGATGGGGAATGACCCAGAAAGAGAACATTCTCCAGGAGATAGGGAATGCCCTGAAGAAGGTGTGTAAGTCTTCCTCTCGCCCTTCTGTCGGGAAGAGCGTGGATAGAGAAGTTTTTTTGAGGTGTAGTTCTTTGATAGAGCTTTGTATTTCCTCATTCACCCGAGAGGGTCACAAAGGTAGGGTCCCAGGTAAGACCGTTCATTTGGATGATGCACAGGATTGGGACATAAGGGGGTTCGAAGCTCGGGATGATTTTTCCTTCCTAGATCTTCTCTATGGCAAGAATGACGGAAGAGAAAGTGTGGCAAACAGGAATAAGGGTTTTGCAGAACAGGCCAGTTGCTCCATTGCTCCGTCCTTGGAGTTGATGAAGATGTGCATGCGGGGACCCCATTCTTCTGAAGAATTCATCTCGTTGTGGAAACGTATTGAGCTCAACCGTCAGGAAGCTGAGTGGCATAATTGGGGATCACTTCTTGTTGAAGAGTCTTTTCTTTTGATGAGTCGTCTTCACTCTAAAGTCAAATCTCTTTGGGAGGAGATGTTCAATCTTTACGAAACGGCGATATGTTCCTCTGGTAGGGAGTTAAAACAAGAGAGGGAGGGAGGGTCAGCCCCCCCACTGGAGATTTTAATGGATATGCTGCGCGTACTGGCTCGATTGCGCACCCACTTAGAGCATTACTACCTCCTCTTGATGGAGGAGCGATACCTGCACGATAGGATTCAACGGGGTAGACGATCACAAACTGCTTAAAGTTTTCATAGTTTTTGTCGCACTTCCTTTCTTTATAACACATTCTTTGTGTCTTGAGGGGCAGCAGATCTGAATGTTTCAAATAAAGTCACCAAAACAACGTTCGTCACCCTTTAGGGCGAGTAAGGGAAAGGATGCACTTCTAAAAACTCGGGGAGCGGTGTTAACATTTTCCGATGAGAGAAGGGTGCCGAGAGCTGGGGGTTTAAGTGTTTTTACAACGAAGATTTTGTTGTTGTGCGTTATCTTCGCTGTGAGGTTGCCATATTCCTTATCCTGGATTCTCCAGGATCCAACTTTCCTCTCAATTGCAAGGGTGCACAAGTAAATGTGAAAAGTAAAACGGGAACGGATGAAGACTCATGACACTTAGATTTTCTAGTGGATTTTCTAGTGGATTTTCTAGTGGATTTTCTAGTGGAGTTGCTGATTCCTCTCCTTTTCAAGGGAGAGGAGGGAGAAATATCTCAGTTCGATGAGGATTCGTAAATTATTTTGAATTCTGGGCGCGCCCTTATTAAAAACAAGGGTTGTTTTCTTTGAAAGCTTCTGGCGATAGAATGGTTTCTTCTCGAGACTCTTCTGCAAGAGATCTTTCGCGTTGGATAACTCATCACAAAGGGTGCGAAGTGTAACGGTCCGTCTGCTCTTACAGTGACTGTTCCGGAGGAGAAAGAAGGTGGCCAGTTCCCGGGTGCTGTTGCTGTTGCGGCAACTACTGACGAGGTTGTTCTTTCCCTCGTGCCCTCGTGATGGGGATCGCAATCTTTAATCCATACAAAAAAGATGGGGAGGGGAGACTTGTTCATACGCCGGAGGAAAGGAGAGGCAGAAACACATAAGAGTGACTTTGGTGCAGCCCCGAGAGAAGTATATCGAGGGAATCTCAGGAGAAAATGCATAGATCTCGCTAGAGGTAAGGGTTGGTTGAATCATGAAAATCTTGTGTTTCTGCTTTCAAAGCTTGGTGAGCCAGAGGAAGTCCTCAGCGTATATCTAGCACTCGAAACTAAGGTCTGAGATAAAGAGACCTCTGCTCTGGCGGTCCTATACAGGTTTGTTGCCCTGAGAGACCAAGATGATGAGGGGCGACGAGAGTTGTTGTGTGGGGAACTCCTTCAAAGTTATTGAATGTGGAAATATCCTTCCTGGGGATAGGATAATCCAGGACCCCACTTTGGCAAAGCATGTTGATGCAGCACAGCCCTGAGCATTTGTTGCCCTGAGCATTTGTTGAGCTCCTTATTTGCCAAAGTTGATTTTCCAAACTTGTGGAGCCTTTGCGGAGTGACTGTGGGATTGTTTGGGCTATGTTGTCTCGTTCTTCTCCACAGAACATGATGAATAGAGTTGGTCTGTTGGAGAAGAGGCTTGCAGAAGATGCAGAAATTCTGTGGTACGCTTTAAGGTGATCAGGGGGCATCGAACAGGCAAAGAAATGTTACAAAGGCTTGTTGACCGAAGAGCAAACCAGGATGGCGTCCCATCTTCCTTTAGAAGGTTGGTGAAGACCTGTGCTTCAGACCTCACAAATCTACTCATTCTTCTTGTGGTAAGGAAGTTGCGCCTGAAGATGTCTCCCTCAGAAGCTCTTTTGCTATTGGGGTGATCGATTACAGATGCGCCAGCTACCCAACCTAGCCTTGAGGGGCCTGGTGGGAAGAGTTCCCGAGGGGGCTCTTTAAGGAACTACAACAAAAACCACTAAAGGATGCGCTCGGTCACTACAAAAGATTGTAAGGAGATTTTCAGGAAGATCCTTATATTATTTCTGTAGTTGTCGACAAATGCAAAGACTCCCTTTCCAAGGAACATGCAGAGAAGTTATTTTATTCTGACCTGGATTCGGGTCAGAAGGGAGATATTGACATTGCTTTGAAAGGTGCTGTAGCACGTTCTACTGTATCAGAAACATCGCAATCGAGTTTAGGGATTAGCTTGAGCTTGAAAGCAAACGGATGAAATTCATCTTCTAGCAGCCAGTGTCTTTTTCCCAGTAAGAGGTTTTTCCCACAAGTACAGAGAGTCCGCATTCGGACAGAAAAGGCTCCTTCGCCTTGGAAGGAGCGGGAGCCTGTGGCTGCCAGGTACAGTTTCGCGCCTACGCACCTACATTGTTTGCTTTTGCAACATTCTTGTAATCAATGGGAACAAAGGAGAGTTTCGTGGAGTGAAAAATCAGAAGATGTGTTGGCCCTAAGTTCTCAACTCGAAAAGACGGAACATTGAATCTCTAGTGAGGAGCAATGATTCTTGGCATGGTTCTTGGCATTTTTAATGTAGCTGACAAGATTGGTCTTTATAGTGAGGGAAAAATTTCAAAAGAGAGGCTATTTTCTGTGATTCATCTTGCCGTGGGTCATCTTGTTCGTGTAAAGGGTGCAGAAAGAGATGATAAGATGCATGAGGGGGCATGGCTCCTCAGAAGGGTGATGTTTTCAAGTATTGTTTTTCCTAGTCTTCTCGGCGATGTCTCCTTGGCGACTTTTTTTTGGAGAGGATCTGAAATAAGAAGAAGTAGAAAAGTTGCCCTCGTCGTTGGGCATTGCTTCCGTTGACCCAGCCTGAGCGTTCGCTACTAGGATGCTACGGCCTTCTCCTAAGGGAGGAATGGTGTCCATGCAATAGAGTGCGGTGAGAATGGGGTGAGAAAAACGACGCCAAGACACGCAATCTTTTTCTTGAAACCTTTATCAAAAATTTATTTTCTCCTTCTAAGATCCCCTTTTTGGGATCAAAAAGGAGGAAACCATGGGTGTCTCAGAAACTGCAACCAGTTGTCAAAAAGTTCGAGATGGAAGGAAAGAATTCGAAGATGTGTGTTCTGGGGCCAAGAAATTCTTAGACTCTGCCTTAGAAGGTAAGGAGATGGTGGCTTCCCCTAAATCACAGGCCTTCTACGCTTTCGTGGTGGGAATTGTGTCGTTGTACGCTGCTTGCATGGTAGGATGTGTATTCTTGCCTGGAATGGTGACTTCTGTCATTACATTGGGTTGTGTTTTCGCCTCCACGATCACGGTGGCTTGGATCTTCCAGGCGAGCATTCTTAGTGGCTGTGATGCGTCCGCCCTGGCTATAAAGCAAAAGTTGGAATGAAAAGGGCTCATCTTTTGCGAAGTGTCTTCCCCTGCGAAGGAGATGAGGAAGCATGAGGGGAGATGTCTTCTCCAAAGTGATGCTCCTGAGCGTTACTCTCTTGTTCCTTGTGGTGTCGCTACGTAGGAAATAGAAGAGTCTCATAACTGGGGTAAAGCTTCTCCTTTGTATCAACACTCCGGGTCAGTGAGCGATCTCTGTTCTTCTGCCCCCCTTCGTCCTATGTTAGGGAATCCCTCAGAACACGTAGATTCTTATAGACTCTTTTGCCTTTTTTCTGCGTTTATCAACAGTTCGAAAGAGGAAAGGAGACTGGAATGAACCTTTAAGAGTATGTATATGGAATTTTCCCTGTCGGGTGAGAATTACTTTGTGGTAGTTATCCAATGTGAGGACCTGTTCTCAAGGAATATATTGGGTTTCATAAGCCCTGTCACAGGGGTTTCCCGTAGTGGGGAACATGGCCAATTAGACAAATACTTTACCCGAAAGCAAGAGAGGATTGTTCCAGAATACACAAAGAAGTCGGCAAGGGGCACCTCTTTCTCAAGAGCGAGGGGAGGATCGTAGATCTCATCACGATCATGTGTTTATATCCGCTTGTCTACGTGATTGATCAGCATTTACTCCTTCATTAATTGTCGCAAAGAAATAAATCTTTGTTTAGCCAGAGAGGGGAATCAACTCAACGTCTTACGATTCGTTGCATTTTCTAAGTGTTTGATGGAGTGCATTTTCTATTGATAGGGGAACCAGATTGTCCGCGGAGTCACGAGATTGTAATGAATCTGACGCCGGAGAGGGAAACGATTTTGAAACTTCTCGGAAGTGGAGGGCACGAAACTTTGCCTTTTATTGGATAAAGGGCGACCACAAGTTCAAGTTTGCATTGCCCAGTTGCGTATCATCACGCGCCCCTTACGGAAATAGTAGGGGTGTTTTTCGGAGGGCAGGGAAAAACTCAAGTTTTGACTCCCGTCTGGAAGATTCTCGGCTTCAAGTGCGAAATGTGCGTAGAGTCAATTTTTCAACGAAAACGTTCAAAAAATCTCTTGACTCAAGTAAAGAATATAATTACACTTTCCCCTTTCGTCGTGAACTCGAGTAGAAGGTTTTCAATATGGACTCTGCGTCAGCTGTCAGTGGGATTGAGTTTTTGAATGGATCGTTGACTCAGAAGGCTAGAAGTGCATTAAACGCATCCTCTTCTTTTGTTTCTTCAATTGGTTGTGCTGTCATTGGAACTGCATCAGTTATCAAGACTGTTTCTGTACAGAGTCTAACTTCCTCGTTTGTGTCTGTGTTGACTTCAGCACAACAACTCTCCACATTGAGCGTGTTAGGGGGGCTCTCCACTTCGGCTTGTGTCGTTTTAGTTGTGGGCTGTGCTTCTTTGGCAGTGTTGGGACTAGGATCCCTGCGTTCTGAACGTTGCAAGACGATGTTTGTTCAATCTCTAAAAGTGTGTGTCCTCGTTGCAGGAATTACCCTTGGAGTTTCCTGCCTTGGAGGTTCCTTCTTCGGCATGGTTGCCCCTCAATGGAGAGTAGCTTCCCTTCTGATGAAAGTGCCAGGTCAACTGGGTGTTGTCCATTCCACTCTAGCACAACATTCTGTTGGATTGGCTGGATGCGGTATTGCTGGTATCGCTTTAAGGGGCTTAAGAGCTGGCAAAGTAGAAACCGTTCCTCCCGCAGCTGTTGCCCATTTGGGTGAGGATTCTAGAGACGATGAAATTGATGGAGCAGATGGTGCAGGTGAACATCCAGCGGCATTGTCTGTTGTGTCCCCCCAATCCCTTGAAAATATGCCAGCACAGAAAGGGAGCCTACGTGCTAGTGCTTTTCCGCTTGGTGGTCCACAACACAGCGAACGAACAGGAGATGTAGCGGTCCCTGCTGAGAGGGTTCTAGAACACAATGAAACAGATTCTGAAAAAGCACATCGCCTTTATCAAGAATTTCAATTGGCAAATAAGGGCAGTGGAATTAATGAGGAAGCACTTGTTGCGTACTTCCGAGAGCAGTTGGGTGATGGTCCTGATCAGGATATCGATCAGGATGTTATCAAGTCTAGTGAAGAGCGGCGTCAACGTGGACTGTGGGACCTTTCCCCTACCACGGATGTAGGACTTAAGGAGCCGGGAGCTATAGAAGCAGAGGCAAAGCGTTGGCAGCAGACACTCCAGGTCTCTCCTCCAGATTTTGAAAGATGAGAGTTCAGGGTGGGTACTTGATCCGTAATGGAATCATTGAAAGCGAAAAGAGTAACAAAAAAATATCAGGAACAATACAGTAAGGTCTTTAAAACATGGAACCAGCCAGAAACTCAGGTAGCCCCGTTGGGGAAAACAAAGATGGTAACAGGAATGTCACAATGAAGAGTACTTTGACGCAGGCAGATATCGCTGTTGTAACTAAAATTGCTCTTAAGGTTTCTCAGCTACAACATGCTGGTGGAGGGTTGAGTGAAAAACAAATTAAGGAAACACTTAAGTTGTTGAAAGAAAACGAGAGCGAGAAGAGCACCCCCCCAAATAGAGAGTTATTTGGAGAGCTTCAAAGGAAAATTCAGGATCTCACACTCCAGAACAAAAAACTCTCTGAGACTTTTCAAAAAAATCTTAAGGACCAGGATCTAATAAACAAAGGGCTTGCTGCTGAGACTACAGAAAATCCTATAAGTAGACTATTCTGGACTGTTTCTGGTAGCGTCTCCGGTTGGTTAGCTCGTTCTAAAGCTGAAAATAAACCCATGTGTCAGGTGGTATCTATGAGTCATGACTCAGAAGCTCCTTCATTGAGCCATACTTCGGGGCCTTCTTCATTAGACGCGACACAAACACATCTTCACGATATGGTATGAAGCTTTGACCTGCTCTCCTGGGGCAATCTGAGAGCCTTCTCTCATTGTTCTTTCGTGTTTAATGAGCGGATGGAGTCCATTTTGAAGGTGAAAGCAAACACCCACAGACAATACCCCTGAGGTCTTTTAGAGGAGATAAGTATCGAATTCGATTCTAGTATCTCCTTTACAGCTTGGAGAGATGATACTCTGGGTCTCTAGACGAGCGATAGTTAGGACTATTCTATTCGATCGAAAGGGGGTTGTGTTTCATGGATTCCATAGTTCTTTTGGCTCTGCGTAGAAAGGGTTGACACATCTGGAAGTGCGTCCAGAACGGTACGCAGAGTCAGTCTTCATCTGTGAAACATTCCTTTGACGGTGATATTGCTGATCGTGATGTTGCGCGTTTCCTTTGACCCGGGGAAGAAACTGTGGTTGCAATAAAGCTCATTTTTTTAGTGTTTGTTGAGTTTTAAACCCGATCACTTTCATAATTTGGGTTGTCATTAACGATAACTTCATACTTGCCAAGAGTGTTTATTTATTGTTCTTCTGCTGTCCAGAGAATGAACAACCTTCAACCTTTTTCGAAACGAACGTGCAACGGCAGGTCAGAAATTGGGACCGCATGAGGGTGCCTAAACGTGTGACTGATAGGTTGTGAACTATTTCTTATTGATTAAAAGTAGAATGCAAGTACTTGAGCCAGTCCACGATCTTCAGGAGATCTCTGTGGTTAGAATGAGTGTGTTCAGTTTCTCGATTCAAAATATATCTTGACCTCGTTCTGAGATTCTGTGTACATTCTCTCCTTTCGTTGAATTTAGGAGAGGCTGTTCAGGATGCGTATTGCATTACCCGTTGATAGGAATGAAGTTTTGGACCGAATAGGAGAGCTGTCCCAGAGAGTTAAAGGTACATTAAGTGCGTCTGCCCTTTCTATTTCTGCGCTGGCTTGCGCCGTCCTCAGGAAAGCATCAGTAATTACATCCAATAGTACTTCGCAGCACCTGGTTTCTCTGTCTAGGTCCTCTTTGAACTCGATACAACATTGGTTTGCATTGAGCATTTTGGGAGGGCTTTCCACTCCAGCTCTCGTCGTCTTGACCGTTGCCTGTGTGGTCTTGGTTGTTTTAGGAATAGGGGCTCTGCTTTCTGATCGTTGCAAGACAGTATTCATTCAGACCACAAAAATGTGTGCTCTTGTTGTAGGGGTCACCCTTGGTGTTTCTTGTCTTGGTGGTCTTTACCTCAGTATGGCTGCCCCTTATTGGAGAATAACCTCCTTTTTGATGCAGATGCCAGGACAACTGGGTGTTGTCCATTCATCCTTTGCACAAGGTGCTGTAGGGGCGGCAGGTTCAGCCATTGCGGGTCTTGTGCTGTGGACTCTGTTTAAGAGAACAAGCACTTCTTCCAAACACCAGAGTGACGGGGGAAACGAAAGTGTTGCCCCCGCAGAGGGAGGAGATAGCGACTATGGGAAAGGAATCCAGACACCCTACGCTGGCGAGGGCCCACGGGCGGATTCTACACAAGGTGTCCGACACGGAGCGCCCGATACTGAAGACAGAGACTGCGGAGATCGAAGCATCACAGCTCAGAAGAGCCCGAGCCCCCACAGACTAAGTCCACGTCTACGAACCCGACGTCAGGGAACACAGCCCCCCAGATACCTCAGGAGGGAGGCAGTCTCCTACTACACCTCGCCAAAGAACGCAAGTGGGAGACCCTTGCAAAGGCACGATGCCTCTGGTCAAGGACACGTCCACTCCTCCCGATCACGATCCCCGCGTCGCCAATCGTAGGGGGAGGAAAGGCTCCACATCGCAACCCCAACGGAAGCAACTCGATAGAGCTGAGAAGGGGAGACGGACAAGAAAAGGAAGACCATACACCCACTTCCCTAGCGAATGCAAACTGCGCAAGACAGACCTAGAGAAAGTCGCCCCTTAGCACCCCTTGTGGTATTAAGGGTTATTCCACATTTCACACCTTCCTGGGCATAAGTCCAAGCACATTCTCATCAGTGTCAGAGGGCGAAAACTTTTGTAGGGTCTTCAACGAGATACACAGACCCCTCAGGCCCCTAAGAACGTCTTCAAAAGTATTGGCGGATTCCAGATTCCTTTTCGCAGCATCGACCTGACTAGTTGTCTTCAGGATCTGACCGATCTCGCTGACACCAGCATCATCAGGCTCCAGTTTGCTCCTCTGTTCAGGATTCTCCGCTCCCGCCCCCAAAGGTTCATAGACTTTATCCTCTAAATTCTTTTCCGCCCCCGCAGCTACTTTCACCGAGGCCTCAATAAGGTCACCTAGCCCCTTAGGGGATGCGGTAAGAAAAGTTGGTATAGAGCGCACCTTTGCTTCTTGTTCCGAAACGACTCTCTCGATCTCGCTTAAATCGAACAGGAACTTTTCGGGATCCTCTCCCCCTTCAATACAAGCACTTATCTTCCCCAAAAGGAACAACATCTGACCGAGATCCTCATCACCTATAGGGCCCTCCTTAAGATCCACCCTTCCCGCAGACCCAACCACGCCTGCCGTCGCTTCACTTGTCTTATCACCCGTCTTGTTCATATCCCCCTATATCCCCCTGTTTCCATTTCAACGCGAAGAGCATTATCTTTTGGGAAATGTATGTCAGAAAAGGGATAATTTTTTATTTAGCCATTCAGACCATGTGCCTATACCAAAGCCATACCAAATCATTCTTCCCCATGAGACGCAGGCAGGGTAGGGGAAAGAGGTTGACGTAACACTGAAAAAATCAATCAGTGACAATGGACTTCTTAATGTGAGGAAACATTTGATCGAGTGTCAGAGGACCCAAATTGAAAGCTTTATAGAGAGGGGGATGTCGCAGAAACGGATTGCTAGTAGGTTGATGGTGCTTCCATCGACTATTTCTAGGGAGATAAAAAGAAATGGGTCACAAGGTGGATGCGACATACCATAGAAACAAATCTTCATGGAGATTTAGAGATCTTAACAGTGATAAATCTCTTCTTCTTAGGAATTTTTACGCGGAGTGGGCCTTGTTGGGAGATCCCGGGTCCGGGAGATCTCGGAAGTCCTAATCAATGCACCACACTCATGGAGTTCATATCCCGTGCTTTAATCTAAAGAAACTCCCTTTTTCTGGTCGCGGAATAAAAAATGATTTTCCTCCTTTCTTGTCGCACGTTTTTGTGGAGGCACCGCTAGAGGAGGCGATCCTAAAAAGAGGAATCTTTGCTAGTAAAGTCCTCAAAAGATGTCTATGACATCTGCCCTCTAACATAGGTTAGCCCTCCTCCTCTATTTCCCCCTGCGTTCTCCGCGGACACCTGTTGTACATCCTGTCTAAACGGAAGTACACCGAGTTAGGAGAAAGCAGAGATTGAAACCAGGAAGAAAGGTTACATCAAACACGCCCTGACAATACTCCGGCCAATTAATTGATCGATCTCCTCGGGATAAATTCAGGCCACCGTAGTGACCTATTTGGTGCGTTTTCCTAAGGTGGCATGCACTTTATGACGCACCTTCATATGCAGGATTGGCACAAACTCATCTTTT
>Ga0066190_10000162_pt1 | contig 11409 bp, 8 predicted proteins | sample WorMettanBELIZE1_FD_58708 | JGI IMG/M metagenome (GOLD analysis project Ga0066190, IMG submission 58708) | Marine gutless worms symbiont microbial communities from Max Planck institute for Marine Microbiology, Germany - Olavius tantulus... | ecosystem: Host-associated > Annelida > Digestive... | reverse complement strand
ATCGCGTTCATTTTCGCTACTACGAACATGGTGCCCAGGCTTGGCTATCTGACAGTCCTAGACCGGTTTATTGTCGGGTCGACAATACTGGTGTTTTTGGCGTTGTTCGAGTCCCTCGCAACTGTGTATCTTGTTTCGATTAAAAAAGAAGCGCTCGCCTTGCGTATCGACAAACTATCCCGCTTGATATTCCCCCTGGCCTTCGGAGCGATCATTTTCATCGCGTTGATAATATGACGGTCCACTCAAACAAAAATCATTGGATCCTGTGTCTAGGCACAACATTACCGAGTGTGCTAATATACGACATAATCCGGTGTTTCATTGATCCGTAATCAGTTAGGAGGTTAGGAAATGAAGAATTGGAAATACATCTTGGTTGCTATCGCTTTGCCCGTGGTGGTTGGGATTGGCGTTTATTTGTCGGCTGATAAGGGACCGGATGGTTCGATGATCGCCACGGCGGAGGCTGCTGGCGGGCCGGTCAAATCGCCTACCGGTGTCGCCCCGGATCGTTACATCTACTATCCCGGCACCGAGAAACTTCGCCGGAATGAAATCCGCCTGATTGCTTGCGGCACAGGCCTGCCGGCAGCTCGCCGTGGCCAGGCTGCGACCTGCTTCCTCTTCGAACTGGGCAACGGTGACAAGTTTCTGTTCGATGTTGGCACAGGCTCCATGGCGAATGTGGCTGCCCTGATGATACCATACGACATGCTGGACAAGATTTTTCTGAGTCACTTGCATACGGGTCACTGGGGCGACCTGGCAACGATCTGGGCAGGTGGCTGGACTGCAGGCCGTACAGGACCTCTGAAGATCTGGGGCCGAGCGGCGCCACACCGGAGATGGGTACCAAATATGCTGTCGATCACTTCCTCAAAGCCTACACCTGGGATGCAACGACCCGCAATGCCAAACTGAGTCCCAAGCCGGGTCAGATTCAGGTTACCGAGTTTGATTACAAAGGCTTGAATAAAATCATCTATCAGGAAAATGGTGTCATCATCCGTTCCTGGCCTGCTATTCACGCCGGCGATGGGGCCGTCTCTTTCTCGCTGGAATACGCCGGGATGAAAGTTGTCTTTGGGGGCGATACGTTCCCCAACAAGTGGTACGTGAAGTATGCAAAAGATGCAGACCTGGCCATTCACGAAGTTTTCCTGACACCCAGCGAGTTGGTCGAATGGTATGGGCAGTCACCGGGTCAAGCACTTGGCGTTGGAACACAAGTGCACACATCTCCACCGGCTTTTGGCAAAGTAATGAGCGAAATCAAGCCGCGTCACGCTGTCGGATACCACTTCTTCAACGAGGAAGGGACACGTTACGGTATCTACGACGGTATACGATCGACATATGATGGCCCACTCTCGCTGGCAACTGACAACATGGTGTGGAATATCACTAAGGACAAGATTGTCGAGCGCATGTCGGTATCACCCGAAGAGGCATGGTCTGTACCGGGGTCGACTCCACCACCTCCACCGCCAGCACCCGGTACGGTGCCTGATCCAATGACTGACTGGATCAAGGCAGATAGATGGGAGCCTGCTAACAAGGCGCAAAGTGATCTGGTTAACACGTTCAAGAAAGAACATGGTATGAAATAATTTTTACTTCATACCCTGCCGGCAAGGGATAACTAACTGCTCAAATATAAAAGCCTCCTTTTGGCCGAAAGCGGAACTTTGAACAAAGCAAAAGCAAGCGTCAAATCTATATAGCACTTGGTTTCGTGGACTTTTGGTTACTGCTGCATGAAACCATTAAGAGGAATTATGGATGGATAGTCTATCGGTCATGACTTGTTCGTGTACATGGGCTTTTTCCTACATAATGAACTCCATCGCGAATCGGCCGTCAAAAGGCAGGTTGTGATGAAAGCATTGTCGACAACGCACGCGAAAATCGTCGTATGTTGTCTGTTTGGTGTGCTGATTCTGAGTTCGGGGCGTGTCGCTGTTGCGGCCGAGGGAGCGTTCAGCAACTATTTTCCCGGCAGCTACGGAGCCGTCGCCGCCGCAACCCCGCCGGCAGTGGGCTGGAGCTATTTGAACTACAACGTTTTCTATGCTGCGGCGGCAGATCGTGCGGTACTGCAAGGGCGGCTCAACGCCGACCTCGACACCGCCGTATACCTCAACATGTCGTCCGGGGTTTATGCTTTCAAGGGGTCGGTACTGGGCGGCCGTTTCGCGATGGGCGCAACCCTGCCCCTCGGCTACGCCGGCCTCAAATCACAATTGGTTACCCCGACAGGCAACGTGGCTGTAGACGATAACACAACGGGCCTCGGGGATATGTTATTGCTGCCGGCCTCTTTGTACTGGAACAACGGCAACTGGTATTTTAATCTGTACGAGCTCGTTGTCGCACCGACCGGAAAATACGACGTTAACGATAACGTCAATATTGGCCGCAACTACTGGAGTTTCGACACGGTATTTGCCGTAACGAATCTGAATGTGGCGGCCGGTCGTGATTTTTCACTAGTCGCCGGCTACATGATGAACACTGAAAACCACGCCACGGATTACAGGACGGGCAACGAATTCCACGTCGACGTGATGTTCAACCAGTTCCTTTCAGAGACGTTCGCCCTGGGACTGCATGGCTATATTTACCAGCAAGTCACCGGTGACAGCGGCAGCGGCGCAATTCTAGGCGATTTCAAGGGCGAGTCCTTCGGCATCGGCCCGTCGTTTTTGTGGATGCCGAAATGGGGTGGCGGTAAGTTCAGCCTTACCGGAAACTGGCTGCACGACCTGCACGCCACCGACCGGGTGAAGGGCGACTACGCTGTGGTAACAATCGGGTGGCAATTCGGCGCGTCTGGCAACTGAGATGAGTACAATAAGGGGACGGTTCACTCATCGTTTGATCCCCCTCAAAGATTTCCTCTCGCGATTCGTGTTACTCCGGCATCGTTACAGTGGATGACTTCGTTCTATCTTCTTCGACAACGGAGTTCACAACCTTCTAATACTAGTAGCAGGTCAGCAAGGCGTGAATAACATCCTCTGATTTGCACCACCCGTTATCTTCAGCAATCCACAACATATTGTGAGCTCATTTACCAGCGCATCAGGCATTTGAAGCATTTCCCAAAAGCTTCTCCAAGCCCTTGCCCCCGTACACCCGCTGCCGCGCCTTGGCGGCGGACACCAGGGGCCCCACCTGGACATCTACATAATCAAACACCCGGGGGGATTTTTTTCCCGGGGCCGGCCGAAGAACTCGACCCAGGTATTGGAGCACGCGCCCGCTAAAGCGTATCGGCGTTGTCAGAAACAGGCTGGTCAGGTGGGGGCAGTCAAAGCCCTCGCCGATGAGCTGGCCTGTGGCCACCAGAACCCGAACGCCCCCGTCATTCAACCGTTCCAGAACTGCCCGCCGCTCGTCATCGCTCAAATCCCCGGTGAGCAGATCCGCCTCGATGCGATGCCGATACCGCAGCAGCGCTCGCAGGTTCTCACAGTGGTGCTTCCGGTCGGACAGCACCAGGCAGACGCCCTCTCTGGATCTGGTTTCCTCGGCCACGTCATCGGTGATCATGCGATTGCGTATATCATCGGCGATCAGTTCGGTGAGCATCTGGGAGTATTCGTTGACCGGATCGTGAAAGGGCTCAAATTCCGATAATCGAAAGATGACCTCCGCAGAAAGAACATCGCCGCTTTGAACCAGCTTATCCGCATCCACTTTATGATGCACATCACCCAGGTGCCAGAAAATCAGTTTGGACAATTTGTCCCGGCGCCAGGGTGTGGCCGTAAGGCCCAGCATGTATTTGGCATCGAACTCTGTGACGGCCTCTGTAAAGGTTCGACTGGGAATCCGATGGCATTCGTCAACGATAAGATGCCCGATGTGGGGCGGGACCTCATCGGCACATTTGTAAAGGCTCTGCACCAGAGCGACCGTGACCCGTTTTCCGATAACGTGCTTTCCGGCACCGATCAATCCTATTTCATCCCGGGAAATCCCAAGAAACGACTCAATGCGATCGATCCACTGAAAGGCAAGATCTTTGATGTGAACGATGATCAGCGCAGGCTGACGGCGGTGGGCGATGAGATGCAGGGCCATAGCGGTCTTGCCGGAACCGGTGGCGGCAGACAGGATACCGAACTCCTTTGCCGCCATATCTTTCACCGCCCTCTTCTGAAACGGGCGCAGGTTCCCGTTGAATTTATATGAAACCTCCGGCAGACTCCTGCGTTGGTCGTCGATTTCAAACGGTTCCTTGATCTTGCGGCACTGGTTGAACAGCTGGCGGATGTAGCCCCGGGGTATAAAGAGTCGCCCCTGATTGCCCCGATGATAGAATTTCAAATATCGCGGCACCCCCCGGTTCCATCGCTTCATCCGCACATTGTCGACCCACTTTGGATTCTGCAATGTGAGGGTGTCGATTAGTGATTGATAGAGGTCGGGGGGGATACTCTCAAGCTCAAGCCTGTTTGTAATCCGGGCTTTCACCGTGATAAATCATCCTTCATAATAGATCAGGGGTCGGGGTGTTTCTCCCGTCATGCCGGCGGAGGCCGGCATCCAGAGATGGCCCATTAAAAAGAACTGGATTCCGGATCAAGTCCGGAATGACAAGCGTTGATGCTAAAAACTCCCCGACTCCTCATTATAGATAGGTCCGCGAGAGGGACCGGGTTCACCAGGTTTCATCAGTGTACGCGCTGTGCCCGAATTCGATGGTTTCGATGGTGCCGTGGACTTTCAGGGCGTCTGTTATATTTCAAATGGATCGTGTAATCAATGGCAGCCCAGGCGTGCGCCCAATGTGCCCCAAGCCTTGCCATGATCGGATGACGACACACCCTGACGGCGGTGTTCCCTGTTGAGCCATCAAGGATGTCGAGTCCCGCCGGCCTTGAATTTAGGGTGTCTATATCCAGGCGACGGCTTTCCCGTGAGCCATTGACAACCCGCAGCGTACCTGATAATTCGATCCAGATTTCACCCGACAATGCGGCTTACGACAAACATTACATTATGATGACACCCAATACTACAGGATTGGGGAAATGGAAGATTTCCGCGTCTTAGTGGTTGATGACGAGGAGGAATTTCTGAACCTTCTCGTCAAACGCTTGAAGCAGCGTGAAATGGATGTCCACGGCGTCCTGAGCGGAGAAGAGGCCATTGCCACCATCAGAGAAAAGCCGGTGGATGTGGTGGTTCTGGATGTTCGTATGCCTGGAATGGATGGCATTGAAACCCTGAAGGAGATCAAAAAGATCGATCCCCTCGTGGAAGTGATCATCCTGACCGGATACGCCAACACCGACGTGGCTGTTGAGGTCATGGAGCTGGGCGCTTTCGACTACCTGATAAAGCCCATGGACCTGGACGACCTCATTTATAAAATACAGGATGCCAACCAGAACAGGCAATTTCGGCAGAATTCCAGTTCAAAAGGAGATAAGTAATACCCAAAAGCACCGCATAAAAAGCCGGAATCGGCGATTCTCGATAGGGAAAAATAAAACGAGGGAGGGACGGATTACATGAATTGGTTCAGACAATGGGGTTACTTTATGATGGAAGGGGCACGTTCGTTTGCCCGATGGGAAATCGACAATTCCCGTACCATACTGGGAGACCGGAGACGCCTGCTCATTTTAGGCCTGATTACGGTGCCGGTTATCCTGGGCGGCATCGCCTTCGCCGATCAGATCGGAGGGGCGCTGCCGGACATTCTGGGAGGCAAGAAGGCTTACAGCCCGGCATATTATTCACTCGGGATTTTTATCGTGTCCATTCTGATCGGCCTGGGTGCCGGCCTGATCACCGGCTGCATCGGTGCCGGCGGCGGGTTCATTATCGCCCCGGCCTTGATGAGCGCGGGTGTAAAGGGCATCCTGGCGGTCGGCACCGACCTGTTCCACATTTTCGCCAAGGCCATTATGGGAAGCATCATTCATCGAAAACTGGGCAATGTATCGGTGCCCCTGGCCGTCGTATTTCTAATCGGTGCGATTATCGGAGCAACCGCCGGCGGGGTCCTCAACCGGCTGCTTTATGAAATCAATCCGGTGCTCAGCGACGCGTTTATTACCACCATTTATGCGGGTATGCTGGGTTTTCTGGGTATCTATGCCATGACCGATTTTCTTCGCGCTCGAAAACGCGGAGATACCGGCGGGGCCCATGGCGGCGGTGATGCCCACGGCGGCAAGGTGGAAGGCGCTGAAATGGGCGCCCTGCCGAAAAAACTTCAGGCTGTTAATATTCCACCAATGGTAAAGTTTGACTTCGACTACACACCGGGCGGACGCAGCATCTCCTGGGTGTTTCTGGTCCTCAGTGGCGCCCTTGTCGGTCTTGCCGCCGGCATCATGGGAGTCGGGGGCGGATTTCTCACCTTTCCCATTTTTGTGTACATGCTGGGCGTATCGTCCATGACCACCGTCGGTACCGATATTTTTCAGATCGTGTTCACCGCCGGTTATGCGTCCATCAGCCAGTATGCCATCTATGGATTTATATTCTACACCCTGGCCATGGGCATGTTGCTCGGCTCCCTTCTCGGGATCCAGATCGGTGCCATGGTCACCAAGGTGGTACCGGGCATCACCATCCGGGGATTCTATGCCATGGCGGTGCTGGCCGGATTTGTGAATCGGATTTTTGCCCTCCCCGCCAAACTGATGGCCATGGGGGTGCTGCCGATTCCACCGGGAATCGCCAGTGTGCTGGAAACAATCGGCGTATGGGCCTTTTTTATCGTCATCGGAGGATTCGGCGTGTGGGTGATCGGCACGTTTTTAAAAAACATCAGCGTGCTGAAGGGAGAGGAGGTGGTGTAATGATAGCCAATAAGGGTAAATTCGCGTTGGGCTCCGGCATGATGGTGGGCTTTCTGGTGGTCCTTGTGGCCATGTTTATGCCACTGTTCGATGGAAAAAACGGCCTCGAGTACCTGGACGCACTGTACAATTCCATCGCCAAGGGATCGGCAAATTTTATGGAGAGAGTTCGGCGACAGGCGGAACCTTTAGCGGGCCAACAAATCGAGGTGACCCTGGCCATGGCCAGTGACACTCAAGCCGAGCAAACCGCGACGATGTTCATGAAAAGCGGCGGCCTAGTAAACGTATCCGGTAGCGAGATTAAAGTCACCGGCGATATTGGAGTCATTCTAAACGCGGTTGTGGACGATTCTCGTGATATGTTTTTCAACCGGAGTGATGCGCTCTACTCCAGATACGGCATTGAAGGCCGTCAGGCCATGTACAATTGGTGGAATGCACTAAAAGCCATGGAGAAAGATCTGAACAAGCAAAAAGCCTTCAAAGAGGCAAAAGTAGTTGCCTTCGCCATAAAAAAGGCGGTGGAGCCTGGGTTCAATTTCTACGGAATCGAACCGGTGAAAATCGGCGACAGGATCGGGGTCGTGATTTTCTCCCTGGTGTTCTACGTCCTCTACACCCTGTGGTACGGATTTGCTGTCATGTACATGTTCGAGGGGTGGGGGATGCAGCTGGAACATTAACCCGAAAATTGCATGAATTCTTTTCAGTTTAGTGCAATATCTGGGCTATTCCAAACTCGAAAGGGATTTATTGAAGGGCTGAAGGCGAAATTTCGCCTTCAGCCCTTTTATGTTTTGCGGGCTTGAAAAATCAGTGTTTTAAGCTAAGATGTGACGAATTTCATGTGTTGTGTGCATCCCATCATTGCCAAAACACACTTCGGCAATGATTTTACCTCAAGTCGAAATTGAGTCCGTCATCATGCTGCGGTTCCTAAAGAAACTACTCAAGGAAACAAAACCCGAGTCAACGGCGTCTCCGGAAGAACTCCGCGCAGACTTCAAGGTTCGTTACTACAATTTCAGACAACTTCTGAAAGCGAATAACAAGGCCCTTGAAGTCATGGCCGATATCGAACAGGCCCTGGCCGGTCCTGAACCTTTCGGTATGCACTTTGTACGATCCCGATGCACAACGGTTTCCACCCAGGTATGGCGGATCGTAGAGCATATGACCCGGCTGACACCGGGTAAATATGATGCGCTGTTTGAGCAGTTCAAACAGATTCAAATGCAGATCAATCCTCATATCCGGTCGGGGACCACAACGCCGTCCGGCCCCCTGGTTCTGCCGATACGGGATATCGATGAGGGGTTTACCCGTATGGTCGGCGGAAAGATGGCCCATATCGGTGAAATCGCCAACCAGGTCCAAATGGCGACTCCGGACGGATTTGCCGTAACCGCTGCCGGCTACCACCGGTTCATGACCCACAACGATCTCCAGACGGAAATCGACCGGCGCATTCAGGCGACGGACATTGGCCACCTCGATCAGCTTTTCGCCCTGAGTTCAAGGATACAGCAGATGATTATCAATGCGGATATCCCGCCCGATCTGGCCCAGGCCATCACCGCCGAATACCAGCGCATGGAACGGGCCGGGGAAAAAAATTTTCGCCTGGCCGTGCGAAGCAGCGCCCTTGGGGAAGATATGCTCGGCGTCTCCTTTGCCGGGCAGTATCGGTCCGAGCTCAATGTAAACCCGGAAAATCTGCTCCCGTCGTATAAGGAAATTGTTGCCAGCAAATATGGTCTTCCGGCCATGAGCTATCGGCTCAACCGGGGGATCCGGGATGAGGACGTACCTATGAGCGTTGGGTGCCTGGAAATGGTGGATGCCAATGCCGGAGGGGTGATGTATTCCCGCAATCCGGTTGATTTTTCCGACCGCCGCCTGTTCATCAACTCGGTATGGGGACTCCCCAAACCGGTTGTGGACGGTACTCTGGACCCGGACCTGTTCATTATGTCCAGAGAGTCCCCCCCCCGAGTTCTGGAAGCACACAACCCGCCGAAGCAGTGCAAGTTTCTCTGCTACCCGGAAGAAGGTGTCTGTCGCCTCGATTGCAGTTTTGAAGAATCATCGGACCCGTCTTTGACTGAGGACGAGGCAAGTGAACTGACACGCTTGGCCATACGGCTGGAAGAATACTACGGCGAACCGCAAGACATTGAATGGGCCATTGATACCAATGGTCTGTTTATTATTCTCCAGTGCCGCCCGCTCCAATTGCTCTTTCCGGAACAGCGAGACGAACCGCCCGTCGATGCCGAAGATTTTGGACCGTTTCTTTTGAAAGGCGGCATCACCGCCAGTCCCGGTGCGGCCGCCGGGCCGGTCCACCGGATACGCAAAAACGCCGACACCCTCCAGTTCCCGAAGGGTGCGATATTGGTGGCCGAACAGGCGCTGCCCCGGTGGGCCACGCTGATGAACCAATCTGCGGCAGTCATCACCGAACATGGCAGCGCCGCCGGCCATTTGGCTACCGTGGCCCGGGAGTTCAAGGTCCCCGCGGTGTTCGGCCTGCCGGAGGCCATGTCGAAACTAACTAATGGCCAGACGATCACGGTGGATGCCGACAACCGTCTCTTATATGAAGGCCGCATAGAAGCAATTCTTGACAAACAGGTGCCCCAAAAAAACGTCCTTGAAGGAAGTCCCGTATATGAGTCCCTAAAAGGTGCATCGCAGCATATCATCCCCTTGAACCTGCTGGATCCGGGTGCACCGCCGTTTAAAATTGCCAACTGTCGGACATTTCATGACATCACCCGCTACTGTCATGAAAAGTCGGTTCGAGAAATGTTTCGATTCGGACAGAGCCATGATTTTCCTGAGAAATCGAGCAAGCAGCTCCGAGTTGAGGTGCCGATGCAATGGTGGGTCCTGAATCTGGATGACGGTTTCCGGGAAGAGGTCGAAGACAAATACGTAGATCTGGATAGCATCGTGTCCGTCCCCATGCTGGCCCTTTGGGAGGGCATCAGCGCACGCCCCTGGGAGGGCCCGCCACCCATCGACGGCAAAGGGATGATGTCGGTGATGTTTCAGGCCACCGCCAACACATCCCTGGTACCGGGGATGCGGTCAAAATACACGGAACGTAACTATTTCATGATCTCCAAACATTATTGCAGTCTTTCTTCCCGCCTCGGATTTCATTTTTCCACGGTGGAAGCCATCGTTGGGGACAGGATTTCAGAGAATTACATATCGTTTCAGTTTAAAGGAGGAGCAGCAGACACCCAGCGAAAATTTATCCGTGTCCAGCTCATCGGCGACATGCTGGAGAATTACGGTTTCCAGATCCAGATCAAGGAAGATGCCCTGTCAGCAAGAATGGAGGGATACGACCGGGATCGAATGACCAACCGACTAAACATTCTTGGATACTTGACGATTCACACGCGCCAGCTGGATATGATAACGGCGAACCCTGCAAGGGTGGCCTACTATCGCGAAAAAATGGAAACGGACATCCGGGACCTCTTCAACCCCTGAAACGGTACCGAACTGGACCATCTCCGGCCAACTCGATTCTGGCGGCTCTCTGCTCGATCACAAGGATATGGAATTTGCCCGATCTCTCAACCACCATGCGACCCTGTTTAATGCCGCATTTGCCGGTCCCGGCAGAGCAGGAATTTAACAGGTTAACCAGTCTGTGAGATGGATGACAATCTTCTAAGATACATCGCCGACGAAGCCGCACTCAACCAACTGGTCAGCGGCCTGCCGCTTATCGCATTGCTGGGTATCATGGCGGTCTGCATTCTGCTGCTCTCCAAGGGGGCCGACTGGATGGTCGACGGTGTCGTCGCGCTGGCACTCCGCACCGGTCTTCCAAAAATCATTATCGGGGCAACCATCGTATCATTAGGCACCACCACTCCAGAGGCCTTTGTCTCGGTATTCGCCGCTTTCACCGGAAACCCTCGGTTAGCCTTGGGTAACGGCGTCGGGTCGATCATCGCAGACACGGGACTGATATTCGGGTTGACTGCCGTATTGGCAAAGGTGCCCCTGGACCGGTTTATTCTCGATCGAACCGGCTGGGTCCAGGTCGGTGCCGCCACGCTACTGGTCGTGGTTGCCGGGATCTCATGGGGTCTCACCGGTGGGGAACCGGTACTTTCCCGTGGGGTCGGTATCTTCTTTTTGCTCCTCCTCGCCGCTTACATGTATATGTCTTATGCCTGGGCAAGCGCGCGATGCGATATCGACGCATTTTGCGAAGAAGATGAAGTAATCCCCGAGATGACCCTGGGAAAATCCTGGTTGATGATTGTTTGCGGTCTGGTGCTGGTGGTAATCGGGGCCCGTGTCCTGATTCCCTGTGCGTCTGAATGTGCCGTGCGCTTCGGCGTCCCGGATGATGTGATCGCCGCCACCATGGTAGCCTTTGGGACGTCGCTGCCGGAATTGATCACCGCCATCGCGGCAGTCCGCAAAGGGCACCCGGAAATCGCCGTGGGGAATGTGGTCGGCGCCGATGTACTCAACTGCCTGTTCGTGATTGGGGCTGCGGCAACGGCCCGACCCCTGGCCGTCCCCGACAACTTCTTCC
>Ga0066190_10000158_pt1 | contig 11473 bp, 7 predicted proteins | sample WorMettanBELIZE1_FD_58708 | JGI IMG/M metagenome (GOLD analysis project Ga0066190, IMG submission 58708) | Marine gutless worms symbiont microbial communities from Max Planck institute for Marine Microbiology, Germany - Olavius tantulus... | ecosystem: Host-associated > Annelida > Digestive... | reverse complement strand
GATGAAAAAGACGAATTTTACTACAGGGGTGGGATCAAGGAATTCGTCAAATACCTGAATCGCAGGCACACGCCTCTGCACAAGCCGATCGTTGTGGAAGGGTCCCGATCGGATGTTCAGATCGGTGTGGCCATTCAATACAACGATACCTATACGGAAAAACTGTTCTCTTTTGCCAACAACATCAATACGGCGGAAGGCGGTTTCCACCTCATCGGTTTTAAAGCTGCGCTGACCAGAAGTATTAACCAATATGCCGCCAACGGAAATCTACCGAAAAATCTGAAGGTCAAAATCAGTGGTGATGATGTCCGGGAAGGTTTGGCGGCAATTATCAGCGTTCGGATCAAGGAGCCCCAGTTCGAAGGGCAGACCAAAACCAAGCTGGGAAACAGCGAGGTCAAAGGACTGGTGGAATCCCTGCTCAACGAGCAACTCAATATTTATTTCGAGGAAAATCCGTCGGTAGCCAGAAAGATTATCGCAAAAACGGTAGATGCCGCAAGGGCCCGGGATGCTGCCAGAAGAGCCCGGGATCTGGCCCGCAACAAAGGGGCATTAACCGATGCCACGTTGCCGGGCAAACTGGCCGAATGTCAGATTTCAAATCCGGAACTCCGGGAGTTGTTTCTTGTAGAGGGAGATTCCGCAGGGGGTAGCGCAAAACAAGGGAGAGATCGTAAATTTCAGGCCATCCTGCCGTTGAAGGGCAAGATTCTGAATGTGGAAAAGGCACGGTTCGACAAAATTCTGCGCAGTGACGAGATCAAGAATATTATTACGACATTGGGAACCGGTGTCGGTCGGGAAGAATATAATATTGATAAAATCCGGTATCATAAGATTATCATCATGACGGATGCGGATGTGGACGGATCCCATATTCGTACATTGTTGCTGACGTTCTTCTACCGCCAGATGCCGGATCTTATTGATCGGGGATATCTGTATATTGCCCAACCGCCACTTCTCAGGCTCGGAAAAGGGAAACGCGCCGTATATCTCAAGGATGAGACCGAATTCAACGATCATATTCTCAAACGGATTTGTGATAAATGCCGCGTGCTGGTCCAGGATGGCGATACGTCCAAAGAAATTGCCGGTCACCGGTTGTATCTGTTTCTGAGTGATCTGGCGGAATACTTCGGTATTGTCGGACGCCTCGAAAAACGGGGGGTGGATCTGGATATTATCGAGACGCTGGTTCGGGTCAACGCGGAGGATAGACATTTTCTTCAGAGCAAGGTGTTAATGGACCGGATACAAACAATGCTCGTCGATAAGGGATATGACGTCGACGCTCCCAAGTGGAACGAGGAGCGGGACGTTTATGAGTTGTTTATCATGCCTTCGGAAACGCGGTCTTCCACCGAAGGTTTTGGCAAACCGGAGTTTACGATCAAAATCGGCCGGGGACTGATTTTTTCCTCCGAGTTTCAGAAACTCGCGGTTTTGGCCAAAAATATATTTAAATACGATCGACCCCCTTTTGAACTTTCCAATGGGGATCAGCACAAAGGCCGATCCATTGAAGATAAACGGTTGCTTCTGGCCTCTTTGATGGAAGAGGGAAAAAAGGGTTTGACAGTGCAACGCTACAAGGGGCTGGGGGAAATGAACCCGGATCAACTCTGGGAAACGACCATGAATCCCGGAAAACGGACGATTCTCCAGGTAAAGGTGGAAGATGCGGTCGAAGCGGACGAAATCTTTACCATATTGATGGGAGATGAAGTGGAGCCCCGGCGGGAGTTCATCCATTCCAACGCCCTGGAGGTCAGCACTCTGGATATTTGATTACACACGCTGTGATACATTATGCAGACCAGAACGACAGCGTCTCGCCCCACCGGTACGACAGACCGTCACTAGCTTGGCCGGTGAATCAGGTTTTCTTGCGGTGAAATGAACCTATCAAAGGCACACCGAAGACTCTCCGTTTGAACGGTTCTGACAAAGGCTCGCCACGATTCCGCGTCAAGACGAATCGTTTATGTGTTATATGCGGCACCCATGCCGTGGTTGAAGGTGCCGTCGTGACGGTACGGGCCATGTCTTCGCAGGTCACAGGAAGAAAACCGGGTTTGCTGGTGTTTCGCGTTCAAACGGCTTCTATCACGGAAAACACGATGTCAAAAAGGGGAAATTTATGAATATACATCGGATTGACGCGCGGGACCTGCCGGATTTGTGGTTTCAGGCGGTGCACGATATTCTCGATAACGGTCGCCGATTTACCATTGATCGAGGATCTTACGCCGGACAGACACGGCTTGAATATGATTATTTCACGGGCCATGTGCGCTTTCCAGGAACCCAACCCCTGCTGCCGGATATCCCTCCTTCCTGCGGGATTCCGAATCCTGTTGAAGAGTCGTACATATACGGGGGTGATGGATATGAACGCTCCTATATCGAATATCTGATGACCGGTGAGAAGGCCCCGGGTGAATCCTATACCTACGGGGAGCGACTCACCAAAGCGCAGATCGGGGGGAACAAACTGGATTGGTGGCGAGAGGCTAACGAAGAGATTATTGACAAACGGGATGTGGACGGCAAGATCGTGTTCGAAGAAGACGGCGATCTATACATTAACCAAATTGAATGGGTGATCGATACCTATCGCCGATTCGGAACCCGGAACAACCAGATGGTGCTTCAGGTTGCCCATCCTTCCGATGTCTGTCTGGTGGATCCGCCATGTCTCCGCTCTATCGATACGCGCATCCAGGACGATACCCTTCATTTCGTCGTGTATTTTCGATCTTGGGATCTGTGGGGCGGAATGCCCGCCAACCTGGCCGGCATCCAGAATCTGAAAGAATACATGGCTTCAACCATCGGTGTAGACGATGGCGAGATGATCGTGGAAAGCAAGGGTCTGCATTTGTACGGGTATGCCGAGGAGTTGGCGAATTTGAGGTGTTTGAGGGATTAGCTGGAGTAATTGGTGATATATTACGGCCATATAAATGCCTAAAATTTAAGATGCCAAAAATGCCTGAAATGGAACGCAAAAGGACCTATTTTTTAATTTTAGGCATTTGAGTGCATTTTAGGCACTTTAGGCATTTAAAACTCGATAGAGTTCGGCGTCCTGGGAAACGGTATCACATCCCGGATATTGGTAACCCCCGTCAGCATCATTAACATCCGCTCGAAGCCGAGACCAAATCCGCTGTGGGGGACACTTCCGAAGCGGCGCGTATCCAGATACCACCAGTAGTCTTCTCGGTCCATTCCCCATTCGCTCATGCGTTGTTCCAGGACATCCAGCCGCTCTTCCCTCTGACTGCCTCCGATGATTTCTCCGATCCGGGGTACCAGCACGTCCATAGCGGCAACGGTTTCCCGGTCGTCATTGAGGCGCATGTAAAAGGGTTTAATGGATTTTGGATAGTCGAACACGATCACCGGTTTTTTAAAATGCACCTCGGTCAGATACCGCTCGTGTTCGCTTTGAAGATCTTTGCCGTAGGCCACCTCAAATTCGAATGACGTCGCCGCACGGCCAAGGATGTCCACTGCCTCTGTGTAGGGCAGCCGGACATACTCGGATTGGCTGACCGTCGCCAGTGTGTCCATCAGAGATTTGTCTACAAATCGTGCAAACAGTTCGAGGTCCTGGGGACATTCCTGAAGCATGTAAGTGGTCAGATACTGGATCATCTCTTCGGCAAAGGCCATATTGCAATCCAAATCACAGAAGGCCATTTCCGGTTCCACCATCCAGAATTCGGCCACATGGCGGCGGGTGTTGGAATTTTCCGCCCGGAACGTGGGGCCAAAGGTGTACACATCGCCAAGAGCCATGGCGAGCATTTCGGCAGAAAGCTGACCCGATACCGTCAGGTTGGCTTCCTTTCCAAAAAAATCGGATTCCCAGTCCACTGTACCGTCACGTTTTGGCGGATCGTTTACATCCAGGGTGGTGACCCGGAACAGTTCCCCGGCCCCTTCACAGTCCGACCCGGTGATGATCGGCGTGTGGACGTAACGAAAATCGCGTTCTTTGAAAAACCGGTGAATGGCATAGGAGAGTTCCGAACGGATGCGGAAGATGGCACCATACTTATTGGTTCGGGGTCTTAGGTGGGCAATGGTTCTGAGAAACTCATCGGAATGCCGTTTTTTCTGGAGGGGATACGATTCACTGGCCTCACCGATAATGCCGATCCGGTCTGCCTGGATTTCCCACGCCTGGCCTTTTCCGGGTGAGGCGACCAGGCGACCGGTGACTTCGATGGCCGCGCCCGCAATGAGCCTGCCAATGTCCTCGTAGTTTTCCAGACTCGAGTCGGCAATCACCTGAATGTTTCCCAGACAGGAACCATCGTTGACTTCGATAAAGGAAAAGCCCTTGGATTCCCGTCGGGTTCGAACCCACCCCTGAATCAGAATACCTTCATGGGGTGCTGTGGCATTTAAAAGAGTGGCGATTTTTATGCGTTTCATCGTTTCATATGCCTTCAGAATAGTTGAACTGTAATATAATATCCTTGATCCCCTCTCTGCAAGAGCAGGACAATAGTGGATTTTTGACGGTATTTGATGACACCGCGGAAAAAGTCGTCAATGGTTTCCACCGAGATATCATCGATCTGGCGGATGATGTCCCCCGGACGGGCGCCAATCCGGGACAGGTATGATTCCGGATGGATTTCGGTCACCATAGCACCTGGGGAAGTCCCATTTTGCACCTGGATGCCGAACAGACGAAACGCCAGATCGGCGCCCCGATCCAGAGGATAGACACGGGTGCGGATGGAGATATTTTTTCGGGATCCATCATGGCGCACCGACATGGATATCGTGTCCCCGTCCTTGTAATTGCGTACGGCAACCCGGTAGTCTTCAAGGGTTTTCATCGTCCGCGAACCCACTTTGAGTATAATATCCCCGGTCGTGATGCCGGCAACATGGGCCGGACTGGTAAGTTCCACCGATCGGACCAGGAGGCCGTTCCCGGGCTCCAGCGACATGTAGGTGGCAATATGGTCATCGATCTCCTGGGCGGTGATCCCCACCCAGGGGAGCACGACCTCACCATATAAAATCAGGTCGTTGATAATCCTTCTGGCTCGGTTGATGGGGATGGCGAAACCGATGCCCTGGGCCTTGGCATATATAGCGGTGTTGATGCCGATCAGCTCCCCATTGATATTCAGAAGAGGTCCGCCGCTGTTTCCCGGATTGATGGATGCATCGGTCTGGATAAAATCCTGATACGTGCGCTCCTCGGTTCGGATGGATCGATTCAACGCACTGATGACACCGGTGGTCACGGTATGGGAAAATCCGAACGGGTTCCCGATGGCGATAATCGTCTCTCCGATCATCAGGTCATCGGAGGTGCCCATTTCGATGGCCGGGAGCGGATCGTCGGACTGGATTCGGAGTACCGCCAAATCCGAGTCGGGATCCGCACCGATGATATCGGCATTGAATTCCCGTTCATCCTGAAGAACCACCTGTATCGAGCTGCTTCTGGAGATGACCTGGGCATTGGTCAGAATGAGTCCCCGATCCCCGGAAATGATCACCCCGGACCCAAGGCTGGTACGCTTGTAGTGACGTTGAAGTCCCGGGTCAAAAAAATCTTTGAAAAAATTTTCGAAAATCGAGTCCATGCCAAGACCGGAGAACGGACTGATTCGGGATCGCATCTCATACTCGGAACTAATATTGACCACGGCGGGGCTGACCTTCCGGCCGCACGGACCACCGGATTTTCCCTGGGATAGGATTGACCAAAGGACACCTCCCCGGTTGAAAAAAAGAGAAACGCAATTACCATAGATAGACTGCCCTCCCAGCGGGTTAAGAAGCGTATCCTGTCGAATCTGCGGCGTTGAGTCATTGTGTGTGTCAAATAACCGATGGTCTCCATGAGTATTGAAAAACACCTTCCTTTTGTCGAAAAGCCCAGCCGCTATCTTGGCTTTGAATCCAACACCATAAAAAAAGACCTGAACAGGGTCAAGCTTCGGTTTGCGCTGGCCTTTCCGGATCTGTATGAAATCGGGACATCCCATTTCGGATTGCAGATCCTGTACCATATTCTTAATTCGAGAAAAGATATCGCCGCGGAACGGGTTTATGCTCCCGGCCGGGATCTGGAAAGCCGGTTGCGCGCCGATCGCAAACCGCTGACCACCCTGGAGTCCCGATATCCCCTGGACCATTTTGATATTGTCGGATTTAGCCTGCTTTATGAACTGGATTATACCAACATTCTCACCATGCTCGATCTTTCCGGCATTCCGCTTTACGCCTCCCAGCGGGGGCCGGATGCCCCCCTGATCATCGCAGGGGGTCCGTGTACCTGTAATCCGGAGCCGATTGCCGAGCTCTTTGATGCCATGGTAGTGGGTGACGGAGAGGATGTGATTCTCGGGCTGGCGGAGTTGTGGATCCGCTGGAAGGAGAACGATGGGACTGACAAAGACGCCCTTCTCAATGCCTGGTCTACCCTCGACGGCGTCTATATCCCGGGTTATTTCAGGGCCCGCTTGGATCGGAACGGATTTCAGGAATTGCTGCCCCGAATGACCGACCATACGCGCGTGCGAAAGGCGGTGGTCGGAAACCTGGATACGGCCCCGTTTCCGGATCGACCCGTTGTACCCTTTGGCAGGCCGGTTCACGATCGGCTGCGTCTGGAGATATCCAGGGGCTGCAGCCGAAGCTGTCGGTTTTGCCAGGCGGGAATGATTTATCGGCCGGTCCGGGAGCGATCCCCGGAGCGGCTGATCCAGCAGGCCGATAGAGCCTTGCGCCATACCGGATACGAGGATCTGTCGCTGATGTCGCTGAGTACCGGCGATTATACTCGACTGGACGCCCTGATGACCCATCTGATGGTCCGCTGCGAACCGAAACGGGTGGCCGTCTCGTTTCCATCCCTCAGGGCCGGCAGACTGACTCCGGAACTGATGCGGTTGGTGAAAAAGGTCCGAAAAACCGGATTTACCATTGCTCCGGAAGCGGGGAGTCAGCGGCTCAGAGACGTGATCAATAAAAATATTACGGAAGAGGACATCTTTCGGACGGTTCAGGACGCCTTCGAGCTTGGCTGGCAGGTCATCAAATTGTATTTCATGATCGGATTGCCCACCGAAACGCAGGATGATATCGAGGCGATCCCGACGCTGATCGCAGATCTGGGCAAGATCCGTCCCCCCAAAAAACGTCGGGGGAAAATTAACGTCAGTGTCACCACCTTCATCCCCAAACCGCATACGCCCTTTCAATGGGCATCCCAGTTGTCCCTGGAAGCGTCCCGGGAACGGCTGGCATGGTTAAAAGATCGTCTCAGAAACCAACGCGTTCACTTCAAGTGGCAGGATCCCCGGGTCAGTCTGATCGAGGGGTTGTGGTCTCGCGGGGACCGGAGGCTGCTCCCCGCCCTCGTGACGGCATATCAGAAGGGCTGCCGATTCGACGGCTGGACGGACAGTTTTCGCTTCGACCGCTGGGAGGCGGCTCTGGCCGAACATGAGGTGGATCCCGGATTTTTTAACACGCGGCCCAGATCTCTCGATGAGCCCCTGCCCTGGGACCATATCGACATGGGCATCGACAAACAATTTCTGGTCGACGAGTGGGATAAGGCCGTTCGAGGGGAGATCACGCCGGACTGCCGATGGGGAGACTGCCAGGGTTGCGGCGTATGTGATTTCAACGACATCCAACCGCGTGTCTATGACCATTCCGGGCCGATACCGGACCTGCGGGGAACCGATATCAAAACCGATTTTCAACGGATTCGTGTCACCTACACCAAGCTGGGCGACGCCCGTTTTTTCGGGCATTTGGAAATGGTCAATCTGTTTCTCAGAGCATTTCGGCGTGCCGATATCGACATTCGGTATACCGAGGGGCCTCATCCCAAACCCAAAGTGTCCTTCAGCGATCCGCTGCCCATCGGCATGGAAAGCGACGGCGAGGTGTTCGATATTTGGGTGCCAAAGCATGTGCATCTGGAGCAGGTTTCCGAAAAAGTCAATTGCGAACTCCCGGAGGGGTTGCAATTGGTGGCTGTCCGAACAGCCGAAGGTCGACTCGGTCGGTCACGTTCGGAGACGGCCACATATCGGGTCACCCATCCGGATCCGCTGTTTGCCGAGGATCGGGTGAACGCCTTCCATGCTGCGGACACCTATGTGGTTGAAAAACAGGATCGTAAGGGTCGGCTGCAAAAACAGGATCTTAAAGATATGGTCGTTCAAATCGATTACGTGTCGTCCACAGCATTGCATCTGGTGCTACGATCAACACCGGGAAAAACACTGCGACCGGGAGACATTCTAACACACGTTTTTCAACTCAACCAGGAGGAGGCCAAGCGGGCCAGGATATTGAAACGGATACCCCATGATCATTGAATCCGGGGGACCCATCAACGGTATGGGATCCTTTCAGGTCGGCCCAAGGCCCTGAGCCCGGTAGTGCCCAATGCCCCATACCATGTATAAACAGCTGATTATCAATATGACGGCCCACGAAACCCAGGTGGCGCTCCTTGAAGACGGCACCATCGCGGAGCTGTTCATTGACTGGGAGAAAAATTCGGAGATCACCGGAAACGTCTACAAAGGGCGGGTACAGCGGGTGCTTCCGGGAATGCAGGTCGCATTTGTCGATATCGGTCTCAAACAGGCGGCGTTTATCCACGTGAACGATGTTCTGGGGGACAACCTCGGCGATGTGACAACGCTTTTCCACGATAATGGCGAGGAAGATACGGGACTCACGGATCTGACCGTTTCCGAGGCAGAGCAGATCACGATCGAAGAGCTGCTTACCGATGGCCAGGAGATCCTTGTTCAGGTGGCCAAGTCGCCCATCGGTACCAAGGGGGCCCGTGTCACGTCGTATATTTCGTTGCCCGGTCGATTTCTGGTCATGATGCCCAATGCCAACCATATCGGTGTCTCCCGTAGAATCGAGGATGATGTCGAGCGGCAGCGGCTTCGGGACCTGGTGGAATCGCTTCGATCCGAGCCTGTCGGATATATCGTACGAACGGCCGCGGAAGGCACCTCCGAGGAGAAGATCGCCTCGGAGATGTCCTTTTTCAGAAATCTCTGGGAAAATATTCAACGAAAATATCCGACAGCGCCCTCCCCATCGTTGCTGCATCAGGAGTTGAATGTGGTCCATCGAGCGGTACGGGATTTGATGACCCATGAAGCGGAAAAGATCGTCATCGATTCAAAGGAAGGCTACGATTCGGTGCTTGCGTTCTCGACGGATTTATGCCCAGCCTGAAAGATTCGGTCGAGCTGTATGAGGGGCGGGAACCCATATTCGGCGCGTTTAACCTGGAAGGGGATATTTCCCGGGCTCTCAAACGAAAAGTGTGGCTCAAATCCGGTGGTTATATCGTCATCGAGCACACGGAAGCCCTGGTGGCCATTGATGTGAACACGGGGCGCTATGTGGGCAAGCACAATCTGGAAGAAACCATTTTGAAGACCAATCTGGAAGCTGTCAAGGAAATCGCTTACCAGATTCGATTGCGGGATATCGGCGGTATTATCATTATCGATTTTATCGATATGGAAAAAAAGTCGAACCAGGAGAAGGTATTCAACGCCCTCAAAGATGCGTTTCGAAGGGATCGGAGCAAGACCCATGTTCTGCCCATGTCCGAAATGGGGCTGATCCAGATGACCCGAAAACGGGTCCGAAAGCCTCTGTCGCGACTCCTTTGCGAGCCATGCTTTTATTGTGAAGGCGAGGGGTATCTCATGTCCAAACAGACCATTTGCCACACGATTTACCGGGATATTTTAAGAAACGCTCAGGACATGATGGGTGTCCGGTTGACGCTCCAGGTAAACCCGGAAATTGCGGAACTGCTGCATCGGGAGGAGAGCGACGTGATTCTTTCCCTGGAAAAAATAATCGGAAAGCAAATCGTTGTGTACCCCAATATGACATTTCATCTGGAAGAATTCGATATATTCGAAGTCCTGTCCGAATAACCCCCCGGTATTTATCTTGACAGTCATAATTTCAAATGCTTATGTAGGCAGGTTGTGCATTGATTGCTTCGCGGAACAACACCGCGACGGCGGGAACAGGGTCCGAGAACCAACGGCGGATGATACTTTAAAGGATATGGCTTCATGAAACGCACATTTCAACCCAGCAGACGCAAACGCTCCCGGAAGCATGGCTTTCTGAAAAGAATGTCAACCAAACAGGGACGCAAGGTCATCAATCGAAGAAGAGCGAAAGGAAGAAAACGACTGGCGGTTTGAACCACACTGCAATGGATGGTATCGGCTGACTCACAGTAAACGAATGGGATGTGTCTAAGGGTCCCGGCGGTTATGACGCCGAAACATATGCGGTTTAGTCGCATACTGTGGGCGTGTTGCTGAGGATCGGGGATATGTGAGCGAATTAACCTTCACCAAAGCCGACAGATTACGGAAGCGATCGGATTTTCTGCGTTTGTCGAAACACGGTCGTAGAATTCAAAATCGATATTTTGTGGCTGTGTTCGCACCCGGTGAATCCGATCGGTCCAGATTGGGAATCACTGTAACCCGACGTGTCGGGAACGCTGTTCAGCGGAACAGAATCAAGCGAGTGGTACGAGAATGCTTTCGGCACCACAGATCTCGACTTCGGGGAATCTGGGACGTTAATATGATTGCCAAGAAGGAGGCGGTTCACCTTCCTTCGAAAGACGCTTATGGGAACATCGGGGGTCTGTTTGATGAAATCTCGAATTCGAAAACAGATTGAACACATGGCCAAGACCTGTGCTCTTGGGATGGTCCGGTGTTACCAGGTGATGATATCTCCTCTCATGGGACCTGCCTGCCGGTTCTACCCGACCTGCTCTCAATACGCCAAAGAGGCCATCGAACGTCATGGCGTTATCAGGGGAACCGGTTTGACGATGAAGCGCGTACTAAAATGCCACCCGTTTCACCCAGGTGGCTACGACCCCATCCCATAACGGTCGCTCCGCCGCGCTCACGGGCACCGTTGCCGCACCTCCCGCTTTCCGGTCGATCTGTGGGACCGGGGAGACCTCATGTCGCTGCATATCATCCGTTCTGTACGGAATTATCGGCTTCCGGTTCGATCCCGCCAAGACGCCAGAAAGGCATGGAAGATCTAGGAGACATTTATGGAACAGGCCCGAATTTTGCTCGCTATCGTGCTTTCATTTCTAGTATTGTTTGCTTACGAGATGTTCTTCGCAAAAAGAGAGCCGGTCCAGCAAAAAGAGCAAACCACTGAAACGGCCCAGACGCAGCAGGCAGCGCCGGAAGTGCCGACCGAAACCCCCTATCGGCCGGAGCCGGCACCCGCAGAGTCGCCGACAGTGTCCAAAGACATGGAAACGGTTTCCCCCGGCGCCCGCCCATCCCGATCGGTATCTGTTGAAACGCCGCTCTACAGTGTCCGCATATCCGAGAAGGGCGCCGCCTTCGGCAGCTTT
>Ga0066190_10000156_pt1 | contig 11541 bp, 8 predicted proteins | sample WorMettanBELIZE1_FD_58708 | JGI IMG/M metagenome (GOLD analysis project Ga0066190, IMG submission 58708) | Marine gutless worms symbiont microbial communities from Max Planck institute for Marine Microbiology, Germany - Olavius tantulus... | ecosystem: Host-associated > Annelida > Digestive... | reverse complement strand
CTTGTCCACGGAGCTGCTGATGATCCGATAGGTTTCACTGATAATTTCGGTTAAATTAATCGGCCCGGCCTGGGTCGTGTGCTTGTTGTGGGAAAAATGCATCAAGTCCTCAATAAGCCGAGTTCCCCGCTTCAAAGACACTTCGATCCGTTCGATGATTTCCTGGAGCCGTGGCTCGTCGGTATAAAGCAGCCTCATGAGTTGGGAATCGATGGAAATTCCCGCGAGTATGTTTCGGAAATTGTGGGCCACACCACTGGTGAGGATTCCGATGGATTCCATTTTCTGGGCGTGGTGGAGCTGGTCCTCGAGGCTTTTTTTCTCCTTCTCCACGCGTTTACTTTCTGTCACATCGGAGAAAAAGAAAATGCTGGCCGGCCGTCCTTCCCAATCTGAATAAACACTGGTCGCCTCAAGCCATCGAAGTTGTCCATCAGCCGGCAGCACCCGGAAAATGTCCATCCAGGTCCGTTTGTCTTTGCTCGTCTGTTGGCGGTACCCCTTGGCGGCCCGTCGGCGATCTTCCGGATGAAAGTACTCGAACGGATCCGTGTGTGACAAAATGTCTTCCTTATCCGCATCCAGGAACCGACGGGCGGTGCTGTTCACAAACTGGACGCATTCATCCTGAATCACCATCATACCGATGCCCACGTTTTCCACCACGTGACGGTATCTTTTTTCGGATTCCCTCAGGGCCCTTTCCGCATTGGTCCGTTCGGTAACGTCGTTGAGTATGACCAGCCGACTTGGCGTCTCCTCGTCGATGGGAAAAATTCTCAGCGTCACCAGAAAGTCATTGATGGATATGGGTACTTGGCCAGAAGTTTCCGGTGCCTGAGTCAGGAGGACGTGGCGGACAAGCTTCCGGTCGCTTTCAGCAATGACACCGGCAAACTCTCGTCCCAGCAATTTTTCCTCGGGTCGGCCGATAATTCTGACGGCCGAGGGATTGACGTACACGATTCTGTCGTCGGCGTTGACCTCGATAATGCCCTCTTCCATCCGATCCAGTATGATTTCGCTGTGCCGCTTGATGGAGAGTAGTTCCTGGGTCACCTCCCGGGGGTAGAGCACCTTCGCCGTGGGGGATCGGGGAAGTCCAACCGGTTCGCTGACGGACCCTTCGAATTCCAGTGCGGAAAATACCTGCTCACGCATTTCCTGATAGGGTCCTTTCTGAATGTAGGCATCGGCCCCCGAACCTTTTAATTCATCAATTTCTTCTGCTGCGATCGCTGAGATCATAATGAGTTGCGTCCCATTGAACCTTTCCATACCACGGATGATGCGGCACAATTTAGCACCGTCGATGATCGGCATGACCATGTCGACAAACATGACATCCGGAAGAAAGCTGTCCAAAATATCCAGCGCGATGAGGGCATCGGATGCCGTGCGCACCTCATGCCCCTGCTTGGACAACTCTCGATCCATAAATTTCAGACAGATGTCGTTGTTATCGACGACCAGAATCTTTTTGGCATCCATCAAGCACCTGTCCCGGGAAGAGTTGAACGGCGCAACTCAGCTATCGAACTGAGAGAATCAGCAAAAACCGTACCATCAGACCCTGTTTATTTTTTATTCAATAATTACAATTAGATAAGTTGAGAATTCAGCGAAATCGAGTCCTTGTTTCGAGGCCTTCAATTGATTCAAAATAGATCACTGTTTCAAATCTGATCACTCTTCCCCCATGGAATATCTCTCCTCGGGGTACGGAGACCGCTTTCGTAGATCCCCATGATGAGCCCGGCTTGACCCAGTCCCCATCAATGTCTATCCTGGAAAAAACTCCGACGCGCCTCAATATGGCAGGGGTGCGGAAACACCCGTCAATAACACCATGGAGCAGGCCCATGACCGAATCGGAAAATCGTCGCCTCCCCAGGGTGCCGAAAAAAATCCGTATTGGAATCCGGGAACTGCGGTATCCATTGCCGGAGGACATGGAAGCAGAAGCCGAGGGGAAAGATATCAGTGGCGACGGCATCTCTTTCACAACCTCAATGGAATTCGCCCATGGGACCATTCTCGCGTTGACAATTGAGCTGACAGGCTGGCAGCGGCACCGGAAAAAGCCTCGCATCAAAACTGGACGACGGCGCGGTAAACGCTCCCCTGACGGCCATCGCCAAGGTGGTCTGGTGCGAACCCGCCGCCGGGGGTCGTGGATTTGATATTGGGGTGCACTTCGAGGATATATACGAGGACGACTACAACGCACTGGTCAAACAGCTAAAGGCGATCCATGGCGGATCCAGTCGGCGTTAGACGTAAATTCATCGGAGCGCTCCGGATGATTTCTGAAAAACGATGGCCCTCGGCAAAGTGTATCAAAATAGGACACTGTTCTAATATAAACCATTCAAAATCCCTTCATTCCCCCTTCGACTCACTGTATCATTTCCTATCTGTCTGAAATATTAATCAATATTGACATTTGTGTTCTGTGGCACATGACTTGCTTATGGCTTTATAGAGGTCTTGCGATTTGACGCACCCTCGGCGGCAAGGTGCGCGGAGAGCACTCCCCATCAGCCCTGCCGGCCATAGGAATTCACATCTTGGAGAGCGGCACGAATGATTGTCTTTTGCGAAGAATGCGGCGGAAAAAATTGCCTCCAGGCCGATTCCAAGGGCAATAGCGGATCCTCGCGTTATTGCCGCATCTGTCGGGAACCCCTGAAAAATACAGTCGGCGACGACATCGGGACGGCGGCGTCCCTGCCAACTGTAGATCACCAGATCCGGGTGATGATTGTGGATGACTCCACTTTGATCCGGCAGGCAGTCCGGCGGATTATTGAAACATCCGATCATCTCTGCGTTGCCGGAGAAGCCAAAAACGGGGCAGAAGCACTGGATCTATTGCCCCGATTGGATCCGGACGTGATTACCCTCGATATCAATATGCCGGTCATGGACGGCCTTACGGCCTTGAAACACATCATGATCCAGAAGCCCAAACCGACCGTCGTGTTCAGCACCCTGACCCGTGAAGGGTCCAGGGAGGCATTCAGGGCATTGGAGTATGGTGCCGTCGACGTGTTGCACAAACCTTCCCGTCTTGCCGACATGGATTTGCGCCAACAGCACCGGCTCATCATTCAAAAAATCGGACTGGCGGCCGATGTAAAAACAGAAGCCATCCAGTACATCCGGAATACAGACCGCTTGTCCGGAGAGAAAGTCGCCGAAACCGACACGTCTGATTACGCCGTGACCATGGGCGCGGCCGAAGGTGGCTACAGCGGGCTGTTGCGAATCATCCCGCGTCTCAGGCCCGATACCCGGGCAGCGTTTTTGGTCCTGCTGTATGCACCGGCAAGCCATGTGGGGGATTTTACCCGATATCTGGATCAACTCAGTGCAATCCGCGTGTGTCGCGCCACGGACAGCTCGCCCCTGTACGGCGGGGTCTGCCACATCGCCTCAGAAGACGAATACATGACCATTGAGCGGAACGGCGGGGCGCCGATGCTGCGGGTACAACCGGCACCCTTTTCACAGCGCCGGGGGGCGGTCAACATGCTCATGTTCTCGGTGGCGGAAACCTTTGGAGATCAATCCACCGGAGTGGTCCTTTCCGGGAAAGGCAGAGACGGCCAGGAAGGTCTGCAGGAAATTATTCGTGTGGGCGGTTCCGGTATTGTGCAGGACCCCAACAGCTGCCTTTATAAAGAGATGGCTCAATCGATCATCGAGAATTGCGACGGACAGGAGATCGTGATGGGTGGCGGCATATCGCACCAGATCAATCGGGTGCTCGACGACCCACCGGTCGCCGTGAATCAATAAACTCTTGCAATACTGCAAACTTGATAAGGGAGGGCCCAAGTAATGATTAAGAAACTATTTAGGGATCTGAAACTGAGGACCAAATTTTTGGTTGTCGGCGTTGCGCTGACACTGGTCCCGCTGCTTGTGTTCGGGGCCATCACGTACACCAACAGTAAAGAGCTTCAGCGAATCAGTAGATCAGAAAGTCTGAAACTGGCGTACACGGACCTCGACCATATCGCCGAGAATGTGTACGCCATGGCCGAAGCTCAGCAGAAACTGTTGGAAAAAACCCTGCTCAATTATCTGAATGTGGCCAGAAAAATCACCCAGGATCAGGGAAAGGTCCAATACGGTACCGGCAAGGCCACCTGGCAGGCCATCAATCAGTACACCAAAGCGATCACGCGGGTGGAACTGCCCCGTTTTACCGCGGGAGGCAACTGGTTCGGACAGGTTACCGATCCGAGTGAACATGTCGCGGTGGTGGATGACCTACAGGAATTGGCCCCGGGTGTCACCTGTACCGTGTTTCAGCGGATGAATGCCGCCGGGGATATGCTCCGGGTGGCGACCAACGTGTAGAAGACCGACGGATCGCGGGCCATCGGCACCTATATTCCGCGCACGAACCCGGACGGCAAACCGAATCCGGTTATTTCCACCGTTCTCAGAGGTCAGACATTTAACGACCGCGCCTACGTTGTCAACAAGTGGTACATCACCGCTTATGAGCCCATCTACATCAATAACAAGATCGCCGGGGTTCTCTATGTGGGTATTCCCCAGGAAGCCACAGGCGCTTTGAGACAGGCGATTATGGACATCAAGGTGGGAAAGACCGGATACGTGTATGTTCTGGACAGCGAGGGCCACTATGTCATTTCCCAAAAAGGCCAGCGGGACGGTGAGTTGCTGATCGACGCAAAGGATTCCGATGGCAACTTTTTTATTCGGGAAATGGTACAAAAATCGGTCCTTCTGAAGCCGGGCGAATTTGCCGAACAGCGCTATCCCTGGAAAAACCCCGCGGACCCCAAAGCGAGGTACAAGGTGGCACGTCTTCTGTACTTCAAACCCTGGGACTGGATTATCGGGGCAGGTTCGTACGAGGAGGATTTTCTGGAAAGCACCAACAGGATGGAGGCCGCGAACCAACGGGTCAATCTGATCATGTCCATCGTGGCGGCGGTTTCCGGTGTGCTGGCGATTCTCGTCTGGATCATCGTTGCCCGGGGTGTTGCCAATCCCATTGCATCCATCGCCGCAACCATCCGCCGAATCGCCTCTGAACGGGATCTCACACAAAGCGTTCCCGTCCAGAGCCGGGACGAGATCGGCCGGATGGCCCGCGACTTTAACAACATGATCGACGAGCTGAACCAATCATTCAAAATCGTCGATACGTCGGCGGTCGGGGTGGCCACGTTCGCCGATGATGTGGCCCAGCGGGCATCGGCCAATAGAAACCGTGCCACCAACGAACAGAAACGGACGGCGGAGATTTTTAAGACCGTCCGGGATATGGGTACCACGGCGGGCGAGGTGGCCACCTTCTCGAACGAACAGGCCGAGGTGGCCATGACATCCAAGGAGAAACTGAACACCCTTCTGAACATGATGGAGCAGGTGGCCGATACGTCGTCATCCCAGGTTCAGGAAGCGAAGACGGCCTCTGACCGTGTTGAGGCCATGGGTGAAACCGGTGCCAAGGTTGTGGCCTCGGCCCGACGCCAGGGAGAAGCCGTTAAAAATGTGACCATGGCCATCGACCAGATTACCGAGATTGTGGAGGAGATGACCCGGGCCGCCACCGAGTCCTCCGAGCACGGTAAGAACGTGTTGGCAGCGGCCTCTGAAGGTGCAAGTTCGGTGAACGCCACTGTTGAGGGTATGGGCGCCATTTCCGAATCATCGGCGCAGATCTCCGAAATCATCGCGGTGATCACCGAGATCGCCGAACAGACCAACCTCCTGGCCCTCAACGCCGCCATCGAGGCAGCACGCGCCGGTGCCCACGGTAAAGGTTTCGCCGTCGTCGCTGACGAAGTCGGCAAGCTGGCACAACGGTCATCGGAGGCTGCCAAGGAGATTACCCAGTTGATTAAAAACTCCACCGATAGCGTTAAAGAGGGAACCAAGTTGACCGACCAATCCCAGCTGGCCCTTCAGCGCATTTCAGAAGGTGGCGAAATCAACATGCGCGCTATCGAGGGCATCTCCGAGAAGACAGAGGTTCTTTCAGGAAACATTGTAGAAGTAAACAAGATGATGGAGGAGCTCAACGCACTGGCGGAACAGATCGGTACCATGGCCGGCCAACAGGGTGAACGCCGAAAAGCAGCCAAGGAAGCCCTGGACTCCATGGTCGGCAAGGCCAATCAGATTGCCGAACTGGTCGATATGTCCAGTCAATCCGCCAAGGCGGTGGGAAAGGAGATGGAAGCCATCGTTCTCCGGACCGAAAAAATGCAGGAAATGACCAATCTCCAGGCAGAGCGCTCGAAACGTCTCTCCGAAGCCACCCAGGAATCGGCAAAAGGCGCCAAACAAACCATGGAAGGTGCCGGAACCGTTGTGCAGATTACCGAAGAACTTCAGTCCCTGTCTAAGAGCCTCACCGACCAGGTGAAGCAGTTTAAGATTCGGGGCAATGGGGATTTTGTACAACCAACCGAAACACAGGAAATGGTCATGCAGTAGACGGGTGTCCGACGGCCGACCGATGGTTCCCCCTCCGACCATCGGTCGGCCGGCCCTCCCGGACCCGCGATGGGGCTGCCCATAGACCTCAATCACAGGAGATCCCAAATGACTGCCGAGACACTTGAAACTCTGGCGTCGGAGAAATCGGAGAAGGACCGGCTGATGCAGCTGGTCGGATTTACCATCGGCGCTGAACAATTTGGTGTGAACATCCTTATGGTCCAGGAGATCATCCGCTCCACACCGATCACCTCGGTGCCGAATGCACCGTCGTTTGTCGAGGGCGTGATCAATCTCCGTGGCAATATCATTCCGGTGATCGATCTTCGGAAACGCCTCCACCTGGATCCAGGAGACATGGATCCGACCGATACCTGGATCATCATTCTCGATATCGAAGGAAAAATTACCGGGTTTATTGTCGATTCGGTGACCGAGGTGCTCAAAATTCAGGCAAGCGGCATCGAACCACCACCGGATATTATCGTCGCTGGACTCGAAAGCCAGTACATTCAGGGTGTGTGCGATATCGGTGAAAAGCTACTGATCATTTTGGATTTTAACCGCATTCTGCTCGTTGACGAGATCCGATCGCTCAAGAGCATGTAACCGATGACCCCGGAGCTTGGCATACCACCACGGAAATGGAAACGAACGGAACAGGGTAACAGCCAATGAACAAGCGCATACTGATTGTCGATGACTCATCCATGATGCGAAAGATGATTTCCAGACTCTTGACGCCTCCAGGGCACGTCATTGTAGGTGAAGCAAAAAACGGGCAAGAGGCCGTGGCACTGTATCAGGAGCTTCACCCGGATATTGTCACCATGGACATCACCATGAGAGGCATGGACGGCGTCACCGCCGCCAGGGAAATCCTCACGATGGATGAAACAGCGCAGATTATTTTTCTTTCAAATCTGGATGAAGAAAAATACCGGCATGAGGTGGAACAGCTGGGCGCTGTCGGTTTTGTCAGTAAACACCATTCCGAGAAGCTGTTGGAGCTTATTGAAGACCGATGATGAGCGTTCGTCCGGGATCAGCAATGCATGCGGCCGGATAGATCCAGAAATGCCGGCCCCGTATTCCGGTTTGGGACGACGATCAACATAGAACCCGCATTCGAAGGGTCCACTGCAATAAGGAGACGCCGTGCTCGTCGATACGTTTCGGAAAAAGGCGACCCGCAGCGAGCCTAACACACCGCGTACCCCTGGTCTTCGACGAAAGGCCTATATGGTGTTTCTCGTGGCCGCGGCAGTGATCCTGGCCGTCGGCGCTTACGCCGTTGGACAGGCAGGGAGCCGGATGCCCCAAAGTCGGTTGATCAGCGATCTGACGGCGACACTGACGGTAGAAGGCGACCAGCAGGTGGAAACCGCTGCCATCATTCAATCGTTTCGGACGATGCAAAAGGTCCTGATCGCGGCGACGGCCTGTGTTCTGGCGGTGATGCTGGCCGTCGTCCTGGTCTTCATCGAAAAAGTGGCAAAACCCATCGACCAGATGGGAGAGGCGGCAGGTAAAATCGCCAAGGGACAGCTCAACGCTCTGGCGCCCATGGACAGTAGCGGAGAAGTCGGCCGGATAGCGGACATGATCCATGATATGGCGATGAATCTCCAGGAGATTCTGCTGCTGGTGTGGAATCACACAGGTCGAAACCGGCAACGGCTGGAGCTTATGGCTGAGATGTTGAAGCAGCATTCCAACGGGAACGGACTGCCGGAAGGATTTTCAGAGCGGCTCACGGCAGTGAGAAAAGAAGTGGAAGAGCTGCAACGTTTCGTTGAAGCATTTGATTACTACGATGTCCGTCTGCAGTATGGCAAGGCGCAGGCGGCCAGCGATAGAGAGACACCGGTTCCCTCATAAGGAGACTACCATGATTGATCACGCACTGCTTCAAGATTTCATCACAGAGGCAGGGGAGCACCTGGAGGAATTGGAATCCAGCCTGCTTCAACTGGAATCCGATCCGGGAAACGGGGAGATTTTGAACGACATATTCCGGTCTGTTCACAGCATTAAAGGAGCGGCCCAATTTGTCGGTATAGAGAATATATCGTCTCTCACCCATCGCCTGGAGACCCTGCTCGATCTGGCCCGGAACGGGCAGTTATCGCTTCACCAGGAAGTGGTCGATATCCTTATGGCATCAAAAGATCGTCTGGCCAAACTGACCGAAGATCTGGCAGAGGGCCAATCCGAACAGGCATCGGTGGACGATCTCATCGCGGCCATCAACCTTCATATCGATCCTCCGGAGACATCGGATGATATGGCCGCCATCCCGTCGTCAAATTCTGAGCCGGCATCCGACACCGGGGGAAATGAGGCGAAACATCAGAATCCACTGGACGAAGATATAACCGATGAGGAGCTGGATCCGGAACTTTACACCATATTCATTGATCAATTACAGGAAAAAGCCTCCGCCATCCGTGTCTTGTCGGAAGACGGCAGCTCGCTGGCGAATAATGCCGAGGCCATGTCATCGGTGCTGGATCATCTCCAGACCCTTCGGTCGGCGGCGAACTATATGGGGTACGATAAACTTCTCGATTATTATGACGAGTGGATTCTGGAGACAACATCCGCGTTGGCCAAGATAGAGTCCGGCGACACCCCATCCATCGAGTTTATTCATGACCGCCTTCGGGTTCTCGAAGATCGATTTCCCCAACTGGCACAAACAACGGACATTGCGAAGGAACCGAAAGTCACGCCGGAAGAACCCACACGTGACGATTTTGATGAGGTCATCGATACGATCTTCAGCACGGAGACCACCGGGGATCCGGCAACAATGTCGGATGCGACGGGCAATGGGGCTTCCGACAACGGGGACTACGAGGAGTACACAGAGGATCTCGATCAAGAGCTTTTCGATATTTTTCTGAACCATTTAACGGACAGCATCCGCGCCCTGTGGCAGGAAGGCCAACGCTGGCCGGAGACATCGAAGCATTCCGAATCTCTTGAGCGCTGCGCCAGCATCCTGGACCGGCTTCAATCCTCGGCGAACTACATGGGATACAGCCATCTTCGATCGATCTTTGCCCAATGGCGCGACAAAGTGGAAGCCTCCCGGGAAATGCTGGCATCCGGCGAGACGGTGTCTCTGGATTTCTGGGACGATTACCTCGACCGGATCGTAAAGAAGTTTCCCAACGCCAATTTTTCCTTTCACATGGATCAGCCTCCGGCGGAGATGGATTTCGAGATGTCCCTGGAGACCCAGCCTGAGGCCGATCCAACAACGGACGTTGCCGTGGCAGAGCCGGAGCTTTTCGATATCCTCAGCAACGCCTTTGACGATACCGGTCTGGGCAATGCAGACCCAGGTAATGATTCCTTCCAGAGTGTTATCCAGGAAATGATAGCCGGCCGGGCCGATCCAACCATGGACCATTTTATGCCGGCGGGACTACCTGCGGACTCCGGCAAACCATCTCCGGCAGGTACGGAAGTTCCCGCAGCACCATCTTCGAAAACAAAGACACCGATCGCTACCATGGCCCAGCAAGACGGCGAACCGGTCGAGTCTCCCCCAAAACAGGATTCCACACCGGATGAACAACAGCTGGCCGGCAAGGAAAAACAGCAGACTGTCGGTGAGGAACGCGGCGGGCACAAAAAATTCAAGCAAAGCGTCCGAGTGGATGCCGATAAAATCGACCATCTGATGAACCAGGTTGGGGAACTCGTTGTCAGTCGCGCCTTCTTCTTCCAATTGTTCAATGACTTAAGGTTCCTCCATCAAGATATGAAAGAAGAGTTTGGCCTTAGCCAGAAGCAACTCAAGCCGCTTCGAGAGTTCTCCTTCAGACTTGGCGAGGCTACCGTGGCCCTGGGTCGGGTATCCAACGAGCTCCAGGAAGGTGTCATGAAAGTCAGAATGCTGCCCATCGCCCAGCTCTTCTCAAGATATCCGCGCCTGGTCCGGGATCTCGTTCACAATTCGAACAAAAAAGTTCGGCTGAAAACCCGGGGAGAAGATACGGAACTGGATAAAATGATCATTGAGGCCATTTCGGATCCGCTCATCCATATTATCCGCAATGCCGTCGATCACGGTTTTGAAACCGCAGAAGAGCGACGGCGCCTAAACAAACCGGAAACAGGTACATTACTTCTGGAAGCCTACCACGAAAGCAACCACATTGTAATCGAAGTCACCGATGATGGAAGGGGCATCGATACTCGGCATATCCGGACCAAGGCCCTCGAGGGCGGCTTTATGTCCGAAGAAGATCTCGACCGCATGACCGAACGGGAATTGTGGCGCCTGATCATGATGCCCGGCTTTTCCACGGCCGGACAGGCGACACAAACATCCGGAAGGGGTGTGGGCATGGATGTGGTCAAGAAGAATATCGAGAAACTTAACGGAACCATTGAAATCGATTCCAAACTCGGTGTGCAGACCCAAATCCGGATTAAAACTCCACTCACCCTGGCCATCATCTCCGCCCTCCTGGTCCGTGTGGGAGACGAACTCTTCACCATTCCGCTAACGGCTGTGGAAGAGACCATCCGTGTTTATGGGCACGACATCACGACCATCGAGGGGATCGAGGTGATTCATCTCAGGGAGAAGACGACGCCCATTCTGCGATTGTCCGATTTGTTCGATCTGCGCCCGGAGCATATGGAGGACGGAAAGAATTTTATTGTCATCGTCAACACGGGCAACCAGCATGTCGGATTGGTCGTGGATGCACTCATCGGTCAGGAGGAGGTGGTTATCAAACCCTTGCCCGATTATCTGCGACAAAAGAGCGGTTTCTCAGGAGCCACGATCATCGGCGATGGCCATATCTCCCTGATTCTCGATGTCTATGAACTGGTGCATATGACCAAGGCTCGCCAGAGCCATCGACGAGGGAGCCAGAGCGTGACACTGCCGGGCAACCTGGCCATGGCCCAGCCCGGCGGGGAAACCACCGCTCCAACCATTCATTAAACCGACAGCTCTTTGTGGTCATCCGAAACCGGACTGAATCGCTGGGACAGACGGAACGAACGCATGGAAAAGGG
>Ga0066190_10000142_pt1 | contig 12007 bp, 6 predicted proteins | sample WorMettanBELIZE1_FD_58708 | JGI IMG/M metagenome (GOLD analysis project Ga0066190, IMG submission 58708) | Marine gutless worms symbiont microbial communities from Max Planck institute for Marine Microbiology, Germany - Olavius tantulus... | ecosystem: Host-associated > Annelida > Digestive... | reverse complement strand
AGATAGATAAAGTTATTTATATAGCGCAACTATAATTCAAAAGAGTCACTAGGCGCTTAAGTAAGAAAGTATAACGTGTGCCCAAAAGTCAGCTGGACTGGCTTAATCCGCCACACTAACCAACTCTATCAATGCCAGTGACTGCCAGACATCATTTCAGTGGTCATTTCCATGGCGAACCTCAGTCACTCCAGCTGGATTTTCCTTTCCAACTTGTTCCAAACCTATGCACCCTCCTCCTAGGACAGTCCAAAACTCGTCATATCCTCCCTGATACCATCACACAACGTCTTCCTTTGATACATTCCTCATTTTAGTTCACTTCATCTCCTTTGGTGTATAAATCTCCACTTAATTAGCACTACTTTCACATTCACATGTCCAAATCATCACCCCGTGTGGGCTCTGGAGCTGCAAGGATACGGGCCACTCCATTTTATGGCTGGAGGTTGTAAAAGGTGTATCAAATCAGGGTGTAGATTGTTCTATCAGCTACGGCAGTTTTTTCTGTTTCTATTTTGTGTTTAGGGTCATTGGCATAAACCTGTTTGGAAATCCGGGGGGATGAAGGGGCGGATTCCAAAGGATTGGTGGGGAGGAGCGGTAGGTTGTAGGACAAGCTTAGCCCCCTCTCCAGAAAAAAATTTTTTTCACTTGAAATAACGTGTTTTGGTGTATTCTGAGTGGTATAATGACAAAATCTGGGGGGAACAATTTGCATTAGTGTCCCCACTCCAAATTCTGGGGGAACGAGTCAGCGTGTCTCCCTCGTGATTTATGTGTGTTTTGTTTCTTTGTTTTGGTTGTCAGTACCAGTGTAATCAATTGCCTGGAAAGACTCGTCTCCAAAATGACCTGTTATGTGTCAAGTGGCACGTTACACACTCACTCACTCACTGGCCAAACCAGCTCAGCATTAAAACACAAGTCATCGATGACCGGTAGACAGACATACCCTCAACTAAAGGTTTCAACTTGACGGTAACTCTCAGTCCTGCGTCAAGACACCGGTCGATCTGTATTTCCTTCAACAGCCCAACATTGACGAATGAGCCTCGTCCCTCCTTCACCGGCTTGTTTAGCACCACACCCTCGCGATACTCGGCTTCGTCTGATTGGCTCATGTGGTGTGGACATGCGAGTGGATTCAGCAGTCCTGTGGAATGGTTGCATCAAATTCAAGCATTGGTCACAGTACAGAGTTACCACACAGATACACGCACTCTCACGGCTTTTATTCATGTGAACATTTTCCCATGCTCACTGTGGGTTAGGTTACAAAAATTTTGAAAATCGATGAAGATTTGACAAAGGTACAGGGTGTTTAAAGGTGGGGACTTTTTAGACACAGTATCGGCACTGCAGGGCTCACACCTCTTTGTGTCAAGGCCTACAATGTGCGTTTCATTGACATTCGCCAGGTGGCGCCTCCATGCTGCATGTGGTCCTTATGCAATACATTATAACAGAAATCACAATGGATGCCAATCAGCCATTTTGAGCAGGACAAATCCCACAGCAGACCATAATCTTACAAGGTTTCATGAAAATGGCTTGGAAACATTTGGAGAACATTTTGCAAAATACTTTTTACAGACAAACAAATAAACGGACAGATGCTAGTAAAAACATTACCTCCTTGGCACAGGTGATAACTCTGAATTCAATTACATGTTACAAACTCTTAGCCCACTGTGAAAAAATGCACTGCAAACATTAAGTACAAAATATACTCCAAAGTCGTGTAACTCAAAAAGCTTCAGTCAGCAGACCGGCGTATTCAAGATCCTTGTGCTGCGGAAAGAAGCTCTTGCGTAAATACTGAGGACACTCGAGATACTGCAGTATCCGGGCCATTTGCACTCCAGGCTTCCGATCATCTACAAGCTTTGAAAACCTAATTTCACATACAATTAAACACAATTCACCGTTAGCACAAAAGGCAAACAGAAAGTAAACTACCATATATATAACAAAACTAACCTCACTCTGGCATGGTATGCCTTTTATGACCTTCAGCCAAGAATCGAAGCGGGCCCTATTCTTACAGCCCTGGAGTATGAACAGTGCCAGGTAATGACATAACATCTTCTGGTACAGACTGTGATGTACCAGTGATGCTGCGCAAATTGACAATGACTATCTGCAGACCAGTGGAAACGAGTGCAGAGTACACCAGAAAATTAGGCACTGCTGGCACTTAGCTTAACTTAAGATGTAAGTTTCACAGCAGATTGTAGGAATCTGCAGAATTTATATCGTGTAATAATATTTTTCTATGTACACATCTGGATTACACCCTATAATCAACGCACTTATAAACTGTGTAAATTGACGACTGTTGCGTCAACAACATGTGAAATCAGAACCAATCACCAAAACGCTTTTAGACTTGATCACAGCAAATTACAATGCACAGTTCTGCTGCTACATATGCACAATTACACATGTGAAGCTATGTGAAACCAGGCTGCATCATTACCGTGGATTGGCCGCATTTTCTTCAAATACCACAATTTCGTCCACCTTGAAAATTGCAGCTGCTCGTGCAACCTGGCAATTTACAATACATCATAGTACCTTAATGCCAATTAACATCAATGTCAATGCCAGTAACAGCATTCTCCACCATTATGCGTAGTGTAAAAATCACAAACTCGTCTTATAGGGTTTATTCTAGGAATAAAATGAAAAATAAACAAATAAAAGCTGTAGAACAAGTTTGGCAGAGCAATAATTCTATTGTTCACACAATCACTGCAAAAATCACTTATTTAATATGCTCTAAGCAACTGCAAGATCACTACAAGTCATAAGGTCATTAAAACTACGCTTCAAATGAGGTGCTAAACATCTTTGTATCTAACAGTCTCTTAGACTGAAGCAAGATCAATACATGCATTAGAGAATAAAATGGTAAAATATTTTGTCCCCATTCCCACTACGTCTCAATAATTTTGTTGCCATCTCCACCCTAATGTCACCATCACTCTCCCTATCCCCACCCAATTCCCACTATCACTCTCCCCAACCTCATCCCCATCATATCGCTCCCATTTCCATCCCCATCAGGCAAGCCAAATTTATGTTGTATTTTCTCAACAAATCGCTATAGCTGTATTGTACACTATAAAGTCCAAAGGTTACACAAACGAGACAACATAGCAAAGTATGATTCAATTATGTCATGATAACAAGTTTTTTTCACATAAAATGACTAACAGACAGTTGAAAAATACGATGACACGACATCACCATTACCGAGATATTCTTCCATCCGTCATAACCATTCCCACAGTATTACCATATCGTAGTTACTGTACCTGTGAAATTACTACAGAATTCTTTCCATCTCTGCAGTAACTACTGCAGTACTGCGGTATTATCTCACATTCCCCATTACCGCATCATTCTTAACGTGCATGTAAGTGACATTAGTCAAAAGGTGCAAAACTTTTCATGATAACAACATCAAATATCACATGCATGCACAGATTTATGGATGAAGACTCGAGTGATGGCTGCTCTTAACAGCCAAACGGGTACATGAACATGACGGTGGATAAAACAAATGAGCAACAGTAGTAGCTTGCACCAAATAATGCTGTCTAATTCTGAGAAATATTTCTATTCGCTTCGTAAAATCTTACAGCTGCGTGGTTTTCCAGAAAAGTAAATTAACATGTTTAGGCACTGTGTCACAAAACCAGCTGGCATAACAAAATTTACAACAGAGACACGGACATAAATATTAGACAGACGGCTAACAGTCGCTAAAATGACACATCGATTGCTTGTACGAACAGACCGAATCAATCATTCAATTTTTTCCCAAAACGAACCAATTCTACAAACAAACTGCAAATCAGACAACACTAGGTGTAAACTAACGAAAATATACCTGTCCCACAAGATATGTCCGAAGTTCTGGCGACTGAGCATTGTCAAGTATTGATCCTGGCACTGCAATGCTGACTGTATACTGTCTACTACAACCTGCACATAAAGACATGGCGTAGACTGCGCAGTATAGTATATACTAGAGTGTAGTATTCTAACAGACATATTATAGGTAACATCAGAGACGAGATTCCAGCCAATCACTTGGCTGCACTTGGATGGTGTGAAAAACCTGAATGTTATAAATTATCAACATGTTTTTGTCAAATGCATATTCGTCAAAAAAGCCTTGTTCTACAACTGATTTCATAAAGCAAATAGCTTCAACAGCAACAACAAACAAGTCAATGATGCAGCCAGTCCTTGGCTACCCACAACTGCAATCAGCCAATCAGTTCCGACTGTTTTGCCGTTGTTACATGTGAAATAAAATTATTACAGCCTTCATCGACGTCCATCTAAAATAATTTTGCATAATATTATTTCAAAATTATTTCAGAGGCTTATTGCAGCTCATGAATATTGTCCACCATGTTGAATGTCACTGAAATAATTTTGAAATAATTTCAAATGTGGTTACATGTGAAATAAAACACCAAAGTTATTTCAAAATAATTTTATTTCACATGTAACCATGGCATTAGGCACAAGACAACTTGTACTTATTTGTAGACCTATAGAGCGGCATTCGCATTCACATTCAAATGGACTTGGAAGCCAAAATTTGTCTTGAATGAATGCAAACTTTGACACGCTTCATCACATCACCACAAGAAAACCTAAACGGACCATTACAAAAACTATTAAGAGACACAAAAACCTAATGAAAGTGAAGTCTGGTTTAGGTACATTTTACATCTTCTGTACAAAAAACAGACTGAGCATATTTTGTGCAGGTACCAGGGCCTGTGCATGGTGCAACTGTTGGTGCAGGAAACCTAGGCCTATCTCAGTAAACAAACAGCCACACAGATCAACTCAGCCTGGCCATCCTTCTACGGGCTGGCACAATGAGTGCCAGCCAATGAGCCAAAGGGCAGTGATGCTTTGTGGCTGGGAAGCAAAGGCAGGTATGGTTTGTGCGTGGGTGACAGGTAAAACTGTGTGATTCGCTAGCTAACATGGCCGATATCTGAGCGCTTTTGTGTTCATAATGAGGCACTAAACACACTGATACCTTACTTATTTACATAGACATAAGAATTTGTAATCTTGCATTGCTAAAACCAGCACTATGATCTTGCAGACATGTTTTTTGTTTATTCAAGTACACAAGAATTCACTCAGTTGTGCTGTGGATATACTATTGATATTGTTGTGTGCCAACACAAACTTGTTTTATCAGACTCCGCAGCAGCTGCAAGACTCTCCGTCACTTCCTGGTCCTTTTGATGCGCTTTTGCATATTCCTTCATAAGCTTTTTCTCTTTCCATTTCCTCTTGAAAGCCTTTCCTAAAATCGATCGCATAAGAAATTAGACCAAATGGTCTGCAAAGTAACACACCATAATAATCTACACAACAAAATCAATCCTACTTGTGGATAACAAAATGGTCATGTAATTACTGCAAATACAAATGTTAAAACCGTTTTTCCAATAACTGTGACGGCAACAAGACAGGGTGTATGTAGTAAATACATCTTGTCAATCATGTAGCTTCCACAATATTACAGCACAAACTTTGCGGTTGCTCTACATCAGATATGGGTCAATTACTGTAATTGTAATTCAATTGTAATTAACTATGTCTTGGTCATGCAACTGTACATCTTGTAACAGACAAAGAAATGTGCTATTACATGTAATCATAATAATGACTGAAATGTGCATAATTGTAACGGATGGATGGTTTAATGAAATTACCATTACTTGTTATGCTATCAGCCTGAATGGCAATGCGACATATTCTACAGTCAAAAGTATCAAATCAGTATCAAACAGTGTCCAGTTCAATTACTTATTTACAAAAAGTCTATTAACAGTTTAGTGTAATAAATGTGTAAGTGCCAGCGGACAGTAATGCGCTAAAAGTGCACATGCTTGTCTGTTTGTTTAGTATGATGCATTGCGAGTGATTGTACAAAAAGTAATTGTAACTGTAACTGGACAAAAAGTTGACATACACTAATGTTTCGGAAATGTGTAGCTGTAACTGCACACTCCGGATAGAACTGTAATTATAAATTTAACTGCATTAGTAGTGACTGCAGCAGTCCTGTTCCTGATTACCTGCACTGGCTCAAGGTACATTGAATGCAGTTCTTCTTTCCACCACATACAAGCTGCTTCTGTATTCTGCACGACCTTATCACAGCTCAGCCTTCTTGAATCTCGATCAACTCAATCATCTACATTGGTTACTCTCCTCAAATCACCAGTTCACCTAAGTCTCAAGGTCACAAACTGTTCTTTCTGGCATGCTGCCCATCATTTCCTCCTACTCTACGCGTTCCTTATCAGTCTGGTGCATCATCATCATTCAGCTCTTCTACATCGTCAGACTCTCATCGTGTTTTCCACTCTCATCCTAAAACTTCCTTCGTCTCAGATCTTTCCCCTCCATAGCCATCTCTGCCTTGCTCAAGCTCATCTCTTGGAAAATGGCCACTCGGTGTTTGACAGTCACTGGCGGTGGTAGCCACGGATTAATACATACCATAGCTGGATGCGTCACTGGCCAATCACATACCAGCGAAAGTTGTCACACTCAAGTAGCAATAATAGGAGTGAAATCCATGCATATTTCTCCTTAGATGTACCACCTCAGAATATTTAACACATATTGAATATTCGTAGACGACTACCGTATTTCCTTGAATAGACGTCCCCGGCTCGTATTAATGATCCTGCATGTATTTGAGACCAGTGGCATCTGTTATGTTAAATATTCTGAGGTGGTACGCCCTATGCAAAAATATATGGGGCTTTTACTCGTATTATCGCCCCATGGGTGTGACAGTTTCTGCCAATGATGCAGCCCCTGTGGTGGTAGCCTTGGTGAGTGCTGCAGATTGAGTCAGCACAGCTGGCTTTTACATACACTATAAAACTTACTTACTTACATAATTGTAACTGACCAAATTGTAACTGACTCATGTCTGGTCTAAATGGAATATACAATTTTGTAATTATGATGCCCACAGTCTTGACCTATGCGAGTATAAACTTAAAAAACTCAGAATAAAACAAAAATAAATATATCTTAGCAATATTGCTTACAACTGTACAAAAGCTATAAAGTTTGGCTCAGAGATACAATTAAAGTTTATTAAACTATAGAAGTCTCATTAAACAGTACTAAAAACAAATTATATTAAACTGCACTCACTCTCCTCATGCGATTGTTTCCAGTGTGCACTCTGTAAAAATCAGCAAAGCAAATACTGTCAAAAAGGACAAACTAACGATTATGCAATTTATTGTAATATAAACTGTGCTGATCAAAGTGTAATGACAAAAACAGTCTGCTCGACTGCACAATGATTAACAGCATTAGCAACTGCCCAGACTGACCACACACATTCTCATACCAATTGCACATGTGCTCAGTCACAATATCAATGACAGTGTTGTGTGCCTGGCAGTTGCATAATCAGTGTCCGACAAAAATAACTTTAAGTCTAAAATTGAAGTAGTACTGGAACCGGAAATGCAACTAAAGCAGTTGTTATGTACGATAGTATGCTCTATGGCATAAACTGGGGATGTCTATTCCACGATCGATGATCCAATGATCAATGATTCCAATTACCTAATGTATAACCCAATCATTGATAAGGTTATGGCTATGGTTCGGTTACGGTTAAAGTTATTAAGTTTTGGTTTTCTTGTGTAGTGATTGCTGTTTAGGCAGAATAACGTGAATGAATCATTGACTGTAGGCCTATCGTTGGATCATTGACCATGGAATAGTGACACCAGCATAAGCCTGTATCTATTCACAGGGATGGGCACGAGACGTTAAATCTCGAGACCAAGACGTTGGCCTCACCAGCTGAGATGAGACAAGACATTTGTAGGTCACGAGACATGACCAAGATGTTAAAATAGGCCTACACATTATAATGATTGCAGTCATAAACTTATTTTCAGGTGAAAATAACGTCATCAACCAGAAACTTCCGTCAGTAACTAATCCACTAACCTATTCGGGTTAACACTGCCATAAATAGCAACTACTGATTTGGCTCATTTTATTAACGAGGCTTGCACAATTTGGTCAATAATAATGTCTTGGGCACGACACGTAAATAGTCGAGACCGAGACGAGACGGAGACGTGAGCCTCCTGAGACCAAGACATTGTCACTTTTTGACGAGACCGAGATGTTTGTGCGTCTCGAGACCGAGACGTCGAGACCGAGACCACATCCCTGTCTATTCATGCCATCAGCGCGTATCTGAAATGACCTATCTGCATTGGTGGCTTCTGTAAAGTCGGTAATCTGGTGGTAAGCTTCTTCACCAGTGATGACAGTACTCCAACTACGCGTCTAGGTAGTCTAGCCGGTTATGTTGCAGCTTCGTGGCTTAAAATCGTAGGGTCAGGGTTAGCTGCTAGGATTTTAAGCCACGAAACTGCAACTTTACCGTCTAGCCCATGGTCTAGCCAGTTCAATCCAAAACAGCGTAGGTGCATGCAACCAGTTTGTCCGAATCTGTTATTGATCTATAAATTTATCGACATGTATCTGTAATAAGTGTAATTACCGATTTTTTCAGCCTATCAGGTCTTTGTACAGAGCTCATAATAGCTGTGAAAGTTTTATTTAATTAACAATTATCACATGTGCATCGAGTGCGACACACCCACAACGACCACGCCCACAGGAAACGGTAGCGTCAATTGCCGAAAAGGCCTCAATGGCGCGACACGTAAAGTAAGTAAGTAAAGTAAGCGGGTACTATAGCCACAGTAACAACAGAGACTCTGTTATTACGGTGCTATAGCAGTTCGTGGAAATCACCTCACCGTCACAGTGTTACCTGCCACCCCGTGAGTAACACTGTGTGATCACAAAGCTACGAGGATAACAACTAACAAGGCTAATGTGAATTTATCTGGTCTTAGCACATAAAGGAAATCATAATTATATTTACTAATGCTATAAGTGTGCTATAATACTAATAAACAAATTAGTTTAAAACGCAGTTAGCATACTTAAGCACAGGCTTGATAATTGTGTCTGCGATGGTGATATAGATTGCAGTTGCAGAAGCTCTGTTGGTACTAAGGATGCTCTGTTCTTTTTAGCGCGTTAGAACGAATCGTCGCGCTATTGCCACGACGTTCGTCCGTCTGTCTGTCTGGAGCGGGTGTGTATTGTGAGCATACTGTGCACTTTCGCGCGGGTTTAAGTTTATGGTTGGATAGTCCAGTGTTCTATGGGCACCGTGACACCAAAGCATATGTCCCAGTCCCAACCATCTTTGTCCAGTTTCCCCTTGAAGAAAGGTGAGGTACGGATGTACAAACTAAGCATGATATCTAAAGAACGGTTGAAGATAGAGGTTAATTTACGATTGATTCCTAATAGGAATGTCCTATAAGGCGTCGATTGGTACAACAGTGGATAACCTTGAGTGACCTTGAATGTTTAAAATCAACATTATCCGCATCTCACGCTATCTCTGTGGTAGCTGAGCTTCGTTTTCTTTTCTTTCTTCCAGTTTCGTACCAAAATTTTTGCTCGCTGCTACTTCCTGACAGCAAGCAGGATCAACTTAAAACTATAACAAAATGTACAGAATAGTCGCAGTTTGTAATCAACTGCTTTATTTGCAGCAGCGTTAGTTAGTTGGTTGAGTAAGGTTTAACTTCCCACTCGACACAGTATAGGTCAGTTCACTGCGTCTTAGGTCACCAAGCATTTCTCGAAACGTTCATCAAGACGGTATAGCAGCCAGCTATTTATAGCACTGTAGCTGCAAGCGCATGATATCACAGCTACGGTTGTGATTTTGGAAATTTCCGGCCGAAAATTTCTGTAAATTTAAGCTCTCTGGAAATTTTTAAAAATGTTTTTCACTTTAGGCCCTATACGTTTTACCTATAACCACATACATTAACTGCAAAATAAGCATGTTCTTGACAAACAACTCTCCAGATCTTTATACCTCAACTTCATGCATTATGTTCAGAAAAAAATAAGTTTTAGCACGGCTGCCAGGAATATCAGCGAATTCGAATGAAACTTATACACTCTATAACTACTGGGACTTTGCTATTACCGGAAAATTTACAACCTAGTCACAGCCGATAGCTTTCCTTTGCGGGCAATGATCACAATGTGTAGTTTTTGAGCGGTTATCATTACTAACTGTAGTATCTTTAGTTTTTTAACAAGGTTGATCTGTTTTTGATGAAAATTTTCTACACTGAGCCAACGTCTTTGCAGCATGCATACAGCTGCTCTTGTCCTATTTTGCAGATCTTTGCAGATTTGCTATCTAAAAGCAAACTCAGTCCTGGTAACAAAATTGTAATGAACCTTAACATTATGTCTTGCACTGTATGAACACTCATTAACACTCGAAATTATAGGATATAAAAAATTTAATGCAGAACGGGAATTTTTCTAAAGACATATTCCCGGGAATTCCGGAACATGAATTCCCGGTGGCCTTGGTGTGTGTGCTAGTCTCTTAATTTGTGTTTTGCGTAGTACGTTTTGGCATTACAGCTGAAGCTTGATTGTAAGCACAGAGGTCTAATCCAATTTACTATTCTCGCAAAGCAAAAATTAACAAAGCATCCTATTGCTTTCAGTGGTCACAGCTGCAGTCACTTTTCTTCTGTGTTTGAGTCAAAAGTTAAACAAATGCGAAACCTGTGGTCTATTGAATCAGTAGTCATTTCGTACTAAAGTTTATACAACAGTTCTAATACCAGCTACGAGACAATGGAGTTTGTTACCCAACCATAAAACAAGACATTTTTCTACTGAATGCAGACAGAAAAATAGCATATACTACTCACATGGCACAAACACTGCCACAAGTACTCATATACATATCTCGAATTTCAACTACATGTAGGTACCGCAATGGCAATTATCAGAAAACCGCCCACATGGAAGCAGTATTTTAAAAGTCGTCACATCATTTCCACAGGGAGCGGTATCGACTGAGGCCACTATTGTCAAATTTACTTCCCAACGTTTCTAGCAAAGATTAGCACAGAATTGAGCTAGCGAACAGAAGTTGCTGAACACTGTGCAGTCAAGAGAATTCAAGAGGTGGCCAATGATCATGGTCGCGTTTTTCTTCAGCCTTATCTTTTACAAGTAACACTGCTTTTATCCCACGTTCCATCCTCACCCACGTAGTGACTGCTGGTGCCTCAGATTCAACCTGCATGTCTCACACAGTTACGTATTATTATTAATATTATTGCCCTGTAAGTCATGGTAGTAGACTCAAATGTCTTATTGGCAGCCAATGTAAATCACGTAGTAGGTCCTCAGATGGTCGCTGAAGATTGACAAGATGAGAAAAATCGCAAGCAAGGCTGTTTTGCACTTGTTATTGTTATAATAATAATCATTATTATTACAGGTATTTTACAGGCAAACATGTAGATGATTTTATGAGTTTTAGGCCAAGTAACCCAACAGTTACAGAAACAAGGAAGGTTGTTTCACACTAAGAAAAACAAACTAAAACAAATTCATATAATAACCAACAAATACACAACTGTTGGATATCTTTTAAGGCTAAAAGTAGTATTGGCATTAGTGAGTTGCCAGCAAGAGGAAGGTTGGCAATGCATGATTTGATGAGTGGAAAAACTGCACACAGCCATGTCACACTGGTGCAAACAACTGCAAGAACAGCCAACTGCGTACATCTAACAATACAAGGAGCAAGAATACCACAAACACAGCACTGAAATGCAAGAAGATGCTATATGACTATCAACAGCATGAAATGCATTAAACGTGTGCATTAAAGTATCTCTACTACAGTAATTCAGTTTTCCTTGTAGTCAACTCTAGCAGCAAACAGTCGATTTTCCGTCGCAGCGCAGTTCAAATGTCCTTGAACCATGTACGCAGCGAGTCGCCAGGTGGAAGCTTCTCGTACGGTAGACCTCGTCGCTGTCTC
>Ga0066190_10000137_pt1 | contig 12143 bp, 6 predicted proteins | sample WorMettanBELIZE1_FD_58708 | JGI IMG/M metagenome (GOLD analysis project Ga0066190, IMG submission 58708) | Marine gutless worms symbiont microbial communities from Max Planck institute for Marine Microbiology, Germany - Olavius tantulus... | ecosystem: Host-associated > Annelida > Digestive... | reverse complement strand
GGGACATCACCATCACGACTGACCATCAGGGAAATCATGAACTGTTTCAAGTCGAATCGACGGTCCTTCGAGTATCCAAATTCTATAAGACCCATTCCACCTTTGTACTCTCCATGGACACTCATGTTCGTAGTGTCTAGGTGGCGGACCTTATAACCCACTCTGCAATCCACGCTGAATCGACCATAAACACGTGTTGCGACCGAAGAGAAGATATGGTCACACTGACCTACGTAGCATGCGTCCAAGCAGCATCCCAGACGATCATCGGTGACTTCTTCTGACTTGATCCGTCATTCCGCACCAAAACGAGGATTTCCCATTTCCGTGACTCCAAAGGCGACTCATTCTGCATCGACTGCCTAATTAAACTCAACACATTTCTCTCTTTGTATCATTTTTTGCGTAAAAGTCGACCGTTTTCTCTGATCTGAGGGTGAAAAATAGGCGGTCTTTATCTTTGCTGCGGAATGTCGGCTTAAAAGTCCGATTTGGAGACCGACTTGATGTGTGGTCGATGGGTGTTCTTACCCACATTCCGCACTTGAGTTGAGAATCCTCCGTTTTTCTCGAGTTAGAGGCCATGTTGTTCCCGTGAAGAGCGCGAATAGTGTAACACCGTCCGCCTAAGATGCGAAATCATGATCGAAAAGTTGCTGATTTTTGCCCTCTCTGAGAGAAAAGAAAATTTTCAAAATCAAGTGAGGAACCTAGGATAGGTTGTCAGGAGTCAAGGGGAGTCTTCAAAAATTACCTGCACAATATAACGAGAACCTCTTTCCTTCCCATTTTAGGAAAGAAGTTCCTCTTGCGAAGCGAAGTATGGGATGTGAAGAACCCGAGCCAGAAAGAGACTTTACCCCTTGGAAAAGACGAAGTCCTTGGGATAAGGAACATGAGGCAATCCCCATTCCTTCCGCAGTGCCTCGAGGGTGCCGTCTTTTTCTAACTGGAGAATCCTTTGGTTTAAAAGGTTGATATCACCTTGGTAACATCCCTTCATTAGGATGCAAATCCCTTTGGTATCGAGAGGGGAGGTTGCAATGAGGAGCTTATTCTTGTACACAGAGTTGCAAGCAATGTGGGCAAAAAATGCCGCATCGTACAGGGCATCCACCTTGCCAGCATCTAGATCTTCGTAGGCTTGTCTGATCTCTTCGTATTCTTTGATCAAGACTTCAGGGAGATGTCTCAGTAGGGGACTCAGATCTATGCCTTGCTGCGCGGCAACAATTTTTACATTTCCTTTCCAAGTTGTGAGAAAAGTCTCTTGATTGGGTAGGTAATCTTCCTTTTGAACGACCAAAACGTGTCCTGTAGGAAAAATAGGTACGGACCATATTTGAGAGGGGAGAGCAACGGTGGGACATTCTACCAGCAGTGCTGGGTGTCGACTGGCTCCTTTGGAGGAAAGGAAAGCCTCCATTTGCTCAGTGCGTATCACGTGAAAGTGTGTGTTCAAAAGGTGGAGTACAGAACAAGAGTAAGCGTACATATTCTCTTCGTGACCCTCGAAATGGAGACCGTGCCACGAAGGGTCCATCCCCACACTTACGGGGAGGTCGGGGTTTTTAGGAGGGGCAATCGTGTTGCAATGGGAAAACGGAGAAAGAAGCAGGAAGGCTGTAATCCCCATGCTTGTCACAAAATATTTGGAAAAAGAATAGATCTGCAGCATGCCCTTACCTCCGATTATCTACGAATCTTAGGTGTACCTAGGAAAAGATTTCCAATTCTTTTACAAATTCAAGAAAAAATTACCCCAACCGTTGCACAATGAGACCTCGGGGAAACCTCGAGGAAACCCCAGGGTGGAGACCGCAGGGAGCTCTCGTGAAAATTGCGAAGGTCTGTGGAAACTATCGCAAGGAGCGGGGAATTTTCCTTTGAAAGAAAATTGGGAAATCATTCATGGACAGAGAGGCTGAAAGCATGGGCTTGGTAGAGGGGGACCCGTTTAGAAAACCTCCCGAATCCTCCCTCAAGGGCTTAGAACAGAGACAAACCCAAGAAGATAGCTTGCGGGAAATCAGTTTGAAAGAAGAGAGTCTGGCTGTCCAGGACGATGAAGAAGACTCTACCTCTCGTGAATGTATGGAAGCACTGAGTGAGGGTGAAGCTTCTGTTTCAGAAGAGCAGGAAGACCCCACGCAACCAGGGACAGAATTGCCCTCTTCTCATCCGCATGTTGATTCTCAGAGGGGTGAGTTGTTAAAAGGTTCTCATGTTTCTGGCGAAGATGGTTCTTCGAAGGATGCCTCCGATACACCAAAGAAGAATTCCTCTTCCATAGGCAGTAGAGTCCATGGGGACTGGAGCTCTGATACCCTTTTCGTAGCGCCTTTTTCTGAAAGCGACAAAGGTGGAGTAACGGGATACACAACTCCATCTAACTTCCCCGAAGGGGATTTCCCCTCAGGAGAGAAGAGGATTGGTCGATTCCTCATCATAAAGCTCCTGGCCACGGGGGGAATGGGAGAGATTTTTTTAGTGCAAGATCCCACATGCGGGAGGCTTGTAGCCCTTAAGAGGATCAAAGGTAAGTACGCCGGAGTTGAACGGCTTCATTCCAGATTCGTCCAGGAGGCACAATTAGCAGCTCAGTTGTGTCACCCTTCGATCATGCCCATTTTTGAAATGCATTTTGATGAAAAGGTTGCTTATTACATCATGCCCTATATCCGTGGGAGTACCCTTAAGCAACACTTCATACGCGCACGAAAATCATCCAAAATGCGTTCCTCGCATGAAGCTTCAAGGCAGGTCTCTTCATTTCTCCAATATTTTCTGCGTGTGTGCGAGGGGATCGCGCATGCTCATGTGAGAGGTATTCTACATCGGGATTTGAAACCCGAGAATGTCATTATTGGTGCCTATGGGGAAGTGGTCATTGCTGATTGGGGGCTTGCGGAACGTATCCAATCCTGCGCAGAAGAAATGGATTTTCCAGAAGAAGAGGAAAACTTGTTGTTTCCCTTTTCGGATAGGAAGAGTCAGTCTAAGGACCTCACCCGACCAGGACAAGTCGCAGGTACAGTGGCCTACCTCGCGCCAGAAAGAATCCTGGGCGAAGAAGCTTCCTTGGCAACTGATATCTATGCCTGTGGGGTAATCCTATATCAGATTCTCACTTTGAAGATGCCTTACCATCGAGTAGGCGGCAAACATTTGAAAAAATTCATTGCAGAGGAAACCATCCTCCCTCCTTCCGTTATCGCTCCGGACCGGGATATCTCCCCCGTATTAGAACGAATCACGATGCGTTGCTTGGAAAATCAACCTCAATTGAGGTATGCTTCAATGCAGGAGCTCATCCATGATCTCCAGGAATATATCGAAGGAGGAGAGCAGTGGAGTCAAGTGGCTTCTCTCGATGTGAACCGCAAAGAGGAATGGCGCATTAATATTGAGGTGCCCTTAACAAAAGTATTAGGTGTTTCAAGCCCTCTCCATGACATGGAGTGGGTGCACATCATCCTTTCGACGCAAATGTTTTCGGGAAGCTGTCGGTTAGAAACCTCTGTTTATATCAAAGAGGGAAGTGGCGGCGTGGGTTTGCTGTTCAACGTGCCCAAACAGAATGAAAGTTTCCATCCCGAAGAGGGGTATTGTCTTTGGCTTGCGGCGGAGGGAAAGGGAGTTACCTCCCTATCACGTTCTAACATTGAGTTGTTCGAGGATAGGAAGGTTTGGCTCTCTTTTCAACAGTGGCATTCTATCCGAGTAGAACATGTCGACAATCATATTTCCTTGTTCGTCGATGGACATTTATGTTTTACCTATGTGGCTCCGATCACAATTGCAAGTGGTTATGTGGGGTTACTTCGTAAAGATGGAGAAAGTGTCTTGAAACCTATCCATGTCTTCACTGCAGGCATGCAACGTGTACTGGGATGTTTGGCAGTTCCCGATGCTTTCTTTGCTCATGGTGATTACGAGAATGCTGCAATACAATATCAAGAAATCTCCACTTCCTTTGCTGGTCACTATGAGGGGCGTGTGGCCCGTTTCAAATCGGGAATTTCCTACCTCGAAAGAGGAAAGCAACTAGGTGAGTGTCCCGAAAAAGAGAAGAACCTTCACAAAGCTTTGCAGGAATTTTCCTTACTCTCGCAAACTGCGGATGCCCCATTGGAATATCTGGGTAAGGCCCTTGCCTATGAAGCAATGAATGACGAAGAGGAAGAAGTCAAATCATTCGAGATGGCCATTCGGAAGTATCACGATCATCCGCTCCTAGGTGTTGTTAAGGAACAGCTCTACTTTCGATTGCATACAGCATCGAAACAGAGCCGCTCGATGACTTACCGTCTTCTCTTGCTTGTATCTCACTTGTTACCTGACCTGTTTGTTGCAAAAGAAACACAGGAACTCATCCATGCATTAGAGGAATATTGGGAACTTATTCCGTTCTTTTCAGACTCTGAAGTAGTGAGTCCTTCCGATTTAGTGGTGCGTCTTTGCTTTTGGTTAGGCTACCCCGAGTATGCCCTTGAAAATTTAAAGAACATCCCCCATGAAACTCACCACTCAGTGATCGACAATGGGATTTTTTCTCTCATCTACTGGGGGCACGTGAGACGGGCTGTGGAATTTTGTCGAAAACACTCGATAGAATATCCCATTTCGATCCTGACAAAGAGCCAAGATTCCCAACTGATTGAAGGGGCTTGGGAAGAGTGGATCATAAACTCGTCTAAGAAAGCTTGGACCCCCCGTAATGAGCGCATTTTTCTCTTCATGATGCAGTGTGCATTAGAACATCGATACCACGCCCTGATAGACCAGATGGCAAAGAATGCAATCCTCAGGAAAGGGGACGCTCAGGGTATCCACCGGGTAGAAGGAATTTTGTCCCTCTCCTTGCTCCTTCAAGGAAGGGAAGAAGAGGTGCAACATATCTTTGATCGAAATTCTTCTTTCAGTCCCGATGATCTGAGTCATCCGCTATTTGCACCTTATATCCTGCACCTTGCTCAGACCCAGGGGAATGATCGAGCTATAGCGCATACGGAAAGGGTTGTTCAGTACTTATACCCCCCTACGACTTCTTTCATGGCGCTCGCCCTCTATCTTCAATCTCACCCCCAAAGGAAAGACCTTATTGCACATTTTCTTCCCTACGAGCGCCGTGTGTTCTCAATGGTTGAGAAATACTTTAGGGAGTGGGCCCAGTTGACCCATGGGTGGACAAGTCGATAACAACGAAACCCATTCATCTCCTAATTCAATTTTAGAGGCTAGCTCGTCAAAAACCCGTTTTACGGCATTCTTCGTGATTTTCTGGGCGGACATTGTGTCATATTTCATCACTTTTTGGACAAAATTAAGGTATTTTTTGTCATCGAATCTCTTGAAAAACTGTTTTAGGGCGTGACAATCCAAACATGGAGATCAGTTTCTTCTTGCAAATGAATTATTTGTTTGATTTCCCATGCTATCTCTGTTGCCCACTTACAATATAAACCCTATGACAAGGCTTATGAAATAGTAGCTATGCTGCTGTGCATTCCTGCGCTGTTAGAGTGTTGTACACTTTTCGCGGCGTCTTATATCCCAACACTTTACGTGGTCGATCATTCAATAGATTTAGATTTTCCGTCCGCGAGAGAGATCTTTTTATCTCCTTCCTAGACATAGTCGATGGAGGCACCATCAACCTATTAGCAATCCATTTCTTCAACATCCCTGTCTCTATAAAGCTTTCAATTTGAGTCCTCTGACACTCGGTCGAATGTTTCCTCATATTAAGACCCCCTTCTGTTACGAAGAAGTACAGCGAATGGGGATTTTTCGAGTTCTCTCAGAACTAATGAATTGCTTTTTACTCTTCAAAAAACTAAAGAAATTCAAAGTTCTCTGTCTCTAACCCTCCATCTCCACTACGGCACACCCGTTAGACGGTTGATGAAGACATCCCAGGATCACCGACAACAGACCAACACTCCCGACAGGACATTCGGCCAAACATCTCATTAATGGAAAGATGGAAGACGGACAGATTGGGGAAGAGAGGAGCAATCCTTCCCACCACTGAACACGATAGAGGCTTTATAGCCAGGACCCCCACACGGGATAGATCCGCCTTGTTGCCCTTCCATCGACCCCCGTTGGCCGACAAGCACCTCAAAGCCCAGCAATCCCATCACGATGTCTGCTTCAGAAACATGAATCGTAAGGCCTGTGGCAGAAAGAAAAACCCCCACCCCCATTCCTTCCGAACAGTCCTTTGCGGCTAGAGACAGAACGTTCTGACACAGTTCAAAGGCAACTCCAGCACCACATCGGAAGATAGAACCCGAACCCTTTTCCCCCAGTCGATGACGGACCGCTTCCTGGATCGTCCTCTTCAGATCTGCTTCTTCCGCGCACAAACTGCTGTTTTTTTCAGCCCCTCCAACTGCCACAACACACCCTACATTTCTTTATGTTTATCCCGCAGGACTCCATGGTAGTGCATGCTTAGAAATAGATGTTATTCGTAATCTTTTTTGTAATCTTGTTTAGGGAGGGGTGCTGTGGAGTTGCTGCAGTTGTATCGTAAGACATCCTGTGAAACAGTTTGAAGTGTTCCCTAGCATGCTTTGTGCTTTAATGTTGAATACAGGGCGGTCCTCAACAATCTCACAGCGTGCGCAGTACTGGAAACCCACATTTTAGTCGCAATTTTTTCTATCACAAGACCTTCTCCATAATGAGGAGTCCTGCAGGGCAGTAAGAGGGCTCCCCCAGTATTTTTCCTAGAGTTTTTCTGGCGGTTTTTCTGGAGAAGAATCGTTGTGGGGTTGTCTTCGTCCGTGTATAGTGAGCTTGATGTTGAGAAACCATGACGGATCTCAGGTTGATGGTTCCTCTGAACCTTCCCCCTGTAAGCTCCATCCGAATTGAGAAAGCTCCCCTTGACCTTAGCTTGGGTGAGGAGTGGAAAGCCCTGGTTTATGATTTTAGTTCACCTCGTTCGTGCTCACGCTATTCACCCACTTTTCGGAAGGTGAAAATTTGTTTCGGGTGATAAACCTGGAAGATGTTCCGGTTTTGTTTCCTAACTCGATGAAAAGAACCCTTTCAAACTAGGGTGATGGACGAAAGATGATGGATATTTAAAATCTTGGATAGAATCGGGTTTAGAATGTCTTTTTCCAACAGGAGAACAGACATCAGCATGGAAACTTTTCAAGAGAGGTCAATAGACGATGGTCTTTCAAAGATGGAGAGATCGGCTCAACAATGCCCTGGGTGCTACGCGCCAGATATTTCAGAAGGGACTGTCTCGCTTCACACGGGGAAAAGTTGATGTTGTCGAGGAGGATCGGTTGCGTCAATTTCTCTACGAGGCGGATATGGGGCGTTCTGTGACGGAAGAGTTATTAAGCTTGCTTCATCATCACTTGAGGGGAGAAATCGCCTTAGGTGCGCTCTATGGTGCCATGAAGAGGCTTCTCCTGGCAAAGCTTCCAGGCTCTTTTGATTCCGGTCAATATGACGACCAACCAACCTGCTTTCTTTTGGTAGGGGTCAATGGGACAGGCAAAACAACGTGTGCGGCCAAAATGAGCCACTTTTTCCAAAGACGGGGAAAACGTCCCCTGTTGGCTGGAGCTGATACTTTCCGTGCCGCAGCCCAGGAACAACTCTCCCAATGGTCACAGAAGTGTCACATTCCTCTCATACGTGGGCAGAGAAAGGGCGATGCGGCAGCTGTGGTATATGATGCCCTTGCAGCAATGCACGCGAGGGACCACGATATCCTTGTTGTTGATACTGCAGGACGCATGCAATCACGTGATGATCTCATGAGAGAGTTAGAAAAAATACATCGTGTCCTGGAGAAGAAAGCCGCAGGAATGAGAAAAGAAGTATGGTTTGTCCTGGACGCTACTTTAGGTCAGCATGGTGTGGAACAGTTGCGTACTTTCCATCAATCTCTTCCCCTCACAGGGGTATGCATCACTAAGTTAGATGGTAGTGCCTTTGGGGGTAATGCATTTGCTCTTCAAGAGGTAGCCTCCCTTCCTATTACATTTCTCGGAGTAGGAGAAGGGGAAGACGATTTATGTCCCTTTGATCGAGAAGCGTATGTAGAGGGTCTCTTTTTGGGGTTAAAAGAAGCAGAACAGATACGATAGGTTGTCAAGATATCAAAAAAATTGGCAGAATCGCTTCCGTGCGAAGATCATCGAGAATTACATATCCGGCGACGGCCACAGCAGGGGGCTTAGGCTCCTGGAGGTTTGTGTACACACCTATTGTAGCCTTGCCCAAGGGAACGTCGATTGTGTTTGCTTTTGAAAGCTGCGATGGTGACTTGGGTTGGCAAGTCCCCACAGCTTTGGGCTCCCACAAGAAGAAAGAAATAGATTACGGGAATACGGTCTATCTACAGCTTGTGCCCGGAGAGGAGGAGGGGAAGGCGAAGTCGATTCCAACTCCGATCTTAGCGAGAAGGATCGAAGGACACAAGTCCATCAGCTCCGATTTCGATTTACAATTCGAAATGACCCTCCCTGCCGCTGTAAGGTCACAACAATCCTTTGAGATTGTCGTAGGAGCGTGTCCCGAACTGCGAGAAGATTTGCCGAAAGGTGTGGGTAACCGCTGTCAGAAGATGATTCAGAGGAGAAAACCCTTCATGATCTGGGTTGACCATCCTCATGAGGAATTCAGTAAAGCGGTTCCCTTCCTAATGGACGTGAAAGGGGGAACATTGGACCATATCCGAGTCCTTGCTCCATCTGTGGTGACAAAGAACAAACGATTTGATGTCACACTTCGTTTCGAGGACCTCTATCAAAACCTCACGGCTAACGCGCCAGAAGAGACATTGATTGATTTGAGCTATGGTAATTCAGACACTTCTCTCAGTTGGAATCTCTTTGTTCCGGAAACAGGATCAATATCCATTCCCAACTTGTATTTCAAAACTGTAGGAGCGTACACCATCAAGCTCAAAAACCTGCATACAGGGCGGTCCTACTCTTCATTGCCCATTTATTGCGTGGATGCAGACAGTGGTTCGTCCCCCTTAATGTGGGCGTGGCTTAGGGGAACAAAACGGGAAGCTTCTCTAGCTTGGCAAGAACATAGGTTGCGCACCTTGCGCGACGAAGAACAATTCCAGTGCTATGTTTTTTCCCCCGTCACTGAGGAACTGTCAGAAGCACGTTGGAAGAAGTGCTTGCAAGATTTGAGCATGATGACCGATCCCGATCACTTCGTGAGTATGATGGGTGTGCAGTATCACGAGAAGGGGGAAGGCATGCGCCAAGTGATTCTTCTCGTGGATAAAAAGATCTCTTTTTCTAAATCAGGAATCGCTCCCTCGTTGCAGAAGTTCTACAATCTGGTAGGTGACAAAGGGTGCATCTCTGTTGTAACGCTTTCCCTGTTGCCTAAGTGGGGCTGTGATCTTACCAAGTGTGATGGGAGTGTGGAACGTCTCGTTGAGATCTATAGTTCCTGGGGATCTTGTGAGATGGCCCCATCCCTCCACAAAGAGGGATGGGTTGACAACCTCTTTCCTCCGATGAAAGGGGAGGAGATCAGAGAGAATGCAAAGGGATGTGTCTTCTCCGCCCTGCGTCAAAATCATCGTTTTGGGTTTGTCTCTGGTGGTTACGACAATCGGGGCCCTCACGAGCAAATTAGAAAGGCCGGGTATAAGGAATACTCCCCAGGTTGCACAGCCATTTACGGTTCCGCTGTAACAAAGGAAGACATCTTCAAAGCCCTTACACAGAGAAGATGCTATGCTACAACAGGAGAGCGCATTTTGCTCGATGTTTCAATGTCAGGTACCCCTATGGGAGGGGAAGCTTCGACAAAAGAGAAACCGGGGTTGGAGTACGTGCGTCATCTCGCAGGTTTTGCCGTAGGCGTGTCTGACTTAGATAGAGTGGAACTGATTCGTTCTGGAGAAATTATACACACAATTCATCCCGACCCACCTGGTGAAGATGAGGAGTATGAAGTGGTCATCGATTTCGATGATCAAGAACTCCTATCCAAGGTCGTCTTGCCAAAGGGCAAGGGTGAACATCCTTTTATTTACTACTATGTCAGGGCTATTCAAAAGAATGGGCAGATGGCCTGGTCTTCTCCTATTTGGGTAGATTGGGTCGCACCGAAGAAAAGTGAATAAAAGGGTGGATAAGAGGTTTATGAGTGATTCCAACAGTGAACCCAATAGCAGAAAGAATGGGTCTGAAGGTCGTCCCAAAGGTCTCTCCAAGGATGGTTCCAAAGATGGTAACAAGAAGAGAAAACAGAGTGGAATCAATTCTTTCTTGTTCATGATGACATTGTCATTGTGTTTTTTCTCTCTTCTCAACTGGTGGTTTCCTTCAACGTCAGTTGAATCCCCTTCGAAAGAAACTGTTCAGGAGTATGTTGAAGGAGAGGCCTCGACAGCCGCATCAGCAGAAGAGAAGGAAGATGAGTTTTATTTCCTGACAACAGATACCTCGAGGTACACCTTTTCTTCCCGGGGAGCTGCTTTGTGTTCCGTAGATTTGCCCTTCCACTCTCCACAACACAGGACGTCGGTCGTACGTCCTATAGAATTGGATCGAATTATGTATGCGGGTTCGATTCCCTCTAATGGAGCCTATCCTTTGCTTCGTTATGCCAGAACGGATGAGGGCCCCCTCTATCCAGAAGCTAGATTCAGGTCTATGGCTCTCATGCATGGGAGTGATCCTTCCTTGGCTAACGTGCAATACGAGGTGATTTTCCACGATGAGGATAGTCTCCACTTTCAGGGGGAATGGAAAGGCAGAAGGATCACAAAGAAGTTTTACAAAGGTGTAGTTCCCTACAGTTTGCAGTGTACTTTGTATGTCGAAGGGGATACTTCAAATATGTGGGTTTCTTCAGGAGTGCCCGAAGTAGAACCTAACGTCAAAGAGAACCAAGTCCTCTACTTAAGCCATGCTAACGAAGGAAAAACCCAGAATGTCCACTTGCCTGATGACCTTTCGTGCATGTCTCATTTGTCTCCTATATGGGTTGGCAATGGGAATGGCTTTTTCGGTCTTGTCCTCTATCCCCAAGGATGGACGCGTGGTTTGGTGATCGAAAAAGCAATGATCCCCAGTCGGATGGAAATGATTTCATCCCGTTCTTTCCCCGGCTACAATGTGCGTATGGCTTTTCCTCATAGGCAGAAGGAAACTCAATGGCTCCTTTATGCAGGTCCTTACGAACACGAACTTCTAGAGAAAGTAGACCAACAGGTAGCCCAACAACTGGGCAATGATCCCCACTTTTCGGCATTGCATGACCGCTCTGGCTGGTTCTCTTGGTTGGTCGCTCCTTTTGCAAAACTTATCTTTGCTTTGTTGCACTTCTTCTATGCATGGACCCGCTCTTGGGGTGTCTCTATCCTGCTTGTTACTGTAGTATTTCGTGTTCTGCTGTACCCCCTGAATGCATGGTCAATGCGTTCTACTGAGCGTCTACAACAGATCCAACCTCAGATTGAGCGAATCAAAAAGAAGTACAACAAAGATTCACGAAAACAGATGGAGGCGCAACTTAACCTGTACAGACAGGAGAAGGTGCATCCTCTCTCCATGATTGTACCTACTGTTTTACAGATGCCATTTCTATTCGGAATGTTTCGTGTCCTTAAGGGAATGTTTGAATTGCGTGGTGTACCTCTAGTGCCAGGATGGATTGATGACCTTTCCGCACCCGATACATTGTTCCGTTGGGTCACCCCCTTGCCCCTCATCGGGAGTGCTTTCCACTTTTTGCCCCTGCTCTTGGGGATTATGACCCTCCTGCAAAGCAGGATGATGCAACCTCTGCCGAAGGACAAATCTCAATGGACAGAAGAACAAATCCAGAAGAGGTGGATCGGAAATCTCTTTGTTGTGGTCATGATGTTCCTGTTCTACAACATGCCTTCAGGTTTGAATATCTATTGGATTTCTTCAACCATTCTAGGGCTGCTTCAGCAAGCTTGGATCAAGAGAAATCCTCCCCTTTCAGAATCGGAGGATAAGAGCACTTGACCTGTTAAGTAGGAATATTTGATCCCGGTATTGAGATGGAGGTGGATTTGAGTGCTGTGAATTTCTGTGCTCATATTCCGCATTTGAATTTAAAGAAATTCCTTTTTTCGGGTTGGGGGTGAAATTTTG
>Ga0066190_10000135_pt1 | contig 12213 bp, 9 predicted proteins | sample WorMettanBELIZE1_FD_58708 | JGI IMG/M metagenome (GOLD analysis project Ga0066190, IMG submission 58708) | Marine gutless worms symbiont microbial communities from Max Planck institute for Marine Microbiology, Germany - Olavius tantulus... | ecosystem: Host-associated > Annelida > Digestive... | reverse complement strand
TCCTCATTTTGATGCGGAAAGATAATTTAAAGAATTAATTGACAATGGGAAGGTTGTAGACCCGATGCGGAATGACGGTTAAAGAGGTTCATCCCATGAGGTAAGGATTTCATGTCCATCCTCCGTAATGAGAATAGTGTGTTCCCATTGGGCTGAAGGTTTGCTGTCCGCGGTCAATGCGGTCCATTGGTTGGAAGGGTCGATAACACATTCCTTAGTCCCTACATTGATCATGGGTTCTATAGTGAATATCATCCCGGGAATCAAAGGAATCAGGGAGCGATTGGGGAAGTGATGTACTTGGGGTGCTTCGTGAAATTTCAACCCAACACCGTGGCCCACAAACATTTCCACAATGCTGAACTTCCCATTCTCCTTGACCACGGAGGCAATGGTTTCTCCAATGATCTTGAGAGGTACTTGAGGTTTGAGCACCTGAATGGAGGCCAGGAGAGCCTGTTTTGATACGGCAACCACATTCTCTCTCTCTGGAGAAGAATGACCTCCCACAATGACCATTTGACTGCAGTCTCCGTAGTATCCTCCGGAGATGCAGGCAATATCAATGTTTACGATATCCCCCTCTTTAAGGATACGCTGGCTCGGGATTCCGTGACAGATTTCCTCATTGATAGAAGTGCAGATTGATTTTGGAAAGGGGGGAGAACCGTAGCCCAAACACGCGGAAGCAACCCCTTCTTCTTCCATGCGTTGCACCGCATAGCTGTCCAGAAAGGATGTAGCGACCCCTGGTTGCGCTTGGCGGCACACGTCATTCAGGATCTTCGAAGTTATGCGGCAAGCGTGACGGACCCCTTGGATCTGCTCTTCTGTCTTGCAATGAACACCGAACTGCAACCGGTGTTGTTCGCATTCAGTTCGAGAATCCCTTCGGGGGAAATGGCATTTTTTCCATTTCTTTCCGCTGCCACACCAGCATGGTGCATTCCTTTCACCCATGGTGACATTATAAGGGATATTCAAAAGATCCGAAGCACTTATTTTGTGGTTAACATCGCAAAGAAACCTGCTTCAGATTCTCAGGTTTTCATGGACGTTAGGAGATACAGCGAGAGAAACCTAGCAAACCCAGAAAGGAAAGTACAACGGAAGGAAAACACAACGAGACCTGACTTTGTGAAGTCAGGTCCCCGAAAGTAAAGAGCTTTGATGTTGTGATATGCCTAGATTGAAACCTCTGTCTTGATATGAAAGCGGCTTTCTGAGAATCCTCTGGGTAATAGGTGGTCACCATCTTTTCCTCGGAGGGGTACAGCGAGACCGAACTCCATGCTCGCTCTATTATAGAGGACGCACGCGAAGCTTGCCCCAGTTCCTAAGAGGGATCCGTTGCTCTTACCTTCCTCTCCGCTACTCGTCGCTCTGGTAACTCCCCCTTCAAGGAAGAATGTCAATTGTACGGAGTAGGGCTTCTGCAGCCATTCACTTGCTTTGCCTGGCTCAGGGTTGCTACCCCCCTTCGATGAGACGAGGGGCAACAGACTAAGGCTATAGCAACCACGAACTGATAACCCAGAATCTCCCGAAAGAGTTCCCCTGGGGAATGAGAACATGGGGTCACCACCGAGGCCCACGGAGAGGGTTGCAGGGAGTGTCCCTTTTGAAAAGTTCAGTTGACCGTCGAAGTCACATGACAATTTCCCCTGGTAAGCAAGACCTCGACTGCCACCCTTACCGGTGGAAATACATGTCATTGGATGAATAACATGCTTCAGTTCGAGGTTCCCCTTTGCCAGAGTGCAGTTATCTTCGTAATGGTCCCCTTCTTTTCGGAACAGACTTTTAAAGATTTGCACACCAGCTTGTTTGGATGATTCGCCAGCACCTCCAGAGATCTCACATCCCAGTCCGAACATTCCCAGGGAATTGGAGGGGGCTGCTTGGCCTTCAGACTTGCTTGACCTGTAATAGAGGTCTAATAAAACCGGGGTGCAAGAGACGACCACCCCCCCACCTGAGGCGACAGGGATAGAAAATTTTGCATTCAAGCTTCGGAGAGCGTCCATGGACTTTCCATCCTGGGAAGAGGTCTCTTTAGCAGAAATACCGAAGTTCAACAATGACGTGTTGCTGGGAGACGGGTTGCCGAGCGATGTGCTGTAGGGCACGCGCATAGAGCAGTAGACGGAGTACGGGGCTCTTTCCCTCCGAGGAAGCACTGCTACTCCAGCACTGAGAAGATCCCCGGGCTTGAAGAAGCTTGCATAAGCTCCATTCACGCCGCAGAGGGTCCTATTCAAGAAGTTTCTACCATCCTTGGTCTGTTGTTCATCCCCTCCACTATTTGCGAAAAGGAGAATGCTCCAAGGGCGTTCGTCCGACACGGCAAATTCTGCATTGTAGAGATCCTTTTGTTCCGTAGCTGCTACACTAACATCAACAACACGCCCCGTTTTCCGTTGAAGGTCTCGCTGACGTTTCTGGATGGTTTCCATCTGCGTTGTGGCCTTAGAACTACAGGAATAGAGCATCCCATCTTCACTGTCACTCAAATGTTGGAATTTTCCGTCTGATCGGACGGTTTCTTTTATCTTCGCGTGGCTGATGAGAAGTTTGGTGCAGCCCTCTTGGTTGATTGCGTCCACTCGCACGAGGTTCTGTGTTTGATTGAATATGTGATTCACAACCGCGAATTCAATTGTTTGAGCAAGAGGTTCGTTTAAAGGGCCCTTGATCTCGAGTTCTTTGATGGTATATGTACAGGGGCTATTAATCTCCGCTTCAGGATTTTGACCAAGAGTGTAATAGTGACCATTCGAACTAACCAGAGAGACCTCCGCTCTTTCCGCTATGGCGACGCACGAAACCAGACTCTGATCCTCGCAGACAACGCTCATTGCCCCAGCATCGTAATGTGAAACAGACACAAAAAGAGCACAAAGACTCATTAAAAATTTATATCGCATGCTTCAGACCTCTCTCAACAGTTCTTTCTCGTTTTCATTTGGCATATCCATCCTGCAAAAGTGTCTTACTTCCTCGCAGTCTAGGCTAAACCCAAGAGGTAGCAAAAGGTAATTATTTCGACAAGCTCTTTCTCTAGGGGGCGGTGGTTTTGTCACATCATTGAGTTAAAATAATTGCGCAGAAAACAGTAAACTTTTTTGGATTCTTTTTGGGAAAGGTTTGCTTGTTGTTGAAAATCCTCCATTGACACTCCCCTGAGAGTGTCAATGTTGGGGAAAGCATCGAGAATTTTCTGAGCCTTCTTAGGACCAATTCCTGGACATCCCTCGAGCAAAGAAGTAGGTTTTCTTTGAGCTCGGTGAGATTGGATTGCGGCATCATGAGCGGCGTCCCGAATCTCCTGCAAGAGAAACAGTAGGGGATCGTGCAATGGCAGAAGGAGAGGTAAAATAACTCGCCTCTTCACGGACTGTTTCTGGTGATCGTTACGACAGCCTCTTGTTTTGGAACACTGTGGGGATCGTGTCTTCACGTAATGGATGGTCTCCTGGGTGTTTCCTTTGTCATGACGACCATCCTCTTTGGATAGGGCGATGATATGTGGCACGTTATCCAGAACACCATCCCCCCCATCAATGTTCCCTTGCTGTCTGTTTTTGTTTCCCTCTTTTGAGAGAAGGGAGTGAAACGTGTCATACATGAGATTCAGATGAGCGGCGCCTCCATCCACTACTAAGAGATTCGTTTTGTCCAGGAGATTTGTTGTACGTAGGACCTCTTCGGTTCCCGCACGAAAGCAGTCGAACTCATTCGATATATGATCATAGGAGACAGTCCACTTTTTCCTTAAAATCCCTCTTTCGAAGAGAACAAAAGAAAAAGTCATCTGCGTTCCTTGCAGGTGAGACACGTCTACGCATCCTATCCGAAGAGGTGGGCAGGGAAGGCCAAGGAGTTGCTGTAGTTGGTGGGGAAGGCCTACTTTATCTAATTCCGCTTTGGCATTCATGCGAGCCATTTGAAGGATATGTTTCCCTAATCCCTTAGCCCTACGAAGAGAAGGGATTTTGTGCCTCGAGAGGGTAGTCAGTGCCTCTTTAAGACTGGAGAGTGATGAAGGTGTAGGGGGAAGCAAGCAAAAGTGTCGAGGGAGATGCTGACCAGATTGTTTGATTAAAGGAGGGTGTGAGAGGAGGAAAGATTCGACGAGTTCTCCCTCGCTGTAGATGCAGGGCTGGATGAGATGCTTCTCCGCATGGAGCAGCACTCCCTTTCTGTAGGAGAGAATCGCTATAGCCCCCTGTCCCTTGCGCACGAAAGCACCAATGACCTCCATCGACTCTTCGTGAGACATGTGAGTTTCTTTATGATGGATAGAAACCTTCTGAGGCGTTTGCATCATCTCAATCGCTTCGATTTTTTTGAGCAGACGCTGTGCGCGTTCGAATTCTAGATTGTGCGATGCTTTCTCCATCTCCTGGCGTAGAGTTTCGACGAGGATTTGATCATTTCCTCTTAGGCATTGGAGGGCTGCTTGGACCCTTTGATCATATTCTTCCTTAGTGACCCATCCCACACAGGGCGCACAGCACAGTCCCATCCCCTGACGCAGGCAGGGACGAGTGCGCCTCTTAAATTCAGTGTCGGAGCAAGTGCGTAGTTGGAAGTCTTCCAAACGGGTGAGTATATCGCGAGCTGCCTGCAAACTCACGTAGGGGCCATAACAATCCCCCCTCCCTTCGAGGCTGTATACGATGTAGGGCCGAGGCCATGATGTGTGTGGGTTGAGAGCAATGCCGATCTGTGAGCTATGCCCTTTCTTGAGGACGTTGTACTTGGGTTGGTGTTTTTGGATGAGGGTGTGTTCTAAAAGGAGAGCCTCCCTTTCGGAAGAGACAATGATTGTTTCAATTTTGGTGACCTGCCGCATGAGAAATGCTATTTGCGCTCTGGAGTCTTGCCCCTTCAGATACTGTTGAATGCGTTGTCTAAGATTCTTTGACTTACCTATATAAAGGATCTTCTTCTCTTCATTTTGCATCAGATAGACCCCAGGGGCACTGGGATAGTTTTGAAGATGATAGGGAATATCAGAGTGCTTCATCCTTCAACCTAACCGAGGGACCATGGTTGCTATCTTCCACAACAAAGCCTTTCTCTTCGATCTTCTTCCTCAGTAGATCTGCTTCCTTCCAATTCTTGTTGGCACGGGCCTGCTCTCTCTCTTCAACCCACCTCCTAATATTGGAGGGAGCTGTTTGTTTTTTTCGCGGAAGGGGACAGATGCCTAACAGTTGATCCACGCGTTCGAAAAGGAGCAAACACTCTTTCGCCTGGTCTGGTGTGATCTCATCGAGATCACACAGAGAATGCAAGGGAGAGACAAAATCATCGAAGAGCATCGCAATCATCTGAGGCGTGTTAAGATCGTGCAAGCACGCGCGGGAAATCTCCTCCCAAACTTCCACGCAAAGGGGATGTGCAAAGCGATGGTTGGACGTGCTTTTGGATAAGGAGCCTAAGGAGTTGACTTCCTCCCCAGGTAGGTAGGAGGAGAGGCGATATATACACCTCTGCAACCTTTCCGTTGCAGTTTGACTGGCTCGCAACGCCTCTAAAGTGAAATTGCAAGGAGTGCGGTAGTGTGTCTGGAGATAGAGACATCGAAGCGCTTCAGGTTTGAAGTTTCGCTTGAGCAAATCCCGAATCGTGTAGAAGTTGCCCTCACTCTTGGACATCTTCTTCTTGTCAACGAGGAGGTGTTCGATGTGCACCCAGACCTTCGCTAGAGGCTGGCCTGTGAAGGCTCTTGATTGAGCGCATTCGTTCTCATGGTGGGGGAAAAGGTTGTCGATGCCTCCCATGTGCACATCAATCGATGTTCCCAGATGGGTATGGATCATGCAGGAGCACTCAATATGCCAACCAGGCCTTCCCCTGCCAAAAGGACTCTCCCAATAGAGGTTCCCATCTCTTTGGGGATTGTGTCCCTTCCAAAGGGCAAAGTCTGTTGCTTGATGTTTCCCATACTCATCATGCAGTAGACGTGATGGAATAGACTGTCCTCCCACTTCACATCTTCCTGTTTTGTGAGACTCTTTGTGAGGCTCTTTGTGGGGTTTGGAGGATCCTGCTTCCGTAGGCCTTTCGATGGGCATAGAGGAAAGAGTTCCATAAGAAGGGCATTTCTCCACAGAAAAATAAACATCCTCATCGGGTGTTGTATAAGCATATCCCGCATCAATCAAATGTTGGATGAGTTTGATGATCTGTGGGATATGTTCGGTCGCACGAGGATAAAGATCTGCAGGGATATGACGCATTGTCCTTAGGTCTTCCAGGAAGTGGTGTATGAAGGGGCGAGTGTAGTCGTCCAAGGAAAGACCGGCATGCATCGCTCCTCGGATAGTCTTATCATCCACATCGGTGATATTCATGACGTGATAGACGGACCGATGGTACATCCTCAGCGCACGTAGAAACACATCCTCAAAGACGAAAGTGCGAAAATTGCCAATGTGGGCTACGTCATAGACCGTGGGACCGCAAGTGTAGACGGAAACATGACCTCGAGGCAAAGACTTCAAGGCTTTGCTCTGAGTGTCATAGATGAGAAAATCAGGATTCGAGCTGGTGTTCGAGGTATTTGTAGTCAATTTTACCACTTCCTCCTAAGGGGATGTAATCCACATTGATGACCCGAGCGACCTTCACCACATTAGGGAACCCTGCCTCTTTCAAAGCGGAGTTGATCTCCTCCTTAGAGACTTGGATGGATGAAAAAAGAGTAATGCTCGACTTGCCCTCCCCTTCTTTACCAACACAAGCAAAGCAGGGCACAGCCTCGTCGGGACGTTCCCACCTCTTCTGGATGGCGATATGGGTTAATTTCTGCTCCAACATAGCCAGTCCAATCATTTCTGCGCCGATCTTAATGACCCTTTTCTTCCTTCCAGTGAGAAAGAGGAAGCGATCCTTATCCAGATAACCCAGATCTCCTGTGTTGTACCAGGTGCGTCCATCCGTCTCCACAAAGGGGGATGGAGCATCGCTAAGATAACCGCTAAAGACGTTGGGACCCGATGCCAGAACGAGTCCTACTTGGTTGCGTGGGAGAGGGTCTAACGTGTCGGGATCGCAGATGCAAAGTTTGACTCCCTTGATAGGTTGACCCACGCTCCCTTCTGGTTGGGTTGGAGGAGAAGATAGATCTCCCCTTTGCACATCGGGGGAAGAATGTAGGAGGGTCGTCGTGAGGACCGGAGAGCATTCTGTAATACCGTATCCCTCCAGCCAAGGAATACCGAAAGGTTTCATTAATTCGAGAAGTTGTTCTGGCATGCGTTCAGAGCCTGTAATGATCAGTCGCAACGTTTCCAGGTTGTAGGGCTGAGCTAGCTGTATCACAGGAAGAAGGAATGAAGGGGCGCTGCAAAAGAGGGATACAGACCACTTCTTGATCCCCGCTAGGAGAGTCTGACTGTCCAGGGGACTAGGGCTGAAAACGACTCTCATGCCGCAGAAAATGGGCATGAGCCCCGTGATATTGCAGCCAAAGACGTGGAAAGGAGGGAGAAATCCGTAGATCACATCATCCTTCTGTAGTTGCACCCGGTTGTAGACGGATTTCAGATTGGATAGGATATTCGCATGGCTGAGGGGAACCCCCTTTGGTTTGCCTTCGGTCCCGCTAGTGAAGAGGATAAGAGCTGTTTCTTCCGGTGTGGTTCCCAGATGGGACACGATGGATCGTGTGCTTTTGAGGGACTTGAAGAGTCCTTTCAACTTGGCCCAAGGAGAGATTTTTTTGCGCAATGACTCTAGAGGGAGGAATAGTTCATCAATATCCCCAAAATCTACATCGTGGACTCGATTGAGGAATGTCTTAGAAGTGATAATCGTCTTGATTCCACTGATCGATACAGCTTCTGCAAGGTGGGCGGATCCCTGTGTCCAATTGAGTAGAACGGGGATCTTTCCAGCTAGTAGAATGGAAAGGATGGTGATGTAGGCCGCATTGCTGGCGGGAAGGAGGATGCCGATATGATGTTGGGGCACTTTTCGTAGTTGATCAGCCAGGAGTAGTGCTGTTAACCGCATCTTCTTGTAAGAGAGGATAGAACCTGTCGCTTCATCAGCGCAAGCCATTGCCCCCTTCATGCGATCGCACGCCAACAAGAAAGACTCTTCTAGAGTATTTCCTTGCGGAGGAAGAGGAGCCTTCCGCTTGGATTTTTCCCACGCTTTCAGCGCTTCCTTCGAGATTGATGGTGTCTTCAGCTTAGGTTTAGAGTTAGTCTCCTGCACCGCGGCGAACATCATGTCCGCTACTGTCGTAAACTCATCGATCATGATACGTGCTGAGAACTGCTTCTGCATGAACGTGATGAGGTCAGCAACATCAAGAGAATCGAGTCCTAAATCATCACCCAGCCGGTCGGAGGGGCTAATCTTTTTTTGGGAAGTGTGTACGAGTTGTTGAATCTGTTCAACAATTTGGTTCTGCACCTTGATGGGTACGTCGTGAATCTCCTTTTTCTTCTCTTCACGTACTTTAGGAGTTGGTTTGCGAGAACTCCAGAACACATCCCTCACCAGCTGGAGCGGTTCCCCCGTCTCGGGGAAGGGTGCATTGTACCAACGAGTAAGCCAGTCGTTGAGTTCAGAACGGTCCATCTGCCTGAGACGGCAAGCGTCCTCAAGGCAAAAGGTAAAGGAGACTTCTCTTCGGGGCGCGAAGAAGATCCCGTTCTTGAGAATCGTCCAGGCCCAACTCAGGAGATTTTTTCCCACATTGGGAGTGCTATCCGACAAAGCTCGGGAAAAACGACTACCCCAGAACCCCGTTACTCTTACGAGCACCACGCGCACCTTAGGTACTTCTTGCAAGATCTGATGGATGAGCGAAGAACCGCCAAGTCTTTCTCTACCCGTTTTCTTCAAACGTCCTGAAGGGTAGATTAAGAAATTCTTCCCTCTACGAGCTTGGATCGTTACCTGTTGCAGGGACCTTTTCCATTGCTTGGTCTTGTAGGAATTCACTCCTTCTTCAAAGTTGGGAACGAACACAGCATTGTAGGACTGAAGAGTTTTCCCCACGATAGGGAGTTGTTGCACATCTTCGGTGACCAGAGGGCGTGTTTGGAACCATTTTGATAAGTAACAGCTCAACAACACGGGATCAATAGAGGAAGGGTGATTGGGTAGAAAGAGAATTCCACCAGCATTATTCTCTCGATTCCCTCCGTGATCAGAAAGGGGAGAATGCTTTTTTTTCTTATTCCTACAAAAGAAGAAACTCCTTCGTTTTTTCTTTTGGTGTTCCTGGAGTTCGTGCAGAACTTCGGTACCTCTGAAGGAAACTCTGTAACGCAGGCGTAAGATTTTGAATAAAGCCCACTGAATGACGGAAAAGAGAAACATAGATGAAATTTAATCCCCAAGACCTTTAACTCGAGAGCGTATCAGATCTTTTTAAAATTCGTCAAAAGGACCTTACCACAACTCTGTCGGGGAGATCGAAGAAAATGGAAAAAATCATTGACCCGAAAAACGAAATTCTTTAACCCGTGGCGAGAAGCAGTATCAAGAATGGAGGAACTGCTATGAACCCACCAAATATGGATCCCAAAACTGTTGTAAGGATGGAGTTTAGACACCTTACTCACACGAGTGGGAGCCAAAATGCGAACCTGTGCCAACGCAATTTAATCGATCAAATAGCACTCAGTTGCATCAACAGTGCTAGAGATGCGATTGTTGACCCGAGGGGGGGATAGACACTTTTAGCTTCACACTCCTGTGCGGAGGATACGACCCTGTGCACCCTCCCCCTGGGGGTGCACTTACTCTCTTCCCTAAAGGAGGACGAAAAGGTTCAGTCTGTTTGATTACTTTAACTTTCATGTGATGAGATCTTCTGAGTCAACTCTTGAGGGAGGAGTTCGTTTATGGGACACCACACTCTGGAAGATGGGGGTGTTGGTGAAGCATCCATGAGAAAAAGTCTGTCTTTTTGAAGGTCTTCGTGCCTCGTGCTATCGTCGTAGTGTTCTGCAAAAACGACGATATAAAACTCTTCTCCCTGTTGAACTGTTCCCAGGTATTGTTGCAAGAACAAGTGTTCTTTTTCAAACAGGACGCGCCTTGCCGCTTCTATGGGGGACTCATACGGCAGAACCTCACATTGGACCTCTCCTTGGTACCAACAAAGGTCTTGCTGCGTAGGGTGGAGTGCGATCACCGATAGTGTGGAGGGAAGTGTCCGTTGAGGTTGGAAAGGCAGAGGGGAAGGTGTCTCTTTTGCGCTGTCCTGTTTAGTCTCTTCACTGTTTCCCATTCATTCCTCCCATCGTTTCAACAGAATGGCGCTGTTGTGTCCCCCAAATCCGCAAGAGAGAGACAACACAGACGAAATGCACGATTTCCTACGTTGTACAACAATATCCAGATCTTTCATACATTCATCGCGTTGTTGTAGGTTGGTCGTGGGGTGGATCTCTTGGCGAAGCAACGTGCCAATGGATACGATGGCTTCTATTGCTCCTGCAGCGCCCAAGGAGTGTCCCATGAGTGACTTGGTAGCGTAAAGTGGAAGCGAGGGAAGTTGATCCCCAAATACCAAACGAAGAGCATTCACTTCGGCCACATCCCCTAACAGAGTAGATGTGGCGTGGGCATTGATGCAGTTCACTTTAGGTTGTTGGTCTTCCTTCTCTCCCCCGTAGCTACGATAGATACAATGCGCAAGGGAGTCCCCGTAGGGATAGGGTGCCGTAAGGTGATGCGCGTCGCTCGTCCAAGCTCCCCCAACATACTCGGCGAGGATGGTAGCGCTCCTCTCCCTCGCATGTTCCAACGACTCAAGGCAAAGAACACCAGCTCCTTCTGCTATCACAAACCCGTTGCGTTCTTTATCCCAGGGGCGCGATGCTTCATGGGCTTCCCTCGAAAAAGGGGCCAATGCTCGGCAGGCAGCAAACCCTTCCACAATGAGGGGAAGAAGTGGCGCTTCCGTACCCCCACAGAGGGCAAGATCGGCCTGTCCTTGTTCAATGTGCTGAGCAGCAGCGATGATGGAATAAGCCCCTGTGGCGCAGGCTGCTTGTATGCCGTAGCTAGCCCCTTTCCATCCCATCTTCTGGGTTAACAGAGCGTTGCCTTGATGTGCGATGAATGCCGGCATGAAAAGGGGAGAGAGGGATTGTTCTCTCAGTCGACGCTCCCCCTGATGTTGCATCGTGTGCACAGCACCGAGACCAGAACCTATCAAACAAGCACAACGGTAGGGGTTATAGAGGCCGTTCTCATCAATGCCCGCCTCCTCCAGGGCGAGCATGCCAGCTACATACCCATACTGTGACGCTAGATCGCAACGTTTGAGACCCTGGCCGGATAGGTATTGGTGGGACAGTTTGGCCCAGATGGTGGGATTGATCTGTCCTGCGTAGGATATATGAGGATCGTCCATAAGACGGATGCCGCTCCTTCCCTCGAGGAGGTGGTTCATGACTTCACCTAGGGAAGAACCCAAACAAGAGACGAGGCCCGTTCCTGTGATCACGACTCTACGTCGTCCGAGTGGCTCGGAATGTCCAGGTGATGCCACATCGTTCATTCAGAGTACTCTTGAAGTTCGACATCATCCCATTTTGTCTCAAACTGATACTTATTCCTTAATTCATCGAGGAAAAGATGAACACAGAAGAGCGTGCTGGGGGTAGAACATTCCATAACTATCCATCCGGACTCAGGATCACCGTCAACGCGGACTACTACCTTTTCTCCAGGGCAATCCTTGCACAGAGAAGCCAATTCCGTTTCAACAGACCTGCGCAAAGCGGCCAAGTGACGTTCCACGCTCCCTTCTGCGATGATCATCTCATCAAAGTAGGAGTATTCTCCTGTTTCCATAGCCACAATACGTTTCCCATGCTTTTCTTTGATCGCATGAATGATGCAGTCACGTACTTTCTTAGAGTCAAGATGCGTATCTTCCTGTGACATTAACCGAGCTTGCTCCTCATTTTATAGACAAAACTCCTCGCGACAGAATGCCTTCTTACACTGACCAGCATACTCGCAAAGAACAGCCTAGTATGCCACCAAGCATCAATTTAAGGACCAAACATGCGTCTCTCATGCAGCTTTGAGATCTCCTCCATCGCTACCACGACTCTTTCCGGGGCAGAGAAACCACATTCCACACTTGAGTCGAGAATTCTCCGTTTTTCTCGGTTAGAGCCACGTTGTTCCCGTGAAGAGCGTGATCGTGAAGAGCGTGAT
>Ga0066190_10000129_pt1 | contig 12309 bp, 7 predicted proteins | sample WorMettanBELIZE1_FD_58708 | JGI IMG/M metagenome (GOLD analysis project Ga0066190, IMG submission 58708) | Marine gutless worms symbiont microbial communities from Max Planck institute for Marine Microbiology, Germany - Olavius tantulus... | ecosystem: Host-associated > Annelida > Digestive... | reverse complement strand
TTTAAAAAACTGATTGACGCGCCTAGGGAAATCGCGGATCTGGTGCGGAATGACGGTTCAGGTAAACGACGGGGTTGTTAGATCTGAGAGATAGGGGACCTCCAACTCGAGTGCGGAATGTGGATCTTATGCTCAAGATAAGGCACAGGATAGAGACACTTGGAGTAAAGACGCTAGGAGAGTCTACCAAGCATCATCAAGGTCATCATCACTCAGCGCCTCGCAGCAATAGGGCGGTACTTCCTTCAAAAAACGGCTTTTACGCATCCTTTTTCGTTCTCCCCAGAGGAACCTTGAACGACACCACGAAAGATACAACTTGTCCTTCGCTCGTGTCATGCCCACGTAACACAGACGACGTTCTTCTTCTAGCCGATTTTCTTCCTCGTGGGGGTTGTCGCCACCATACATATGGACATGGGGGAATAGCCCCTCTTCTAGACCTGTGATGAACACTGTTGAGAACTCTAATCCCTTACCATGATGCAGGGTCATCAGGATCACTTTCTTCTCTCCATCAGCTTCATCGTGGCTTGAGAGGAGAGCTAAGTTGTTGAGGAACAGGGAAAGAGACTCTCTTGCGTTACCCCCTTTCTCTTCGTAGTCCATGGCCTTGCCCATGAAGGACATTACGTTCTCGTACCTGTCTTCGTACGATTCAGGATCGTACATTCTCAAGTAGTCGAGGTATTGAAGTTTATCAATCCCTTCTTTCAGAAGTTTTGCGGGGGGGAGGTCTAGAGATCTTAGATGTTCCATGATTTCGATCCACGGTTCTAATTGAGCGGTCATTTTCTTTGTAACACGCATAGAAAGGCACTGAGGTGATGTAAGCGCCATGCGGGATATAGAGAGTAGACCGCATCCTTCTTCCTTCCACCCCTCCTTGATCTTGGCCAAAGAAGTCCCTCCTATGGGCACTTGAGAGATCTCTAACAGACGTGCGTAAGAGAGAAAATCGTGATCAGAGTGAATAAAGCGTAGTAGAGCAACGAGATCTTTGATCTCTTTCCTTGCATAGAAGGAAATTCCCCCGATGATTGCGTAGGGGACCCTGTGTTCTAACAGGGCATCTTCCAGCGCCCTGGATTGAGCATTCGTTCGATAGAGAACAGCGATCTCATCTTGCTGCTTCTCCTTGTGACCAAGGATGGACTGTACTACAAAATCTGCCTCATCACGGTCATTGTCGGCGGTATAGACTGAAATCCGTTCGCCCTTTCCTCTTTGGCTCCAGAGGTTCTTCTCATGGAGTCGATCATTATTCGCAATAAGGGCATTGGATGCCTGAAGTATAGTTTCAGTACTGCGATAGTTTTGCTCCAATTTGACGACAAGAGCACCCGGATAGTCTCTTTCAAATTCCAGTATGTTCTTGATATTTGCTCCGCGCCATGAGTAGATCGATTGGTCTGGGTCTCCTACGGCACAAATATTGAGATGTTTCTCCGCAAGGGAGCGAGCTAAGGTGAATTGGGCAAAGTTTGTGTCCTGATACTCATCAATGAGAAGAGCCTCCCACTTCTCTTGGTACGTTTTTTTCCACCCTTCGGACGAACGTAGGATGAGGTTGGGCAGTAGGAGAAGATCATCGAAATCAACAGCGTTGGACCGGCGGAGCTCCATTTCGTAGAGATGATACGCTTTTGCTAGAAGCATTTCCTCTTCTGTCTTTCCAGAAACATCTTGGGACAGAAGCAATCTCTGTTTTTGTTGTGTGATGAATTTGAGAAGCTTCTTGTAGGTGATACGTTTCCCTTGAAACTCGTCCTTGAGCTGCTTCATTACATCTTTGGCTATCTTCTCACACTCCGAGGTGTCGTAAATGGAAAAAGAGGTATCCCTCCCTATTGCAGAGATTGACTCCCTCAACATAGAAGCGCCCAGAGAATGGAATGTTTGAAGGGAAACGCCTTCAATTCCTTCCTTGCGCAAACGCATCTCCATCTCGTGGGCGGCCTTGTTGGTGAAGGTGAGTCCTATGATGGAGGTGGGCAACACCCCATCCTGGATCAGACGCAAGATACGCTCTACGACAACGCGTGTTTTTCCTGACCCTGCACCCGCTAAGACCAGCAGAGGACCCTTGGAATAATTCACAGCATCCCTCTGCTGAGGATTGAGCTGAATGGGAGCATGAAGAGCGTGTTTTGAAGTGGATGACATCAAGATCTCCGAAAGAAGACTGCAAGAAACTCGGCAACAGAATAATATATTGACGAACTGATTGACGTCTACGCAACCTTTTAGTTGGGTGCCGTGGTCCAGGCACCGTGGTTTGGGTGTTTTAATTCGGATGCTTTAACTCAGGGTGGTGTAGGCTGGATAACGCAGTCGGTTCGTTGAGGTGGTATGGCCAAGTTGGTAAGGCGGGAGCCTGCAAAGCTCTGATCCCCAGTTCGAGTCTGGGTACCACCTAGCCTCCTCCGTTCCTCAAGAAATTGGTGAAGAGCTATTGTTTCTGCCATGGCTGAAAGGGAAAAACAGCGGCCTGCTCCGGACTCCAATGTGGGCTTTGGGTATCCCTAAAGTTCTGTTAACGTAGGAATGCAAGGAAGTGCAGACGCTATTTCCAGCGACAAAAAGTCTTAATCTCACTTCAAAAGTATGAAAGTTGGTTCAACTTCGCCCGAAAGAGAAGAGGAGGACATCGCAGATGAAGTTCCTCTATTCCGACCTCATCAATCCTCATCTGGAAGCACAATGGGCGTACCACCTTCGACACAGAGGACAATTCCATCTGTTGCTCAAAAGGTCAAACGATTCCCTGCTGAATACATGGATAGAGTTCTCCGTCTCTTCTGGAGTGAGATGGAAGGCCACCTCTTGTTGATTGGACCAATCTTCATAAGAGATGGGGCAACAGTCCTCTTTCACTTCCAATTCTCTCCCCCTTACGGAGATAACAAGAGAACCATCTTCTTTTTGGATCAATCTACCGTAAACCCAATTGCTGGAGACGTTCCCTGGGAAAGAAATGAGACCTCTCCTAGCTAAGAAACTAGACCCTGCATTGAGTAGGTAATAGCACCTTGTGATGAAATCACCCGTCACGGGTAGGAGTGGTTCATAGTTCGTTGGTGTTTTTGTTAGGATTAGGATGGCAATGTGCACAAACAGATGGACAGGAGAGACGTGTCTATAGAATCCACTACCCAAACTCGGTGCATGCCGAACCGTAACCGCTATTCTATAGGACTCATACACATACAGGGCTGAGCGATTCCCTATCTTCTCTGTTAACCAAGAGCCAGCCATCGAGACAAGAGGGCCGAATACAACCATGGCGAACTGATCGGCCCATGGTCTAAATCCAAGGGGGAAGCGCGGAAAACGATGGAATAGTGTGAGATAGAAAAGGGTAGGCATGAGAGCAGACCGCTTGTTCAGCGTTGTTTTGTTGTAAAGTACTGCCATGTCTTGGAATATCTCCACCACGTCAGTGAGGTTGGATGTGAGGTGGGCTGTAAACCCTGTTGTTACTTCGCTTTGTTGATGGATCAGGACAAGCATATTGACCACAAATTTCCCTACAAATATGGGGACTAATACCCAAGCTATCCCTCCGCAGGTGGAAATCACGGTGATGCCTTTACAGGCAGAAACCCCGCAGTGGAGCACCTGACTCGCTTGCAAAAACGGTAAAGTAAGTGCGCAAACTTTGCGTATTAATGTTTCGGTTTCGAGGCTTGCCTCTGGACTTAGGGTTGTGTAACGAAGGCCTTCCACGAGGGGGGCACAATAGCTTAATGTTTGAAGAACCTGCATTGGGGGGAGCGTAAAAAACTTTCATTAAGAGACGATAAAGATTAGTTTTACACAGAGTCGCTCCCTTCAAGCGACATCGCCTCAAGAAATCATTAGAATATAGGGCCCTGGACTCCCGTCTTCTTCAGGGGAAAAAAACACCTTTAAATCAAGCGAAGAAACGCGAGGAGAAAGGGAGCGCGAATTCATGGAAAGGGGTGAAAATAGATCAAAGAATCACTCATGAAGAATGAGCAAAGGATAGTGACGATCCACGGGAACATGGTCTGCCGCACGACGGAAAGATTTACGCAATACCACCTGCAGATCCATCCTGCTCCCGCACCCAGAAGTCTATGTTTGGTGGACTAAGGAATCCCCGCCCGTGAGGCGATCAAAATATAGCGCTTGTGGCGGCAAGTTCAGCACCGAGTCCGAGGGAAGGTGTTGAAGGTCTTATGGTGAAAAAGTTCTGCGTTGACGAGGATTTTGTTTTTAACGTTATCGACGGCTTTACGAAGCAGTTCAAAAAGAGTCACCCACGAACAAGGCAGGATCTCCGCATACAAATAGAGGCGGGGGATGAAGATATTCCTCTCGTCAAGAAAAGCTTTGGAAGCATGCGGCCTGGTGACAGGAGGTGACAAGCGTACTCCTGAAGGAAGCCTAAGTCCCTCTTGTATGAGGGTCTTAAACCTTTTCGGGCCTCGTGGACTGTACAAAGGGAAAATAACGGTTGGTCTCGTTTCTAGTCGTAGCGTTACCACAGGGGCTTCTCGTTTGGAGAAAGCTGATCCCTCGGATGGGAATTTGGTGTCGTAAAAGTTGCCTATTACATCCGCAAACTCAATTTCACAAGACCTGGTCGGAGGGAGATCCTTCTGCAGTGTTACTTGAATCGTCATACCGTACTAAGAGTGAGGGTTCTTTCGTTTTTCACATGTGTGGCTAATAGCAGGTGTGGAAATTCAGGAGAATGCTTCAGGTAAGAGTGAACGTTGACCTCCGAGTTTAGAAAGTAGGTATTCTCTTTTCTGTTGATTTGTTCTTTTATTTTGATCTTGAGTATCCTCATCCCTTCTAGAGTCGGAGGGCAGATAACGTGAAATCATGGAGCCAGTATGAGGAAGAGGTTTTGCGTTTTTGGTCCGAGCAGCACATCTTTAAGAAGAGTCTGGAACGTAGAAGAGAAGCGCCCCTTTACCGATTTCTAGACGGACCTCCCTTTGCTACGGGGCTTCCCCATTACGGCCACCTTCTAGCATCCATCATCAAGGATACTGTACTGCGCCACTGGACTATGCGAGGTTACTACGCACCTCGACGGTTTGGATGGGATTGCCATGGACTTCCCGTAGAGCACGAAGTGGAGAAGGAACGCTCTACAGGAAACTCACCCGAACAGGACTCCACGTGGGATATCTCTACTTTTAACGAACGTTGCCGTTCTATTGTGATGCGTCACGCTGGTGAATGGGAGACGATGATTGCTCGAATAGGAAGATGGGTCGATACGCAGAACACATGGAGAACGATGGATCGTTCATTCATGGAGTCTACTTGGTGGACTTTCGCCCGACTCTACGAGAAGGGGCTCATCTACAAAAGCTATAAGGTCATGCCCATCTCCACCGAGCTGGGCACTCCTCTTTCCAACTTTGAAGCTTCCTCTAATTATAAAGAAGTGGAGGATCCAGCCATCACCGTAAGGGCTCGTCTCGATGATGGAAGAGCCCTTCTGGTGTGGACTACCACTCCTTGGACCCTTCCAACTAATGCAGCAATTGCTGTGGGTCCTGGCATCCAGTACGTAGAGGTTTCCTTAGATGATGGGGAGAGGGTTGTGTTAGCTGAGTCTTCCCTTTCCCTCCTCTCCACACGTCCCTATACGATAGAGAGATCCTTCCAGGGCTCCACGCTCGAAGGTATCGCTTACACACCCTTCTTCCCCTTCTTCCCGGAACACCAACCCAGGGTTGTTACAGCGTCCTTCGTATCTACCGAGGAGGGTACCGGTGCTGTGCATATCGCTCCTGCCCACGGGGAGGACGATTTTCAACTCGCGCAGGATAGAGATATTCCATGTTTGCATGCAGTGGATCTGCATGGCTTATTTACAGAAGTTGCTTCTCCTTATCAGGGACAATACATCAAAGATGTGAATGAGAAGATCATCCATGATCTGGGTGACCTTCTCTTCGATCGAAGCACTATTATGCACCGTTATCCCTTCTGTTGGAGGTCGGACACCCCTCTCGTCTATAATGCCATGTCGGCCTGGTTTGTGAATGTTCAAGCTGTCAAGGAGAAGATGCTCCAGAGGAATGGAGATATTCACTGGATGCCTCCCCATGTCGGGGAACATCGGTTCAAACAATGGCTGGAAGGGGCGCGTGATTGGTCTATTTCCAGAAACAGGTACTGGGGTACCCCCATCCCTATTTGGGAATCTGAAGATGGAGAACGACGTGTTATCTCCAGCGTCCAGCAGCTGTCAGAGTCTACGGGTGTGCAGATCGATGATCTCCATCGACACCATGTTGATTCGTTAACATGGACGGAGAACGGCAAGACGTTCCGTCGTATTTCAGAAGTGTTTGATTGTTGGTTTGAATCGGGGTCCATGCCTTGGGCGCAGAACGGCTATCCTTCCCAAGATTCTTCTCCCATTGAAACTGCACACTTCATCGCCGAAGGGCTGGACCAAACCCGAGGTTGGTTCTACACATTAATGGTCTTGAGCAATGCTCTGTTCGACCAAGCTCCTTTCCGCAACGTGATTGTGAATGGCATTGTTCTGGCCGAGGACGGGAACAAAATGTCAAAACGGCTGAAGAACTACCCTGATCCGAAGGAAGTTTTGAATCAGTACGGTGCTGATGCCCTGAGGCTCTATTTGTTGAGCAGCCCCGCGGCTAAGGCTGATGATCTTCGCTTTTCTTCCCAGGGTGTAGAACAAGCCCTCAAACAGGGACTCATCCCCTTGTGGAACGCCGTGTATTTTTACGCCACCTACGCATCGATCCATCGATCGGTGCTCAGAACAACGCTTGGTGCTTTACCTGAGGAATTAAATGAGAGTTCTATCAAAGGTTCTACTCTTCTAGACCGTTGGATCCTCTCAAAGACATCCTCGCTTTGCTCCGCGCTGACGTCTTCCTTCAACTCATACGATCTGGGGCAAGGTGTTCAAGATTTACTCGCCTTTGTGCACGATTTGACCAACCGATACATTCGTTATTCGAGAGAGCGTTTTTCTACGCAGCCAGATCCTACTGCGTTTTGTGTGCTTTACCTGGTATTGAGGCATGCTTGTGTGCAGGCGGCTCCTTTCGTTCCCTTCCTTGCAGAAAGGATCCACCAGGGGATTCATGCCCCTGAGGAATCAGTTCACCTGTGTGACCTGAAGAACCTTCCGTTCTATCAGAATGAATCCCTGGAACAGGATATGGAGGTCCTATGGACCTTCATGCGGTTAGGGCATCGCGTACGTAAAGAACATCGCCTGAAAGTCAGACAACCTCTATCGGATTTCTACGTAAAACTACAACATCGGAACGATATCGACCTATCCGTCTATAAAGAAATCCTTTGCAAGGAACTCAATGTGCATACTGTTCATGAGGTAGAGGATGAAGCTTCCTTAGCTCATCTCTCCTTGCATCCACAATTCAGTGTCTTGGGGCCTCGATTTAAGCAGAATATCGGCGAAGTACAACGACAGATTCAAGAAGCTCCAGCAGAACGGGTCCTTCAATCCATTGAGACGGGTGTTTTCACAGTGGAGATCGATAACACCTCCCACCCTCTCCAGATGGGGACGGAAGTGGTGGTGCGTCATACGGTCAAGGAAGGCATCGCTTCCTGTTCCGATTTAGGTTACGTCGTGGCCTTTAAGACTCAACTCACCCCTCAACTCATCGAAGAAGGATGGGTGAGGGACTGTGTGCATGAGGTGAACCAACTCAGGAAGGCACAACAATGCGATATGGGGGATTTGATCGCCCTAAAGGTGCATTGTACACCTCATGATTGGGAGCGATTGAAGCGGTATCAAGCACACATATGGCAAGAGACGGGGATAGTAAAATGGGTTTGGGAAGGGGCCCTTGAAGATCTCCAGCTCCATTACTCCTTGCAGGTAGAAGGTTCAAAGAGGGTTTAGAGCGATGAATAATAGACGATTGTTTTTGGAGGCTTACGAGGAGGGACTCGTCCTCTACACCTGTTGGCCCTGCTCGCAGAAGAATGAATGGCACAGACTCATGCAACAGTGGATTAAGGCGATCGAAGCTGGTGACCGAGTAGCGCAGAAAGCACTCTACCAAGATGTGCAACAGCTCTACTATTCCACTCGCACCTTCCATTCAAGATGGAGGTCGCTTCTATCTTCTCTGCCGTCCTTGTTTGTCGTCCTAGCCGCCATCCTTTTCGTGAGGGAGGCTATCGTAGCCACCTACCATGTTCCCACAGGATCCATGAGACCAACCATAAGAGAGGGAGATTGGATTTTGGCCTCTCAATGCGATTACGGAATCAACATCCCTTTCTATCGAGGGCATTTTGTTTTCAATCCCTCCCTCATTCCCAGGGGTAGTATTGTCACTTTTGCTGTTGACCAAAGCATCACACCTCATCCCTACGAGTCTTACTTCGGTTTCTTTAAGATGGGAAAACATTTTGTGAAACGTTGTGTTGCCCTGCCCGAAGATCGGATTTATTTCTATGGTGGTGCTCTCTATGGGATTGATGCTGCTGATCACCTCTTTGTTCTAGATTCTGAGGAGCACATTCCCTATATCAGGTTGGAAGGGAGAATGCATGTACAGAGGAATGTAACGACCATTTCTCAGATGGGAGTGCCTCTGGTTCGTGCGACATCATCGCCAGAAGCACATATCACTCTCGAAAGGTGGGACGGGAATCGTTGGGTTCCCTGTCATGACAAACGCAACCATCTCTCCCCCTATGACCCGCACCAACATGCTGTCTGGGGGACATATGGAGTAGCCCAAGCACGCCTCGACCTCTCAGGAACAACCCCTGGCTCCGAGGGGAAGGAGGGCCCTATCTTGGGTCATCTACAGCTATTTTCTCTTCCTCCCTTGTGGGATCGTGCTTCATGGATTATCGGGAACGGACATCCGGAGGTCCTGCTCCAACAGTCTTCCATTCCGTTGGAACAACAACACGTAGAGAAGATCATGCGATATCTTTCTACGGTTCGTTTTGTCGTTCGAGATGGGTACGCATCTCCCTACGGGCAAAAGGTGGCTGAATGGAGCCGCATTCCTTTCCATGGAGTTGGAGATGGCACCTATGAACTTCTCGATGGAGTGGGGTATTCTCTAGATCTCTGGAACCGAGCTACTCAACTACCATCTACACACCCTCTGATGCAGGTCAATCCGCAAAACGTACAACGCCTCTTCAACCTTGGAGTCGACTTTAGGAGCGCCGTGATGCGTCCTAGTGATCCGGTCCTTCCTTCCCGCTATGTGTACTTCCGGGAGGGGCACTTATGTCTTTTCAACCAAGTTATCTTCTCCAAGGATGATCCTCTCCTCAAACAGTACGTCAAAGATCAACAACGTACACTACAGGGTATCGTGGATGCTGGGAAGCCATCCAAGGCCGATATTCTTTCCTTTGGGTTCTCAGTACCTCAGGGACATGTCCTGATGCTTGGGGATCAATATGCTATATCGGAAGACAGTCGAGCTTTCGGTTGCGTACCGATCGAATACCTAAAGGGACATGCCCTGTGGAAGATATGGCCCCTTTCTCGAGTAGGTCTTCTCGCACAACCTCCGATAACCTTGCTTTCATCCCCCCACACTATCATTGTAGGGGTCATTGCATCGATTATCTCTTTGATCTATTTGAGAAGATGGAAAAGATGGAAAAAGGCTAAACAACATCTTGCAACACTTAAACCTCCTCTGCTTCCCCCAGTGGACGAGCAGGAGCATGAAAGTGAAAGAACTCTGGATTGTTAAGGCTTTTCGGGATCAGTCTCATCTCATATTCCGTATCTGGATTTTCGCATCTGGATTTTCGCATCTGGATTTTCGCATCTGGATTTTCGATTCTGGATCGCACCATTTTTTAGAATGAGAATGATTTCAAGTCCCTTGCAACGTGGGTATGAGAGAAGATGGCGCGATCTTCCATGATGCTTTCATGATGCTTCTCATGGTACCTCCGTAATGCTTTTATGGTGAATCTTGTTCTTGGGGGATGTTTTTTGTCGTGCGTTGGGTTGAGTCTGCTCTCAGGTGGGCAGAAAAGATGACAGAAGAATTTATTGAGGATATCACGGGGTCCATGAGGTCCTAGTAGAGTTGCTTGTAGAACATCCGGGCTTGGTCGCCGATATGTGTGTTGAGAGGTTGTCTCGATTCATTGATGAGAGGCCCATTTGGTGGTAGAGGCATGGCCTTGACAAATGATCTTGGCAACTAGAACACCTGTACACAGCCGTGATGACCACTCTGAGATGAAACAGATCAGTCCACAACTTGTCTTGAATGTTATTAATGCTAGAGGCAATGTCCCCATCTACCAACGAAACGCACTAAACCCAGGATGATATTGATCGTAATTCACGCATTCAGGTAGCGCGACCGCTTCCGCAACCCGGTTCTCGCTCCGAGAAAGGGGGCAAGAAAACACCTATTTTGCTGCAGAACGGTAACTCAAAGAGTTGGTTGACGGCAGAAAGGTCATATCCCTCTCCAAAATACCGGAAAAATTACTACGACTAACATCACCACCTTCACTATGGAGGACGCTGTTTTGTCAGAAAGGCCAAAGTGCGACGACAAGAAAGCTGTAGAGGACCTAATCAGGGATTCAGCCAAGGAAGTACAAAGGCACAGTGTCAAAAGGACGAACCCCATAATGGCCTCTGTCCCATGGCCTTGCGTTTTGTCACTTGCCGGCACCGGACGAAGTTGATCCGTAGAAACTGCTGAAGCAGAAGAACTCATAAAAAACCCGTCGTTTTTATCCAAAACGCCCGCATCATGCTTTATGAAGCACCGCCTCACCAACGCTTAACTTGTTTCTTAATGCTTTTCTCCTCTGGGAAGATAGGAGTTGGAAGGCTAAACATCGGCCGTGTCCTCACGATTCTGGGGGTCTTGTTCCGAGGGGTTCACTCTGCAAGGCGCCTCATAAGAAACCTCATTTTTGGTGAAGTCAAGTGTAATACTTCCCCTGAACAGCCCAAAAGGCTCGAACTCTTTAAGTGCTCCTTGTGTGATCTCACAGTCAGGGTCTGTCAGGCGTTCTCCCTCTTCCACGTTCTCCCAAAATCCACGTAAAGAGAATACAAATCTATACTTCAGCATGACATTACCCCCATCCGTTTCTGTTGCAGATGCTTTGACCAAGATTTGACTGCGGTTCACGCATAATCCTCTCAGGTCTCTTGATTTGTTCATAGCTTCACGCAAGAGGTAGAGAATACAATCCCTAGCGCCATAACTAAACAAAGACCTGATTGCATCATCTTCGTTTGCTCCTCTTCGTGGACAACCGGAATCATTAACATATTGAGAAATGTCCACTCCTAGGTTCCCTAACTTTTTCTTAACAAGACCAAGTTCTTTATCACTAACCTCGTGGGTGGAGCTACCTTCACAGTTAAAGTAGTTGTCGACCGCCCAATCCACGAATCTGGAACAGCTTAAATCGATTTCGAACTCATTCCTCATAACACGTTCAATTTCGATTTTCTTCTGAGCGTCGGTAGGGCCGTCGATGTTCTGGGATGGAGAATCCGCTCTAACACGAGTGCCGCCCTCTTTGCCAAAGTGTCAAAGACACTGCTACGGCTAACGCCCCCACCCCCGCTATGCAGGACGCTGCTTTGTCAGAAAGGCCAAAGTGCGACGACAAGAAAGCTGTAGAGGACCTAATCAGGGATCCAACCAAGGGCCTAACTAAGGTAGAACAAAGGAGTGTCAAAAGGACGAACCCTATCAAAAGGACGAACCTCATAGCGGCGCTTGCCACATGGCCTTGCGTTTTGTCACTTGCCGGCACCTGACGAAATTGACCCGTAGAAACTGCTGGAGCAGAAGAACCCATAAAAAACCCGTCGTTTTTATCCAAAACGCCCACATCGTGCTTTATGAAGCACCGCCTTGTCAAGGCCTAATTTATTCTTTTAATATTCCGAATTTTAATTTAAAGAAGTTTATCTTCTCCTGGTCGCAGGATAGAAAAATGATTTTCCACCATAGCCATCTCGCAGCCTAGCAAAACCACCATCGGGAGGGGCGGTTTTATTCCTAAGGGGACTTCTGTAGAGGTTCTAGCCTCCACAGAAGTGTCCAGGAGGTGTCCAGGAGGTGTCCCAGGAGGTGTCCCAGGAGGTGTCCCAGGCGTTTCCAAGGCGTTTCCAAGGCGTTTCCAAGAGTTGTCTGAGGGAGTGTTGCTACAGCATGTGATGGGTTTTGAAATTTTGGTCTTCCCTCTGGGCTTCCTGTAATTCCGATAGATGAATCTGTGCCAATCCGGATACGGAGGTGCGTCATTAAAGTGCATGCCACC
>Ga0066190_10000124_pt1 | contig 12444 bp, 10 predicted proteins | sample WorMettanBELIZE1_FD_58708 | JGI IMG/M metagenome (GOLD analysis project Ga0066190, IMG submission 58708) | Marine gutless worms symbiont microbial communities from Max Planck institute for Marine Microbiology, Germany - Olavius tantulus... | ecosystem: Host-associated > Annelida > Digestive... | reverse complement strand
AGGGACCGGGGGCTGGTGACACCGCCGGAACTGGTGAAGGACATCTACCAAAGCCCTTTGCTCTCTTTTTTGTTTGCGCTGGTCATGATCGTCTTTACCATCCCCTACCTGGCCCTGCAGCCCATGGCGGCCGGTTACGTATTGGAGGAGCTTGTCGGGCTTCCCTACATCTGGGGCTGCATTCTGGTCACCGGCATCATCGTGCTCTATACGCTTCGGGGGGGTCTACGCGCCGTTGCCTGGACCGATGTCTTCCAGGGTGTGGTCATGTTCGTTCTTCTCCTGGCATCCCTGATCCTGGTGGCCTCCCACCATGGAGGATTTGTCGCCGCCAATCAGAAGGTAATGACCATATCACCGGAGTTGTTTTCCAGGCCCGGGGGCACCGGGAAATATACCCTCGGGATATGGTTCAGTTTCATCATGCTCTGGTTTTTCTGCGATCCCATGTTTCCCCAGCTATTCCAGCGCTTCTTTTCAGCCAAAAGCGAACGGGACATATCGCGCATCATGCTGTTCTATCCTGCAGTCTGCACCGTGGTTTTTTTGATGCCCATTGCCGTCGGTGTTCTGGGCCGCCTTTCCTTTCCCGATCTTGTGGGCAAACAGGCAGACCGGATTCTGCCTATGGTGTTGACCAGTATCTCCGGGGACGCCATGGCGGCGTTGGTCATGGCCGCAGGACTGGCCGCGCTCATGTCGACCATGGACTCCCAGCTTCTTACGTTGAGTTCCATATTTACCCGAGACATTGTTCCCCTGTTTAAAAAGGACGCATCGGCAAACAGCCTCACCGGCCGGATTTTCGTTATTTTTCTTGCCCTGGCCGGCCTGGCCCTGGCATACAAACCCCCGGCTACCATTCTGCAGATTGCCACCCAGACCTTCACAGGCCTCGCCGTCCTGTTCCCCACCGTTATTTTCGGGCTTTACTTCAGTCGGGTCCATGCAACATCAGCCATCCTGTCGATTCTGTGTGGCGAAACCTTGATGGTGCTGTTTTTCTTCAAAAAACTGCACGCCGGTATCTTTTTGCCGGTGGTGTGGATCATGCTGGCAACCTTTGTGGTCTACCTGGTGGTCCACGTGATTCTGGCATTCCGGGAAGAAGGCCCCCGCTATCAGTTGCCCGGCTGGCTGCAGAACCCCTACTTTTATGCGCTGGGAGCGATATTCTTTCTGGGCATGGATTTTTGGGCCTGGGGCAAGGCGCAGCCCGTGGTATGGGGAATTCCTTTTTGGATGATCTATTTTATGGGATTATCCGCATTGCAGACTGGGGTGATGATGGCTTGGGTGAGAGAGTGATGCCTGCGGGGTTTTTTCCAACAACGCGCCATCGGAAATCGATTAAGGGTCTGGATTCAGCAGATGGATCGGTTTCCGGATTCCATACCGAGACCGGCTAACGGTTCCGATCTTTTTCTTCCCTGAAAATCATCCCCTCCCCCGGATACACCTGTCTGTTCTCTTCGGATGTCGGGGTGGCCACCGCGGGCCATTTGCCGGTTTGCGGTTCCGGTCCCTCCAAGGCGATTGCCGATGGATGAGAATCACGCATGGCCGGCCGTTGCCGAAGATCCACATCCGGAACCGGAGCGCTGAATTCAATGGGTATATGATTCGGGTCGAACGTATATATGGAATGGATGAATCCGTGATCGATAATTTCGGACACCCAGATATCAGCCGCCTCCAGCCGGTCTTTCAGTTCCCAAAGGTCGTCGTCGGATGCCACCTCGAAAGAAACGTGATCAAAGACATAGGGCCCCTTCACCGGGACGCCGTGGTCTTTTTCGGCCAGGGGTGTTACGCCGGGCCATTCAAAAAAGGCGATCATGTCGTGGGCCGTGATTTCAAAGAAGTAATGCCGGTATCCGGGATGCCCCAAACCCGCAACCAGTCTCATCCCAAGCAAGTCTCGCCAAAAGCGGACGGTCTTGTCCATATCGCCGGTGGCCATGGCCAGATGATTGATTCCAGTATACTTAGGCATAAATCAGCGCTTCCCGATGTGTTCTGAATGGCAAAACGGGTATGAACCACACATGGACGGTATTGGGTACTTGGCATTTGGTATTGGCTGCTAATGAGCCGGTAATCAGTTCCGTTATGGCCGCTGCCTGAAATGCCCAAACGAACCGAATACTCAATACCCGATACCGATTACCCGGCTATTGGCTTTTGATCATGACTAACAACATCTTAAACCGCTCAACAGCCTGCAACGCATGCGGCACGTTTGCCGGCATAATCAGCAATTCACCTTCTTCCACTGTCTTGGCCGTCCCGCTGATGGTGATCTCGGCCGTCCCATCCAGAATCAGGACAACAGCATCGAATGGCGCCGTATGCTCGCTCAGTCCTTGTCCCTGTTCAAACGAAAACAGGGTAATATTTCCCGATTCCTTCTTCAGGAGCGTTTTACTGGCGACCGATCCGATGGCGTAGCTGATATTGTCCGAGAGATGAAACGGTTCTCCTTTTTCGATGGTGCCTGTATCCTGGTTCATGTATCGCTTCTCCGTAGTTGGATTGACCAATCGGTTACTCCCTGTGTGTCTTCACCATAAGCCGTAGCCGGGCCGATGCAAGCGGTGTTACCGTCTAAAGTGGGACCGCCGCTTTGAACAGTTCCCCTTTTCCTTTGATGAGGTATGGCGGAGCGGCGGCGGGAACAAGGACGGATGTCCCCTGCTGAACCGTGACGGCGGTTTCATCGCCGCGCCCGAACACAGTGACGTCCCCGTCAACGCACAGCAGCATCTCGATACTCCGCGTCTCCGCAGATCTATGAATATCGGGCGGATTCAGGGTGATCCTCGATAGCACAAACTCTTCAGCAGGACTTTCATATATTTCTTCGGTGTCGCTAACCCGATTGGGGTCTTGGATCGACACCGCGCGCGGATCAAAGGAGAGCACGTCGAGCAGTTCGGGCACGTCAATGTGTTTTGCTGTGAGGCCCCCGCGCAGAACGTTGTCCGAGTTGGCCATTAACTCGATACCGGTGCCTTTCAGATAAGCGTGCAGCTCCCCGGCCGGAAGAAACATGGCCTGACCCGGCTTTAGGCAGACCAGGTTCAGCAGTACCGGTGCGAGAATCCCGACATCCCCCGGGTGAGCGTCGTTCAGAGCAGTGACCCATTGGAATACCGGGTCCTTGTCAGCTAGCGTCCGGGCCTTGTTCGCGAGTTCGGTGGTAATCCCATTCGCTCGATCTGTGTCAAAGGACATGAGGGATTCAAAAAAGCGCTGGAGCCCCGTTGTGCCGGGATGCGTCTTCAACAGATGTAGCTCGGACCCCAGCCCGGTGATATCGAGTGTTGAAAAGAGCGAAATCGTCTCATCGACATTTCGAAACCCGCAAAGCGCCCAAAAAGGAGTCAGGGCGCAGATAATTTCCGGTTTGTGGTTGTTATCCCGGTAATTGCGTTCAGGAGCCGTAATGGGGATACCTTCCCGGTTCTCACGGGCGAATCCCGCTGCGGCCTGGGTCGGACTCGGATGGGCCTGAATTGACAACGGCCGGACCGGCGCCAGCACTTTGAATAGAAAAGGCAATCGGCCGCCGAATGTTGCAGCCGTGGATGCGCCGAGGAATTCTATTGGGAATTTGGATATCAACGCATCCAGCGGTTCCCAGCCGGCGCCCGTAGCGACCATGGAGGGGGCCTTGGGATGAGCTCCCATCCATAATTCGGCCTGGGGTTGGTCGGAGGGCACCGGTTGCCCCAACAACTCGGCAATGGCGTGGTGCGACCCCCACGCGTATTCCTGAATCGGATTGTGCATTCTTAAAATGGATTTCATACCGCGCATGCCATTCCTTGCAGCCATTTCAGATAGGGCGCGCCGGCGTCCTCGGCATCCCCTCCGGCATACGATGCACTGGCCCGAGGATGACCCATGCTGCATCTGCCATGGGCAGTGCCTTGACTTGGAATATCTATAGGATTTATGAGAAGCAATCCAAAAAATCAATACACAGGACCCATTTCCCATGATTCGACATGATCGATTACTCCGTGGACACCGGTTTGCTGCGATACTTCTGGGACTTCTCATCATCGCTGTTCAGCCTGACATGGGCCGTTCCCAGGAGAGACCCGACTCACGTTGGAGTCCAAAAACGAAGACCGGTTGGTCTCCGTTTGTACGGGGCGGCTACGTCCATCAACCTGACAGCGATCTGGATACCGGTGGTGAGTTCGGTGTAAACCGTTTTTACATTGAGGGCGGCGCCACTTACATGCCGGATTTTCGCCGTAGCATCTCCCTGGCGGTGGGATATGGGTATGATGACTATGGTTTCTCGGGAAGCACCGGATTTGGAGCGTTGTCCCCCTGGGGCAACGTCAATAACATTCGATTCAGTGTGCCCTTGAGATATACCTTCAGCCGTAGCTGGACAGTCCTGGTGTTACCGACCTTGAGATCCACCGCTGAAAGCGGCGCGGATTTTAGCGACGGCATCACCGGTGGCGGTTTTGCCGGTTTCATCTACCGCGTGGGCAACCGGTTGAGTATCGGACCGGGATTTGGAATACTCACACAGATAGAAGATGATCCAAGCTTCTTTCCGGTGCTGTTGATCAACTGGAAAATCACCGATCGTCTCCGATTGGAAACCGGCCGTGGTCTGGGAGCCACCCAGGGCCCTGGCCTTGTTCTGGGTTGGCAGGTGACCGACAAATGGAATCTGTCCATCGGCGGTCGATATGAGCGGCTGCGCTTTCGTCTCGATGATACGGGTGTCGCCCCCAAGGGGGTTGGCGAAGATCGTTCATTTCCCGTGTTCGGAGGGGCGACCTATACATTCAACAGGAAATTCCGGGGAAGTCTATTGATCGGTGTGGAACTGGCCGGTGAACTCCGTCTGGAAAACGAGCGCGGCGATAGGATTACGGATTCATCATACGACCCGGCGCCCTTTGGGGGCCTCTCCTTTTCATACAACTTTTAAGGCCTGTCTCGAAACCTACCGTCATGCGCCCTCAAGCCATCCGTTAAGCCTATGTGAACAACTCCAAGCACATGACCCAAGGATCGGTTTAGCTGTCCAACCAACATTAATGCTCACCCTGGCAACCTCTCTATGATGTGACAATTCACGTCGGTCATTTGACGGAATTTGTCATTTCGCCCGCTATGCAAATCCTTCAAAAATGTCCTTTTTGCCAACTTTCTCCCTATTTTCGTCGACTTAATCTTTACTACTTTTTTACTAGCAAAATGGCATTTAAGTTGCTCGAATTACGACCGATATTAACGGTAGTAGAGGCAATGGAAACCGGCCGTCCCAACAGATGTCATTTCTATAGAACGGATTTTTTATACATCGGGTCGGCCGGAGGCGAAGGAGGGAAACACGCCTCTGTCCGGTACAAGCGATCGGACAGGGACGTCAGGTTGGGAGGCACCATCTATGAAATCCCATAGTTTCACAATCAAGAATGGATGTTACGGTATTTTGCTCATCGCTTTTCTATGGATGTTCACCGGTTGCAGCGCCTATTTTCAACCGGCCAATCCGTCTTCCGTCTATCAGGATAAAATCCAGGAGTGGCAGCAACGTCAGGAAAAAGAGGGGTGGACCTCCGCACTGGTGAACGATATCATTGCCGGGTGTCTTCAGGTCGTGAAATACGAATCCGAGCCATTCCCCAGGGATCACTGGAAAACCTATTCTGAATTCGTTGAAAGCAATTTTCGCGGCGACTGTGAGGACATTACGTTTTTCGCCGGCATGACGTTGCGAAGACTGGGATACCCCCACGGGATCAAAGGGGTGATCTATCGAAATCCACTCATCAAGGTGGGGGAATATTATGCGGACCACACAGTGCTGTCGGTGGAAATGCCCGATGGGCGCTGGCGGGTGTTTAACAGCGTTGGAGCGTCCGGCGAATTTGATCGACTGATCAGCTTCCGGCTAACCGAGTTCGACCTGCCCCAACAAAAGCCGGATACGATGTTGGGACAGCTGGACAACTAATTTCGAAACTCACGATCGCTCGCATCCAAGAAGCGGACCGACCATCGATGGTTGGTCCGCTTCTTTTTTATGTGCTATGGTTTGCGGGACGTCTTCTCTCCGACACGCATGATGATCTCCAGCCCAACACATATTCATCTGGTCCGTCACGGCCAGGTGGACAACCCTCAGGATGTCGTTTACGGTCGTCTTCCCGGATTCGGTCTGTCCGAGCAAGGTCTCCTTCAGGCCCGTTCGGCTGCCGTTTTTTTAGGCCGCCGGCCGCTCGCCGCGATATATAGCAGCCCATTGCTTCGCGCTCGGCAAACAGCCAACGCTCTCCAGGGGGCATCCGATCAGGCCACGATCCACCTATCCAGCTTGATTACGGAAGTGGCCTCACCGTTTGAGGGCCGTCCATCGACCGAGGCCGACGCCCTTGGCGGAGATGTGTATACCGGCGCCGGTCCCGAATTCGAACAGCCCGAAGATATCCTCAATCGCGCCCTGCAATTTCTCAGGCGGATGACCATCCGCCATGGCGGACGGCATGTGGCGGCGGTGACTCACGGCGATGTTATCACGTTTGTACTGCTCTGGGCCAAGGATCACCCCCTCCAACCGAAGTACAAAGGTCGACTGGGGCCCCTCGGGATACGGCGCGGGTATCCGGCCCACGGATCGGTGACCACTTTCACCGTGGATGCCAATGACATGGGTGTCAGCCGACGGCCCGCTATTGGGAGCCGGAGGGATAAATCAGTTAGTATTAAGTTCCCACCATAGCGTCAGAAAATGGTTTAAAAACCTTCAATCGTGTTCAAGATCGAGGCGGACGGGAGGGGGCAACCGGAGGAATATATGCAATATTTTGAGGATTGCACCCTCCCGTTCAACAAGGATATTGGACAGGAGGGACGGTTTTAAAACCATTTTTATTGGGGAGCTTTCACCCTGAAAAAAGCCTCCGCCAGTTCAAACGACTCGCCTTCTGCCATCTGTCGGCATCGTTTCCGAAGCCATGATTCCAGATTGTCGACACCAAACTCTTTAACCTGGCTTTTATGACAGCGGAGGGCGGCCAGTTTCTGCTGAAAGGTTTCGGTAATGTTGGACCGATAGTTGATGTCTTCGGCAGCGTAAAATAGGATTTCCGAGACTTTATGGGGTTCCAGTCCCTCTTCAATCAGATCCGGATAGGCCAGATAATCCCTGGCATAGGGAAACACGGCATCGAGTGTGATTTGCCCGACAATCCGGTGATCCCGATGCCAGATGTAGCGCCGATACGGATCAGAGGTTATGATCGTTCGCGGCCGAAACCGACGAATCTGCCGAACAATCTCCTTTCGAAATTCAGGAGTTTCCTCCAGTTCCTGGTCACGGTACTTCAGGAAAATCACATCCCGAACACCGAGGACAGCCGCCGCATCACGCTGTTCCTGCTCCCGGATTTCAACCAGCATCTCCGGAGTCAAGCTGCGATCACTGGTGCCCTTGTCTCCACTGGTGCAGACCACATAGAGAACGGCCTTCCCTTGACCGATCCATTTTGCCACAGTTCCGGCGGCACCAAACTCCGCATCATCCGGGTGGGCCGAAATAATCATGATATCAACGTGTGCGTTGCCCATATGTCCTCACTTTAATTGTCGTTCAACACAGTCGCATTTCGGAGCCTACAGGCGCTATTAGAATATCAAGGACCGCCCATGGCTGTCATATACTCCTGCTGCATGGTTTTTGTTACCCGCTCCCAGGTGTAGTCTGAAATGGAAGCCCGAATGTCTTCCCGAGACCATCGTTCCGTCTGTGCCCGCTGCAGCACATCCGTCAGTGCTGCCGCAATACCGTTCGAGTTTTGATCTTCGACGATACGCCCGTTGCGACCGTTTTGTACCACCGCGTTAACGATTCCGACGGGTGTGGCGACCACCGGCGTGCCGCAGGCCAGGGATTCGAGAACCACCAGGCCAAAACTTTCGTAGTAGGAGGGCAACACCAGAAGATCGGCGGCATTGTAATAATGGACCAGTTCGGATTGCGCCACGGAACCCAAAAAGCGGATGTTTTCACCGATTCCCAAACGCTGCGACAGGTCTTTCAACCGCACGGTGGTCTCAGCGTCCGGACCGTCTCCGCCGATGAGCAGAAGCACTATATCTTCCGACCGATCCATGGTCGATACGGCTTCCAGGAGGCGACCGATCCCTTTCTCAGGGACAAAGCGACCGACAAAAAGCATAATCGCTCCCCGCGTGTCAAGATCCAGGCGGCGCCTGGCTTCAGAAGGATTCCGGAGATGGAATGTCTCGGTATTGACACCAAACGGTACGATCCCCACATGTGACGCATTTACTTCCCAACGGCGGATCTGATTTTCTTTTTCGTGTTCTGTGGCGACCAGCACCCGTTCACACGATCGGCCCAGCCGCTGTTCCCATTCCATGCGAAGCTCCGGTTCTGTTTCTCCGGGCCCCAGCGCGTTTTTAAGTTCCCCCAGGGTGTGAAACGTGATCACATGGGGCACATCCCAATCTCTCTGGGCCCACCGACCCAATCTGCCCGAGAGCCAGTAATGACTGTGAATCAGATCGTAGGCGATGCCGTCATCGTGTCGGAACGATTCCAGGTTCTCGTAGATGCGCGGCAGGTAATGAAAGAGTTCCTCTTTCGGGGTATCCTGAGGGATGTCCCCGTGCAGATGGATGAGCCTGACATTATCCGTCAGAGGAACCACCGCCTCTGCAAAGCCGTCCCTGGCTGCGGTATACATATCGACCCGATGCCCCTGGGCTCCTAAAGCCCGGGCGGTTTCGGTAACCACCACACTCATTCCGCCGGTGTTTTTCGTTCCCATGGCCCCTATCGGACTGGAGTGGATAGAGAGCATGGCGATGGCTATCGGATCCAATGAAGAGTTTTTCAGCACAAGGCTTACCCGTTGATCGTTAAGACGGTTCGGGCGGCAGCATTCCCAGAGAAGGATGGGTTCCAGGAAGGGCGTCACCCAGAAGGTTTGATCCGGCATTGAAAAATGGGTCTCGGCCGGCCGCCGAGACGCTGTTTGTAGATTTCTTCCCCCTTGAGCAAATCGTAATGGGAGATGCCTTTTGCAATGGCGTCTTGAATGCTCAAGGCCTTGCAGAGCAGTCCGACACTCAGCGACGGATAGTGTGGCGCATACCCGCTGTTGTAAAGGTATCGGATGGATCGGTGATCGAAACACATGACCGCAGACGCCGGCCTTTGGTCGATCTCCAGCAATCCTATTTTGAGAATGTGGTGCTCGGACAAAGCATCGGCAAGGGTCTGGAAGAAACGGGTCATGTGCGGCGTCATAAATGCCGCCTTGTCCCCACGGCCGGCTTTGAACAAATCGAGGAATACGGCAAGTTCATCCACCACGCTGTCCTCAGAATCGATCATCCGAAATTGGACTTCGCCAGCTTCCTGGAGGCGGCGAAACTTGCGTCGCAACTCATGGCGTTGTTTACCGTTCAGAACATAGAGAAAGTCCTCCCAGGTGGGCGGCAATTCGATATCAAACGATACCCCCTCCTGCTCACACGTCACATCCCACCCGAACTTTCGGGCCATGGGCACCAAATGGGTCCAGGTCACGGCGTTTTCCTGTATACCGGTCAACACCAGTTCCCGGAAGCCGTTTTTTTCCAGATGCTTCAACAAGGCTCGAGAAACGTCACCTTCGCGATTCCGGGCGGTGACCACATCGAGATAGTCACAGACATCGGGGCTTCCGACGAAGAACGCCGCATGCCCCCGTTTCCGCAATGGCACGAATCCGATCACGCCTTTCGAATCCTCTACCAGAAGCAGATACAGTTCATCCTTCCCCCCGAAGGTCGTCCACCAGGAGGCCAGCCAGGGGGGAAGCGTGAACGGGCAATGCCACTCCAGCAGAACCCGGGCATCTCTCCAAAGGCAATGCAGTTCTTCCAGAGAGACGATGCGGATATCGCAGGGCGTACCCGGGCGGTTGGATCGGTCAGGCGCTGCCACGTGGGTCATAATCATTCCAGTTCAGATGTGTTTTCGGGACGGATTTCCGTACCGGCCGTCACACCGTGGTGGTAAACCGGTGCGGCCGGTCTGAGATCGTTGATTGCCGACACAGGTCATGGGAACGGGGTTTTGGCCATTTGCCCGTCAGAGTGATGCCGGAGGGCAATCCATGGGCAGGTGGATCGTCTTGCCGGATCGGGCGGCCTCGGAAAGGGCATCGAGCACCTGCATGTTATGGATGCTATCCTCGGGAAGATAAGCGAGATCGCTCTTTCCCAGGGCCGCTTCCGAAAAGTGTTCGACCATGAGTCGATATTCATCGGCGCCCCGGACGGTAACCGTTTCACCTGTTTCCTGATCGGCATTTCGAATGGAGAAAACAGCGTCTTTCTCCCAGGGAATGTACGCGTCCTGGGGCAATTCGATGACCGCTTGGTTGCCCACCAGGGTGTATGTCTGTTGCAGGGCCGATATGAAGCTGGCCTCCACCACGGCAAAACCGCCATCCTCAAACTTCAGGGAACCGACGAAATGAATATCCACACCATTGGCATGGTACTCCGCCTGGGCTTGCACCGCTACGGGCTCCTGACCAAAGAACCAACGGGCCGTACTCACGCCGTAGCAGCCGACATCCAGTAGCGCACCCCCCCCTTGGTCGGGTTGAAGGCGAAAATTGGACGCCGTGTTCAGCAGCGCCTCATCCATCCGGTAGCAGAACGCCGCCCGCACCAGACGTAAGGGACCCAGGCGCCCATCAGCGGTCAGCGTATGAATTTGACGGCTTCTGGGGTGAAACCGGTACATGAATCCTTCCATCAGCATTTTGCCGGCGTCCTCTGCCGCTGCGGCCATTTCTTGGGCCTCCCGCGCATTGAGTGCAATCGGTTTTTCACAAAGGACGTGCTTTCCGGCATGTAACGCCTGAAGCACCCATTTCCGGTGCAGGTGGTTCGGCAAGGGGATGTAGACCGCTTCCACCGAAGGTTCGTTTACCACCGCCTCGTACCCGTCGGTCACGTGTTGAATATGGTGTTTTTGTGCAAGCTGTCTTGCCGAATCCGGATCCCGGGACCCGAGCACCCCAATATGGCCGTTCTTCGATGCCTGAATGGCGGGTATCACGCATTTTCGGGCAATGGTCGCCGCTCCCAAAACGCCCCAGATGATCGCTTCAGGCATGGACGGCCTCCAAACTGCCGCCTTTGGCCATGGAACGGGCGGCGGCCTCGAGTATGGTGACCACGGTGACCGAATCACGCAACGGCGCGGCCAGCGGTTCTCCGGTCAGCAGGTGGTCCGCCAGGTTCCGATGAAATGCGTAAGGCTCCCGTCTGGGGATTTCCGGACGCACCCGATCTGTCCCACCGAGGGGATTTCTTCGGTAGATGCGCAGTTCCGGAGGCATCTCCGTTGCCGGAATATCCGTGCGATCAAAATACAGATCAGGGTCCGGATCGTAAGCCGCCACATCTCTCCAGCGGCCCGTGATGGCGCCTTCGGTACCCAGTAGATACCATTTGGGTTTTCGGGCTGCGGCGATGTCCGAATGTATGAATTCCGCTTCGCGTCCACCGTCAAAGCGGATCTGAATGCGTTCCTGGTCGGCGTTGGTCACATCATGCCAAACCCGTTTGTGACGGGTTCCCACCACCGAGTGCACAGGTCCCGGAAAAAGACTGACGATCCAGTCCAGATAATGGGCCCCCCAGTCGTAGGTGGTTCCCCCGGATACCGGTGCATGGGAGTGCCAGTAACCGCAGGGGTGCGAAAATCCGCCGACAAAGCTTTCCAAATAAAACAGATCTCCGGTCAGCCCATCGTCCACGGCTTTGCGGATCGCCAGATAATCGACATCGAAACGCCGGTTCTGGTGACAGCTTAGATGGACTCCGAATTTCTCCGCAGACTCGACGAGGGCGTCTGTTTCACTCCGATGGATGGCAAGGGGTTTTTCGCAGACAACATGCTTTCCAGCCGTCATCATTTGAATACACAAGTCGGCATGGGTATTCGGTGGTGTGGCCACGATAACCACGTCGATGTCCGGATTTTCAGCCAGGGCATCGCCGGATGCCACACACGAAACTCCGGGAAAATCACGGCTTGCCTGGGCCAGTCGGTCCTTGTTCAGGTCACATGCGGCCCTGAATTCCAAACCCCTTGTGGCCGCGCATCCCAACCCATGGAGGCGTCCCACGGACGGCGCATACCCCAGGATTCCGACGCCCAGAGATCGTCCAAAGGGCCGCCCTGCCAGCCACCAGATCAGTCGGTAGATAATTTGCTGCACATCCGGATGATCCAATCTCTGGAGCGTGGTACAGGCGGTGTGACCCTGTCCAACGGGACGGTGCACCACCATGGAACAGTGCGAATAGTGCCAGTCGGTATACAGATCCGTGACCACGTCTTCGGCTGTCGGGTGAAGCTCTTGGAAT
>Ga0066190_10000122_pt1 | contig 12506 bp, 10 predicted proteins | sample WorMettanBELIZE1_FD_58708 | JGI IMG/M metagenome (GOLD analysis project Ga0066190, IMG submission 58708) | Marine gutless worms symbiont microbial communities from Max Planck institute for Marine Microbiology, Germany - Olavius tantulus... | ecosystem: Host-associated > Annelida > Digestive... | reverse complement strand
ACCGATGTTACAAGTTCATAGTATCTGCTGGCTCACACACTCCAGTGTGGGGACCGGAAACATCGATCGAAACTAGGTACTAGTACACCATTTCATCAATCAGATGCTCTCAACTACCGATAACATCCAGAACGAGCAGGATGCTCACGGATTGAGCCGTAGCGGGTATTGTTTTAACTACGAATCACGCGAATCTGCGCGAATTGGATGGTTTGTGCCCATGGGAACCTTCGCGCTGATTCGCGTGATTCGTAGTTTTCACCTAACACATCCGAAGCCCTTGCTATGATCAGGTTGAAGACGAAACAATCTGTGTAATCTGCGGAAGGCTTTTGGTCGGGCTACGGCGCGTTCAGGCTAGTTTGCATACCTTATCAGAATAGGGAAAGTACCTGAGATACCTGAACGCCCCTGCCGGGGAGACTACTGACCAGCTTGACCGGACGCGAAGCATTTAGGCGGCCAGCTTTTCTCCGTCTTCGAGCTTGCGGATGAGCGGATAGAGATGCTCGGTCTCGCGCTGAATCCGCTCCATTACCAGGGCGAACATCTCCTTGGTTTCCCTGACGAACTTATCGTGGTCACGGATGGTCAGCACCTTGTCTTTCTCCGAGCACCAGTCCTTGACGTAGTGGGAGAAGATCTTCCTGATCTCCACCGATCCTGAGAGAAAGCGATCGGCCGTATTCTTGATTTCTTGATCCGAGTAGGCGATGAGCTTGCCACACAGCTTCTGGTCCACCAGCTCGATGTGTTCTTTGACACGCCTTTTGTATTCGAAGAACAGATCACGGGCGCAGGTGGTATCGCACATGGAGCGATCCTTGACCAGGTAGAGGAAGACGTTGGAGAGCTCCGTTATCTTGTGGTTCTGGGCGTGCAGCTCGGAAAAGGTCAACATGGCATCGTGTCCTCCAAGCAGAACAAGGCCGATTCGGCAGCGTGACTGCAACCTATGGAATCTATAATTTTAGCAAATGCATCGAACATTCGCAGTGCGTCTATTCCCCGGCGATCGTCATCCGGTCGATGAGCCAAGACCCGGTGCGGGTACTGCCGGGAAAGTCGCAGTCGTTCCCCACGGCCAGCAGGCCCTGGAACATCCGCTTGAGGTTGCCGGCGATAGTGACCCCCTCCACGGGGAATCGAATTTCACCACCCTCTACCCAGAAGCCGGCGGTACCCCGAGAGTAGTCCCCGGTGACCGGGTTGATCCCGTACCCCATAAGCTCGGTGACGAGCAGCCCGGTGCCCAGCTCCCGGAGCAGCGCGTCCCTGTCCAATGCTCCCAGCTCGATCCGCAGGTTGTGCACGCCCCCGGCATTCCCGGTGGTCTCCATTCCCAGGCGGCGGGCGGAGTAGGCATCGAGTAGGTAGCTGTGCAGTACGCCGTCGGCTACCAAGTCCTTCGGCGCGGTCGCCACCCCGTCATCGTCGAAGGGGGCGCTGCCCAGGCCCCGGGGCAGGAGGGGTTCCTCGCGGATGCGCACGAAGTCGGGGAAGATCTTCTGCCCTAAATGGTCGAGCAGGAAGCTTTCCCGGCGATAGAGGCTGGAGCCGCTAATGGCATGTACCAAGTGCCGCATCAGCCCGGCCGCAATCCGGGCGTCGAACAGGACCGGGGCCTCGCGGGTGGAGATCCGCCGCGCGCCCAGGCGGGCTATAGTGCGTTCGCCGGCACGGCGACCAACGGTTGCGGCGGACTTCAGGTCACCTGCGCAACGGGCGGAGCTCCACCAGTAATCACGCTGCATGCTCGCGTCTTCCCGGCCGACCACCGCGCAACTCAGGCCATGACGGGAGCTGGGATAGCTCCCGATAAAGCCGTGGCTGTTGCCGTAAACATGGACCCCTGTGTGAGAGGTGACGGCGGCCCCTTCCGAGTTGACGATGCGTGCGTCCGCGGCGCGGGCAGCTTCCTCGCACTCGAGCGCCAGATCGATGGCCGCCTCGATTTGGAGCTCCCAGGGATGGAAGAGGTCCAGCTCCGGGAGCTGGGTGGCCATACGCTGCAGGGCCGCAAGTCCGGCGCAGGGATCCTCCTGGGTGTGGGATGCGATGGCACAGGCGGCCGCCACCGTATCACGCACGGCCGCCGGGCCCAGATCCGAAGTGCTGGCGGAGCCCTTGTGGTTTCCCATATAGACGGTAATGCCCAGACCATTGGACCGGGTATCCTCCAGGGTCTCCACCGCACCTAGACGCACCCTGGTCTCCAATCCGGCGCCGGCACCGGCGGTGGCCTCGGCGGCACTGGCCCCTTGGCGTTTGGCCTCGGCGAGTAGATCTTCGACGACCTGTTCCAGACGGGCCTGGCGCTCTCGAACATCGTCGGTTGCGATTGCTGTCACCTTTCTGATTCCAATGCCTATTAGCTGATACTGGAATTACTGACTTAGCCGCCGCTCAAAGGCAGTCTGGTCAACGCTGAGCAAATTTTCACGCATGAACGTGGATTTGCGCAGTGCATCCCCCCGGCGTCCGTACGCCTGGTCAAACCGCTCGGTAAATTGGCGAGCCAACTCAGCAAGGGCGTCCCTTTTGCCGAAGCGTTTGCGCCTGTCCGTGGGCCACGAACGTCGGGCCTTACACGCACCGTTGACATCGGCATGGGCCTGATGACCGCACCAGCCACAGCGGAAGCGTGACCAGCTTGGCCGATTAGAGCGGGCAACAAACCCGCATGACGAACATTGCTGCGAGGTATACGCGGGGTTGACCTCGACCGTCTTGATGCCGAGGCGCTCTTCCAAGTCGATCAGCTTGTCCTGCAGCACCCGCCGTCCGCAGTTAGGAAGCATCCGGTTCATGCGCCGCGACAGATCCGGATGGCGAAAATCAAGCTTTTCTAAAACCAGCGCAGCAGGGCGGCGCAGCTCAATTATTCGATTGATGACCCGGTTGATCTCGGTCTTCACGAAGCCACGCATCCGTTGCACAGTTTTCCGGTACCGCTGCGCCTGTCTTGGTTTGACGCCTCGGCGCTGTTGATGCTTGGAGATCGCCGCCACTTGTGCATCGTAGCGCTTCAGCCGAGTGAGAAAGCCCCGGCCCAGGAGATCGCCTGCGTTGGTGGCGAACAAAGTGTCCAAGCCAAAGTCAGCAGCAATACTCGTTTGTTCCGGGTGGTAAGAAGCGCGGCTAGCCGCATACTGTTCGGTCACATCTGAAAGCAAGCAAATCGTCAGCACATCCGCGCCTCTCACCAGTTGAATCGCTTTGGCCGGGGGAGCATGACGCCGCTTGCGCCCATCATGGTCATGAACGGGCATCCAGAGCTTGCCATGACGCGGCCGCCTCAACCTAATCCAAAAATCGGCATGGGCCGCTGTCTTGGCGGGCTGTACCTCCGCCACGCGATGATCCAATCGGGGAGCGATGCGCCCCAGACGCGGATAGCGATGGCGCTTGCGGATACCGCGCAGGATATTTTGAGCGAGTCGCCGAAGGCCACGATCTTCTGTCCAGATGAGTTTTCCACGCGACACAATGTCGCCCCTGGCATGGATGGCGTTCCATTTATTGAGCACATGCATCTGATGCTTGGTCTCGGCATCGAGTGTCGAACGCTGCACTACGGAACGAAACTCGTTGGCGCGGTTCGCCCACCAGCCATCAATTTACTCGACCACCTTGATGCGGGCCATCTGAACTGGGGCGGCGCCGACGCCGATTAAGGGGTTGAGATCCTTATCATCATTATCGTCATTTTTCCATTTGTCGGTCGCTCCCGCCTCAAAGAGCAGCCGCCATTGCCGTTTAGCGATTTGCGTGGCTACCTGGCGGTAATCCTGCACAAACCGCATAACAACCACTTCCTTGGCGGCGTTCATACTGTGCCGGTGCGTATCAGCACGGATATGCCTTTTCATGCCGTCAACTCCCTCCACGGCAACGCTGGACCATCAAGGCCGGCGAGGATGCTATCAACCCGCGCCATTGGACCCCGCTGACGGAAATTCCACCGGGCCGAGAGCTCACTGAGATACCGGTCACCATGTTTGATCGAGAACCAATGCCAAACACCTCTGATCGCGCGCTTGATCGTAGCGTTGAAAGACTCGACCGTATTGGTGTGGTCGCGAGCGGATCGCGGCGCACCCATTTGCCCCGGGAGTGACTGATTCTCAAATGCGCCCGGAATTTACGGCCGATCCAACGGTAAGCGGACAGTTCATCGGTGACCAACACGGCCTCGCGATCAAGCCAGGCATACAGCGCGTTGACGATGATATGCCCGGAATGGGTCATCCCTTTCCTTGCCCGCGCCTTCCCACCGCGCTCGACCGCAGTCACCGCCATCATCTTGCGTGACCCGCCTCGGCCCTTGGGCTGATCGGCTGTGCCATCACGTTTGGACGTTTGCCCTCTTTGGCGACCATTACCACCAATATAGGTCTCGTCGGCCTCGACGATTCCGCGCAGAATCGGCTTGTCTTGATCCATCATCCGCCGGATACGCTGCAGCAGAAACCAGGCGGTTTTTTGACCGACGCTGATCTGCCTGGCCAGCGCAACACTGGAGATCCCTTTACTGCTGACGGCGACGAGATAGACCGCCATGAACCCCTTCTACAGCGGTAGCTTGACCTTATGCAAGGGTGTCCCGGCGGTTACCGAGAATGAGTACTTGCAAGCCTGACGGACCCAACTCCACGGCTCGGCCCGCTTCCACGCCCGGTTGGTCACGCCGCATTTGTCGCAAACGGGACCGTCTGGCCAACGGAACTGGGTCAGATGCTTAACACAAGCATCTTCGCTGTCAAATCTGGCGGAAAATTGATTAATGTCCATACGCTATGCCTGCAACAGCGACGGCTAAGTCAGTAATTCCGATGTCTTCCAACGCGCTTCCGAGGAATACATACATCACCAACAACACAACAAATTCGTCCGTCGAACACCAGCACTCGTGCATACTCGGCCCAGACCTTATCCATCTCTATCAAGAAATAATTCGTAGGATTCAATATCTCCGAGCTGAGACACATTCGATTTATGTGGTTCGTACTGTTTGAGTGTCCAATAGGGAGGGAATGTAACTATAAGAGGAACAGCGCGATTTGAAATCCACGAAAGATCTCGAGCATCACCCTTTTTGAGGACGTGTTTTGTCTCATTGAATGGGAACGGCCATGCGGATTCCCTCAATTCCTGGTTCAGTTCGAGAAGTTTCCCCACCGCACCTTTCTCGTTGTCCTTGCCGGTTAGCTGATATTACTTAAAGTCGTATTCTCTCTAACGACATCTGATGTAGTTTTCGGTCGGAAAGTTATCCGATACCGCAGGATCCAGGGCGCGAAGCGCATTCGTTACCGGCCAGACTACTCCATGCGACGACATCCACTCGCCCGCTCAGGCGAGTGCGCTTGCCGCCGGTGATCAGATTTCTCCGGTGCAACTCGTAGCGATAGCCACAGAGCGTCAGGCGGTCGCCATCCCGGAGTGTCAGATCATCATGCGGATGTGGTAAATCCGCGGCGACTCGTGGAAAGATCGGCTGATCCGAGAGCTCTCTCGTACAGCTTGGTGCATAGGGGATCACAGGTCTTATTGGAGTATGCAACTATGAGTTCGGTCAGCTCTTGGGATACGCAGACGTATTCAATATCGGAGAGCGGTACGGAGAGCCAAACAGCGAGAACGGCTACTATTGCGAATAGCGAAGAACAGAAAATACGCTATGAGTCTCACGATGCGCAACCGACCTTACGGCGTTGAGGCGTCGGGAAACTTCTGCTTGGTTCGCTCCACGCCTTCCTGGATGATGCTCCCACCCCGATAAAGGTTCACGGGACCTGATACCTAGCGAGCTCGTATGGATAATGAGACGAACAACCAAAATTACTCACTACATACTGATCCCTATGTGATTTTCCTCTGCGTTCTCCGCGTCTCTGCGGTTCATGAAGGTTACTCAAGCACTCGTTCCACCGACTGTCAGGCCATCGACGCGCAGGGTCGGCTGGCCCACCCCGACGGGTACGTTCTGGTCCTCCTTGCCGCAGGTGCCCGTCCCTTGGTCCAGCTCCAGGTCGTTGCCCACCATGGTCACTCGGGTCAGCACATCGGGGCCATTTCCGATCAGAGAGGCACCCTTGACCGGTGCCCCGAGCTTGCCGTTCTCGATCAGATAGGCCTCGCTGGCGGAGAAGACGAACTTGCCGGAGGTGATGTCTACCTGGCCGCCGCCGAAGTTGGTGGTATAAAGGCCCTGGTCCACCGAGGCGATGATTTCCTGCGGATCCTTATCGCCGGGGAGCATGTAAGTGTTGGTCATCCGTGGTATGGGTAGGTAGGCATAGGACTCGCGCCGGCCGTTGCCGGTGGAGGTCATGCCCATGAGCCGGGCGTTGAGTTTGTCCTGCATGTAGCCGCGCAGGATACCGTCTTCGATCAGGATGGTATTTTCCGTCGGCGTACCCTCGTCGTCTAGGTTCAACGAACCCCGGCGACCCGGCAGGGTGCCGTCGTCCACCACGGTTACGCCGGACGCAGCAACCCGCTCGCCCAAACGGCCTGCGAAGGCGGACGTACCTTTGCGGTTGAAGTCGCCCTCCAGGCCGTGGCCCACCGCCTCATGCAGCAACACGCCGGGCCAGCCAGGGCCAAGCACCAGGGTCATGGTGCCAGCGGGGGCGGCGGTGGCCGAAAGGTTGGTCAGGGCCATCCGAGCCGCATCCCGAGCGTATTCCTCGCAGCGGTCCGCTACGAGAAAATAGTCCAGACCCTGACGGGCACCGCCGCCGCACGTACCCTGCTCGCGCCGCCCCTTATCCTCGGCGATCACGGAGACGTTGAGGCGCACCAAGGGCCGGATGTCGGCCATCAGGGCGCCATTGTCCGTGACCACCAGGATCACATCCTGGACCGCCACTAGGCCCGTGTTCACCTGCTTGATCCGTGGGTCCAGGCGTCGCGCCACCTGATCGACTCGGTGCAGTAGGGCAATTTTCTCGTCGTCTGGCAGGCTAGCCACCGGATTCGAAGGCTCGTACAGCCGGTGTCCGACTGCCACGCCGGCTATGCGGACCCGTCCCTCGCCACCGCTCCGGGTGATGGCCCGGGCCGCCTGTGTAGCCTGCTGCAGGGCCGGGAGCCGGAGCTCGTCGGAGTACGCGAAGCCCGTCTTCTCGCCGCTTACGGCGCGCACGCCTACTCCCTGCTCGAGGCTGAAGCTGCCCTCCTTGATGATGCTGTCCTCCAAGACCCAGGACTGGAACCGGCTGGATTGGAAATAGAGATCGGCGACATCGATGTCCGGGCCCTTGAGCGCCCCGAGCAGACGGTCGAGGTCCCGGTGTTCCAGCCCAGCTGGCATCAGGATGCTGTCGCAGGCGATCTGGATGGAGTCACTCATGGTTTGGGTCCGGACGAAAGAGTTATCCGCAAATCAAGGCAAATGGATCGAGAATTGTCGTTGACTGGAGTTTCCCCCCCCCCCCAAGCTGTGGCCGTTTCACCGGCATTTCAAACGGCGATGCTCGATGACCGGAAAACAGTGGTGTACCGAGGCTTGGAAGTCCCTTTCCAGCGGGTAACAGATACAGCCTATTCCGGGGTATTCGGGCCAGCACCGAACCCCAGGGGTCGACGATCATGCTGTTACCGTAGATCTCACGGCCGTTGACATGATAGCCTCATTGGGCGGCGGCGATCTACATAGGCCGGATTCTCGATTGCTCGGACCCGCACCAGGGCTTCCCAGTGGGCCTGGCCCGTAATCGCGGTGAAAGCGGCAGTACGGCAAACAGCTTCCCCCACTGTCGAGCATGTGCCGGAACAGCTGACCGCTCCCAGAGATTCTGTGGTGAGGCTCGCCCCGACACACTTTTCCGGCGACCTCATTCTGCCCGTATCTTCATCGGTGCCTTGCCCATCACAATCGGCGCGGCTAAGATCGCGGCTGTTTCGCGTCCAGCGCGGTTGAGTTTCCTTTGAAACCGGTTGGGAAAGACTTTCAAATGACTAATCTATTCTCCCGCTTTGTCCGCATCGAAGCCCCGGAATCCGTCGCCTGCGACCCCTCCGGCAAGAATTCCCCCTTCGAGATCACCATCCTGGCCGATGGGCGTATCCCCTTCCCGCAGGTCATCCTGTACGCCCAAGGTCGGCAGCATCTCATCAAAGACCAGTTGATCACAGCGTCCGGCACGGACGCGGACGGTCAGGTTACCTACGTCGCTTCCGTCCCCGCGGGGCTCACGGGGCCTGGAGAGGTCGATATCCAGGTAGAAGGCTGCCGGAAGGCGGATTTGCGGCAAGCCGGTGACGGCGCCTGGATCAAGGACTATTTGCGGGTCTGGATTCGATCGGACGAGCCGGCAGCTGCCGCCAAGGCCAAGCCCAAGCCGGTGCCTAGGGCGACGCTCAAGCCAGGCACTTTCAGTGCGGAGCCGAGGGTCTACTTCGGCATCCACAAACACATGCACCAACCTTACTATCAGGCGACCGATCGCAACTATTGGGACGGCGAAAAAGAAGAAATTTTCGGCTCCCGCGGAGGTCCCTACACCGAGTTCATCCCAGCAGCGGTGGGCCAATACATCGACGGTGGGCTGCCCCATGCGGGCCTGTCCACGAGTTGGAGCGGTACGCTCATCGAACAGCTCAACCGCTTTGCCCGCTACGGCCTGTGCGGTGGTCGTTTCGGCAACTGGACCGGGGAACTGCGCCGCATCGCTACCGAAAAGACCGGGTTGGGAAACCCGCGGGTGGATTTCACCGCCTTCGGTTTCTTCCACCCCCTCATGGCGCTGATTCCGGGGCGGAACATCGTCGACCAGATCGCTCGCCACCGGGAGCTCGTGCGCGAGACCTTCGGGGTCGAGGCATCGAACGTACTGTTTCCACCGGAGACGGCCTTCCATGTACGCATGATTCCGGCTCTGAACCAGGCCGGTATCGAAGTGGTCATCTACGACTCGATCCACCGCTTCCGTACCTGTAAGGAATATCCCTACGCCGGCATCAACGAAGGGATGCTCCCCCCCAATCCGGCGGATCAGCGCAACCCCCCGGCAAACGATTGGCTGCAACTGCACAACATCTGGGCCGGTTCCCAAATCGCCCCCAGCCTCCTGCGGCCTGAGTATGTGCAATACGAAGACCCCGAAGGACAGCGCCACAAGATCATCGCCGTGCCCGCGGAACGCTATATTGGCAACGAGGACGCCCGCGGCGGATTTGGTGCCCTGCAGTATCCGGACGTGCTAGGACAGGTTTATGATAGGATCTTGGCCACCGGGACCTATGATCCTGAACATCCACCCTTCTTCGTGTTGCATTCCGACGGAGATAATCACGGCGGCGGAGCGGAAAGCTACTATAAGCACAACACCGGTGCCCTGGTGGACTGGATCAGGCGCGATCCGCGTTTCGACCTGATTACCATCCGGGACTACCTGAAGCTGTTTCCGCCCGACCCCGACCGAGCCGTCCACATTGAATCCGGCTCCTGGAGCGGCGCGGACAACGGCGATCCCCAATTCATGAAGTGGTTCAGCCGCTACAACGAGCCCTACTCACCGGACCTGAATTCTTGGGCCGTATTGACCGCCCTGCACAATGCCGTCCACACCTTGGAAGACACAGCGACCAGTCGTGCGAAGCTGGGCGAGGCCTCCCGCCTGATGTTGACGGCGGAGACTAGCTGCTATTGGTACTGGACCGGGCAGACCGAGTGGGACGCCCAGGTGACCAATGCGGCCAACGCTGCCTATGTACTGGTCAAGGGCGACCTCGACCGGCTCGTCTCCACAGGCAAGGACAAAACCGGGCCGACCATCTTCCCGCCTTGGATCATTCCCGAGAACCCAGGTGGTAAGAAATGGGGACAGGGCTGTCTCGAAGACGCACCACGGCAAGGCGTAGTGCACAGCTTCATCCACGACGTATCGGGCCTGGGGCGAGTATCCTTAGTACTACGCACGGCTAGTAATGAAAAAACCATCGCCATGACCGACCAGGGGCCTTATCCGTCACAGACCGGCCCCAGGATTACAGCGCGCTTCTTCACCGCGGAGCTGCCGGTAAGCGCGGGCGAGGTGAACTACTACATCCAGGCCGAGGACAAAAAAGGGAACCGCTCGCGCAGCTCCCTGGAGCGGGTCTATCTAGCGTGAACGGCGGGTCCGACGAGCCCGCCTCGTGCCCTACGTCGGTGTCTGTAAAATGGACCCGGACACCGGCCTCTGCCAGGGCTGTCGGCGGACCCTGGACGAAATCGCCGGCTGGACGAATTTCAGCATAGACGAGAAATTGGCCGTGCTGGAGCGGCTTGGTAGCCGGCAAGCATGGTCTGGGGAAATAGTCTTTGACCGTAGAACGGTTTGAACTGCAAAGGCCCAAAGAGCGTATAGGTATAAAGAAAAATTATGAATCACATGAATCCTTGCGGATCGACTCGCGCCGATTCGTTGTTTTCCCTTCGGAGCTGCCATATCAAGGATTTCAAGATATTCTTGGAATTCAATACAGGGGAATCGGGAGAAGTCGATCTCAGAGATATTGTATTAAGACTGAAAGTATGATATTGCAGAACCCTTATGCGATCACATTCATTTTTCAAAGTTTTATCTCGATTCATGGCCCACCCTGGCATGGGACTGCGGTTTTGATATTGCTCCCGAATCACTCTACTTCAGAGCAACCGGTAAATTATCGACGATTGCCTTTGCCGCGTAGGAAATGCGCACCACTAATCCTCAAGAGCAGATGCAGCCGTAGGTATCGTGTTGCGTTACGCCGCGTTCGATGTCGTGCTCCCTGGACGTTTTCCTGCGCGGCTAACGCAACCTACACCCAAAGCGACGTCCGTGCATGCGGGCCACGCAGGGGGTATATGGGTGTAGGTTGCGTCAAGACACTGGCACTGACTTGGCAAATGATCAGCGAGCCTTTGGGCGTCGAACGCAACACGTCAAATCCTTCGGGCAACGCCGAATAATTCGGGATTGCCTATCTGCCAAGAGCCTGTTTCAGCAATGATTATTATTCGGTTGCCCTGTCGGACGATCCGGGCAAACTGAAGTGTGGCGGAGATTCTGGTAGTATCGGGCTTCATTTCTTCCAATGGGGTGGAGCCGATGGCCGTCGCAGAGCTGAGCAAAGACAACTTCGAACAGACGATCAAAGATAAGGATTTCGTGATCGTGGATTTCTGGGCGCCTTGGTGTGCACCCTGCCGTTCGTTTGCCCCCGTGTACGACAAGGTCTCGGAAGATCATGACGATATCCTGTTCGCCAAGGTCAACACGGAGGAGGAACAGGAAATTGCCGCTCACTTCCGAATCCGCTCCATCCCTACCCTGATGATCTTCCGTGAGCAGGTTATCGTCTTTGCCCAGCCGGGTGCGCTCCCCGAGGCTGCGTTCCGCCAGCTTCTGGAGCAGGCGAAGGAGCTCGACATGGCCGAGGTCCACAGGCAGGTCGAGGCCCACGGGCAGGCGACCGCCTGACGGCTATGTCGCATCATGCAGGCGACCCGGCAGCCCTGGAATACGACTTTTGTCTGGTCGGGACGCCCGACGGTTGGCAATCTGATGGAGGGTAGTGGTAAATACCAGAGTGGTATAGGGTGCCTTGAAAAATAGGTATTTTTACCGATCAGGCGACTTTAACCCATTGATTATTCATGCGTGCCGTTGACGGAAATCGTATTTTTCAAGGTGCTCTATAGTTAAGATGGTTAATTCTTAATCATTCAAAACCCCGAGATTTTTACCATCTCCCTGGTACTGGATTTCGACGATCCGATCCTTATCCGGAATGGTGCAGTGGGGATTTGAACGACTCCCTTCAGGCACCAATTCAATCAAAGCGCATCCGCCGCCCCGGCGGCGGTCGTGGCCGGGTAACTCGACGCCAACCGGGGCTGGCGGGGACCGTAGAAGCGGTTCTCGAAGCCCACAGAGCGGGTAGCCCCACCGACCAAGCCGTGTGCGGGACCGATCTCAAGCCCATGCCGTGTGATGCCACCGCCTTGGCGTGGCAAGAAGACCGTGCCGAGCATTATCCGCATATCCCGGAAATTCGGTTGACCTTCGAGGCCGGCGGTGCTGACGCCGCGCGCTTCGGTTCACGGAAGACCTCAAGGTGCTGAGTGCCTGCCTTGGGTCTGTGCCGGGCTGTCGCTCACTCCCCACCGTACACTTCCACGATGGTACCCCATTGAGCACCGCTTGTTCAGTCAAGTCAAATCCAGCTTCAGCGGCGTCATCCTTGATTCGCCCTACCCCGCACTGCAAGTTATACAGCACACCCGCACCCTGATCGGGTTCACGGTGAAGGCACGCCTACTCGATGCGGTCTACGAGCGGGGACGAAAATGCTCGGCGACGTTCGATGCTACGAAAGACAACTTTAATTCGCCATGACAGCATTTTCGGAAAATGGAACTATGTCGTCGATGGAAATGGGTTTTCCTAATTAACGTGTTACTTGAAATCTTTGCACGAGATCCCCAAAGTTGCTGAAATTTAAGTAATGTTGACTCCTAAAAATTG
>Ga0066190_10000120_pt1 | contig 12561 bp, 9 predicted proteins | sample WorMettanBELIZE1_FD_58708 | JGI IMG/M metagenome (GOLD analysis project Ga0066190, IMG submission 58708) | Marine gutless worms symbiont microbial communities from Max Planck institute for Marine Microbiology, Germany - Olavius tantulus... | ecosystem: Host-associated > Annelida > Digestive... | reverse complement strand
GGCTGAAATAATTTTATTTCAGTTTCAGACGTGATTACATGTGAAATAAAACACTGAAATTATAATTTTATTTTTCATGTAACCACGGCATTAGTTAAACTGTAGTGTAATGCTGGATTAGAGTGGCTGCTGATTAGTTCTGCAGCCTGTACAAATGTATGATTCATCTGGTCAGTGTCGAGTTTCCCACTAATTCCCCGGCTCAGTACTGCCTGTGATGGGACTACTGTAATGGCTATTGTTTGTTATCTATGGAGTCACATGTTGCTGCTGTATAGTGGTGAATGGTTGGCGTCGTCATCGCAAGACTGTACATCAGCTGTTACCTCGTTCTGTCAACAGCCTGCTGACACTGGGGCCAGCTGCGTTGTGTCAGTATAGAGCACGCTGCACTTGCTGTCTATGTCATCATTCTGTCTCTTACAGTAAAGCTCAATAGATGGATACTCTTCAGCTTTTCTCCATTACCTTGTCACAGAATTGACTATATACTACAGATGTCACCCGCATACAGCATTGCTCCAAATACCTCAGCATTTTGTAGTACATGCCCCAGTGTTTGTGGCTATCAAAATTTTGTACCTTTTACCTATTGTGCAATATCTTGTCTGTGGTTCAAAGTTCAGGCAGTTGATTTTGCACAACCTCGCATTAACCCTTTGAACCATATAGGCTGAAAAAGCGGCCAGTCTGAAAAGCTTACATACCCGCATGGTTGGCAAATCAGCCACCAGCAGTCACACTGATATAATCCGAATAGCACCAAAACCGACCAAAGCACACCTGGTGCTTGACGGAAGTTTGCAACAAACCGAGGGCCAAGGGGGTGGGTGGCATAGTATGAGTACAGGGTTCAAATGGTTAATGGACTTGGTTTTTGAGCAATATTTTGCTCTTATTGGGCAAACGTTTTCGCGTGAAGGGCCGTCTTGGATGTTCCTTGAGAGATGATCATCCAGTTGGCATGATTTTCAACTATACTTCCATAATGCCGTCAAATAATAACAAGGACGAGTGCAAAGTAATGCAACTGGGGTTGCTGAAGGGTCTGGGAGTAACAGTAAGTGGTCGGAGGTGGTTGAAGAGAGGCAGTGAAGAAAGCAAACAGAATACTTGGGTGATAAAAAGGATTTTACTAACAGATACAAACAAATAGTGATTCTATTATATATAAGTCTGACCTCGTCTAGAATACTGTTGCCAAATATGGAATCTACAACAAGGAAATCAAGTTAATTGAAAGTGTACAGACATCAGCTGTGGTGTGCAGGGTTTACATTATAATGAATGACTGAAACATTGGAGGTTGAATAGAAGACTTAGAAGTGATGATTGAAATATACAAGGTTGTGAGTGCAAATTACCGTGCAAACCCTCATTTTTCAGAGTGATTATGCTGGCACAAGAGGACACACAGAGGAGTTCTTTAAAAAAAGTAGACTTGATGTCAGGAATTGTGTTTGCTAACAGAATCCACTGACTCTCTGTGTTGCATTAATTGCAGTACTCTAAACACATTTAAAACTCACATTTCGAAGCAACTGGAAATAGAAGCTGATTGTGTATAGTTGTCAGATATAGCAGAATGAATTCGGTGAATGATACATAGTTAATACTGCCCGACATCCAACTAGACTGTTAGAGCCAAGCCAACAATACCTATGTATCATATAATTATGAAATATCAGGATCTTTGAAGTACTGAGTATGTAAAAAAATTTATAAACACTAGAAATGCTATTTGTGGGCAGTTTGCCCTACACTTTCTGCAGGCTTAAAATGTGTTGAAGGCAGACATGGCTGGGGTGCCATAGTTTGCCCACTCATGATTTCCACGTTGATTATTTAGCTGTGCAACATGTGTGTTTGTGTGTTGCAGATTCAGAAACAAGGATCCGAGGGACTTTGTTCAGTGTGTTTGCTGGAACCCGCTGTCATATGAACTGGCTAGTTGTTCATGGGACGGAACACTGATGTGTAGAGCTGTGACATCTGATTCGAACAGTCACTCCATAGCGTCTGATAATGTTGCTGATTTTATTGCAATGAATGATCAGTAACGTCTTCACAACTACTTGAATATCCTGATAAGCTGTTAAAATAAACCGGTTGAAAATGCATGCAAGTGTCAGACAGTTTGATACACAGCAGTATATACAAAGACTTGAAGAGTTCATTTGTGCAGAAAGACGTCTGGTCGGTTACTGTCAACACACGATGTGCTATATTAGATACAACTTAAATTACTCAAGTCTGAACTGAGTCTGTGACGCAAACGATCAGTCTTCATAATAACTTGACCTGCAACATAAACAACAAAATTGTCCTGTGAATTAATACATCATTAACAATTATAACCACACATGAACCAGCAATAGCCACAACTACTGCGAGACTAAACACATCATGCATATGCCATATGTGAAATCACCTGGAAATACTATCAAAATTTCTTGTCGTTAGACCAAATATTCATTGTACTCTCCGACATTAAAAAAGTAGTCCCATACTCAAGTATGAGCATTGGAAAGTGCATGGAGCTAATCCCAGTTTTGTGGCAGTCATCCTGCAGGTGACTTAATTATAAACCTGGTGGTAGGCTGCCGTTACTTTCCATCAGGCCCACGGTTACTGCACTCTTGGCCGGTACCAAATTATACTGCTTGGTGACAGAACACAGTAGCTTGCCCAAGGCCACTACGCAATGGTGCATACATAAAGCACCAAAAATAATTGCCAAAACAAGCAAAGCTATGTGGGAAAATGACATGGCAAATGAGACAGGAACGTCTGCTGATGAGCATACCTCGATGATGATCTAGACCTGTGCTGGGCACGAGACTTCTTACCAGACCGTTGCCTGTCAGACCGATCACTACGATGCCTGGCTGATCGGTCGTCTGTGTGATGGCTGCGTTCATGTGATGACTGCGGACGTTGTCGTTTAGAGCTGTGCTGCTGTGACTGGTGGTGTGCTGGAGATGACTTTTCATGTCGTGACTTGCGTTGTCGATGACTCTCTGATGAACGAGACCTCGATCGCGACGACCTGTGTCGTTTTTTAGTCCGTGACTGTCTTCTGTCGTTGTCGCTGGTCTTTTTATGTCGGTCATGTTTGCTTATGTCTGAATGTCTCAATTTCTGTTTGCTGCTGTTGCCACGCTGGTCACGAGACCGCGACTCGTGCCTCGTTCCGTCGTCCTGTCCTCTGTGTCTTATCTTTTTCCTCTGATGATAAATGTCGTCGTCGTCATCATCATCACGTCCTGTACCACTTGTCTCCCTGCTACTGTCATGCTTTGAATTATCAGGTCGAACCTTATGAGGTTGTCGTGGTTCTTTCGCACTTGTCCTTGACTGCTTAGCAGCGCGTCGCTTCGCGGCCTCATCAGGAGACTGCGAATCCGAGGAGCTGCTGCTACTAGAACTATCGCTGTCACTGTCAGATTGTGAAGAATCGTCCTTAGAACGCTGTTTTACTTTACCTGCCGATGATTTGACATGCTCAGATCTGTCTGTTCTTGACCTGTCACGTTTCTTTGTTACATTCTTTACAGTCCTGTCATCATCGTCCACTTCTTCACTGTCATCAGTCTCCTCTTTTGTCTCGTCAGTCGAACGTCTTGTCTCATCTTTTCTGTCGTGTTTATTTTCAGCGAGTCTCGACGTCTTGTCGGTGTTCTGCCATTCTGAGCTCTCCACGTGAGCATGTGTTGTCTCTGGCTTTACTTCCGTCTTTGTCAGCTTCTCAACTTTCTGTTGCCTTGACAACGGCGATGTTCTAGCATCTCGTTGCTGCTTCTCTTCATCGGCAGCATCTACAGTGTCGACATTTGTAGTTACTATGTCAACAAATAACGGCGGCTGGCTTGAAAATGCCTATTCACGCTCACTTTTTCTGTGGGCAATTTTGGGCCGTAAAGCAGGTCAGACTGACCTTGTTCTTGGTGCGCTACAAGGGTTCATTAGTACAGTAGGTGTGTGCATGCCATATTACAACTCTCTGTGTGCAGCGGTTACGATTAGTGCCACCCTGGTTAACATGCAGACACACACAGACGGAGACCATTTTGGCTAGCTTGTATATGAATAGCTCAGCCAGCTGAGCTACAAAACATAAATATGCCACTCAACGCAACATTTTGTATCTTTGCTGGACAAATATTGAAGGCAGTCAGCCCACCGACAACTTAGTCATAAACCTGATGGTAGGCTGCCATTACTTTTAGCCAGGTGATTTATCTTCTCAGTCAAAGAGCATCACTAGCCATCAACAAATTATACTGTGTAGTGATAAAGGCACATGGGTATGAACAAGTCACCGAGGTTGTTGCATGGCAGCACTAGTGGTTTTCATTATTCACAAACCTGATCTGAAACATGACAGTGTTTCACAGACAAAAAACACACTCCACTCACCACTTTCACGTTCCTCCAGTTCGCGCATCTTGCACTCAAACTGCATCTTCTTGCGTCGGATACGATCCCGTACTTCGTCGTCATCTGAAGATTCAGCAGCGGCTGATTCACGACCAGTCCGTGATGTGTTGTCTGCAGTGTCATCAGACTCGCTGCCGGACCCGTAGCCAAGTCCTGCACACAGCACAGTCTCTCTACAACTTGATCGACTAGCCAGCGTCAACAGTTACAGCAGTACTGTACTTGCAAATGTAATAATAAGTTCACCTCACACTGCTGTCAATATTATAGTGAGTAATGTTGGCTTAGTTTGACCAAGGTCATAACTGCATCTGTGTTAAAGAAGCCGACACCATTCTTACTAAGCATGCTGTATTCTTCGCTTTTATTCCACTTTCCTACCAAAATGTGCATTTGCTTGTCTGTGGAAACAAGCACAGAATGGTCTCGATTTGTGGTTAGTTACTATTTTCCAACAGACTGATCTATTTCTGGAGAGTTTTAGGTCATCAAACATTTTGCACAATGGCAATGACCAATGCACTACAGCAGCGAGTAATTTAAAGCTCTGTCGTTGCAAGGCCATGATTAAGGATCCAATATCCTTGCCACAACACGGCTTGTCATGGCTTGTGAAGCTACAGTGGAGATTCATGCACAATAAAAACCACACATCGATGTCCTTTAGTTTTTTGGAACAGGAATGCCCGCCTCTTTAATGCTGGCACAGTTTCTATTCATTAGCAACAGAATGTCTAGAACCTAGTTTGTTTCCATCTGATAACGGTTCACATGGGCTGTCCTCAAATATTGGCCACAATGAGTTTGTTATAGGTTCTGTTAGACACAACGACTATGATGATCAGCGTTTGTTCTCTACAGCAAGTGAGCACACAACTCTACTGTCAAGGACTGCAGTGAACTACCGTGGTTGTATACAGACAGACTGGACCAAGTGACTGACTGCTGCGTCAACGTACCGAGAGACGTGATCGATGCCAAAGCTGTGGACTTGGCAAGCTGCTTTGCTGGAGCTTTCATATACATTACAATAATACAATGTTACACATCACCAACGATGTCAGCACATGTGGTCAAACCGCTGACGATCAGACAGCACTGTAACGTCCAAGTCCACTATACACCAAGAGTCAAAAGCACCACCAGCATACAATGATTGCATAACAGCACTCGCCTCATAGACGCACAACTTCATGTAAAGCAAAAACTTCAAATTGTTACTCGTAAATGTACACAGTTAATGTCATGCAAACACTGACTGACTGAACTCATTGTCATAATACACACAGCATCACTCACAGCCAACATTAACTGACTGAAAAAGACGTTCATTCATTCTCACATTAAGTAAATGTAAGCATCTGTCTACGGTACAAACAAACAGACAGTCACACTACACAGCGTCACAGCCAACAATTTACTCTTTATGTTGGTCTTCCTTCTATGATGCTATAATGAAGTAACTCTGCTTCAACAGGACAGGATCCTCGGCCACAATGATCACCTGTACTTGCTGGTGTCTCCTGCTACATACTTGTTTCACCCAGTGTGCTAATATTTTCGGTTTTGTCTGTCCGAGTGACTGTTCTGTTTGTGCCATAACTTTTGAAAACATAGGCCTAGAAACTTCATTTCAGTACACAGATACATCTTCAGAATACACATATCTATATCAAGTTCTTACACCAAGGTCATCAAGTCAAGGGCAAGTCACAGGCACAAAAACGGTTGTAAGTAATGCACATTTGTGGGTGGTCCACATTCAACTGCAAGGCAGTCTTGTTATCTGATGTGACTGGACACTGATGTTCCACAGTTTTGACAGCACTGTCGGCATGTGTCATCATTGTCAGTGATCAACTAGCATTAATTGTTATCATTATTATCACTACGATGTTACTGTGATGAGTTTGTAGTACTGACAGTGAAAGGTCACAGCAGACACACATCTAATCCACTCACAGTCACAGCTGCTGTTCATTCAGTCATCAACAGCACACATCTGTCACTACTGCCATCAACACACAACAGAATACAGAGAAGCCACAACGCCATTGCTACCTCGTGATTGCTTCATCTTGGCTGACATGTACACAGCATGTGCGACGTCGGCAATCTCGTGGTTTGTGACGTCGAGTAGCACTTCAGTGAGCAGCTGTCGGACACGGAACATCTACAACACACCACACTGACACGTAGACAGACACAGAGACGAAAATGAACAGACATGAGAAAGATCTGTAATCTACTGAATACTTCTCACAGGCAGCAAAATGCATTTTTGTCAACTTCAGCAAGCATTCATAGACATCAGACTCGCATGTAATTACTCGCCAGTGCTGAGGGCTGCCAACCCTTGCCGGCCCTCGCACCCATTACGGCCAAACGTGATGTCATCCATAAAACCAGAAGTACACAACATAGCGCAACGCTGCAAGAGGACCGAGCCATGGCCATGGGATCTGCACACAAAGTTTTGTGCGTATCGGTCACCGGTTCCAGAGATATGCTCGTGGCCAGACAGACACATAGACAGACGGGCTGATCACAATAGTCCACACCCCCACTAGGACGTAGCAATAAGCAAGGCTTACAGCAAGTCACATAACTCAACAGCCAGATGACTGAATCGGTTAACACCAGGTGCTTGTGGTGACAATCACAATGACTACTTTCATAAAACAACTTGTAGTTCCTTGTACATCAGGGTGGCAGAAGCAGTCAAAAAGTGGGGACACATCTGCATAAGGGCATATAAGATCAGGGGATTAACTCACACACTCATTACTTACTATCTATGCTTGACAATAGTGTCCAAGGTCAATCAAGTCAAACACGTTCAACCGATTGCTAATTTTTTCAACTACATCGTATTTTTTCTTTTTGACCCCAACTGGCAATTTTTCGACTGAATCGCCTTTTCAACCATTTGTTGTCTACTGTTTTGTTATTTTATTCATTTTCTGCTATGATAGTGTCAACGCTGTTGCCAACAAAAAATCAACACAGCACAGACGTATAACCGATATAAAAGCACGCAAAATAAAATACAGGCAAATTTATTGGTGGACAAAAGCAAAAATACATTTCACTGGGGCAGTAAGAGTGCATTTTATTGCTATTGATAAAGCTGAAGCGGTTAGGTGATTCATATTTTTATGCAATTTTTCGACGACGAAGCTGTTGTCTTCTATTAGACGATGGCAGAAAAATTCAACGGTGGCGTAGCAGATTTGATTTCAACTCAATGTTCTTTTTCAACAACATCGGACAATACTCTACATTTACGTGGTGCACACTCAGTACTTACTATCTGTGCCTGTCGTTCTTCTTCTGATATGAACACGTGACTAGCTCGCTGAGTTGACGACGGTTTCATCTTTGAATTATCAACATTGTCGTCGTTGTCGTCATCTCTATCACGCCTTGTCAATGTTTCACTGTCACTTGCATGATCATTCTCATCAGCATCTTCATCATCGGAATCCTACACACATCTCAGCTGTCAGCTGTGGTATCACCATCATCTGAATGCTATGCAAATCTTAGCGATGAGTCATCGAACCAGCCACAAATATCAACCACAGATTACATATCAGTCAATCAGTCAGTCAATCAACACAGGTTTATACAGCACCATCAGGTACTTGGTGGCAATAACTGTGCATGATGCTCATGGTTGTGCATAGTGAGTGTCGCCACATCAACATCATCGTTATCATAACATCATCATCAGTTCATCACACATGCACAGCTGATTGGTTACAACTGAACCCATCACAATGCAGTAACAGAATGCCAACAGTTCTTAGCATGATAGATCTGTAGCGGTAGCAAATTACAGTGTCAAGAATGCTAGGATTATAGACACATAGTTAAGTGATACAGCTAAACAGCAGCTGCAGGTTGTCATACACACTGACAAACAGAGTCAACTTGCTAGATTACAAATCAACCAAAATAACAAAGTAGTTATGCCGAGCAGTATATGAAAAGTTGTGCGTACAAATCTGCTCTTAACAGCTGTTGTCGGTCCTCTGTCGGCACTGCTGTCTTCATTCATCTCATGTACAGCGTCTCTCTCTTCTTCTTCCTGCAGTTTCTTGGCACTGATTGCGTCTTGAAGCTGTCTGTCTCTCTCCATCTGACGCTGTTTTTCACGCTCCATCTTCTCAAGACCCTCGCGAATCCACGCCGGCAACTGACGACGCTTCGCCGCATCTACACACACACGCACCTTGCAGTGAATTATCGACACTGGATGTACAGGTGCATATGCGGCCTTAACATTTGGTAAATTTCACTTCAAAACCAATAATTTTGTGCCAGAAAAGTAAGTGGATACACAATTAACAATATAACACTGTAGTCCGTAACTGTACTAACAAGTTTAACTGCTCCCGATGCTGATCGACAATGGCCGGCACTACCTGCATCAGCAAATTCATTTGTGCTCATCCCATACTTTATATGAGAAGCTTAGTTGTCACACATAAACCACATAATAGGTCATTTCGGAGACTAGTCTATCCACATCCAGGCAATCATACTAACAACGAAACAGAACACCACATTTACCTTAAACACCAAAAGAAAAAGAAAAACTACCCTCACTAACAGAACAATGTACACCATGACTTGGTATGCCTTTTATGATCTCTGGTCAGGAAACGTAGCAGGCCCTATTCTTATAGCCTCAGAGCCCTCATAAGGCCAAAAACGAGACAAATGTTAACAATGTCCACATTGTCGTTATCAGTTTACATTTAACTTTGTTTCGCATTACCTGTGTCGACAATTAGTGACGTTCAACACACTCTCAGTGTCACTGTGAATGTCAAATAACGTCAATACAATGTCATATAAGCTCAATATCAACATCTATCTGTGCATTATTTCACTAACGCACTGCAATGCAATGCTCGCTCGCTCTATAACATGGTAACTCGTAAGAAATATGAAACACTGACAAACCTAATCCAGACTCATCCATCATTCCAGGAACCGCAGCAGCATGCAAGAGACCAGATGAGTAATTACGTCGTGGCGGTGGCCTGTATTCCAGTGTGGATGGACCACCTAGTTGATGCGGAGGCATCAGAGTGGACCCAGGCGGACCTGGCATCGGCTGATGTCTCTGCTCAGTCCAGTATGGGTAGTCATTGCTTCCAGCAGCACCGTTTCCACCAGCACTGTCATACTGCACACACAGACAGCTATGTACGACCTATTGGCCACAACCTGTCATGACAATCAGTGAGAATTGAATAACTTTCACACTGTAAGCATATCATCGGACTGTCATTCACCGACTTGATACGCACTGATGACGCTACCATAGTATTAACATCACACTGTCATCTAACAGTCAATAATCAACACGGAACATGTATGATACTAACACATCTATGATCACAGACCGCCAACAGACGGTCACTGACTACAGCTTAACATATCTAGACTTACTGGTGCTGGCTGGTAATACTCGTTCATACCGTGTCCGAAACCATAGCCATAGGAATCCGCAGACTGGAAACGGTTTTCAACGATGCTGCCTTCCTGTGCATTGACAGAGCAATTACTGCAGTAAGTAGTATTACTTCGCAGGCACATCCGACACACAGCTAACGGAACTCACTCCGTCTTACATACAGCTAATAAGAATCACTCACTCTACTAAATACTCTGCACCAACATTACAGAAATTAAGCTGCAATCTCTTGTTGTGCAATTTCTGTATGGACTCATAAGGTTTAATATAAATTCAATAGTAGCAGCGATCATTCAGTAACAAGCTCTCCTCACAACACTGCCATATCTAGTATTTCAAAGAGCAAGACAGTGTCTGACTGAGGGTTGTATATAACAGATCAGCATGGAGAAGAAGCATGACAATTTCTACTACTTCTAATAAGCAAAGAAATTATTTTGTCTTTAAAGCAGCAGCTGTGAAGTCGTCAGTCATTGAGCAAAGCTGCTACATAACTCGACAAGCAGCCATCGTCGTCACTGGCTTACGTGAAATTAACATTCGTTTGAACACGCAATGACATCACATAGGTAAACAACAGCGAAGAGAACTAACACAGGATTCGGAGGGTGGTAGAGGCACTGTCCAGTTAGACATGCCCCAACATGACACAGGCAAACATGAACAGTGATTAGAACTAACGTGAGATTCGGAGGGTGGTGGAGGTGGAGGCACTGTCCAGTTAGACATGCCCCAACCTACATTCTGCCAGCCGTCCCATCCACCTTGCCGACATTCAGCTTCGTAGTTCACGCCTACAACAACGACCACATCACAGTGCACATCACTGATATGTCAACCTTCAAAAAACTTTTTAGTTCTACACATATCCAATCCATGGCTGTCACTGTCTAAAACGTCCAGATTCCATGACTTTTCCACGACCAATTCATGACTTTTTTTCTGTCAATCCATGATGGTGGTTTCTTGACATTTAACCCAGTCAATAATGATCAGATAACTAATCCATGAAACTTCTTCTTCAATGATGAATATGTCGTCCTCACAGGCAGGTCAACATGTCCCTAATGGTGACACAGCAACTCCTTATCCACAAGGCAGTACATACACTTGGTCCTACGCTGCACTAAACTGACTCAGATTGAGGTCATGTTGCCATGGTAGCACTATGACCTAGTTTTTAAACGGTCAAACACCCTAATTATGGCTTGTGTACATGATACATGCACCTAGAAAGACATCTCTATGTTAACCAATTGTTCCAAGTTGCTGCTGTTCGAAGGGTTCAGCAGCCATACTGGTCTAGCCTACTATTTTTAATTTTTGACATTTGGGCGCTCTGGACTCAGTCCCGAGTGCTAGAGCGTCCGAATGTCAAAAATTAAAAATAGTAGGCTAGACCAGTATGGCAAAGTCTAAAGCCTTAACGGGATCGGTGGTGAAAGGGTTAATAGTCAGCTAAATAAACTGCAACACACAGACAGACAGACAGACAGTGAGACCACACACAAGACACAGAGAATTAGACAGATATCAGACCATGTGTGTGTCCAGCACTGTTGTCTGCAGTTGCTACTTCCATTCCGCCTGCTGGTACGTCACTAGGTGCAGCATCATCAGTAGACTGCGGAGGTGGGGGAGGCGGAGGAGGTGCAGGTGGCACATGCTGCAGAGGCTGAGGTACATACTGGGAATCGGAACTAGACGTTACTGATGTCATGCCCATCACTTCACGCTGTGCTATCCATTGTTTGGCCAGCGATGCCCAGTCCACTACAGCATCAACATACACTTCTCTGTTCGCACTCCATTCACATCCTGTAAAACACTATTTTTTCGCTGCATCTTGATTTTGCGATTTTCTCGTGTAGAAAATTTGCTGTATTTTAATTTGGCGGATTTTCCAGTTAAGTGTTGACGTTCTATACAAATTAACTTATGGTGATGGGCAATTACAAAAATTCGCATGTATTTAATTTCACGATTCTACTAGTCAACTCGTGAAAATCGTGAAAATTATGCTCGCGAAATATGTGTTTTACAGTCAGTTACAGTGCCAGTTACAATCTCGACATGACAGCGGACATTGATATTACATCACAAGCTCACAGCATCAGCATCGGCTAAGCCATTTCACATGCATGTCCACATGTGCACGTGAATAATGAGACACTTCCTCAACTCGAGAGTCAAAATAAAGCTGTTATTATTTGTAATCATATTGTTATTAATAGTTACGAACAAAAACCAGAATACAGAAACTAATTAAATTTTCAGGCTAGAATGCTGCAGAAGTGCTAATGTTTGCAGTATAATTAAATAAGAGTACGTCAAGTAATAGTTTTAATTCAGCAGTTACAGCATTCACACCAGCACCATATTTGATATTTTAACATATACTTAATCACAGATGTGCCATGACTGCAGTGATCTGTAGCTCATAAATATTAATTAGGTCTAAAATCAAACCTGATGTAAACTTTGCGTTAATCTAGTAATTCGCCATCCAGATAGTCCATTTGGTCAAAGAACTAAGTATCACCTTCTTTCTTTAAGTTACCGATTGTATTACTGTAACAAAATAATAGGGTTCGAACGATACCGGTATTGGGGTATTGGGTATTGGCCAA
>Ga0066190_10000119_pt1 | contig 12576 bp, 8 predicted proteins | sample WorMettanBELIZE1_FD_58708 | JGI IMG/M metagenome (GOLD analysis project Ga0066190, IMG submission 58708) | Marine gutless worms symbiont microbial communities from Max Planck institute for Marine Microbiology, Germany - Olavius tantulus... | ecosystem: Host-associated > Annelida > Digestive... | reverse complement strand
AAATATTCCGGAAGTACAGGTGGTAGTTCAGTGGTAAATAAGTAATCATATAAGATGATATGTCACGTCACGTTCTTGTAATAAATGTAACTATCTTACACCACTGCACTTTAAAGGGTTAACACTGGCTGCAAATGATTTATACAAGGAAACTGATAAGGGTGGGAGGTGAGTACAACAGCGGCAAGCCTACAGGCTGGTGTCGACTGTTCCGTCATACCCCCTGCTGGCTACATTGCATGCTGAAGCTTGTACAGATGACCCCAAGTCACCTTGCTCATATTGTTTTGCTGGCTTAGAACTGCAAACTGATGTTGTTACTGCCCTGTCTAATAATGCATTGTTTCTGTGTGTGTTAGTATGTGGTAGTGGCTGTGTGCATCAAAGGTGGACTCGAGACTTCTGCTTGGACATGGGTCAGTCAGTCTTTACGTCACTACTTATACTACACATCTTATTACTGGTTGAAGTGGGGCATCATATCTCAGTGCCTGCTGTACATAGTGTAAGCATACACTTACAGCTGACGTCGTTGTCATGACTGATGCTTACTACAGGGTGTTTCATAAACAAATCAACCCCTGGTTTTTATTATACATTTGCCAAATTGTGTACATTTTTGTAAAAGAATTATCCAGTCTGTACATTAGGAAATGTACTTTCTTCTACCGTTAAAAACTTTTGCACACAAAATATATATTCTTTGCAAACAACTGATTAATATCAAGTCTATTTCAATTAATAATCAAGCAGGCTTGGTGCATTTAAGCACGAAGTAAAGTAGTCATGTTCGCAGGGACGTTCGAAATGTCCTTCATCAGCTGCAATGCAGGCTCGCAGTCTCTTGTGCCATTCTGAGACTGCACTGTTGATCACTCGTTGATCAACAGTGTCCCACTCCTCTTCAGTGCACTGGCACAGCTCTTCCACGTCCTTGGTCTGGTTCTTTTATACATGTTCCTGCGATCAGGATAATTTTTATAAAAAACTGTCCACAATTTGGCAAAGATGTAATAAAATCAAGGGGATTGTTTGTTCACAAAACACGATGTGGTTGTCTGTGTTTTTGAATGCTTGGCTGCTGTTGTTGCAGTTGACACATCTGGCAATATGGGGAAGTATAGTAACATGGTTTCTCTTCCTGGCATTCTACTCACACGTCTGGCCAACATTTGATCTTGCTCCCGAGATGGTTGGAATGGTATGTATAATCATCTATGTGCAGAACTGTTGACAATTGCAGAGAGATTTCACTGAGTTGCATTGTGAAATTATTGCTTCGCTTTTGCTAGCTGTTGTCAGTACAGAGTCAGTGTGGTTGATATAATGTAACATTGCTAGTTTCCAAAGCGAAAGCTTCAGTTCCCGGGGCATCAAATAAGCTGGATGAGTGAGTGAGCAGTTGAGTGAGTACTCGATTTTTCTGTATGGGCTAGCTCAGCAACAGAAAGAAACAAAATTTGGCACAAAGGTAGCCTATGGGTGAGGATGATGCCCGAGCTTCGAATACATGCATAGTGCACACTCGACGATGAAAATGCATTGCAACATGTGGCGTCCCGTTTTAGTGACAGTTCTCTGTAACCAGCCTGAAGCTTTCACTTTGGACCTCGGTGACGACCAGTCATGTTACTTAATATCGTTTTTCTTTTTTATCTGCACACCAGCATGCTGGCGAAGCAGAGTTTGTTTTTAGTGGCGTCTGTCCCTATGTATGTGAGTGTCTGTGTGCATCTTTCCATGCAAAAACTGAAAAAAAACTACTGATCAGAAATTGATGTAACCCTGCAGGACTATATGTTACGGTGCCACGTACAAGTGATTAGAGTTCGGTGACATTTGACCTCGAACATCGACCTTGAGAGAAAATCACCTATGACTCGACAACTACTGATCACATTTTGACACAATTTGCAAATCCAAATGGTTTATTCGATATTGCAGCACTGATGCTGGATTACAGTAAAATTAGGAAAAACACAATAGCGGTAGACAGAAACAAACAATCATTTGCACTGTAATAGAGAGACGAGCATTAAAACACGATGACGTACATTGACATCAAGTTGCAATCAAATAAAACACTAGAGTGACTAGGCTGCATATAGAATGTCAGATGTTACTGACAAACTGTGACACAGTCGTGGATGAACGATCCAGTGTATATTACTTGTTTCTATAAGTTGAATGAACGCAGGCACAAGTGACTTGTGACTTTTGAGCTTGAGAGCTGTTTTTGTACTTTTGCAGTACTGTATCGGGAATGATGGTGGACAGGTTTGTGCTGCTGTAGTACGCATGGTTTAATTTCATCTGTTCTTTGTGCATGTCGGTAAGGCTTATCATTGTGCACATGTATAACACTTGTCCAGCTGTTTCATTGTGTACAGGATCAGTATGTGTACGGCTGTCCAAGTTTCTGGTTGGGTCTGTTTCTTATACCATCCATTGTCTTGATCAGCGACATCGCCGTTAAGACGTGAGTAGCACATTGCTGGTATGTGTCAACAGAAACCAGATCGTTCATTTGAATTTATAGCACTTGTCCTCTCTCTTCCATTAGGCAACATCTTAGCTATGATGATCATCTGGAGGATATGAGGGAAGATTTTCAGAACTGTTCTGTGCTGTATTGTGTAGCACAATACGCATGATCATATGCACACTGATGTGATCGATTCTTACAGATGAACTGTTTGAGGTTTAGGTTTCTGGGTTTGTATTTTGCATTTTTACTAGGGCCAGTTTACTTGTCTTAGAGTTAGTTTTTTGTTTTGTGTATTTCCTCTTTGTTGTTGTTTGGTTGTGTTGTCAGTACCAGTGCAATTGAATGCTTGGAAAAACTCATCTCTGAAATGACCTATTATGTGTCGAGTTGGACACTAAACCGTACCCACTCACTCCCTCACTGCAGCACTTGTTGGCCTTGTAATTATGATGATTTGAGAAGTCTGCTGTACTCTGTTTTCCAGTGTCCATCAGACATTGTGGCCCAATGCACTCCGTGATGAGTTAGCCGAGACGGCATCACTGAGCATCGACTCACAAGCTGCACAACAAAGGTTCAGTGTTCTTTACACCACCGCGTTGGTTTCAGTGGTGGACTATAGTTAGACTTAGTTTTACTATGACTACATTTGTTTGTAAATACTGTAAAACACTATTTTTCGCTGAATCTTAATTTTCTAATGTTCTTATATAGAAAATTCGCTGCATTTTAATTTGGTGGATTTTCCAGAAGTGTTGACAATCTATGCAGATAAACTTATGGTGATAGGCAATTCCAAAAATTTGCATGTCATTAATTTCGCGATTCTACTCAAATTGCGAAAATCGTGAAAATTTTTTGATGCTTGCGAAATATACGTGTTTTACAATATGTCTGAATTTTAAAGCTGTACACAGGCATTCATTAGAATACTTTACAAACTAGAGGAGCACTCAGAGAGGTGCTTATCAGCTGCTAGGTGAGTCGATGCAATCACACAGTGCATGTGTATACACGTACTTTCTGTGAGAGAACGCTAGCAATGATTGAAACTGAAATGGTTGAAAGACAGCCATCTTGAATGTGATCTGGGCCATAATTAGTCATTTCCACGGTAGTATGTAAGGAGTGTTTGCTATAAATATAGTCAAAGCTCATTAGCTTAGCCCTTAACTCGCCAAACTTGGCTCTCACCATGTTGAAGCCCACGACAGATTTCCTTCCATGCATTTTAGCTAAGACTTGACGTTACGATGCACATGTGTAATTGGTTGAGCGGTTGCCATTGTTAAATTAAGCAGCATATGATTTGCTCCTGCAACTGGTTGTACCGTATGTGTGCCCCATGTCCACCCCCTACGCTCCACCTATTAACTTGCTATCTCACCTTTCATCACAATCTGGCCCACACCAATGATGGTGAGCTAAAAGGATTTGACTGCATTGTAGAGATCCATAAATTGGTTTCTGAAATATATTGCTTACAGAAATTTGTTACACAGGCAGACACACACATGCAGGTCCAAGTCTGTACATAATTAAATTATCTGCTACTTTGCAGCTGGCAGCTGACAACAAAACTTCCTTTCAGTCGAAGGCAGACCACCCACATGTATTTAATTACATTTGTATGACCTTTGCATTTGACCTACTTAGATATTCTGACGATGTACCAGCATATCAAAAATGAAGTTTCTAGGCCAAGGCTTTCAAACGTGGGAGCCTGAAAAGGACAGTCAGACACACAAACATACGTGACTGAAAATATTGCCATGCGACATTCATGGGTGGTAAAATGTGAGGGATTACTGTTGTTGTATTGTGGCTCTTTCAGCGTTATTGAATCACAGTGTTCACAATGACACGCCAGCATAACATGGTCACTGATAACTCGTTGTGCTTTGTCACTGTAGAACGTCTACTGAGGACATCAATTCATCAACATTCACATCAGTTTCTGATGTAACATCAGCTGATACCGAAGAAGTGCCACGTAGGTTTTTCAGACTGGTTTATTATGATGATAAAATTACCTCGTGAAATACTTCTGTATGATTTTGTGCATTTTTTCTGTTCTCTGTAATTAGCTTTCCTCCTTAATGTAAAGTGTATAATGTTGTTTGCTGTAAACTGGTTGTGATATTTCAGGCGGCTATGCATTCTCTCAGGAAGAACAGGGTGTCGTAGATCAGGTTGGTTGTCTTGTCTCATTGTGGCATTTTGCTTCACATTAATATAGACTCCCTCACCCATCAACCAGACTGACTTCACAGATTTTTTGGCTGCTTCTAATTTTCACTTGCTCAACGGTTGCTTCTCATGTCATTCATTTTTAGCTCAACTGGCTGAGCTTATCATGTAAGCTGATCAAGTGCTTTCTGTGTGTGTGTATGGATGTGTGTGTCTGTCTGGACGTTAGCCAGGGTGGAACAAATTGCAACCACTGCACACAGAGACTTGTAATCTTGCTTGCACAGACCTACTAATGAACCCTGTTCACATGCCAAAAAAGTAGGTCAGTCTGACCTACTTTGCGGGTCGAAATCGCCCAAAACATTTTCAGGCCAGCTGAGCCTCACAGCCAATAGGATGCTTGTTAGTTTATGATGTTGTACGGTAGACTGAGCTGGCTACTTGTACATTTTCGAGCACATGTTAATATTATCGTATCATGTCCGTTTCACGCTGTGTTCTGTACATCAGTGCTGTCATGATTTGAAGATCAATGCTGAGGTCCATTGCACAGTAGCTCATCCCCCTTATCTGTGCTTTGACTTGGCGAGGGCTAGAACTGCCTATGGTTAAACCCAGTTAAGCTAGCATATGACTCATGTTGTCGAAAAGCCGGCTCCTTTAACACCCAGCACCATAAGCAACTGGGCAGGATGCTGGCAGTCCTCACTTGCTATTTTCTTTCCTAGTGGTCCCATGCGGACCCCAGGAGCTGTAGAATAGGCCCAATGCCATTCCTAGCCAGATGACGTAAAAGGCACCTACACCAGGCTTTAGTTTTATTGGTTTTAGTTTAGTTCATGTACACCTTACTTGTGTTGTGACTTGGCTGCAATTTGGTTTAAACCCATTTTTGCACCAGTCAAGTGATTGGCTTTGGAGATCATCCCCGAAATAACCTGTGATGATGTAGTGGGACGTTAAATCCTACTGTACCTATGCCTACTTTCAGTACTCATTACCCTGTTCCTGGAGGATTATCCAGGCTGAGTTGGCCTGAGTAGCTGGATAAAATGCAATGACAGTATACCCACAAAACGGGCTCGATGTAGAGCGACTGGTGATGTGCACAATGCTACCACTAAGCCAAACCGTTACCATCAATTATAAGATGCCATATAATAGAAATGGCCTTCGACATCTTTAGTCAGGTTTGTATATTTTGTGTTATACATAAAGTTGAAAACTATCTCAAGTTTTGCTCGACGATCACTGCATGAATGAAACAACTGAGAAAGAGCTTTAATATATTATTTGACGCTGATTGCTGTGCAGTCGGAGCTGATCCGTGTCTATGACAGTACACATATCAAACCGTCGGGACTCTGAATCAGTCGCAGTACAAGTCTGACATTCTCAGTCTTCTATTTTTCCATGATGCTGTGCAGCCGTCATGTTTCACACCAGCCAGTAGTTAGTCCAGTCGGTCCTTATCCTCACCATCACAGTGCACTTGTTGACATTGCAGGATGTCATTGCTACATTCTGTGAAATTCTGTAGCATTTTTGTGATGAGTCAAATGCAGAAAATGCAGTTATTGATCTACTGTGGTAGAGTCGTTGTGGATCATGACTGTAAACTAATATAACTGCATTCATACACTGTATCTAAGATGCAATATACGTCGATATACACTGTCAGTTCTAGGAGCATTTTGATCATCAGTACATCATATTGTTATGTGTAGTTTGGCCTCATGTCTAGAATGTATTCTCGCAAACACTGAATTGTTACGTCCAAGCTTCTGTTGGAATACACGTAATATGGAATACATGGACATAATGTTGTTGGTTGCTGAGCTGGGTCTGATAGAGACTGTCAGTCAAAAACAGCATGTGTTTATCTACACTTAAATGTTGTAAACAGTGTACATTAATGAATTGAAATGCTGGATCAGTTATGATGAAACCCAAAGGTCAGGATTGATTGTACCATTCCATAGTTTTAAGCATTGCAAAATGGTTGTCTTTGCAATGTCTCTTGCCTACCGGGAGGTAAAAACTTCGAACATTCCACGTGAGTGCAACATTCAGTGTGCATTCTAGTGAAATTTATTTAAAATATGTGAGGCACACTTTTGTGTTCACTATTCAACTTTCCAAGATTATTTGTAAGTTTCATAAATGTAGAACACATTCTGTAGCGACATTGTCAGACTGACAGTCTACAATATTGGAAATTACAGAGTGGCCCTCAAAAGTGAGAACACTCCGCACTTAATTAAGTGCATAAAACTTGTACAAAATTTGAAACAGTGTGTCCGCCATGAGCTGCAAGTACATGTTCCAGATGACAGTGCCATTGATCAGTGCTTTTGTTAATAAAACATTGCAAAGTTATGCCAACTGCTCCTCCCGCGCTTCCGATTCATGCTTAATGCTCGACCATGTGCACGTTATAAAATTTTGTATTATTATTATTATTATTATTATTATTCAACAGTTAGGCTATCGTTCACTTTAAAAGCTCTTGCCATAAGGAATTTTCAGCGATAATAAACACACAATTGAACAGTGCCCTAAACAGTACATGTAAATGATAAATTTCTGTGTATTTCATGCCAAAATAACAGCTATTCAGGTTATGTCAATATGTGGTCAAACTGGTGTATCGCCAATGACTTTACTGATATGCTGTGGCCTCAATACGGTTATGCAAGTAAATAACCAGAATTTGTGCTTTTGTGCTTGCTGCTCAGAGTGGACACACTGAACATCTGCTTGAAATTTTGTAAAACTTTGTAACGGTGTTAAACCACACGTTTTAGAATAAACAACACACCGAATGTTCTCACTTTCGTGGACCACTCTGCATAGTTTATAAACTAGCCTTACCTTTGCCGAGTACATTGGTGGGTGCACTGAGCAATGTGTTCAGAAAAGTTCATATTTGTGCAATTTGTGTCGTGCAATGTGCTGTATATTTTTCATTTTAATATTGTTTAATATGCGTTTTGTTTGCTGGTATCTGCAACTGTTGAATGTATGTATAACTAGTCCACTTTACACTGGCTATTGACAAGTGCAATATTTTTGCAGTATGTAGCATGTTAATGAAGCACTAGCATGGGCAGATCGGGACTTGAACACAGCCTGGGACGTCTTATACTTACACAAAAATTTGCTTGTGAACTCTCGGTGCTCACAACTTATTGTATCTCAGTGTAGAAAGTGACGAGTGAGCATGTAGGGTGTAACATTCCACTCGACAAATAGGTCATTTCATAGATAAGAGTGTAGAAAGGCACACATGCCACCTGTGTCACTGATGCAAAAAATCTTGTATTCCATCTAGCCATGAGTAGTACATTTTACCACCAGTCCAGTTTTCTGCATTTAGTAGTGGCACGCCAGTCATCCTGGCATTCTACTGATCAGTCTGCCCTTGAGCACTAGGTTATAGATCTGTGTACAAGACTACAAGCACTTTCTCTTAATTACTATGAGTCTCATCATACTATGGAACTGTACCTGGTAGTTCTTTTCATAGCACCTTTGGTGTAGAACATAGCCCTGCTATAGACCACTGAGACCCTAGATTTGCAATGCCAGACCTATGCTTGCCTTCCCAGCCACAGAACATCACTGTGTTTTGGACAGTACCAAATTATACTTCTTGGTGACAGGGACATGTGAGAACTACTAGCCCAGAGTTATAACGAGACAGCACATAGCCAGGGGTCGAACCACCTGCGACATTTTTGTCACAAGAGTTGAACCCTAACCAACTAATCCAATTCAGAGGCACTCACTGACAAGTGGTTAAATTGAAGCTGTCTCGATTTGAACTAACGGCTCTAGTGTGACTGCGGAGAACTGAATCTCTCTCACATCAATCTGCTACAAACAGTTAAAATGGCACTGAATTATTTAACATTTGAAAACGTAAGTTTCTTGAATCCTATCTAATAGTTATGCCACTTCCATTCCAGTCATGTTATTGAGTTGGAAATTGTGCCTAATGTACTGTGAGTGCCTTTTAATACTGCATTCTTTAGCTATGACAGTTAACAGTATTTTGACATACTGGATAACTATTAGCAGTTTTCCTCAATTGAATTATCTGATGATGCACCCTTTACAGTTGGATTTTTGTTACAGCATGAACAGTGTTGACTGTGATCACCAATATACGGAAATGTGTTGAGGCGCAGTTTATTGTCAATGTGCGGTCATGTGAGATACTGCAATTTGTTGCATGTGTCGGCAATTTAAGCTTTCATGAAATCTCTGCTATCTGAAACAAAAACAAACTTGTGTCTGAAGACCAGGTTGCACACACCGTTGCCTATTGTAGTGTAAATTTTGTAATTTATTTAGTTAGTGTATCACCATCCACTAAGGTTGCTGCAATCTTTTATTGTTAGTATATAAGTCACAATGTTTTGCTGCATTAAAGATCTGTATTAAAGACGCTGCTTGTATACAGAATTACATATTTATTCATTCAGCAATTACATGCTTGTTCACTCAGCACATACATCTATTCATGCTTGTTTATACTGAATGACCCACATTCATGGGATAATGTATATCACCAAAGGAGTATATCACCAATGACATACGAATTGATAAAATCTGGCAATTTCGTCTGCAGATTTTTTATCAGGCCGATACTTACAAATACCATATTTATGCATCAAATCTGAAGCATTTACATAGACTTTCAGAAATCCACATATATGGCCTAATCTACGTGAAATTTGGCACTGCCAAATTTAACGAACAAGTGGCGAAAAACCCAATATCGTCACACAGTACTGGTGTTCTTGCTCGTAAAAACTCCTTTTACTTAAATTGGTTACTGCTTACTAGTAGTAGCAGTGTAGAGAACGTCCCACTTAACACATTATAGGTCAGTTCGGCGACGAAGGTTACTGCTTACTCCACTGCAGTTTTATAACAGTTACATTCATAACCTGTGTAATGTGCATATATTGCAGTTTCTTTAGAAGAAGCCACAGAAAAATACACAGTAATAACACATCCAAATTTACAAGGCATTTTTAGACAAGTGATCTGTGCACTACCAGTCTCTTGTGGATGGTACTCGTTAATGATGCTAACAATTTATGCTCATCACAAGGCTTTCATTTGCCATATACTGCCATTTTGGAGGCAATGCTTGATGAGATTACCATATTCACACCACTAATCTAGACTAAACATGACCTAAACTGAACACGAGTGCCACAAATATAACCAGTTCAGCACACACTCATAACCCAAGTCAAACAGTTGCAGTTACATGTACCAGTAGTTAACAGTGAGTTTGTGCAAGCACATGTCAACTGCAGAAATGTGGTCAAAACCACGACACATCGCCGGTACTGTAAACACCAGTCAGGCAGATTTACTAGAACAAAGTGGAATATTATCATCATAGAAGTTTCGCCGACAAATTCAACTCTACAGAAATCACTGCTAGTTGCCAAGTTTCGCTGCCAGACGTTCAAGTACACGCTTAGCTTCGCACTGTGGAAAGTTGCTCAGATCATAGTACTGAGGTGTGATCTGTAGAAGCCTGTAACATCACAGCAAACAACGTCCATGTACACTCCATGTATTAGAGCTGGGCGATTCAGGAAGGACGATCTGATTCGAGGTACTTTCGATTCGATTTGATTCACCAGTGCAATATTAATTTGTTACATCGCTGATAGGCCACTCATTGAATATGGCTTTTATGAGCTGTGAAAACGTGAACTGTATTATTCTAGGATTTCTTAATAGCTTTTAAAACTGGAATTAGCACTGAATTAGAATGTGATATTATTATTAAGTAAAAATATGTATTAATTAGGGATACTGAAATCATTTGTAGTAGCGCCAGTTTTGTTACCGCTATGAACGTAATTTCGATGACCATAACATCACTAGTGCAAACTGTCGCCAACACTGGGCACTGGCTTTGCAGGAGGCCAGGCAAATCAAAGTCAAAACAGCAATGATTTGATTCACTCTGCTGAATCAATTCAAATCGATTAGCCTACGAATCGATTATTCCCAGCTACACCACGTATGTACTTACCTGGCTGTTGTACACAGCCTCAGGTCATGCAACCCCAGACAGCACAACGCAACAACTAAAAACAACTTGACCATACTGTGTACCCAGTCACACTGCATTGTTTAGTGTAAGTGACTGCTGCCACCTCACAATTACATGCGAGAATAAGAAGGCCCTTAGTAAAGCGCATACCTCTACAAAGGCCGACAATCACTTACACTTATCTTAATATCAACCCCAAAATTTCACGGATTCTTCTCATAACAGTCATAATCCACAAAAATTCACGGTCAAACAACAGATGGACATTGGTGAGAACGTAACTGCCCTGGCGGAGGTAATTAGTATGCACCGACTTGTGAAGCCTTAATTTGCACTTACAAAGCAAAAATTTCCCCAATCCATATTCAGTCATCCCAAAAATATGTTCGTTTCTTACTGCAAAGCCGATCACTTCTAAAAATTTGTGTAACGGTCCATTTTAGGTTAACCCAGGTAAGATGATACAATTGAACAAACCATTCATCACCACTATCATCTGTTTATCCCTTAATACACTTAGCCAGCTACTGCAAGTAAACACTGCATGTTCAGCAACTTCTTAAATATTATAAAGTGCCTACTTTCATATTCTTTCATTTACAAAACAATGCACATTACCAGTATACATTAAAGGCAGATTCTATTGTAAGCTACATTGTGCAAAATAATTCACTATTCATTGCAGAAGCGCAGTTAATCAACTACATAAAGCAATAAGAACTCTTAGTATATATGAGAAAGAAAAGTGACGAACCATTCAGCTTTGATGTCAGTGACTGTGCGAATGTAGTTCTTTGTAGTCAGCACGAACTCGTTGTATAGAACCCACTCAGGCTTGTGATCCAGACAGGTAGATGGATGAAGCTGGACGACCTGATTGTCTTTCACAGTCAGGTAATGACCAGTCCTCTCAAGGTGTGCCACCTGTACAAGTACCAACAGCAGTCAGTAGACTGTGGCAAAAAACTATATCCAGCTTCAGCGACAATGCTATGTAGCAAACAGTTAGTGCTGTGAATACAATGCTTCAACAATTGTCGCAAGGTCATCAGGCTGTATAAAATACTGCACACCAGCTTGGGAATACTAATGACCACTAGATAATACAGGCCAACGTGGACAATAGCTATTAAACAGTGTGTATATTTGTGTGTCTGCCAGGGTGCACGTGTAATATTGTGCCACACTGAGAAATTCATAACAATGTAAAAATATATAGCTTTAACAACTGTTAGGCACTCTGCATGTTAGCAAAGTAGAAGAACACCTATTACATTGTTCTGATGTCAGTATCTGCTGTCCAGGTCTTATCTTAAAAATGAAGCCACTAAAGCTGTGATCACTGCACCCGACCCGACTTGACACAACTCAACTCTAAAAGACCAGTTGATTGACTATGGTGCCTTTGGCACTTTGATCGCTCTAAGAACTCAAAATGTTAACTCTATAAATATTGTCAGTTTTCTGTCTGTCAGAACTTCACGAATTACAGAAAACTGGTGATTTGTTGTGAAGTTGAGTTTTTAGAGTAATCACAGTCAACAATGGCTACATGATCACCAAAATTAACTCGACCACTACAGCCAGCTTACAGTAGTATCTGTTAGGGCTGCAATTCGATTAAAAATTTCAATCGCGATTAATCGCTCGATTAATATTTTTAATAGCGATTAATCGCACCAAAACAAGAAACGCAAGTTTGTGGCACAGAATAACAGTATAATGCATGATATTGATATTATGACACGATGTAAGTCCCAACAAAACGTACTGACTACTAAAATTAAAATTAAAACTTCCAATT
>Ga0066190_10000112_pt1 | contig 12779 bp, 14 predicted proteins | sample WorMettanBELIZE1_FD_58708 | JGI IMG/M metagenome (GOLD analysis project Ga0066190, IMG submission 58708) | Marine gutless worms symbiont microbial communities from Max Planck institute for Marine Microbiology, Germany - Olavius tantulus... | ecosystem: Host-associated > Annelida > Digestive... | reverse complement strand
TCTGACCGGGCTGTTTCCCTGTCTACCAGCGCTCCTCCAACGGAAAAGGAGGACAGAAGCGAGCTTATTAACAAGGTGCTTGATAGGGTCGAGCGCGAGCGCCGAGCGCGCGGACCAGGAGGTAGGGCTGCGTTGGCAGGGCGACAGCCTGCTCCTGCTGCTCGTGCTATTCCTACTGCCCCCCCGTTTCCGGGTGTCGAAGAATGGCTCTCCGCCAAAGTGAACAAGGCCGGTGGAGAGTGTTTTGTTAATGTGCTTGGTCAAAGGGTGAAGGTCACGACCGATGCATGTCCTATCACTCTGGATGAGTTTAAAGACGGGCAGAGGGTGCGAGTGCACGTGGTAGAGGCACCGAGCGGGGAGCGGGTGGCTCATGCCTTCGACGACTCCTCTTTTAAACGTTACCGCGGCGTGCGGACTGGGGTGGGTTGTCCTACGTGCCGGAAGGTGCTTCCTTGTTAGGGGGACTTTTTATTGGCGCGGTGGTGGTGTGTCCCCTCTGGTTTTTTCTTCCTCAGACGGTCCCGCTTCGGGTGTGTTTGTTGTTTGTTAGGTTTCGATGAGAGTGATGGTGGAGGTCTTGAACGGTGCCTTGGATGGTGCGACATGGATGATGTAGATAGTGTAGGTGTAGGAGTAAATTGGGAAGGGTACTTGGATGAGCAACCGGATCGTTCGAGCGGGGCGATGGCGACACCCCTCTTGGCAGCGATTCTGTTGGCTATGGTGGGTATGTTTGTCTCGTTTTTTGCAGGTTCGCTCGCTTGCGCCCTCACGAGAGAAACACAGAATGAAGACCTTTTCCCTCTTACCATAACGCCCAAGATGCCGGGTGCCCCTCCCCCCGACGAGCACTGGTGCTCTGTTAGGATGCATAAGGACGACAATGGACGGTTTGTTGTAGTGAATAATCGAAAGGTGGAAGTGGTGGCCGAAGAATGCCCTATCGCCCTAGAGCCTTTTGAGGATGGAGAAGAGGTGCAAGTACACGTGGCGAAAACGGGAGGTGGTGGACAGCTAGCTCATGCCTTCAAAAGAGGTTCTTTTGACGAATATCGCCGCTCTTTGGGACAGCCACAGGTGGTAGATTGTCCTGTGTGCCAAAAAGGAATCCTCTGTTAAGGAGTCTTTGTTTGAACGGTAGACACGGTGGTGGTGGGTCATCTTCGGGTTGTCCGTTCTTTCCCCAAGGGGACCGTTGTGAAAGTGATGGAGTATGGCATTCTTCCACCCAGGAGAGTCACGGAGAATACTGCGGATGGATTCCCTCTAGGCTTGTCTCCTCTGGGTTTGTCTCATAGATTTGTATCAGCTTGCGTTTGTGAAAATAATGGACGTTACCTAGGAGGAGGTCTCAGGCAGGGATCTCCTGGCGGGAACCTCGCGGGGACCTCAATGCCACCTGTTGTAGGTTCAACCAGAACACCCTCCAAACATCAGACATCGAGAACCCATATTCCCATCGTTGAATAGCTTGCTCAATGCATGAAGTAACAGACCAGAAGTCATTTTCGGAAAGAGCGTGAGAACCACCCTCTACTCCCCCTCCTTGGAACATCCGCTGAAGTACATAATGAAGGGTACCCTCAAGGAGAGCTATTCCAAACAATACTCTCTTTGCTTCCTGCGTCTCTTTATTCTCTTCATTAAGAGTGAATGAACGCAATGATGGAGAGAACATCTCCTCCTCCCTCTCTTTGGGAGAATCGAGAGCTTGATCATAGAGATCTTTCCATGTCTCTATTTCCAGAAGGGTTATGGAGGTGAGTTGTGCGAGAAATTCGTCTACCTTCCCTCTAAGCGAGTTCGGCAATGCAAACCTCGACGGAAAATGAACAGCCCACACTCGAGAGCACAGCGTAGCTCGGAGTCTTTGCGGCTGCGACGTAATTAGCACAATCATCATGTACTCAGGGGGCTCTTCCAATACCTTGAGCAGGGCGTCATGGGAGGTGTGGGGTAGGCGGTCTACATTCTCGACAATCAAGCCCTTCCACTTCCCTGATAAGGGGGGAAAGAACATAGCATCAAGGTGTTTTTCTACATCTTCTGCTTTGTGTCGAGCCCTCTTCCCTACGGGAGAGCATAGATTCATATCGGCAGGGTGAACCCATATCTCCATTGCTCGAAGTGCCCTTTCTAGGAGGGGTTCATGATATCCACCGCACAACAATAGAGGAGAGTGTGGCAAGTAGGACCGAAGTCGCTCCACAGAACGCACACAATCCTTTACATCTTCGATACAATCAGCTTTGCTTTTGCAGTCGCTGTTGGACATGACGTTCCACCTCCTCAACGATCTCATGGGGAGACCGTTGAGCGTTCACATGCACTGCTCCCCGTATTCCTAAAAAATGGCGACGCACACGCTCGTAGAATGCATTACCTTCCCGCTCCATACGATCGGGAGCTCCGCTGCGTATAGGCTCTCGGTCCAGCACAAAAGTGAAGTCGGGAACCAATCCACACGCAGAATTGCGCACCATCTCCCGGAAGAGAGGGGTATCGAGTTCTCTCCCCTTCCCTTGATAAGCCAGAGTAGATTCTACAAACCTATCACACAACACCACTTGCCCTCGTACTAGTGCGGGGCGGATCACCTCTTCGACGTGTTGAACACGATCCGCCAGGTAGAGGAATAACTCGCTCTGGAGAGAGAGGTTCTCACCCTCTAAGAGGAGCTGACGTATCCTCCCTCCCACTGAGGTGCCTCCCGGCTCTCTTGTTTTGATGCAATCATGCCCCGACGCCATCAGTCGATCATACAGCCCCTTCAAAGCTGTACTCTTTCCAACACCATCCACCCCTTCAAAAACAATGAAGAGGCTCATTCTTCCACCGCGTTAATCCGCTGCATAGAAACCAGATGTCTGCCCTTACTCAATTTAGTCAGGCATACACCCTGTGTGGAACGCCCCATAACACGCACATCACCCATGGGGATGCGAATCGTTTGCCCATCCTGTGACATGAGAACTACACTATCCTTGTCCTCCACGGCCAGCGCACCTAGCACGAATCCATTGCGATCGTTGGTGACGATCGAACGAACACCAACCCCTCCTCGCTTTGTCTGTCTGAAGTGTTCAACACAAGAGCGTTTTCCGAAACCTTTTTCACACACGACCAGAATAGACATCTCAGGGTTTACCACTTCACAAGCGACAACATAGTCATCTTGGTTCTTGAGCATGACACCTCGCACACCACGTGCCGAACGGCCCATAGGACGTACCTCTTCCACATCAAAGCGCACAGCCATACCATGCTTCGTGAAGAGCATCACTTGCTCCGAAGGATGAACCAACTGAGCACCGGTCAATTCATCTCCCTCGTCGATATTCAAGGCAATTACCCCCTTCTTCCTTGGATTGGAGAAGGCATCGAGCTGCGTGCGTTTGACCACCCCTCTGCGTGTAGAGAGAAGAATTGATCCTTCCTGATCGAATGAGGAGACGCGTAAGAGGGCAGCTAAGCTCTCGCCAGGTCCCATCTCTAGGAGATGTACGATAGGCTTCCCTTTCGCTTTCCTTCCCGCTTCGGGCACTTGCCAAGCCTTGGACCAATAGCAACGGCCAAAATTGGAGAAGAAGAGCAACATATCATGCGATGAGGCGATGGTGCAACATTTCAATACATCATTCTCCCTAGAAAGATCCATACCAGCTACGCCCTGACCACCACGCCTTTGCTCCTTGAAATGGGTGAGGGACATCCGCTTGATGTAATCATCTTGAGAGAGTGTGAGCAACACTTGCTCGTCGGGAATCAAATCCTCCATCTGAAGGTCGTCATGGTGAGGGACAATCTTGGAACGGCGCTCCGAACCGTATTTCCCTTTCATCTCGATCAACTCTTCGCAGATGATCTCCCTGACCCGTTCATTGCTCGCTAGAACAGCTTCATACTCCTCAATCTGCTTGAGCAATTCAGCATGCTCTTTTTCGATCTTCCCAAATTCAAGCCCAGTCAACCTGTAAAGACGCATATCGAGAATAGCGTCCGCCTGTCGTGTTGTGATATCGATCTCAATGATGAGTAATTGTCGAGCATTGTCCCGATCTACACTCCCACGAACAATAGCAACCACGCGATCTATAGCGTTCAACGCCTTGAGGTACCCCTCTAGCAGATGGGCTCGTGCCTTGGCTCGTCCCAGCTCATAGCGCGTTCGGCAAACCACCATTTCTATGCGGTGGATGACCCACGCGTCCATCATATGTCTGAGAGAACAGAGACGAGGGAGCCCCCCGTCCAGCGCCACCATATTACAGCCGTAGGTCACCTGAAGGTCGGTGAATTTATACAACTGGTTAAGCACCACCTCGGCCATGGCGTTCTTCTTCACATCAATGACGATGCTCAGGCCCTTCTTGTCCGACTCATCCCTTAGGTCAGAGATGCCTTCCACTTGCTTGTCATTGACAAGCTCCGCAATCTGCTCTAGGAGGCGTGCTTTGTTGACGTTGTAGGGAATCTCATCAATGACGATGCGCTCGTTATTTCCCTTCTGTTCTACAGCAGCTACAGCCCTCAAGGTAACCTTCCCACGTCCTGAACGATATGCCTCCCTCACTCCATTCAATCCACAGATAAGCCCCCCCGTGGGGAAGTCGGGGGCAGGCATGATCTCCATGATGTCTTCCAGAGAAGCATCGGGATTCCGAATGAGATACACCATTGCATCAGCCAACTCTGAAAGGTTATGGGGGGGTATATTGGTCGCCATCCCCACGGCAATCCCTGAAGAACCATTCGCGAGAAGGTTGGGGAACCGAGAAGGAAACACGGTCGGTTCTTTCTTAGTCTCGTCGTAGTTAGGGACAAAAGGAACCGTCTCTTTGTCAAGATCGTCCATCAAAGAGATAGACGCTGCCGTTGTACGCGCTTCTGTATAACGCATCGCCCCAGGGGGATCACCGTCCACAGAACCGAAGTTCCCTTGGCCGTGTACCAAGGGATAACGCACGATCCATTCTTGGGCCATCCGCGCTAATGTAGGGTAAATAACACTCTCACCGTGCGGGTGGTAGTCACCTGATGTATCCCCGCAAATCTTGGCGCACTTACGATGTTTACCCGTGGGGGAAAGTCCCAGCTGTCGCATCGCGAATAAGATCCGCCTCTGCGAGGGCTTCAGACCATCGCGAATGTCCGGAAGAGCACGGGCAATGATCACGGACATCGAGTAACGGAGATAACTCTCCTTCATTTCCTCTTCTACCGAACGATCCAACGCTATTGGATTTTCTTCCATAAGTGCTTTCCCTAAATATCTAACCCTTTCACTGCAAGAGCATGCTGTTCAATGAAGGAACGTCGAGGCGCCACCTCCTCACCCATCAACATTGAAAATGCATGATCCGCTTCTACCGCATCCAACAAGGTAACACGAACGAGTGTACGCCTCTTCGGATCCATAGTCGTCTCCCATAACTCATCGGCGTTCATCTCACCCAGCCCCTTGTACCGCTTGACCTCGAGCCCCTTCCTTCCGTGCTCACGGAAGAAGGAAAGAACTTCCTCAATACTCGCCTTCTCTAGGCGTTCTGCCTCATAGAAGATAGTCACGATGCCGCTGCCCTTTTGGGTTTCACTCCCCGCACCTTCACCCGCCTGGCTTCCACCCACTTGGCTCTTGCCTCCCTGGTTTTTGCCCTCTCGACAGCGGTACTGTCCAGGATCACATGGAGCGATACTCTCCTGCGCAGCATGAAGAGCGTGGGGAGAGAAGAGCTCAACAACAGGCGCAAAACGGTGTCCCTCTTCCTGCTCTGACAGAAGCTTCTGCCGCAGTGCCGAACACTCCTCTTCGGAGAAACAGAAACGAACTCCCTCAGGAAGGTCGATCCTATAATGGGGAAGGGCTCCCTCCTTGCGGTGCTGGAGGAGGTCTTCCCAATGTACGCCCCTACTCTCCACGTGGTGAACCACAGACTCCAGAGCAAGGGCTCCCTGCAACCACTGCAACAAAGACTCCCCTTCTAAAACGACTCCTCCAGGGACTTCCATCTTTACATCTTGCATCCCCAACCGAATCAGGTACTCATCCATCTCCTCTTCGCTATGTACGTAGAAGTGTGACCTCTTCCTCGATACACGAAAGAGAGGCGGGCGTGCAACGTAAATATACCCCCCGTCAATCAAGTCAGTCATGTGACGGTAGAAGAACGTAAGAAGAAGGGTACGAATATGGGACCCATCCACATCGGCGTCCGTCATGATAATGACCTTGTGATAGCGCAGCTTCTCCAGAGAGAAATGGTCCTTGCCAATACCGCAACCAAAAGCCGCGATCATGGTCCCTACTTCCTTGTTCTTCAGCACCTTCTCCATGCGAGCTTTCTCTACGTTGAGGATCTTACCCCGAATAGGGAGAACTGCTTGGAAAGCGCGGTCACGCGCCCCCTTAGCGGAGCCCCCAGCTGAATTACCCTCAACGATGTAGATTTCACACTTGGCAGGATCATTCTCCTGACAATCCACCAATTTACCAGGAAGTCGAGCTGCATCAAGCGCTGTCTTCCTTAGGGTAATATCACGTGCCCGTTTAGCAGCTTCGCGAGCACGCACCGCTAACAGCGACTTATCCACAATCATCTTGGCGATGGAAGGATTCTCTTCCAGGAAGATCATCATTTCCTCCCCTACTACCTGCTGAGCAACAGTGCTTACATCGCTATTCCCCAACTTCTGCTTGGTCTGTCCTTCGAACTGAGGGTTTGCCACCTTAACAGAAACAACAGCAGTAAGACCCTCCCGCAAGTCATCCCCTGTGACAGAAGAAGGGTCCCCTTTGGAGGGGGGGTACGCTCTTAGAAAGGAGTTGAACACCCTCGTCAGAGCTGTTGAGAACCCCGTGAGGTGAGTTCCTCCTTGAGGGGTGGGGATGTTATTCACGTAGGAGAGGACCAGCTCTCCATATCCCTCATTCCATTGCAGGGCCACCTCAAAAGAAACCATCCCATCATGCCCCTCACGTTCACTAGCAATAGAAATAGGAGGGCTAAATAGAGGCTGTTTCCCTTCGTTGAGATACTCAACAAAAGAAGCAATCCCTCCCGAATAAGAGAAGAGTTGCTCCTCCTTATCGGGATCTTGCTCATCGCGGAAGATGATGTCCACGCCACGATTGAGAAAGGCGAGCTCCCTCAATCGTTTAGCGAGGAGCGCATGCTGAAACTTAATTGTCGAAAACATCGTGGAATCAGGAAAAAAGGTCACCTTTGTTCCCCGTTTCTCCGTTGTTCCTAATTTCTTCAGGGGAACTCGCACCTCTCCCTTGGAGAATTCCATGCGATGATGCGACCCATGTGAAAACACATCCACAATCAGCGAGCTGGAGAGAGCGTTAACGCAAGAAATCCCCACGCCGTGCAACCCCCCGGACACTTTGTAGCTATCTTTGTCGAATTTACCACCCGCATGGAGAATGGTCATCACCACTTCCAGGGCGGAAACATCACGTCCCTGTTTTCGAGATTCGTTCTCGTGGCGACCCACCGGAATACCCCGTCCATTGTCTTCGATAGAGAGGCTTCCATCTTCGAGTAGGATAACTTCGATGCGAGAGCAATGACCCGCCATCGCCTCGTCAATACAGTTGTCCATCACTTCGAAAGCAAGATGATGAAGCCCACGTTCTCCGGTGTCCCCGATATACATCCCGGGGCGTTCCCGCACAGCCTTCAGACCTTCTAAGACCGTAATAGAACTCGCTTCATATTGCTTCTGACTCATACATCCTCACGAAAAGACACTGCCCGTACACCAGGAAGGTAGGACTGCAACCTGGCGACCCAAGTGGAAGGCATCCCCTGCAGCCTCTCTCCCTCTCCCAATGTGGATGCGTACAAATGAACAATAAAGCGGCCCGATTGGTATGACACGGAACGCGCCCTGTCACGCCATTGAGACCCAGCAACTTTTCCCCACAGCTCCAAAAGAGCAGCCTCATCTATGGAACAGGGGGCACCTCTTTGAGGATGTCTAGGACAAGCGAAACGCCTTCTAAACCATTGTTGCACAGCATCAGCACTCTTGAGATGGGGAAGCCGACGGCCCTCTTTTTTTTTCTGCATACACACCACGACGTAGGGGCTAAGTATGCCTCAATTCTAAAAGAAAGTGAAGGGGCTATCTGAGAGTCACAGATTCCTTCCTGAACCTATGGAGTGCCCCTCCCAAAAGAACAGTAACGGGAATGGGATATCGCCGATTCGAACGACGGACTTCCACGATGTCAACGTGACACTCTTCCACTGAGTTAATATCCCACATGCTGTTCGGTCCATCAGAACCGACAAGCGTGATACTGCTGGAGGTATCTCTCGTCGTTTTCGAGGAAAATACGTATATCAGGGATACCATCCATAAGCATAAGGAGGCGCTCCACACCCACGCCCCACGCAAACCCCTGAAACTCTTTGAAGTTCACTCCAGCAGCCTCAAGAACCCTGGGATGGATCATACCGGCTCCCAAGACTTCCAGCCAACCCGTTCCTTTGCAGAGTCGACAATTTGCTTCACTTCCTGTTTCAACTTTTGCTCTTTCTTGCTGACACAGAAGACACTCAACGTCCACTTCTATGCCAGGCTCTACAAAAGGAAAGTAACTGGGCCGAAATCTCACACCCACAGCGCGACGGAACAGCCTTTTCAATAACTCTTCTACGGTGCTGAGCAAATCGGGAATCGTCACTCCCCGATCCACGTAAAAACCTTCCATCTGATGAAACACAACGTGAGAACGAGCGCTGATGTCCTCATTGCGATACACTCTCCCTGGGGCCACAATCCGAAAAGGGGGTTGATGCTGCTGCATCCAGCGCACCTGCACATTAGAAGTATGAGTGCGCAAAAGATGCCCTTGCTTAAGGTGAAACGTGTCATGCATGGCCCTAGAGGGATGATCATGCGGAAAGTTCAAAGCCTCGAAGTTGAAAAAATCTTGCTCAATGTCAGGCCCCAGAGCAACGCTGAAACCCAAAGTTTCGGCCGCATTCACCAAGAAATCCATAAATGAAGAAAGAGGATGCCTCCTCCCCACCCTCTTGGGGGATCCTGGGAGGGTCAAATCCACTTTACTAGCCCTCAAGTCCTCGGTAGAGGAGAGAACTTCATCGCGCCTTCTTGACCACAAATCATGGAGCTCTTCCTTCCATCGATTCATCTCTCGACCTAGAGAACGCCGTTGCTCCTTGTCCACATTCTTCAGCGAAGACAAAGCCCGCGTAATCAACCCCTTCTTTCCGAATAGGGCAACGCGCAACGCCTCGGCAACCTCTAGCGAAGACACCTCCATGAGCTTGCTACGAGCTTCCTCGAATTGTTTAAGCAACTCCTTGTCTAACATGCTCGACATTCTACCTGTCCGATCTACCAGAGTCACGAAGAGGATTGCTCAGCCTTCTTGGCATGCTCCGCTAGACGGACGAAAGCATCAGGATCATGAATTGCAATCTCTGACAGGATCTTACGGTTGAGATGACAATCCATCTTTGCCAAACCTCCCATCATCCTGCTATAGGAGATGCCCGCCTGCTTTGCAGCTATCCCTATGCGGGTCACCCAAAGGGCACGGAAATCTCTTTTTCTCTTCTTCCGGTGAGCTGTCTGATAAGCGAGGGAACGCAATACAGCATCCTTACTCTGTCTCAGATGTCCCTTGCGGTCTCCCACATACCCTTTGACAAGCTTCCGAATCTTTTTTCTTCTCTTACGAGAAGCTACCGCATTTGTGACTCTAACCATTTCCTACCTAAGCTCCCCTCTTTAGCCCTAAGAGCTTCTTCACAACCAAACAACGGGAAGAATGCAGCGCAGAATCCTTGGAGAGAGCTCTCTTTTTGCTGCTCGATTTCTTTGTTAACAAGTGCCTCTTTCCCGGATGCCTTGCCATAATTTTCCCTGAGCCTGTGATCTTAAAGCGAGAAGCCACAGACTTGCGCGTCTTCATCTTAACCTTAGCCATTTCGATTCTCTCCCGTACTCTGCCCTTCTTCCTCTCGGCCTTCCCCACCAAACTCTACCTTCGACGCAGAAGAATGAGAAGGATACTCCTCCGTCATGTCCTGAGCCGTGTCGGAGACTGAACTTCGGTTTTGTGCCCCACTTCCTTTCTTGTGCTCCTTCTTTGTATCGGGTGACAAGGATACGATGTACATTCTCCCTACCATCTGACGGGACTCAACAGAGCCCACTTCCAACACCTCTTGACAGATCTGCTCTGCCAACTTCTTTCCCAAAGGAATGCTTCCCAATTCCCGATTACGAAACACACAAAGCAACCGCACACGACATCCCTTGGAGAGGAAATCGTACACATGTTTCGTCTTAACCTTAAGGTCATTGGCCCCTATACAAGGACGGAATTTTACATCCTTGACCTTCTGCATCCTCTGTTTGCGTTTGTTCTCTCTCCCCTTCTTCTCCCTCTTGAAGTTCATCTTCCCATAGTCATCTATACGACAGATAGGAGGAGTTGCATCGGAGACGATCTCAATAAGATCCATGGAGCGACGCTTTGCTTCTCTGAGAGCTTCACTTTTCACCATGATCCCTATTTGCTTTCCATCAGGGCCTATCACACGCACAGTCTGTGCATAAATTTCCTCATTCTTTCTCAAGAGACTTCCCTTCCATGGTTGAACCAAGCTCCAAAGGATTCCAACAGGATTCCGCGCAATTTGTTAAGTACCAAAGTCCTCGTTACTTGCTAAAGCACAAACAGGACGCCCGTATCGTACACAATCTATAGGTTGTAATGCAATGCGTTTGACCCCAGAGAGGTGAAGTTGCGCCCTTTATCCAAGGACGCGAGCCCTCTTAACTTTCCTATCCCCGATGCTATCTCGCGAGAATGGTGCTGCTGACGATTCGTCACTGGGAGGACTCCAACTCCTACCATACAGCCCCCTTCGCCCCCAATCGGCCAGGGAGATTCCATTGTTCTCCCCTATTGGAGAGCGCAAAGAATGCTAAAAGCAAGTGGTTTCGCCCCAGAGGAGCACTCCCCTAGTTGAAGAACAAGAAACTCTCCTTATGCTGCGACATACCGGCTGAAGCGCATGTGCTTCACACCCCTCACGCCCGAATAGACCCCTCGCCCTTTGGAAATCTTAAGAAAGAGCCTCACAAGAACACCGACACAAGGCAGGATGTCGGAAATTCCTGGACTCGCCCGAATATGCATCAACGCAAGAGAGTAGCAGCGCAATCCGTTCTCTGAGAATCTGATGAAGAGTTGAAATTGTGGGCATTTTCATGCCAAATCATAGGCAAAACCTCGCGCTCTTCACTTCCATGTCTCGTAACACTCCTTCCAACGTCTTGAGGGCACACCCCTCCTATTCTTAAGCCACGTTTGCGTACATTTCTTGGAAATCACTTTCAGTCTAAGATCTTTTCTCTTTCCGGTGTTAGGTTCATTACAACTTCGTGACTCTCCGGACAACCTGCCCCTCCTACAGACAACAAATGTACCCCATCAGACACCTGGAAAATCCAACGAATCGTAGGACGTTGAGTAGGTTTCCCTGTCTGGCTTAACGCAGATTTCTGCTTTTTCAACAGTTGATGACGGAGTAAACTCTGGGCAATCATGTAGACAAGCAGACATAGACACATGATCATGCTGAGGGCTACGATCCTTTCCACGTTTTTGAGAAAAACTGATGATGTCATGAAGGGTCTTTTAGAAAACCCAAAGGGAAATCAACGCCTCTCTCAACACACTGTTGCCCCTTGCAAGTACTTCTTGGTAATGATCCAGTAAATTTTGAAGGGGGAAGACGGGTGTGATCAAGGTCGTTGGTAGCAATAATAAATTTTCCCTTGATGGCCTCTTTCTCCTCGAGAGCTTCTCTATTTTCCTCTAAAGTCACCTGCACACGATAGACTGTATGGGATGGATCCTGTTTACTAAGATGGACGCCCTTTCCCCCTTTCTTTTTGCGTTCTGAAGTGAACCTCTGACATTCGGTCAAATGTTTCCTCATATTAAGATCCTTCTTCGGTTACGAAAAAGTACAGCAAATGGGGATTTTCCGAGCTCTCCCGAGACTAGCGAAATTGCTTTTACTTTTTAAAAAGCTAACGAGAAACACTGCAAGAAGATCCCTTCCAGGCCTGCCCCACAAGGACGCATCAAAAAAAGACGCATCAAGGTACTTTCGTGGGAACAGTGGGCGCCTAAACATGAGACATGAGAAGAGACCAAACCGGAAGAACCAAGAAACTCAACAAACAGGGTCTTGCTAACTTGGCCTCAATAATGCGCATCGCAGACGCGACGAGCCCCGCATCGCCGGGAAACGCAAACGATGGGCCCCTACTCACAAAGGCTCTCGGTCTACAGGACAACTAGGGACCCCTCGTCCGGAGCCCGCAACAAAAGTCAAGCACCACTGCCTCAATCAGTTCCTATGGAAGGGATGAAGAATTTCATCTGCCGTTGCAGTGGAAAAAACTCTATGAGCAATAGCATTCTCCTGCTGCCCTATTCTCGTAAAGCAAATGTCACAATCAACTTCCTGACCCTCCCCTGGAGAGAAGGCAACCAAATGGTGGTAGGACTCCAGGTCACCCAAGCTAGCTTCCTCCTTGAGAAGGTGACGTACTCTAGCAGAAGCGAAAGGAAGGATCCTCGGTTCTTCCCTAAACAAGCTGTGGACAAACTCAAAGTTGTTGTGAAAAAAACCAGACCACCTAAAGATCCTATAATCCGTCATTCCGCACCAGATCCACGATTTCCCTAGGCGCGTCAATCAGTTTTTTAA
>Ga0066190_10000108_pt1 | contig 12961 bp, 13 predicted proteins | sample WorMettanBELIZE1_FD_58708 | JGI IMG/M metagenome (GOLD analysis project Ga0066190, IMG submission 58708) | Marine gutless worms symbiont microbial communities from Max Planck institute for Marine Microbiology, Germany - Olavius tantulus... | ecosystem: Host-associated > Annelida > Digestive... | reverse complement strand
GCCCGGTGCCGAGCGACTCAGTGATGCAGATGCCGTGGTCCGATTACTACAGGGACAACGTCGAAAGGAGCGGCTCTATGCCGCCATATGTGCAGCGCCTGCCGTGGTTCTGGAAACGCACGGTCTATTGGAAAACCGTCGTGCCACCAGCCACCCGTCTTTTTCCGACCGACTCTCGGATCAGTCCGCCATTGATTCCAGGGTGGTCGTCGATGGAAATGTCATCACCAGTCAGGGACCGGGTACGGCCATAGAATTCGCTTTAACGTTGGTGGAGTTGCTTTTCGGAAAGGAAAAAGCCGAAGAAGTGGCCGAACCCATGATGGTACCCTGAAATAGATACTGGATACTGGGATGCTGGATGCTGGATATGAACCACGGCACCACGAAATTCACAAAGAAAAATGAAGCTAAAGTCTCCCTCGTGGGCATCGTGGTGATGATCATTTGATTTTCAGGAATCACGAATCTGGATTGCTGTATACCTTATCTCGGATTCGTCTTCTATCCAGAATCCAGTATCAAGGATCCAGTATCAAGGATCCAGGATCCAGCATCATAGGTCGTCTACCAGACACAATTCACTAAGAAAGCTCGCACATCGTGGCATCAGATGCAGACAAATCCGGCTTTACCGTCGGCATCATTTCAGACACCCATGGGTTGCTGCGGGAGGAAGCGATCAATGCCCTCCAAGGTGTGGATATGGTCCTTCACGCCGGGGATATCGACATCCCCGATGTACTCAACGGCCTGCGCTCGGTGGCGCCGCTGGTTGCTGTTCGGGGGAACATGGATTATGGCCGTCTGCGCAAAGAACTGCCTGAGAACGATACTATCGAAGCCGCCGGTCATCTGATATATATGATCCACGAAATACACCGTATGGATCTGGACCCTGTCGCCGCCGGAATCAGCGCCGTCGTCTACGGCCATTCCCACAGGCCCCATATCGGGAATCGCCAGGGAATTCTGTATATCAATCCCGGCAGTGCCGGGCCTCGCCGTTTCAGTTATCCGGTCACTGTGGCGCGGCTCGTCATTCGGGACGGTCAACTCAAAGCCGAGATTGTCGATGTGGATACTCAAACCCCGCTAAGAGAACCATGATCTCCATTGATGTCCCCGGATTCGGCCGCATGAAACTGGAACATCTGGTTCTCGACTATAACGGCACCATTGCGTTCGACGGAAATCTGATCGACGGTGTTGCAGAGATGCTACAGGAGCTGTCATCGTCTCTGTCCATCCATGTATTGACGGCGGACACCTTCGGTACCGTTACGGAAACGCTCGCCGGCACAGCCTGCACCGTCGTTGTGCTACCCCAACATGAGCAGGATATCGGAAAGCGGGATTATGTGTCTTCCATCGGGCCGGAGCGCACCGTCAGTATCGGAAACGGCAGAAACGACAGCTTGATGCTGAACCTTTCCCGTCTCGGTATCGCCGTTATCCTTGAAGAAGGGGCTGCGGTGAACACCATCCAGTCTGCGGATGTCATCTGCACGGATATCCTGTCTGCCCTGAACCTCCTGAAACACCCCCTTCGCCTCGTCGCGACGCTGAGAACATAGCCTACACACCGAGAAAATCCCTTCGGGATTATCGTATTATGGCGTCAGCGGTATGTCAGGAGTTTCGATGCTGGATGCTTGATCCTGGATACTGGATGCTTGATCCTGGATACTGGATGCTTGGCACGATTTTGGATTTTGGATTGCGGATTTTGGATTGATAATGAGCTGAAAGAATAAAAGGTTCAACGTTCAAGGTTCAGGGTTCAAGATCTCACCTGGTCGCCGTCGGCGGCCTAGATGCTTGAACCAGTGATACGAGATCCAGAAAAAAGGACTCCACGTATTTGTGATTTGATATTTGTGATTTTGCCGCCGGGCAGGCGGCTAAACCGGCACACGGGCGCTCCGGCAAACCGGCAAACGGGCCAACGGGCAAACGGGCAAACCGACAACTCTGCTTAAACGCTCATGACAAACAGGCAAACGACGAAGGTTTCGTGGAGCTCTGACAGGATCGATGGTGTCGGCACCTATTGTCTGATTTTAAGACTCAAAAAAACGGCGCGGATTCGTATCGGAGCCATGGGTCACATGGCCTTTCCACAGGGCTGGTATGCGTATATGGGAAGTGCGTTTGGCCCCGGCGGGCTTCGGGCCAGACTGCGCCGTCATTTTCATCCCTCGCATCGCTTTCACTGGCATATCGATTATTTCAGGCAGAGCGCCGAGGCGGAAGGCGCATTTTTTACCGAAGCGCCTATCTCCTATGAGCACGTCTGGGCGGCCTCGGTCGAAGCGATACCCGGTGCCTCTATTCCTGCCCGAGGATTCGGTGCTTCCGACTGCCGTTGTCCGGCGCACCTGTTTTATTTTTAACACCGGTCCGTGATGCGGCCGCTCACGCAATGTCTGGCCGGTCCCATCCCCCCGGGAGAACCCCTAACATTTGTACATTACCGGAAAAATTGCTCTTGACAGGCACGCGCGGCATCCGCTATCAGGAAGCCTGTTGGGAAAACGTGTCAATGACGAGGTGGCAATGACCTCTATCCGCTGGTGGTGGTGGCTAAGGACCTGAAGTTTGCTCACCACCTGTAACACGTAAAGTAAACACACGAGGCTGTGGGCGGCTTCAGCGTTCGATCCCGAAGTGGCTCACGGCTTTTTTATTTGGCCGGGGCTGCCAGGGGCATCCCGGCTTTTTATTTAGATACGACCACTTGAACCCTTGAACCCTCGAATCCTTGGATCCTCTTCTCCAACTAATTTGGAGAAGCATCGAAAATTGAGACCTCATGGCGCAAGATGGGGACCGTTAAAATAAAAAGGAGGCAAACATGGCGGCCAGAAAGATCGTTCTCAGTGAATCTGAAATACCGAGGCAATGGTACAATATTCTCGCCGACATCAAGATGAATCCCCCGTTGGGACCGGATGGCAATCCGGTTTCCCCGGATATGCTGTCGCCGGTGTTTCCCATGAATCTGATCGAGCAGGAGGTCAGTCCGGAACGATGGATCGACATTCCGGAGGAGGTCCTGTCGGTCTACACCATCTGGCGTCCCTCTCCGCTCGTTCGGGCCATGGCCCTTGAAAAAGCGCTCGACACTCCGGCACGGATTTATTTCAAGAACGAAAGCGTCAGCCCTCCGGGAAGCCACAAACCGAATACATCCGTTCCCCAGGCGTATTACAACAAGGTGTTCGGCATTGAACGGATGACGACGGAGACCGGAGCCGGCCAATGGGGCAGCGCCCTGTCCTTTGCCTGCGCCCAGTTCGGCGTTGAATGCAAGGTCTATATGGTCCGGGTCAGTTTTGATCAGAAGCCCTACCGGAAGGCCATGATGGAAGCCTGGGGCGGAACATGTGTGGCCAGCCCGAGCACCGAAACCAAGGCCGGACGGGACATTCTCGAAAAGTTTCCGGACACACCCGGCAGCCTCGGCATCGCCATCAGTGAGGCCATCGAGGCGGCCGTGAGCGATACCTCGGGAAAGACACGCTATTCCTTGGGAAGCGTGCTGAACCATGTCATGCTGCACCAGACCGTTGTGGGGCTGGAGGCAAAAAAGCAGCTCGAAATCATTGGTGAATACCCGGACATCATTATCGGATGCGCGGGCGGCGGCAGCAATTTTGCCGGATTGGCCTTTCCTTTTGTCCTGGACAAAATTAACGGCAAGGAGATTGCGATCCACCCGGTGGAACCGGCAGCCTGTCCCACACTGACCAAAGCCCCGTTTGTGTATGATCATGGGGACACCGCGCGCTACACCCCCTTGCTTCCGATGCACAGCCTCGGTCACGCCTTTGTGCCACCGCCGGTTCATGCCGGAGGGCTCCGGTACCACGGCATGGCCCCCACCGTCAGCCAGTTGGTAAATGAAGGCATTCTCGAGGCCAAGGCCGTCACCCAACTGGATGCCCTGTCCGCCGGCGTGCTCGTCAGCCGGACCGAAGGGATCATCCCGGCCCCGGAAACCACCCACGCCCTGGCGACAGTTGTGGATGAGGCCAAAAAAGCCAAGGAAGAAGGCAAAGAAAAAGTGATTCTCTTTAACTGGAGCGGACACGGACTGCTCGATTTGACGGCTTATGAAAAATATCTGGCCGATGAGTTGACCAACTTTGCCCTGAGCGATGAAGAGATCGAAGAGGCGGAAAAAGTGTTTGCCGATTTCCCGAAACCGGCGGCACTTAAGAGTGGGTAACAATTTTACTGTCGGATGGTATAACGCCCCCGGGTTTGATAGTAGTTGACGCTTTGAGGACATTAAAACCCGAAACTCGAATATCGAAATCCGAAATTCACCCGCCTGAGGCGGGCAAGAACTTCAAATTCAAAGGACCAAAAATACAAAAGCTGATTCATAGCGGCCGCTGTGATGTCGATATGTACCTGATTTGCTCATTCGGTCATCGGTGCAAGATTCGGATTTCCCGAGATTCGATCGTTAGGAGTTCAACATCCAGAATCAACCGCAAGAAAAGCCATGGGACAGAAACATAAGCCGGTAGAGGACAATCGGGAGTTGATGCTTGGCAATGAGGCCATTGCACGGGGGTTCATCGAGTCCGGATGCGCCATGGCCACCTCCTATCCGGGAACCCCGGCGTCGGAAATCCTGTCCTCGGTGATCCGTTTCAAGGATCAGGCCGTGCAACCGCTCCATGCCCAATGGGCGGTCAATGAAAAGGTCGCTTTTGAAATTGCCTACGCCGGCAGTATGGTCGGCCTGCGGACGGCGGTGAGCATGAAGCAGGTCGGTCTGAATGTCGCATCAGACCCCCTGATGAGTGCCGCCTATATGGGCACCCGTGGCGGGTTTATTGTCATCAGTGCCGATGATCCCGGTCCCCACTCATCCCAGACCGAGCAGGACAGCCGGTTGATGGCCATGCTGGCGAAAATACCGGTCCTCGATCCATCTTCTCCGAGCCAGGCCCGGGATATGGTGGCCGTGGCTTTCAATATCTCCGAAGACCACGAGATTCCGGTCATGCTGCGCCCCACCACCCGTGTGTGCCATGCCCGTCAGGATATTCGACTACATCCCCCTATGGCGTCTCAGGCCGATGTAAATTTCGAAAAGAACCCCGCTCGGTGGGCGGCCACTCCGAAATTCCGGTTCCACCTGCATCAGGAGCTGGAGGAAAAGTTGAAGCGGCTTGCCGCTGTTGAAATCACTGCACCGGTCCAACTGAATCCCGGCGTAAACGGCCGGCAGGTGGTCGTTGTCTCGGGGGTAGTCGCCGCCCATGCCCGGGAAGTATTTCTTGACATGGGAATATGGGAGAACATTCCCCTGTATCAGGTCCTGCAACCGTTCCCCTTGCATACCGATTTCACCGACTATCTGAGAGAGTCCTGCGAGTCCGTGCTCGTTATCGAGGAAACCACCGGCGTTATCGAAATGCAGGTCGCGGACCATCATCGGGTGCACGGAAAAAACAGCGGGACGGTACCGGCCGTCGGTGAGCTGAGCCCGGAAATTGTGGAACGGGTCATCTGTCAATATATGGGGTTGCCCGAACCCAAGGCCGCACCGCCAGCCGCCCCCGGACGAAGGCCCACCTTGTGTGCCGGTTGTCCACACCGGGCCAGTTTTTTTGCCATTAAGAAAGCGGCTCCCCGGGGTATCTACACCAGCGATATCGGCTGTTATACGTTGGGTCTGAATCTGGGTGCGGTCCATACCGTGTTGTGTATGGGGGCCGCCGTCAGTCAGGCGGCAGGTTTTTACCATGCCCACAAGCATCTGGAGAAACCACCCGACATCGTGGCGACCATTGGCGATTCCACCTTTTTTCATGCCGGCGTCCCGGCACTGATCGATGCGGTGTCCCAGAATGTCCGATTTGTGCTGGTCATCCTCGACAACCGAACCACCGCCATGACAGGGAATCAGCCGACACCGGCAACACTGGACACTTCCGGAGGTGTGGATATAGAAACCCTGGTTCAAGGATGCGGCGTGAAATTCTGCCGTGTTGCCGATCCCTACGATGTGGAGGAATTTATCTCCCTGGTAAAAGAGGCGGTCGAATACAGCCGCGCCAGCGGACCGGCGGTCGTGGTGGCGCGTCATCCCTGTCTTCTCGACAGACAACAACAGGATGATACTCGAGAGAAGAAGGCTCTGCAGGTTACAGACGATTGCGACGGCTGCGGGTACTGTATCCAGCACTTTGAATGTCCGGCCATGAGTCAGGATGAAGAGACCCAGCAGGTGTCTATCGATCCGATGCTCTGCGATGGATGCGGGGTGTGTTTGAGTGTGTGTCGGACGGATTCGATCCAGCCAGTGGAATGATGATGATAGGGCTGGGTGCTGGAATAGGTTTCAGGTGTCGGGTGTTGGGGCTTCGCCCTGCGGGCTTCGACCCCACAAGCAGATGTCAGAGGTCGGATGACAGAGGACAGACTAAAAGAAACAAATGACAAATCACAAATATCAAAACACCAAACACCAAACACGAAACACCAAATTCCCAATTCCCAATACCCAATACCGAATACCCAATACCAGTGACAGTTGAAACGATCGAAAATCATGCGTGAGATTCGCCAACAAATAATTATATGCGGCGTTGGCGGCCAGGGGGTGCTCTTTGTGACCCGGTTGATGGCCGAAGCCGCCATTGCCCGGGGGCTGCCGGTGCTGACCTCCGAAACCCATGGAATGGCCCAGCGCGGCGGCACCGTTATTTCTCACCTGAAGGTCGGTGACTTTGCCAGCCCCCTGATCCGGCATAGTCGAGCCGATGGCATGCTGGCCTTAAAAGCGGAAAGCGTTGCCCAGTTTCAGGGGTTTGTAAAACCCAGCGGATGGATTGTGGCGAATTCTAAAGTTCCCCTCGAGACCGATCACCCGCTGGAAACGTTTATCGCGGATGCAGACCGGGTGGCCAAAGAATTGAATCATCCCAAAGCTGTCAACCTGGTGATGCTGGGATTCTGTGTTGCCGCGACTGCTGGAAATCCCAATTCGGACGGTGCGTCCTATCTGGCCCTGAATCACATGACGACCGTACTCGAAACCCGGTTTGCGGGGAGGAAAGATATTGTCACACCCTCAGTGAACGCGCTGGAGGCCGGCTTTAACCTCCGATGACCACGGAAGGATAGCGGTATGGCATTTATCGATTACGATCTGACCCAGGAAAAACTGCGGGGGATAGAGGTCGATGGACTGAAATGGACGGTCTCCCACGCCTATTCCCATTCACCCTTTTACCGGCGCAAGCTGGACGAGGCCGGTCTGCTCCCCGAAGATATCCGAAGCCTTGACGACCTGCAGCGCCTGCCCCTGATCGACAAGGAAGACCTCCAGAAAGAATACCCCTTCCCGCTGCTGTCGGCACCCTTGGAGAAGATCGTCCGAATCCATGCTTCTTCAGGAACCACCGGAAAACGGAAGATCCTCAGCTACACCCAGCATGATATCGATGTGTGGGCCGATATGTTCTCCCGGTGCTACGAAATGGCCGGTTGCACGACGGAAGACCGGGTTCAGATCGCCGTGGGCTACGGTCTGTGGACGGCCGGGGTCGGATTCCAGGGAGGATGCGAGCGGCTCGGAGCGATGGCCGTTCCCCTGGGGCCGGCCAATGCAGACATGCACTGCGAGATGATGGTCGATATCGGATCGACAGTATTCTGCTCCACGGCCTCTATGGCCTTGCTCATGGCCGAGGAGATCACTCAACGAGGGCTGAGGGATCGCATTCGCCTCAAACGGGTCATCATGGGGGCCGAGCGTCACAGCGACGCCATGCGATCCCGTATCCAGGAACTACTCGGCGTTGAAGATATTTTTGACATTTACGGTTTGACCGAGTTGTACGGACCGGGAACCGGTCTCGACTGCCACTATCACGCGGGGATACATTACTGGGCCGATCTGTTTATCTATGAAATTCTCGATCCGGTCACACTTCAGCCGGTGGCGCCGGGACAGGAGGGGGAGCTGGTGGTCACGACCATGGGCAAAGAAGGCAGCCCGCTCATCCGTTACCGCACCCATGACGTGACACGGCTTCTCGAGGGGGAATGCCCTTGCGGTGCCCCTTATCCCAGGCACGACCGGATTCTTGGACGAACCGACGACACGTTTACCTACCGAGCGGTGAACATTTACCCGAGCCAGATTGATCACGTATTGAGCGGCATCCAGGGGATCGGCAGTGAATATCAGATCCATCTCAAGCAACGTGAGGGCGGCCGCGACATGATGGTGGTCCGGGTGGAACGGGGGATAGACACTGCCTCGGATAACGACGCGGCTCTGGCTGAACATGTTGGTGTGGAGATTCGTAAAAAAATACTGGTTCGGAGTGAAATTGAGATCGCGGACTACGGAAGCCTTCCCAGAACCGAACGCAAAAGCAAACGGGTTTTCGATCATCGCGACAACAACCATTCATAAGTCGCCAGAAGCGATCATGCGGTTACCAGAAAGGGACAAAAGGAGGAAAAGGATGAAATCTCGGTGGACAGCGTTATCGATAACGATGGTGATTGTGAGCGTTTTTATGATTTCCACAGTGGCCCCTCTGCCGGCCTCCGCCGGATCCATTACCCTGAGCTACGCCAACTTTCCACCCGCCCCCACCTTCCCGTGCGTGCAAATGGAACGCTGGAAGAAAGAAGTGGAGAGCCGGACGGGTGGAAAGGTTCGGATCAACACCTTTCCGGGCGGCACCCTGCTTGGTGCTAAAGAAATGTTTGACGGCGTGATCGCCGGACAGGCAGATATCGGTTGCACCAGCATGGCCTATCAGCCGGGCCGATTCATGGTGACCAACGCGACCAGTCTCCCCATGGGAATTCCGAATTCCCGGGTCGGCAGTCTGGTCCTGCTCGATCTCTACCAGCTCTATAATCCTGAGGAATTTTCGAAGGCAAAAGTGCTGACCATGTTCACCACTGCGCCCACAAATATTATGTCCAAAGTCCCGGTTCGTGACCTGAGCGATCTCAAGGGACTGGACCTGAGGGCCTCCGGAGGTGCCGCGCGGATACTGGATGCCTGGGGTGCCAACCCGGTGGGAATGCCGATGCCGGCCACGGTGGAGGCTCTCCAAAAGGGCGTCGTAAAAGGCCTCTATTCATCCCTGGAGGTGATGAAGGATTTCAAATTTGCCGAAACCTGCCGCTACGCGACCGTAACCAATACGGTGATCTATCCCTTTGCGGTCTTCATGAATAAAAACAAATGGAACTCCCTTCCTAAAGATGTCCGGCAGGTCATGGACGATTTGATGGTTGAGCAGGCCGAATGGACCGGTAATTACATGGACAACCACGTCAAGGAGGCCATCGCGTGGTCCAAGAAGACATACAACGTCGAGTTCATTGAACTCTCCCCGAGACAATAGGACCGTTGGAATGAGATCCTGAAGCCGATCACGGCAAAATACATCCAGGAGGCGGCCGCCAAGGGGCTGCCGGCGGCGTCCATCGTCAACGATATCAAGAGCCTTATCGCCAAACATTCCAAATAACTGCCACTTTGACATGCGTATATGCCCGCCGGTCCTGATGTCGGTCCGGCGGGCCCTCTGCGCAGAAACGATAATTGGGCATGAATCCCTTTCTATACAAGCTGAACCGATATCTGCTGATTGCCGGTGGCATTTGCCTGGTGGCGATGATCGCCCTGACATCCGCCAATATCGTGGTACGATTCTTCTGGATACCGATTCGGGGGACTTATGAATTGATGGGTTTCCTGGGGGCTTTGGTCACATCTTTTGCTCTGGGATACACCCAACTCCAGAAGGGCCACATCGCTGTAGATATTCTGATCAATTCCTTTCCCCGAAGAACCAAGCGTGTTCTGGAGGCCATCAACGGTGTTGCCATCATGGCCTTTTTTGCCGTCATGGCCTGGCAGATATCTAACAAAGCCTGGATCCTCCGATCCACAGGCGAGGTCACCGAGACCCTTCGCATTCCCTACTATCCGGTCACCTTCGGTGTGGCCCTGGGCTGCGGATTTCTCGCCATGGTGTTTGTAGGAGATCTGGTTCGGCTCTTTGTCCTCGATGAGGAGAAGAAGACGTGAGTCTGGCACTTGTCGGTGTCCTGGGGATCCTGATTCTCCTTCTGATTCTTTTTCTCTTGGGTACGCCGGTGGGTTTTGCCATGGCCATGGTGGGATTCATCGGTTTTGCATACGTCGTCTCCCTGCCCGCTGCCCTGAATATGGCCAGCTCTGTTCTCTGGACAACTTTTTCCAAGTACGGTCTCGTCATCCCCCTGTTTATTTTCATGGGTCAGGTCGCTTTCTATTCCGGTGTGAACCAGAAGTTGTATGAGGCGACTTATCGCTGGGTCGGCCAGATCCGCGGCGGCATTGCCATGGCAACGGTCATGGCATGCTCGGCATTTTCCGCCATTTGCGGATCAAACGCCGCCACAGCGGCTACCATGACAACAGTAGCATTGCCGGAAATGAAAAAGCTTAACTATGATCCGATGCCTAGCTCTGGGGCCGTGGCCTGTGGATCGACCCTCGGGGTGGTCATCCCCCCGAGCGTGGTGCTCATCGTCATCGGACTTTCCACAGAGCAGTCCATTGCCAAGCTGTTTTACGGGGGAGTGGGCGCCGGTATTGCCTTGGCCATTCTGATGGTGCTGACGGTCTACATCCTGTGTCGGGTGCATCCGGAGTGGGGCCCGGTGGGACCTCCGGCAACCCTGGGGGAGCGGCTCCGGGCGCTCTCCGGAGCCTTTGAAATGGTCACCCTCTTCCTTGCGGTGATGTTGGGCCTTTACTTTGGGTTTTTTACGCCCACCGAGGCCGGAGCTGCGGGATCGTTTCTGGCCGTGGCCATCAGCATTGCTCAGAAGCGTTTGACCTGGAAGAGCTTTCTCTATTCGATCCTCGACACACTGCGGATTTCCTGCATGGTCATTACCATTGTGGCCGGCGCATTGATTTTTGGAAAGTTTCTGGCCGTTACGCGCATTCCATTTGACATTGCCGCCTGGGTAGTTGGTCTTCCGGTGCCCAGTGTCATCATCATGTGCATCATATTTTTGATTTACGTCGTGGGTGGTGCGGTCATGGACGCCCTGGCCCTGCTGCTGATCACGATACCGATATTTTTTCCGGTGGCCAGCCAACTCGGATACGATCCTATCTGGTTCGGTGTAACCATCACCGTGATCACCACCCTGGGCGCCGTCACTCCCCCGGTGGGCGCGACGACGCATGTCGTTGGCGGGATGGCGCGGGATATACCGCTGGAGACGGTGTTCAAGGGGGTGGCCTTTTTCCTGCCGGCCTACATTGTGTGCGTTGTGCTGCTGATGATATTTCCCGGGAGTGTCACTTTTTTGCCGAATTTGATCCGATAAACCAAAAAAACCCTTGATTGTGGGTTTCAAAGTTGATAAAGGCCTGCTCTTAAGATCTGAGTCATTTCCTGCGCTGACCTGTGCTGAATTTGCTACTCCGGAGTTGCTCTGTTTATGTGATTCGGGTCCAAAATGTCAGCCCGAGCCGTATTTTTGATTTGTGCGAGAAAATGTAGCCTCTCACTGCAATACGGCTCGGGCTTCCTTTCTTAGGATTCTCTGAGCTTGTTGTTTTTCTATTTTTTCAGATCACGACCGACCGATTTTTTGAACCTTATCCTATACTTCAAGGTCTTCCCTCATCGTTTCGATGCTTACAACCGGATCAGAGCGATCATGTAAGCGATCAAGGGCAATTTGCAGGTCAGCTTGTTCGGCAAGATACACTTCAATGGCCTTTTGAATACGGAATGATTTAGGCTTTTCAGTTTCCTTTGCGATTTCAGATAGTTTTGCCGCAAGATCATCGCGGATGCTCACAGATATTGCTGTGCTCATACAACACCTTTGGTGTATGATACTGTGATACATTGTAATTCGCAGAGGGAGCTTTTGCCGGTGAAATGTTAATAACTAAATACAGCGGTTGAGCTCAGCGGCGTACCGTCAGGCTGGCGCGCGTTGCCTTCGCAAGGCGCGTAGTAGTTAGGCATGTCTGCTGAAGAGAATTGTTATGTAATATATTTTTATTCGTTTATGTTTTTCAGAAAGTGGTAGACATATCGTTCGAATTTCCACTCAACTGAACTTTCGTCTATATGTGGGTAATAGTTTTCAGGGGTTTTTTCTGAGCCACTTAACAAATCCAGAACAGCGACAGTTTGTGAAATAATGTCATTCCCTGGTTCTTTGTAAGACTTTGTGTAAGTTCGTGTAGATTCAATTTTTTTTATAGTTTTTGCCAACATTATGTTATCAGAAAGATCAAGCAAAAGTAGCTCTGTATCGATGGATATTATGGAATTGTAGTTTACGTCATAGACTATCTTTGTTTTGCCATCAGATTTTATTTGATGTGGGATCTGAGTTGTTCTCTTATGAAGGATTGGTTTATTTTTCCAGAGAACTATAGCATATCGTATTTCAGGATATTTATTTTTGATGTAGTCAATATTGGTAATGTGTCTATTTTCGTCGATTGAAATTTCTGACCCTATATTCGGAAACAGAATTTCATATTTTAAAACCTCTTTGTTCTTATGACGCATAAATTTGTAAATACCGTTCTTAATCTGAGTAGTATCATGAGCCCCTGTATCACTTAGCATTGCAACACCAATAACGGGATTCTTTTCCACATCGGATTCTGTGAAAATTGGGTAGCGTTCCCTTGTTTTATACGTGTAATCTGATTGAGTCACAAATGAACACCCAATAAAAAAGAATAGCGATATCAATCCTATTGTATTTTTCATAATTGGATACATAACGTCTCAGCTCGCCTCCACCAAGGGTTCAAAGCCCTTGGTGCCTGGTACTGCGACATGTTAGCGTCGGTTAGTCTAAATACCATTCCCCAGTTCAATAAGTAAGTGCAACACTTTTAGGTTTTAAGGCTTTCGCGATATGA
>Ga0066190_10000104_pt1 | contig 13222 bp, 10 predicted proteins | sample WorMettanBELIZE1_FD_58708 | JGI IMG/M metagenome (GOLD analysis project Ga0066190, IMG submission 58708) | Marine gutless worms symbiont microbial communities from Max Planck institute for Marine Microbiology, Germany - Olavius tantulus... | ecosystem: Host-associated > Annelida > Digestive... | reverse complement strand
GCCTTAGATTGTGCCTGTAGATCACTTATCTTTTTTTCTAGGATGCTTTTGTCAGCCTCAGTCTTTTCTTTCTCTTTCGAGAGGAGTTCTATTTGTTCTTGTAGCTGGCAATTGAGATTGTGCAATTCTTTTGTGAGATTTTGGTTATCCCTGCTGAGGGTCTTCTCTCTTTTCTCCAGAGAGTTCTTGTCATTGTCATTTAGCGTGCTCTGGAGCTTTGATTGTGCTTCAGCTAGCTCATCGTTTGTTCGGTCAACTTGCTCCTGGAGCTGTGTGATTTTTTGCTGAAGCTCATCGGGGCAATGGCCGTTCGTATTAGTGCCTGCACTATGGGTAGAAAGAGAACCCCGAGAAACAGAGCTAGAGACAAAACTTTGGAAGTTGGAACGCCTCTTAAAACGTCCCCCCCTTGGATTTTCCAACAGCTTTTTCACTTTCTTTAAGTCTTCTTCCAACAAAGAGATCCGTTGCCCTTGCAATTTCACACGAGCCTTTAGCCTCTTCGAAATGACAGAAGCTCTTAAGGGCCTTTTTCCCCTGGTGGAAATGACCCTGCGAACGCCGTTAGCGCGAGGTCTTCTGGTGATCCTCTTTTCTCTTCCCTCCTTCTCCCCTATCCGACTCAATGCAACTGGCTCTCCTATTTCTGGGGATAATGACCCTTCCCCGGTAGAGGGCCGAAGGAGCGACGAAGGGATAGAGGAGAAGCCATCAGGGCAAGATGAACCTGTTTCAGGGCTCTTTCCTCCTAAAAATGCTAAAATGAGCTCCCTGACAACAACAACTTCTGCCCTTAAATCCCCTTCGAGAAGGGTCACCTCGGAGCCTCCTTCCGAAGCGGTTCGAATAACGGCGAGGTTGAGGAGATCCACTAGGATATTTTCTTTACATCCCTCTTCGCTTCCCGCTTCAGAGGAATAGGCCAACAGCACTCGCCCGACTATATTGGCCGCTTTTTGTCCTAGGTCGTCGGGGAGTTCAGTAGGGCGCTCCTTCCTATTGGTGAACCCGACTTTAAATCCGATCCTCAAAGGGGGATCTCCTTGGACCATCCAGCGACAGGGGTTTTTTTGAAAAGAATCTGCCTTATAAGCTGGGCTTTCTGTCATAATCTCCCTTTGATAAACCAATCCGCGCATTTGTCATCTCTCGATTTTACCAATAATTTAATTTACAAGGCGTGGCTGTAGTTTTTTAGGGGGGGGGTAATTTTGTCAACAGAAATGTCTTTTTTAGGGGCGCATTTTTCTGCCCAAGGAGGAGTTCATAGGGCTGTTTTGGAAGCGTCTTTGGCTAGGGCGAACACCTTGCAGCTATTTACAGCAAATCAGAAACGTTGGGTTACACCCCCCATTGCGGAGGAAGAAGTAGAACGCTGGAATGCAGCGATCGTTGAGAAGGGAATGAAGAAAGTCATGTCCCATGGAAGCTACCTCATTAACCTAGGTTCCCCCAAGAGTGAGGTTTTAGCCAAGAGCAAAGAGGCCCTGGCCAGGGAGATCAAGCGCTGTCGACAACTAGGCCTTTCTTTTCTCAACATTCATCCGGGAGCTGCGCTGGATCGGAGTGAGGAGGAGTGCTTGAATCAAATTGTGCAGGAGTTGAAGGAGTTGCAACCTCTTTTCCCCGACGATCGTCTTCACTTGCTCTTGGAGAGCACGGCCGGCCAGGGGTCGACCGTGGGGTGGAAATTCTCCCACCTAGGTTTCTTAGTACATGCTCTCAAGGGTGTGATCCCCATAGGCATTTGTATCGACACATGCCATTGCTTTGCCGCGGGCCATGATATCTCCACCGAGGAGGGTTTAGACCACATGCTGGATCAAGTAGATCGGGAGGTGGGGCTTGTCCATCTTTATGCCCTTCATCTCAATGACTCTGTCCATGGTTTGGGATCGAGGAAGGATCGTCATGCCCCTCTAGGACAGGGGGAGATAGGGTGGAATGCTTTCAAAAGAATGATGAATCACCCAAAGACGAGGAAGTTGCCCAAATATATAGAAACTCCAGGTGGTGTTCCCCTTTGGACGAAGGAGATTGAGCAAATGCGCTCCTTCGAATGCGCTCCTTCGAAAGATTCTGGGTTGGATTGTTTTGGGGATGGTTCTTGATATAACTTCTCATATATGATCCAGAGAGCTATGGCATTTTCACTTAGGCGAGTCAATACATACTTGGGGGTGCCAGGACGTATCGAGGGGCATGCAGAAGAGAGGCAGAAGAAAGAGGGGCCTGGCAAAGGGAGAGTTTTTGTCTCAATTTGGTGGGAGTAGCCAACGACACCCCTGAGTCAGAAACGGATCAAAAGTGTTGTAAAACGTCACTTTTTGAGACGAGATTAAGGACACCCTTTGGAAAGCCTTTGGAAAGCCTTTGTAAAGTCTTGGGAAGGTCTTGGGAAAGTGGGTCTCTGCAGGACGAAAATAGGGAAAGTTGGATGAAAAATGGAGTGATCCAAGTAGGGAATCTATAGGAATGGGAGCGGAATTGAAAGAGGGGTGGAATGTTTGTCCTACCCTAAGACAGGTATTGCAAAAAGCGTCTGGAGAGGCATCTGAGGAAGCATCTAGAGGACGCCTTTCCGAAATGGGAGGGGTTAAAGTTAGGGGATGGGTGCGCACAGTACGTCAGCAAAAAAGGATAGCCTTCATAGAGATCAACGACGGTTCTATGCCTTCGAGCCTACAGTGTGTGGTTGATGGTGCGTGTGATTTTAGTGTGGGGAGTTCTGTCGAAGTGGAGGGAGAGTTAGTGGCTCATCCACGCGAAGAGGGCGTGTATGAACTACAGGTGAAGTCCGCAAAACACATCCGTTGTCTAGGAGAAAGCCCTGTGGAGGAATATCCCCTCCAGAAGAAGGAGCACTCTTTTGAGTTTTTGCGCTCTTTGCCCCACCTAAGGGTACGCACGAAGACCCTAGGTTCTGTCATGCGCGTGAGGAGTCGTCTGACTCTCGCTACGCATCGCTTTTTTCAAGAAAGGAACTTTTTTCATGTAGCTACACCCATCATTACTGCTTCCGACTGTGAGGGTGCCGGGGACCAATTTCCCGTAGACACAAAATTGTTCGGTCAGCCCGTGTTTCTCACCGTTTCGGGGCAGCTGGAAGCGGAACCCTACGCTTGTGCCCTTTCAAGGGTCTACACTTTTGGGCCTACGTTTAGATCGGAAAACTCGAATACATCTCGTCATTTGGCTGAATTTTGGATGGTTGAGCCTGAGGTTGCTCATGCAGAACTTGGAGATGTTATTGCCCTTGCAGAACAATACCTCCATGAGATGGTGCGTGTATTCTTCGAGGAATGTTCTGATGAGTGGTCTGTGTTAGGCTCTCCAGAACACGAAGAGACCTTGAGAGCGGCACAAGCTCCTCTGCAACGCCTCACTTACACGGACGCAGTAGCTCTGCTTGAGTCTTGTCAGGGGTCTAACCAAGTGCGATTCGAACACCCCTGTTCTTGGGGGTGTGATCTACAATCGGAGCATGAAAAATTTCTCTGTCGATACCTCAGGGGCCCTGTAGCGGTGACAGATTATCCTCAAGATCGTAAGCCCTTCTATATGAGACAGAATGGGGACGGTAAAACTGTTGCAGCTATGGATGTTTTGGTCCCAGGTATTGGGGAAATGATCGGGGGGAGCCAGAGGGAAGAACGATTCGATGTTTTGGAGCAGGCTATGGTGCACCATTTTGGCCCCTCTCTGACACCCCATCTGAAAAGGTATCTCGATTTGAGAAAATTTGGTACTATTCCACACGGTGGATTTGGCCTAGGTTTTGAGCGATTAGTGCAGTGGTTAACGGGTATGTCAAACATTCGTGAGGTGATTCCCTATCCAAGGGTTCCAGGTTATGCGGAATAAGGTAATATTTCTTTTGCTTGTTGTTGTGGGTCTAGGCGCCTACGCGGGGTTGCGTGTTGGTCTCAATCTGGGAAGCCAACATCTCCATGAGCCTCTTTCTGAAGTACAAGCCTTACTGCCGGACCTCCCACACAAGCCTCGTGTGGCTTTGGTTCTGGGCGGCGGCGGAGCGCGTGGTTTTGCTCATATCGGGGTTCTAGAGGTTTTCGAGCAGGAAGGGATTCCCGTAGACCTCATTGTAGGTTGCAGTGCGGGATCCATCGTGGGTGTCCTCTACGGCACGCATTCCTCCGTCCAAGAGGCGTACCAAGCTTCTCTGAGCCTTAAAAGAAGAGACATGATACGCCCCTCTATTTTTTCCGCTATCAAGGGGTTGTGGAATATCAGCGCTCCTATCAAGGGTTACTTTTTCAAACAATTCTTGGAACGAAAACTCCCAGCGAAAGATTTTTCTGAGTTAAGAGTTCCCCTCGTCGCTATTGCCACAGATGCAATCACAGGGGAATGCGTCCCTATTGGTAAGGGGGACATCGTTTCTGCGGTGCAGGCGTCGTGTTCTTTCCCCCCGGTCTTCTCCCCTGTGCATATTGACGGAAGGACTTTGATCGATGGTTGCGTTTCCAACCCGATTCCAATTGATATTGCTCGGCAGTTGGGTGCTGATTGCGTGTTTGTGGTTGAGGTTGCTGCGCTGCTTCCTTCGAAGCCCCCTTCCAACATTTACGAAATCACTACACGAGCCCTACACATCTCTTATCTCGAACTCTCAAAAAAGTGTGGGAAAGAGGCTGATTGCCTTATCGTGCCCAATTTGGGAAGTGTTTCTGTCTTTGCTGATGATTGCCAAGAGCTCTTGTATCAAAGAGGGAAAGAGGCAGCTAGGCAAGCTCTTCCTCAGATTAAAGAGGTGCTCCGACAGAAGAAGATCCCGCTTGTGGGAGCCGCTTAACTCGTCTATTGTTGGCAAACAACCTTTCCGTCTGCCAAAAAGCGTTGATTTATTTGTAGCAAACCTGACATGCTGTCTGCTAAATAGAAGGAGAAGCAGAAGAGTCTTTTGTGGGTGTTAGGTCGGAGAAGCGACAAGAGCGGGAGAGAGACATCATCTTGGGTCTTGTGGACCTGTACATCGAGCTGGGACAGCCAATAGGTTCTAATGCGTTGCGTAATCAGCGGCTCCCTCACTTGAGTTCAGCAACCCTGCGGAACTATTTGGTGCGATTGGAGCAGGAGGGATACCTGGAACAGAAGCATGTTTCGGGGGGTAGAATTCCAACATTTCAGGCATACCGGTTCTACGTAGATCATTATTCCCAGCTAAAGAAGGGAGAGCAGAAGAAGGAAAGCCAGAATGAGGGACGCGTTGAGTATGGCTTCTGTTACTCCGGGAAAACCCATAACGCTGCTATTGTGGACGTCCTATACGAAGCAGCGGATCAACTGAGTGTGCTGGGTTGTGGGGCCGTTGCTGCGATGCTCCCCAAGTTCCAACAGGATTCGATCGACGAAATTCGCTTTTTCCCTCTGGATGCCAAGCGTTGTTTGGGTGCTTTACTCACGCGCTTTGGAACGGTAGATACAGTGCTCCTGCGTACAGATCGTCGTTGGAGCCATGCAGCTTGTCAGAGAATCGAACAAGCCTTGAATGCACGTCTTTACCAACATGCTTCTACACCCCTTTCTCCGGAGGAGGGAGATCTTGCAGAGAGGGTGTATCAAGATTTGATGACTCGCTTCATTATGGATAATGTGCCTCAAAGGTCTTTGAATGGGGCGGACGTGCATACTACGGGGTTCTTTCGTTTATTGAGAGCATCCCAGACACATTCAGCATTGCTCACCTCCGGGATGCTTTCCCTGTTTGAAAATCAGGAAGTTTTGCGTAAAACGCTTTACGAAGTGTGCAAGGAAGGGGATATCAAGTTGTGGATAGGAAAGGAGCTGGAGGAACTAGTGCCCTACCTTTCGAAGAGCACAAGCACCATTTCAGAGCAATGCTCCCTCCTCGGCATTCCCTATTGTATTCACGGGTGTGTTGTGGGGGCCCTTGGGTTGATGGTGCCTATGAGGGTTCCTTATGTGCGCTACATGGATCTTTTGCATGAATTTTCGCGATCTCTATCAAGCGTATTGAGTCACATTGCCGGAGCGCAATCGATCACGTGGCGAGGCCCTGTGCTCCACCTTTCCGAATCTGGAATGCAGTCGGTAGCACTCCCGCATCGAGAAGAAAAAGGGGAGTTGCTCACTTGTGGAGAACTTCATGGGGGATGTCGTGAAGAAAAACAGAGAGAAGAGCGGAAGGGTGAAGGAGAATAGGAGGGAGGCATGACTGTGGAAAAAGAAACGGAAGGCAAGGAGAACCAGACTCGGAGAGAGGGTACACCTTGTTCTTGTGAAGACAAGGGGCGTTGTTGTTCTCAACGACATGAGGAACCACATGGGGAAGAGGTAGAACAAACGAAGGATAGCAAAGAGAAGGCCTTTGATCAGGATCAACAGGAATGTAAGCAAGAGCCCTCGAAAGAAGAAGTGGATCGCATCATGAGGGAATTGGCGGAATACAGGAAGTACAAGGATCAGTACTTGCGTTCCCTAGCGGATCTAGACAACCAGAAAAAGAGGATGTTGAAGGAAAGGAACGATGCGATTCTCTTTGCCAAGAAGGATTTGTTCAGGGAAGTGCTTCTTCCTCTGGATCAGATGGAGCACGCTTTACATTGTTCTGACCAATGCAGCGAGGAAGTGAAAACGTGGTGCATAGGGTTTAGAATGATTCTACAGAATTTGAAAAGCATGCTGGAGTCTCACGGTGTCTGCGCTATCGAGACGGCGGGGGCGACATTTGATTCTCAGTACCACGAAGCGGTGGAACTCATTCCTGATCCCTCGGTGCCCCCAGGCACTATCCTGGGAGAGGTGCTGACGGGATATCGATTGGGGAATCACGTATTGCGCCATTCCCGAGTACGGGTAGCGGGTGACCCAAAGGAAGAGAAGGGGGACCTTGTTTCTCCTGCAGAAGGAGAATCGGAGGAATCCGATAGATCAGAGAAAGAAGAGTTAAAGTAATTAAGGGGAAGAAAGGGGAATTATAAGAATGAGTCAAAAAGAACAGGAAACAGTTGTTATTGGTATTGACTTGGGGACTACGAATTCATGCGTGGCCGTCATGGAAAATGGAACACCCGTGGTGATTCCGAATGCTGAAGGGGGTCGCACAACACCATCCATCGTAGGGTATAAGGATGGAAGTCGCGTTGTAGGAGAACAGGCAAAAAGGCAAAGGGTCACCAACCCTAAGAGCACACTCTTTTCCACAAAGCGATTCATTGGACGGGAATATTCCGAGGTGGGGGACGAACTGAAGACCGTTCCCTACGACGTGAAAAAATATGGTGGTGGGATGCGCTTTGTCGTGGAGGGCAAAGAGCTTACACCCGAGGATGTAGGTGCTCACGTCTTGATCAAAATGAAGGAAACAGCGGAGGCCTACTTAGGTAAGAAGGTTGCTTCGGCGATCATTACTGTTCCTGCGTACTTCAATGATGCTCAACGTCAATCGACTAAGGATGCTGGGAAGCTTGCTGGCTTAGAGGTAAAACGCGTGATCCAGGAGCCTACGGCAGCGGCGCTTGCCTATGGTATTGGAAAGGAAAAGAATTGCAAGCTGGCCGTCTTTGACCTTGGAGGAGGTACCTTTGATATCTCGATCCTAGATGTAGCTGATAGTGTGTTCGAAGTTCTGGCAACGCATGGGGATACGCATCTAGGAGGGGATGACTTTGACTCTGTCATCATCAGGCACGTTATAGCTGAATTTAAGAAGGAACACGGAATTGATTTGACAAAGGATTCCATGGCTTTGCAGCGCGTCAAGGATGCCGCGGAGAAGGCAAAGATTGAGCTGTCAGGAAGCCTATCCGTCGAGATCAATCAACCCTTCATTTCAATGGATTCTTCAGGGCCGAAGCACTTAATCATGACTCTTACGAGGTCTAAGTTTGAGCAACTGGCTGCACCATTGCTCGAAAGAATTGTAGTGCCTTGCGAACAGGCTCTTAAGGATGCGGGGGTTTCCGAGGTGGATGAGGTCATTCTCGTCGGTGGAATGACGAGAATGCCTGCGGTGCAACAGCTTGTAGAGCGCATCTTTAAAAAGGCTCCCAGCAAGGGGGTGAATCCCGATGAAGCCGTTGCGATCGGAGCAGCGATTCAAGGGGGGGTCCTTTCTGGTAATGTGAAACAAGACGTGCTTCTTCTCGATGTATGTCCTCTAAGTTTAGGAATCGAAACTATGGGAGGAGTTTTCACCAGAATCGTAGATCGAAACACAACGATCCCCTCCCAGAAGAAACAGGTGTTCTCTACGGCTGCGGACAATCAACCTGCGGTAACGATTCGTGTTTTGCAGGGAGAGCGTGAAATGGCTGCAGACAATAAGGAGATCGGTAAATTCGATCTGACTAACATTCCTCCCGCTCCTCGGGGTACTCCCCAGATTGAGGTTACTTTTGATATCGATGCGGATGGCATTCTCCATGTTTCTGCTAAAGACTTAAGTACGGGGAAAGAGCAGAAAGTGCGTTGTGAAAAAGCTGGTGGTTTGCCTCAGGAAGAAATCGAAGCCAAGTTACGTGAAGCAGAGCAATTCGAAGAAGAAGATCGCAAACGCAAACAAGCAGCGGAAGAACACAATGAAGCAGAAAACACTCTTTTCCAAGCGGAGAAATTGCTCAAGGATTACGGGGACAAAGTTTCTGAAGATGCAAAGAAAGATGTAGAAGTAAAGATAGAGGCTCTGCGTCAGGCGCTTTCCGGCGGAGATCAAGGAAAAATCCGCCCAGCTAAGGAAGCCCTCAACGACTCTATGCAAAAGGCAAGTCAGACGATGCAAAATCAAGCCTCGGGGCAACAGGGTGATGCGAGTGGGAGCAAGGATGGTGAGAATAAAGCCAATCAGGGACAAGAAGAGAAGGTGCAAGATGCTGATGTGGAAATCGTAGATGAGTCCTAAGAAGGTGCTCTCCACACCTTAGGTTGTGAAGCAGAGCATACATTTTTTCTTGTTGTCTGGGTTTACCAGGCTCGCCGCTTTGGGGGTTTCTGCCCTCGAGCGGCATTTTTTTGCCCTCTTGCTCCCTCTTGCTCCTGCTCTTCCCCTTGGTTCACCTTTTTGTCTGTATTCCCATTATCCCGCACCCTGTCCGTATCTTGTCCGTATCCTGGCGCCTGAATGGAAAAAATTACTCGCTGCGTGTGGATCCGCTTGGGTATCTACTTGGATATTAAAGTTGAATGCCTTCTGATCTATTGTCCCGAAAGGGTTTTCGTGGTTTCTACGAATGCAAGATACGAATGCAAGATACGAATGCAAGAATAATGCGGACATACACAGCGTAGACGCGAAGTTTTATAACCCAAGTTACTGCCTTTTGTCATTACTGGGGGGAAGAGGTTCCTTCGGTTGGAGCGTGGCATGAAGTTTTGGGAAATGGGTGTCCCTCCTCTCTTCGGGACAATTTTGTTTACTACAGTTGGGGTTAAAAATTTTTTCGCGCACCCCTTGACAGATGTGAATCATTTTTTTATGGGGAGACAAGAAGGCGGTTTTAGAAAGGGGCGTTGTATGATAAGAAAATTGGGTGTCATGCTGACCTTGTCCTCGTTGTGCATCGCATCAATGGTGCAAGGGACAGCATTTGCAGAAGAGGTCCTAGGGACGTGGACGGAGTTTAAAGCCGATCAAGGGCGTTCAGGGGATGGTAGTAATAAGAAGGATTGTGTTCCTGGGTTCATTGTGAAGCGTGTTGATGGGGCTAGAACAGATGTTCGAGAAACTGTCAAAGGGAACTCGGCATATGCGGAGTTTCGGTTTAGCAACTTTAGTGACAAGGATAATCCTAAAGTCAACCTGCACATGGAGAAGGCGGAAATCGAAACCAACCAAAGAGTGGGTCTCTATGCCTATCAGAACGAGGGGAAGAACCCTGTTGTGAGTGTCTGTGCGGACAAATTTCACGCCAGAGGGGGCGCTATTATATTGTCGGGGGTGGATCTCAGTGTAACTGCTAAGACGATCGACTGTTCAGGGTTGGTTTTTCGGAGCAAGGAAGGCACCCACTCAAAGGCCCGCTTTGGCGGTGAGGAGGGTGTCACCTTTGGACCTACCTTTATGGACTCGGGGCTTAATGTCACGCTCCACAGTCCGAAACAAGTTGAAATCAGAGGCGATATCACAGCTCAAGGTGATTTTAGTGTTATTGGCGAGGAAAAGACTCTTGTTCAAGCAACAAGGGTGACTTGTGGAACTCTTTGCGTGGGTTGCGGTTCGGATGGGAAGGGAAAGACTCTTCACACCAAAGAATTAAGCACGAATAGTGGGGCTGTTCTTAGTTCCCAGGCTCCCATTCGTGTTGGGGGTGAAAAAGGTGCTCATCGAGGTATGAAAAACAAATTTCAACAGTTGGAGCCTAACGGCACACCTCTTATCAAGGAAGTGGGACACCTTGTGGTCGATAGTACGAAGGACGGGTCTTTGGTTGATTCTATCCTGCGAGGCGAGGGTCCTACAAGTCTTGCAGTGGGTGATGTGCATACGCCTTTAAAGCCTGTGCCTGGAAGCGTGGTCCTCATGAATCTTCCTGAAAAAGAAGGACAAAAGCTTCTGGACGCACGCAAAGCAGAAGTGAAGAAGATGCTTGTAGATCGTAAAAGAGAAAGTATACTGTATATCGATTCGAATACCACAGCTGATGGCACATTTGAAGTTGACGCTAAAGGACATTTTATCGCTCAGGTGAATAAGCCAGGAGAAGGGCAAGAGGAATACTTTAACTATTGTTCTGTGGGTGCGGACACTAGATCCCCCGAGGACAGGGTTAATGGTAACGAAAAAACTAGGATCAGAGTTGACAAATCTGTTGAACTCTATGGCTATATTTGCAAAGGGGATGTGGAGATTCGCGCTGGTGAGGATGTGTCTATTATCAGACACCAGCAAAACGAGAACAGATTGGCGAGTGATCAATGCACCATAATTGCTGGGGGTAAGTTGAAAATCGTGGGTCCTGGTGAAAAAAATTTACATCGATTCGTCCCAAAAGGAAAAGTAATCTTGGGTGGAGATAAGATCGAATGTGAGCGTTCCATAGAACCGCCGAACCCTATTCAAGTTACTACTACAAGCTCAACCCTGGACAAATTAAATTTTTCTGGTTTGAAGGCTGGTTCTACGGCTGTAATAAACGTGAAAACAGTGCCTGCTCCGAGTGCCGTGGTCCAAGGTAGCACTAAAAATAAGTTTAAAAAAGTTGTCTTGGGTTTCGAGACACTTGACGATACAGGAACAAACGCTGTTAACTTTATCAAAGCGTTTTCAGCGGAGAAGAAGGAATTAAAAAACAAGTCTACCTCTCCTCTAACCCTTAAGGGAAGTGACTTGGGAACGGGAAACTTCGACTTATCGATCGAAAGTAGGGGAGATTTGGATCTGGATTGTTCGGGTTCTACCTCGGGTAAGGTTACACTCAATGTCCAAGGACAAAAAACGACTCTCCGAAATTGCTCAACCATGGAAAGTCTCGAAGGGACAGTGAAAGATCTTGCGACTCCCCAGGGTATGGGAAGTAATAGCAAGGCTGTTAATGCAACTAAACTTAAAGTAAACGGCTTGTGGCAGACAGGAGTAGATGTGCATTACATTGACGGTATATCTCTCGGAAGAGGCCTTGCAGTAAATGGCTCAAAGAACAAGGTCACTTTCTCAGGAAATGGCACACATCAGAACAGGATGAATATTACCCTTGAGGACCCCGAAGGAGTCGAAAAAGTCATAATGCCCTCGATCGTAACGCAAGACTGTTTTGGTATAAGGTTTCTTAGAGGTGAAAACCGATGTCCCTTGGAGTTTGACGTTGTAGACAAGCTTTCCTTCAAAGGCAATACCTTGCTCGAGGTCCCAGGGGGGACGACCTTCCAGGGGGACGTAGATTTGAGGAGAGATGGTGCTGAAAAAACAGGAGGAACTCTATCTTGCGATAATGTCGATCAGGGAGGTCTTGCCTTTGGCGGGGACGTCAGAGCAGATAGTATCAGAGTGTTTCAAACAAAGGGCACAAATTCCCCGTCTATGAACATCCTGTGCATAAAAGGAACAGATCAAACAATTAGTGCTAATGAATTCATCACTCATAGCGATAAATTTTATCCTCCCGGCATGGGGCGTTTTAATGAAGAAGGAAAACCTATGGGACAGTTAACTGTAGACGTCAACAAATGGTGTATGTCAGATATCTACGCGAAGAACTTGCAACTTAAATGCCCCAATCTTGTGACTGCGTCACAAATTCCCCCTAGGGTGGTATATGATGCAGAGCTTGAAAAGAGAAAAATCCCTGCAGATACCACTCAAATGATTGTAAAAACCTTGGCAGATGATTCGAACCCAGGAGAAGAGACTTTGCGGGAGAAAACAAATCTTCAGTTCGTTAAAGAGGCAGAGTTCCCTGATGAGGTTGGAACTCGGAAGGAAGGTCGATTTATCATCTACGGTCGCCCTGTTCCAGAGAAAACTCCTCCTGGCCCTTCTCCTGGCCCTTCTTCTGGTCTTGATGTAACCTTCTTCGCTCTCCCTGAATATTGGCGACCAAAGGATTGTATCGATCTCTGCTTGTTCAGTGATGCTTTCCGCGATAGACCTGATGAGGAGGAACAAAGAAATCACTCTTCCTCCGTACAGGGAGATTCCGTTTCGGCGCCACCAAAGGCCTGGATTAACCAGAGGCAGTAAAAAACAGCAAAATCGCTGTGACTCTTCAGGTAAAGCGCTCACCCCATCGGGGTGAGCGCTTTTTCGTTTACCAGACCTACCTCACACGTATCCTAGCCTTAGTTGAGGCAACTTTGTTTTTAGTCTGGGAGATTTTATTTTAAGGGGCGTACATCAGGAGGCGCACAAAGGGACCCTCTCTAATTTCGAAAGGCATGGGTTTCGTGTTGGTAATCATGGAGTGATAGGCTCTCCTAAATTTTGGTCCCTAGATTGGTTTCCGAGGTTGGTTCAATCTTTATTATTTGTAGTTCTCATTCCGCACTTGAAATTGAAAATCTTCCATTTTCCAGATCGGCGGTTAAAATTTTAGTTTTTCTAGGCTTGCCCTTCGAAAAACACCCCCACTACTTCCGTGAAGGACACGTGATGATACGCAAGTGGGTGATGAAAACTTGAGATTGTGGTCGCTTTCATGCCAAATCATAGGCAAAATCTCGTATCCTCCATCTCCATACCTCATAACGTCCTCTCAACGATCTGAGGGCACACTCCTACTACTACTTTTAAGCCACATCTGCGTACATT
>Ga0066190_10000102_pt1 | contig 13277 bp, 14 predicted proteins | sample WorMettanBELIZE1_FD_58708 | JGI IMG/M metagenome (GOLD analysis project Ga0066190, IMG submission 58708) | Marine gutless worms symbiont microbial communities from Max Planck institute for Marine Microbiology, Germany - Olavius tantulus... | ecosystem: Host-associated > Annelida > Digestive... | reverse complement strand
GGTGCGCAATTTTTAGGAGTCAACCTTATCCCAAATTTCAGCAACTTTGGGGGTCTCGTGCAAAGGTCTCAGATAGAAATAATGCGGGGACACATCAGGATCCCGTTTGATCCAGGCCGGTGGGCGTGCCCGGCGGGTTGGGCACGGACCATTCATCGTGCGGTTCGCGCCACCCGACAATGCCATCCTGAAGGATCTCCCGCACTCACCGCATCCTACGCCCTTTGTCCGGTCAGCCCGACTCGCTTCCAGCTACCTCCAGCCCCTCAATCAGTGCTGAATCATTCAAACCAAAGCGCCGTCGCTGCACCGCGTGGGAGATACCACACCACCGATCCTTGAGGCAAATGCCGCGGGCCGATCAGCCGCGGCGCTTTGCCGGCGCACTCCAAATCGCGGCAAAATATTCACGGGCAACGGGTATATACTGGACTCCCTTGAGCAGACCCGCCATACCGCCCCCGCAATGGACGAGCAGAAACCCAGACCCGGTATCCGACGCGGCATCTATCTCCTGCCCAATCTGTTCACGACCGCGGCCCTGTTCTCCGGTTTTTATGCGGTGCTCGTGGCCATGCAGGGGCGTTTCGAGGCCGCCGCGCTGGCGATCTTTGCCGGCATGGTGCTAGACGGACTCGATGGGCGGGTCGCCCGCCTGACCAATACCCAAAGCGATTTTGGGGCAGAATACGACAGCCTTTCCGATATGGTGGCCTTCGGCGTCGCCCCGGCCCTGGTGGCCTACGAATGGGCTTTGAGCGGGCTCGGCAAGGTCGGTTGGCTGGCCGCTTTTGTCTATACTACCGCCGCTGCCCTGCGCCTTGCCCGCTACAATACCCAGATCGGCAGTGCGGACAGACGTTATTTTCAAGGATTACCGAGTCCCTCGGGGGCGGCGCTCATCGCCGCGGGGGTTTGGGTCGGAGCGGATCACGGCATCGATGGGTCGGAGGTAAGCTGGCTGGTCGCCCTCATCACCACCAGCGCCGGTCTGCTCATGGTGAGCAACTTCCGGTTTCACAGCTTCAAGGAGATCGATCTACGCGGACGGGTCCCCTTTATCTTCGCGGTCGTGGTAATGCTCGGCTACGCAGTGGTGTTGCTGCATCCGCCGGTGGTCCTGCTTGCCGGTTTTATGAGTTACGCGGTTTCTGGCCCGGTTATTACGCTGGTACGTCGGCGCCAGCGCAAGGTCAACCGCAGGCGGGAGCGGAGTGTTCAGCGGGCGCCGTCCCAGGACGAGGATGGTTCCTGAATGCGGATTGGCGGGTAGAAGAAGCGGGCATCCGCAGGAAGCGGGAGGAGATCATCTCGTCGATCTACAGTCTGGACTTCACCCTCTATCCCCCACTCATCGCAGGGAGTTGAGATATGCGGACCGACATTGGGAAGATAAATCTGAATCAATGATGTAGGTTGTAAACTTTGATATGGTTTTCCGACTAGTATCGGTTGCCGGCAACCAACGTTGGATGTTGAAAGATTCCAAGGATGGGGTTTTCTCAAGCGCCTGAACAGATCGCCTTAGATAAGGTTCAAGACGGTCTGGTGGTCGGTAACTATCGGGTTCCATTCTGGAGAATCGTCTCACCCACAGGCTGAAGCTACCGCCGAAATGAACATCGCAGCTACCGATCATCGAAAAAAGAGGCATCTGGTCGCATTCTGGTTATCCATGATGCTGGTCTGGGTGTTGCTCAATGCCTCCTTGTCGTGGCAGGCCGTGCTGACGGGGGCCATCGTTGCTACCCTGTTGGTGGTTATTTTTCCGACCCACGGTTTTCTGTTCGCCGGGACCAGGTTCAGCCCGGAGACGCCGCGGCTCGTGCTCGGGTATTTGTGGCTCTTCACCCGCGAGCTGGTCAAATCGAATCTGGATGTGGCCCGGCGGGTGGTTGCGCCGGAGGTACGGATCAATCCGGGGATCGTCGAGATAAAGACCCGACTGAAACACCCCACCTATCGGTTGATCCTAGCCAATTCGATTACCTTGACCCCCGGTACCCTCACGGTGGATATGATCGACGATTCCCTGTTCATTCACTGGATCGATGTCACGGGGAAGGACGTAGAGAGTGCAACGCGCGAGATCTCCGCGCGTTTCGAGCACTATCTCATGCAGCTGAGCCAAGGGTGAACTCACGATGGTCGATACCCTGATGACATTGGCGGTAATCCTCACCCTACTGGGGGGTCTCTTTAGCATTATCCGATTGGTGAGGGGACCTACCCCGATTGATCGCATCATCGCCATTGATGTGTTGACCATTACCGCCATCAGCATCATCGTGCTCTTGGCCCACTTCGGGGGGCGCTTCATCTATGTGGATGTGGCCATTGTCTATGGTCTGCTCAGTTTCCTGGGGGTATTAGCCGTGGCCCGTTACAGCGAAAAGGGGTTCTGATCCATGCAAGCCTATTTAGAAGTGCTCGGTGCCCTGATGGCCCTGGCCGGATCGGTATTCCTGCTGCTGGGTGGATTGGGCGTACTGCGCATGCCCGACAGCTACAATCGGTTACAGGCCGGCACCAAGGCCTCGACTTTGGGGACCACCTTGGCCCTGATCGGGATTGGGCTCGTCCATCCTGGCTGGCTGGGCAAGCTGTTGGTCCTCGCCTTCTTCGTCATGTTGACTTCCCCCATCTCTGCTCACGCCCTGGCCCGTGCAGCTCACGCCATCCGGGTTCCTTTGAGCGATCGCACCGTGGTCGACAAGCTGGGGGAACGGGAGACTTCATGATACTCTTCGTGATCGGCACGGCGCTCTGCGCCGGAATCATCGTCAGCGCCCTGCTGGCCGTCCACCTGGGGAACACCCTTAGCGCGGCCATCAGCGCTGGTATGGCCAGCCTGTTCGCCGCCATTACCTATGTTGCCCTGGCCGCGCCTGACGTGGCTATGACCGAGGCCGCCATCGGCAGTGGGCTCACGACCATCATCTTTCTCTACAGCATTCGCCGGACCACGGAGCCGCCGGAGAAATGATCAAGCGGGTCACCATACTGCTCTCTCTGTTGCTGCTGGGATTTGTTTTCTTCCAGATGGTGGCGGGCTATGCCCCCCGTACTGATTTGAATCCCATCTCCGAGCATTATGTGACCGTGGGTCCCGATGAGCTGGGGGCTGCCAATATTGTCACCGCGGTGTTGGTTACTTATCGGGGCCTCGATACCCTGGGTGAGGTGGCGGTGCTTTTTATCTCTGCGGCGGGGGTCGGGCTACTGCTACGCCGTAGGGTCGGTGAGACGGAGGAAGGTCCGAATCGACGGTCTTCCAGCGAGCTGGTACAGACCGCCGTTCAATTTCTCCTACCCCTGATCTTCGTGCTCGGTATCTATGTCTTTATCAATGGACACCTGACGCCGGGCGGCGGCTTCCAGGGCGGGGCGGTGCTGGCCTCCGGGATCATGCTTTTGCTGCTGGCCGATCCCGATACCCGATTGAATCACAGCATCGTGCGGCTGTTGGAGTCGTTCTCCGGTTTCGGCTATGTGGTGGTGGGGGTCTTGGGCCTGATACTCGCAGGTGGTTTTCTCGATAACCGGTTTCTCGCTCTCGGCACCTTCGGGGATCTGCTCAGCGCCGGCGCTATGCCGATCATCTATGTCCTCATCGGCTTGAAGGTCGGGACCGAGCTGAGCGCGGTGCTGGAACGGATGAAGGATTGATTCTGAGGATCTTCTTACGTTGCCTCGAAGTCGCTTCCAGGTCAGGTAATATCCGTAGATGGGGAAAAATATGGGGGTGTTCAGCGTACAAGTGAAACTGAAAAACTTGCAGAACCGATTTCTTGCGGATGATGAGAAGGGAGAGGATGTTATATGCAATGCATTGGTGGATTCCGGGGCAGCAGAGTTGGCCCTGCCGATAGAGATAATAAGCCGACTTAAGCTGGAAGAGTTGGATAAGGTACGGGTTTACACTGCTGATGGGGGGGAGCATGAATACCGAGTATTCGGAATTGTCGAAATCGAAGTTGAGGGCCGTATCTGCCATGTCCGTGTAATCGAGCTTCCTCATGGTGCCGAGCCATTGCTGGGCGCGGTTCCTCTTGAAGAGATGGATTGTCATGTATCCCAATTGCAGAAAAAATTACTTCCAAATCCACGTTCTCCCGAAAAACCGCTTTTGCCCTTATGTTGAGCGTGCCCTGAAAATTCCCTCTATGAAATTTTTGCTCGTTCCCATGCTCCGGAGACTGTGAAAGAATTCACCTTTACTTAGTGGCGGGAGGGGGGGGTCGCGTCGGATCCGATCCGGAGAGAGGTAGCTTATTCGTCCGGATAGCGTGCTGGACTGACGTAAGTATGGCATCGGAAAAACAGATGTCAGTCTGTTTCGTCTGTTAGGCGATTGAGGATAAACAAATGCGCAAACTAATACTGATAATGATGTTGGCTTTCATTTCTGCTGATGCGTCGGCGTGGTCGTGTGATAATAGGGTGTCCGCCTTCAGCGTTCAGTGGAAATATGAATGTATAATATGGAAGAACCTTAACTGTATTGGAGGAGTCTGTAATAAATCCAAAATGTGCTTTCTTGGGAGGTTCTGTTGTTCCCGCCTCGGTGGCAGGAAGTTGTGGTACATATAGACTAAATGTTTTCATTCCAACTCGGGTTACGTTCGGTAATCGGATAGTCGCAATTGAGCCGTCTTGTGATGCACATGATGCATATTATATATCACGCTGGTGTGGAGAACCAGTAACCAAAGAGAGCTGCGACACAGATTCAAGAGAAACTAGGAATGTGCAAGGAAACTATCCGATTGTCAACAGACAAAAGATATTTGCTATGGGCTGGAAGAGTTATACTATTCTGCTGTTGTGGCAGGTGGATTAATCTGCCTGGGATTCATAAAATGATTAATAACTACCGCCGGTAGCACCAATGCATCGAAGCGGCATAGGGGGTCACAATGTGGGGTTGTTGACGGCCGCTCAATTCTTCCCGCTGGCAGACCGAGGTTTGTGCCCTATACCATCAGGATATTTTGCCTGGGGCTCTGCAACGCATTATTCAAACGGAGATGGGACGTACTGCAGTTTCCCTACACAACTAAGGACATTGGGATCATAGCGCTCATCATCCTCACGAACGGGGCTTCGGCGAGTTGGAGTCTGATCCCCGTGTATTTATGACATTTGATGGTGCTTGCGGTAACTAAGTCAACGAACTTATGTTCGAGCTAATTCGCCTAATAAGTGCCTCCAGCCGACCACCCAAAGTGCTGCTCGCTTCGCTTGCAGACCTTTGAGCGGCGGCTGAGGCTAACGTTAGAGAAAAGAAAAAGTCAGGGAAAACAGAAACAGACAGAAAGCATATAAACCTGAACAATTCTTTGGTAAAAAAGAGTATGAAGCCAATATTTGGGGATGCAAAAAGTTTAATATGCTCGTCTAATAAATGGGGTGGCGGTTGACTTGATTATGGCGAGGTCAATAAGTCAGGAGTTTGGCGCTTCGACAAAGATAGAAGTAGTTATGAATTAGAACTCACGTTAAAAGAAAATGAATTATGCCCTGTTCTGAATAGAAAACGTGTTCTTGAAACACTTGAAAAACTGCCAAATAGAATTAACCCAAAAAGAGATAGCAGCTAGCAATATAGCCCGGTGGGTTGGGGTGAGGAACGAACCCCAACATCTTTTGCCTCGATACAACGATCTGTTGGGGTTCACAAGCTCACCCCAACCTACCGGGCTATCCTGGTGCTGGTTGGAAGAAAACCGACAAAAAGCCGAGGAATAAAGAGCAATGCAACCAATGCAAGAGTAAAGAGTCGGCGGGTGACGAGGCACCCAATTACAGTGGCCAACTCGGCCTCGAAGTGTGCCTCTCACCCGCCCTGGGCGGGCTATGAATAGCGAAAAAACCTATCTTATGGGTCGGTACAAGTTATCTAGATCCTAACAAATAGTGCTCAGATCTATCGATAATTATTTAATTCCTAATATTTTGAAGGGGAATGCTTTACATTTAGCATACGCGTCCTTTTACAAACTGGACTTCCTGCTGACATGGAATTGCAATCATCTGGCGAATGCGAATAAACGCAGACACATTTGGGTAATAAATACTCGGTTGAATTTGCCAACACCGGAAATAATTACACCGCTAGAACTGTTCTCGGAGACTATCGTGATTATCGATGAATTATTATTTGATAAATATCGAGTCCAAAAAAAACTGGACCAAGAAACCAATCACAGTATTTCTAAGTACGTTGAGGAAACACGTAAGAGAGTAGAAAAGCTCTCAGCGGATATAGGTTAAGTTTCCAGTATGGCGTGCCCGGGAGTCAAGGGAGTAAGGGATCACCTAAAAAGCCATAAACTCAGACGCTTAAAAGCATCTGGTTTCTGCACCCGTTTCTCACAAAGGGGCATTCGGGGGGGGGGTAATCCCCGAATCGGATTAAATGTAGGCTGGCATGCATGAATTCAATCTCATTGGTGAGATAGACGACGTCGAGTTGATCGACCGTGGCCCTGACATCCGCGACATGGCTCGACTCAATCGTCAGTATGGAAAAGGGAAATGGAGGAAGCTAAAGGGATACACCCTTATTCGCTTGGGAACTGGCCGAATTCGAAGGGCTGAGCTTCATTGGTACGAGGTTCACGGAGTTGGCAAACGAGAGATGAAGCGAAAGCGTTACCTAAATAACTATGAACGAGCATTTTGACAAACCAACCGGGTATGTTGTGTGCATTGACAACTCCGACTACCCCGCATCCCTAGAACGCCACAAGATATATAAAGTCGTTCCGGATGAAGATGCTGCGGCAGATGGAGACATTAGGGTTATTGATGAGGACGGTGAAGACTATCTCTATTCTTTAGAGCGGTTCGTTCCGATCCGTGTACCCCCTGCGGTAAAGAAATCGTTGGAGATGGCCGCGTAAGGGAATGCCGAATATGGCGCTCTAGCCGACTGCTCAACTGCTGCGCGGCTTCGCGTCAGCTGAGGATGGTCGTTATGTTTTAAAAAGACAATGTGGAAGAAAATCTCATTGAAATGGCACATAAAATCAGAGAATTAGATGTCGTCGCATTACTTCGAGACATACCCAAGGCAAAACTAGCCCAAGGACAAGTCGGTACTGTAGTGAACAAAGCTTGGAGAATCGGCTTACGAAATCGAGTTTTTCGGAGATGATGGTAGAGCCTACGCGATGTTCGGAATCAGAGAAGACGATTTGATGCCTCTCCATTATTCCCGAGTCGATACTAAAGTGGAGGATTTGGAAAAAAGCACAGAAATGGATATTTGAAGCACCCTATGATGCCAGGAGAATTTAGCAACTTAGAAAATGAAACAGCTTCAGGCAGCACTTGATTTCGCTTTAGGATTTGCTCGTTAAAGCCCGTATAGAACTCCAACAGGTGTCCTACAATAAACGATGACATGGAGAATGAGGGACAGACCATGTATAATTTTTTCGGTCCACTTCAACAGCCGCTTAAGCAATTAGCGTGATCCGTCCTCGATATTCTCAAGACCACATCTTTAATATCCGCAGATTTTTACAGATTATTTCGTTTTTCATCTGCGAGAATCTGCGTAATCTGCGGATTAAAAAAGTCTTTGCTGTGCGACTTCGGGGACCGTAAGCCCCAAGAGGTTGTCACCTATTATTGTGCGCCGCTTGCGGGAGTTGCTGGGTGCCGACGAGCGGGGGTTCCGCGACTACATGACCATGCTGGAGATCTTCTTCGGAGAACCGGGATCTGCAGGCACACGTTGAGGAGGCCGAACACATGTTGACCGAAATCAATGTCGAACGGTTGCCGTCTTTCGCCATCGGCTTCGAACGTGGGAAGGAAGAGGAGAGGGTGCAAGTTGTGCGTCGCCTGATGAGCCGGCTGGGGGTCGCGGAGGTTTCCGATTTGCTCGGCCTCTCATGGGCAGAGATGGAACACATCGCAGCGCAGGGAATCGACGACAATCCGGCGCGCGACCGGCATTGATGTGGCTCCGGGCAGGGTAGGGGGATAGGCTGTTGAGATCCGCTTCTCCCTGACCCGATTCCTACGGTTTTTAGCTATCGATAACGGCATGTCTTCAATGATCGACGGCGTATCCCTCCCCACCATCGTGTTGGCCTCCGGCTTCATGGTGGTGTTGATCGGCTTCTGGGGCATGATGACCCGGAAGAACATCATTCAGATCATCATCGGCTTTTCTCTCACCGATACAGGAGTCCATATGGTGATGGTCGCCATCGGTTATCTGAACGGCCGTACGGCACCTATTATCGACGCCGCCGTCGACCGTTCCCAAGCCGCCTCGACCCTGGTGGATCCGATCCCTTCCGCTCTGGTACTGACGGCAATTGTCATCGGACTGGGGATTACCGCGCTGATGCTCTCCTACGCCATCCAGATCTATAAGAAGAACCGCTCGCTGTCTATCGATGACTGCAGCGAGCTGAAGGGCTGAACCCCATGGTCGATCCCCTCTACATCTATATCCTCTCCTTGGGCAGCGCCTTTCTGCTTTCTCTTTTCCATCAGCTACACCGCGATCTGGGGGCCTTCGTCTTTCTGGCTACCCTGGCCGGTATCACGGTTATCTCCAGCTTGGGCTTCATCGCCCTGGCGGGTGGTGCACCTAGCGTCGAGATCCTAACCGCCGGACTTAAGCCACCGTTCTCCATCAATCTGCGGTTCGGCCTGCACGAGGCCTTTCTCTCCCTAGCGGTCAACCTGGTAGGCGTCCTCGGCGGTTGGTACCTGTTGCAGCGGCTCCGGGAGCACGTGCAGGCCCTGATCCTGTTCCTCATGATCGTCATGGGCATCAACGGTATGGTTATGACCCGGGACCTGTTCAATCTGTTCGTGTTCATCGAGATTACCGCCATCGCGACCTATGCTCTGATCGGGCTGGAACGAGATCGCAAGACCCTGACCGCCGGTTTCAAGTACGTCATGGCGGGGGGACTCGCGTCTTCCTTCTTTCTGATCGGGACCATCCTGGTCTATCACCTGGCCGGCACCCTGAATATCGACGACATGATCGCTGCCCGGTCGTTGCTGGATAATCCCTTGGGGACTTCGGCGCTGGTCTTTCTGATCGCGGCGGTCATCATCGAACTCAAGCCGTTCCCGGCCAACGGCTGGGGCCTGGATGTCTATCAGGCGGCGCCCGGTGGTATCAGTGCCATCCTCTCGGCGGGGGTCGCCACCGGCGCCCTGGCGGCTCTATACAAGCTGCTGCCCCTGTTACCGGTCGATCAGCCGTCCGTGATCGTCTCCATCGGACTGGTGACCTTTCTGTGCTCGAACCTGATCGGGCTCAAGCAAAGCAACGCGCAGCGCCTGCTGGGCTATTCCTCCATCGCTCAATTAGGCCTCTTGGTGGCCGCCATCGCTTATCTGTTCCAGAGCGATCGCGAAGAACTGGTGCCCCTGGTGGTCGGGGGCCTGTTCATCAATCATTTTTTGGCCAAGGCGGGGCTCTTCTGGCTGGCGGGAATCCTGGGTAAGGAGAAGTGGTGGGAATGGGCGGCATTGGCCGGGTGGCCTTGGCTGCTGTTCCTGTTCGGCACCCTGATCTTCGCCCTAGTAGGTCTGCCCCCCTTCCCGGGCTTTTGGGCCAAGTGGGAATTGGTCATGCAGCTCGCCGCCGACGGCATGTACGGCTGGCTGGCGGTCCTTCTGGTCGGCTCGCTGCTGGAGGCAGTCTATCTGCTGCGCTGGTTGGGCGCTGCCCTGGATGCCCGACAGCGCACGCAAGCCCGTTTTAGTTGGGCCGGTTTGACCCCCCCCGCCAGCTTCGCGCTCCTGTTGTACGGCAGCGGTTGGTATTGGACGGACTGGATAGAAGAACCGGTTTTGGACACCTTCCTACCGGTCGTCGCTGGCGGCGTGCTGTTTTTGCTCGATCGTCTGCCGAGTCGACTCGTAGGGTTGCTCGCCCTGGCGATCCTGGGCGCCTTCACCTTTTGGATATTACCCCAATTCTCCGGCCTCGCCTGGTTGTTCGGGCTGATCTTTTTGCTTGGCGGTCTGTTATTGCTCTTCGCCACCCTCTACCGCGGAGACGCACGGCCTGGCTTCTATCCCCTGATCACGGCTATGCTGATGGCGCTGGGGCTCTTGCTCCAAACCCGCACCAGCCTGGGATTCTTCTATGCCTGGGAGCTTATGACCCTGACTTCCTACCTGCTCATTACCCGAGGCAAGGAATCCGCCCGATCGGCCTTTAGCTACGTGCTCTTCTCCCTGGGCTCGGCCTATCTGATCCTGGCCGGCCTCGCCTTGAGCTACGGCGCCTCCGGCTCACCGCTGCTCGCGGGCCTGGAACAGTCTGGCGCGTTGGGACCTGCCATTTTCGCCCTGCTAGCCTTGGGCTTCGTCATCAAGACCGGCGGGCTCGGCTTCCACGTCTGGCTGCCCGGCGCCTATACAGAGGCGGAAGACGATTTCACGGCCATCATCTCCGCGGTGGTCAGTAAGGCAGGAATCTTCGGGTTCCTGGTAGCCGCGCTCCAGTTGGGCGATCAGGCGCTGAGCGGCTTGGATATCGCCTATCTGGTGTGCTGGCTGGGCCTGCTCACGGCGGCGTTCGGCGCCCTGATGGCCGTGCTCCAGGAGGACGTCAAGCGGTTGTTGGCCTATTCGAGCATGGGGCAGGTGGGCTATATCGTCGCCGGTATCGCCATGATGAGCCACTTGGGCTGGGTGACGGCCGTCTACTTGTCCGTCAATCATTTCCTGTTCAAGGGATTGTTGTTTCTGGCCGTAGCGGGCGTGATTTATCGCACCGGTACCCGCGCCATGTATCGCATGGGCGGCATGATCGGCCGCATGCCGATCACCTTTTTTTGCGCGCTGATCGCCATCATCACCATGTCTGGCGTACCCCCCTTGACCGGCTTCGGCGGTAAGTGGTTACTGTACAACGGGCTGATCGAAAAGCACTGGTATCTGCCGGCGGGCCTGGCCTTTTTCTCCAGCGCCCTGGCTTGCTTGTATATGTTCCGGCTGCTGCACTCGATCTTTCTCGGCCAGCCCAAGCTGAAGCACAAGGATGTTAAGGAGGCCCCCTGGTGGCTGCTGCTTCCGCAGCTGGTGTTGGCCGGAGCGATCCTGGTCTTCTCTCTATTTCCTCAATATCTGGTGCAACCTATTTCGAACGCGGTCGAGCCCTATTATGCGGCCACCCTGGAGTGGGCCGGCAATCAGGTCACCACCGCTACGGGTCACTGGAACGGCTTCCTGATCATGATGATCGTCGGGGCGGTGTTCCTGGTGCCCTTGATCTGGATGCTGCTCTCGCGGACCCAAATCCAGCGGGTGAAGCAATTCAATATCGTCTACGCGGCAGAACACCCTGATCGGCCGGAGACCACCCATTTCGCCTACAACTTCTATCCCTACATCGAAAAGAGCCTGGGCTGGCTGGTACGCCCACGGGCTACCCGCTTCTGGAATGCCCTATCCGAGTGGACCCATTCCCTTGCAGCCGCTCTGCGCAGTGTCTACACAGGCCAGGCTCAGACCTATGCTCAGTTCATCGTCCTCTATCTGGTCGCCCTGGCCTTTCTGATGGGAGGGGTCTAGTACGGCTGTGCGCGAATTCCGGAAACAAAAGACTACGAATCGCGCGAATCGACGCGAATGTTTTTACATCACACTAAGGCACAAAGGGAGACCAGGATGAAAGAGGAACAACAGAAAGCGTCACGTTCGGGCCTGAGATGGAAATCTTTCGGGTTATCAACGGCAACGGAGAAGCATTCTTCGTGTCTTTGCGGTTCAAGGAGTCGGTTGGAAACCAATGTCATTAAGTTAAGCCTCAACCCCTCTCCCGGCGGGAGAGGGGTTGAGGAGAGGGTGATCGCAAACGGCGCGGTTTTGCTTAACTTAATGGCATTGGGTTGAAAACTGGTAACAAGCAGAATTAAGTTGAAGTCAGGTACTAGGCCATGTCCGAATGGTTGGTCAAGGGCGGCTATGCCGTCGTCTCCGTTACCGTAGCCGCCGTCTACGGCATCCTCCTCAGCGGGATCATCGCCCGTACCCTGGCCCGGGTCCAGGGACGAATCGGTATTCCGGTCTGGCAAGGGTTTATCGATATCTTCAAACATGCGGCCAAGCGCACCGCTATCAGCCACGGCCTCATGTTCTACCTGGGGCCGGTATTTCGCATCGCCGGCGGTATCGGTACTTTGCTCTTCATCCCCATGCTGTACGGCAGCGAGGTCTTCGGCAACTTCCATTTTGCTGGCGATATCATCCTCGTCATCTACTTCATCCTGTTCGGCGCCCTGGGGATGGCACTGGGGGCGAGCGAAGGCGGACACCCCTACAGCGCCATCGGCATCGGTCGCGGACTGGCCCAATTCGCCGCCTTCGAGGTGCCCTTCGCCCTGGCGATCATCGCCCTGGCGATCCAATACGACACCCTCTCCGTCTATGACATGGTGGAGGCCCAGCAGGGTGATGTCGCCAACTGGACCCTGTTTACCAATCCACTGGCAGTCACTGCAGCCATGCTGTCGCTCCTCGGTTCCACCGGCTATTCGCCCTTCGATGTGGTCGGCTCGCCGCAAGAGATCCCCATCGGACCCAGAACCGAGTTCCAGAGCGACTTCATCAGCCTGATGCAGCTCAATCGGGCCATCTTCGCCGCAGCCAAGCTGGTCCTCTACATGGACCTCTTCTTCGGCGGCGCGACCAATCTCATCGAGCTCATGATCAAGACCTGGGCCATCTACATGGTGCCCATTTTCGTAGGGGCTGCGTTTCCGAGATACCGTATCGATCAATCGATCCGTTTCTTCCTGCGCTGGCCGACATTGATCGGGATTGCCGCGGTGGTTTTGGCGGATTATTGGTACGGTGCGTATTGATTTATGGTGTTAAGTTGGGGGAAAATTACAAACACTTGATAGTACTCAGTATGTAGTGATCGCGCAATTATCCTGGCAGGGAAGAAAGAGGATCGGCAGGAAATTTATCACTACAACCTCAACGGTCAATTACCTCGAGTTGGAGTTTGGACCTCACTCCAAATCTAGGGGTTAATTCTCCGGAAAAATATAAAACTTCAGAAGGAATTAATGGAATATGCAGGAGAAATTAGTTTTGTGTTTGCAGTTATAGTAACTGCGATATTTAGATTTCTTCTTATGCCACGGTTTGGCCTACTGCCAAACGATGAATCTGGCTTTATTGTTTCAATTCGTTAGTAAAAACTATGCACATTTAGTGCAAGACGTTTAGTCTACTCTCATTTATGAGAGTCTTACAGAAGCTCATCGCAT
>Ga0066190_10000100_pt1 | contig 13344 bp, 8 predicted proteins | sample WorMettanBELIZE1_FD_58708 | JGI IMG/M metagenome (GOLD analysis project Ga0066190, IMG submission 58708) | Marine gutless worms symbiont microbial communities from Max Planck institute for Marine Microbiology, Germany - Olavius tantulus... | ecosystem: Host-associated > Annelida > Digestive... | reverse complement strand
ATCCTGATTCGTAATTTCATCAACAATTGGTTAATCATAGGACGACTTACATCACTCAGCGCAGCTGATTTTCGAGGTCGGTAAATCGTGTGCGAAATAGCGTATAATCACGCTAAATTTAGCTTCGGAAAGGTGTGAACGCCGGAAATACCTATTTTTCCTTGCATAACATAACTTTAGCATACATCTGAGGATGCTAAAGTTATCTAGACCCCGCCTTTATTTCCCCCACCATTCGGTCGCCGGAAACGAATGATCTCGGCATCGCAGTCGTTGGCAACCCGGGCCGCGGTTCGGATCAACTCGGGGGTGAGCGCGATCTTTTCAAGCACGCCGGGAATTACGCGGCTTACTTCCTTGGGTTCGCCGTCGACCATGATCTTGGTCTTTTCGAACAGCTCTCTCAGATCCTGGTAGCAGGTCTTGCAGTTGGTGCACTTAAGCATGTCTGCTTCCGTGATCTGTACCAGCGGCGCGTCGCTGACTTCGTGACCGGTCTCGGGCACGACGCCGACGCTCGGCCCCATAGTGATGGCGTCCAGGGGGATCACCGACTGGTTGGCCGTGGTGGCCGGTACGTCCGAGCCGGCGGCGAGCTCGGCCATACCCCTGGCGATAGCATCGATAGTGTCCTCCCGCTGGGCGTCCGCCTGTTCGTATTTGCGTTGCCATTGCTCCAGCGCCTGGCGATGCTCTTCCCGCATACGATCCACATGCAGACCGCCCAGGTACTCCAGCATCCGCCAATTGCGGCGGCGTTCCTCGGTCAGCTCGACGATGGCCGGCGAGACGGCCAGCTTGATCAACCTACGGTCGTCGTCCGTCGACCAGATGAAGGGCGTCTTGCCGTGGCGCTCCGTTTGGTTCAAATTGATGTATTCCGGCACCGGAACTAGGTCGGTGTCCGCCGCGGCAGGCTGGAAATGCTTTTTGAAGCGACCCTCGTAGACCGCGAAATCTGCCGGCGTGAAGGGTAACTCCTTGAGCTGGGCCTGACCGTCGGCGTCTACATAGGCCAGGGTGGTGGTGGTCCAGTCCTTGCCAATATCGGGATTGCCGTCCAGGACGAAGCGCTCAGCCAAGGTGTCGCCCCGGCGCGGATCATGGACAAAGACCGGGCTCATCCGGCTCTGCACTGCCAATTCCGCGTGCCGGCTCCCGGCGTTGTCGGCGATCCCGTGCTCGGACATGCAGGCGGTATAGGTGTCGAACACCGCAGGCGATTCGTTGTAACTCAGAAACTCTATGACGTTTTTCATGAAGTGGCCCTGGAGGGCGTCGTTGGTCTGGATGACCAGGACCTTGGGATGGAAGGCCGCGATCAGTCCTAGCTCCTTGCGGTCTTCGTGCTTACCGATATGGGCGACACCGAAACGGGTCAGGTCCGAATCTTGGGCGGTGAAACTGGCGGTCGAGGCCTGGCCACCGGTGTTGGAATAGGCGCCGGTGTTGAGCACCATGACCTTGAGCGGGGTGTGGGTAACCAGCAGGCGCGACAGAGCGCCGAAGCCGATGTCGTAGACGGCCCCATCGCCGCCAATGCTGATGACAGCGGGCAACAGGTCGAGCTCTTCCGGGGAGAACTGCTCCCAGTTGAAGGTGCGGAAGAAGGCGTCATGGAATTCCGGATTGTAGTGGTCTTCCAGGTCGAGCTTGGCGGTGCGCAAGGTGCGGAAATCATCGACGGCACCGGCGCTTAGGCCCTCGAACAACCCTTTGGCTACCGGCACTGTATCCTGAAACAGGCTATTGACCCAGGGGTCCGAGTAGGGATTGTTGGGGAAGGTGGAGGCGTAGACGCTGCTGCAACCGGTGGCATTGGCGATCACCGCCCCGGTGGGACCATGACCACTGGGACCGCTCTCGAAGCGATACAGACGCGACTGGAGCCGCTCGATGGTCTGGCAGATCCGCTCCATGCGGTTCGGGTCATGGTCGTTGTAGGTCACGGCGTCCAGCTTGGCAGTCAGCCTTTCGATTAGACTTTCCAACTCCTTGACATGGTCCCGGCGCCGTTGCTCGTGGATCGCCCGGTTGGTCGCCATCAGCATGCGCAAGGCGGTCACCTCGCCGCAGCCGCGGCAGGCACCGTGTCCGCCGGACAGGGCGTAGTAGTTGTCGCGATTCAGGATTAGGCGCTTGGCGTCACCGCCGCGTTCCGTCGCCGTCTCCCAGAAGCGCATGGGCGTATTGTGGGTCCTACTCAGGAACTCGAATTCTTGTTTCAGGGACTCGAGTACCGCGGTATCCTGCCGCCGGGCGCTGAGGGCACCGGAGCCGCAGACATCGACGCACTCCAGGCAGCCGCTGCACTTCCAGGGATCGATGTTTACCGAGTAGAGCCCACCAGTACCAGGTACCGCCTGTTCCATGGCACCGAAGAAGGGCTTGGTCTTGGCTACCGGGAATATGGACAAGGCCTCGACCATGCCCGCGAAGCCGCGCTCTAGGGTGGCGTTCTCGAGCGCGAGGCCGGTCACTGCTGACTCCACGATCGCGTGGAAGGGCTTGGGGTCCTTGGCGGGTAGCTTGCGATAGGTGTCGCGGATGGTCTTGGAGAGGTCGAATACATAGCCCGCCATGGTGTCCTTTTGGTGATCGGTCAGTTTCAGGCCCCGAATCGTGGTCAACAGCAAGTCGTGGATGTCGTGCACACTGTTCGGGATGGCCGCATCCGGGCAGACAAAGGCGCAATCCATGCAGCCGGTGCAGAGATGGGCCGCATATTTGGGTACTTCGAGGCGGAACAGACCCTTGTCTTTCCAGGCTGCACTCACCACCGGCATGAACAACCCGCTGCCGGGGATGACCGGCGCATCGCCGATGGTCCCGTCCCGGAAGTGGTCGGCCATGACCTCCCGATAGAAAGCCACGTCGAAGCACGCGGAGGTAGCCGACCCACCGCTGGCCTTGACCATGGAAGCAGATACGGCGATGTCGGGCCCGTTGGGCACGGCGACCAGTTGTTCGGTCGCTTTGAAAGCGGCCGCTTCGTAGTCCACCTTGCGCGTCGATTCCAGCCCTTCGCGGATCACCGCCATGTTGCTCTCGATGACCGCCTCTCCCTTGGCCCCGAATTTCTTGGTCACCTGCTGGCGGATCTTGGTGAGGACAGTCTCCTCCGAGGCATCGGCGACCACCTGACGCACGTGCCCGCACACGGCGCCGATAAAGGCGACGCCCATCATCCGGATCTCCAGATCGGGGGCCGGGGCATGTTTTTTAGCAACCCCAAAGGCATCGACCAGATACAAGTGAATCTTGCGCTCGCGGATGATTCTGCAGGCATAAGCGGGGAGCTGCTTCCAGACCTCCAACGGTGTCTCGTGCGACTGGAGGATAAAAGTGCCGTCGGGAGCCAGCCCGCGTAACGGATCGGTATGGCTAAAAACCTTGTGGTCGGGAGAGACGACGATTTCGACGTCTTCCAGCTCCGCGTTCGTGATCTTGATGGGCTCCGGGCTCAGGGAGATATAGAAATTGGTGGGGGCACCACTCTTCTCGGAGCCGTACTTGGGCGCGGATTTGGAGTGGAGGCCCAAAACACCCGCCAGGATATCGGTCAACAGCTTGCCGGTGGCGATGGTCCCGTAGCCGCCGATCGAGTGGAAACGGATTCGGAAGGCCTCTGGCGGCAGCAAGCACGGATTGTCCTTGGTCGGCAGGGCCATGAACTCGGTTTCCGGGTAGGCGGCCCGCAACCTGGCCTGGAGCTCGGCGACGCCCGGCGACGGAGCGTCCGCAAAGAACCGGGAGCCGAGGTAGAAGAAGGGGACGTTGAGCGCGTTCTCCATATTCTTGAAGGCGGCGATCAGGTCACGGGGTTGCAGATCATGGCCCCCCAGTCCGAAGATGCCGGTACTTACCTTCGGTAGGCCGGTGATCGCCGGAATGCCCTGGTGCCGGATCAAGGCGCCGTTCTCGCGGGCCTTGAACAGGGCCTTCATCACCAGATCCGTCAGTGTCGTCTGGTCGGAGCGCTCGAGCACGGTCACCGCCTTTTTGCCGGCGAGCAGCTCGATCAGCTTCCCCTCCGGGAACGGCTGCAGCAGCTTGATCGAGATTACCCCCACTTGCTTCCCTTTGGCGCGCAGATAGGCGGCTACGGCCTCCGCATCGTCGGTCACGGAGCCGAGACCGACGATCACATGCTCGGCATCCTCGACCCAATACCCCATGACGGGCCTGTAACGGCGTCCGGTCAAGGCCCCGTACTCGGCCATTGCCTGGGTGACAAAGCCTGGCACCTCGCGCACGAAATGGGTGTGGTGATCCACCGACCCGGCCTGGAAATCCGGCTGATTCTGGACGCCCCCGGTCAACCCCGGGTCCAGAACATCCACCAACGCCGGCACCCGCTGGCGGGTCCCCTGCTCGAAGGCATTGAGCCACTGGCGCCGCCATTGCGCATGCAGCTCCTCCGGGACCCAGGGCAGGGTCTCCTCGATCAAGGCACCGGTGTTGTCCTTTTCCACATCCGCGCTATGCGCTTCCAAAAAGGCGCGGAGCTCGGCGAGCTCCTTCTGCATGATGCCCCCGGCGTGACGCTTTAGGTACTGGCCGAGCTGAAAGACGCGCCCCTTGGCCCCGAACAGGATCTCCTGAGCTACCGTCGGCGCCTTGATCCGGCCCGCCGGATCGCCTAGGAATTCCTCGAGCAGCGCCGGCTCCGGCATGCGGGCCTCGCTCTGCATGTGGCTGGTGGCAAAGCCGTCCATGGCGTTGGCGACCGGGATCAGGGAGAGGGCGCTCACCTTGTAGGCTATGGCGGCCAGGTCGGCCACTTCCTGGGGGTTGCTCCCGAACAACACCGTGTACCCGGACGGCAGCAAGGCATAGATATCGTCGTGCCCGGCCATCACATTCAAGGAGTGCCGAGATACCGAACGCGCGGCGATTTGCAGCACGAAGCCGCCGACCTTCTTGCCTACGGTCACATAGTGGGACTCCAGCCCGTACAGAATGCCCTGGCTGGAAGAGGCATTCGAGATGTAACGGCCACCGGTCAGGGCCGCACCCATGGCACCGCTCTGGGCCGAATGCTCGCCCTCCGGCTCGAAGAAGAAGGGGTGTTTACCCCAGACATTGCAGCCGCCTTTGGCGCGATAGGCTTCGAACAGCTCGGAGATCTCCGTGGATGGCGTGATGGGATAGCCGATCACACCGCCGCAGACCTGCCCCATGACATGGGCAATCGCTCCGTTGCCGTGGATAACGGTTGCGATGCCTGGGAATTTGGGGGTCTCCTGCCCTTCCCGCACGCCGTCAATGTCCACTTCGGTGCCGATCCCGACTGTCGAGATCTCCTGTCTCTGCGGCAAGACCTTGGCCTCGGCCTGATACATGCTATACTCCTCTGCCGCCGTCGGACGGCTGATTATGTCTCGCTAGGGGATTTAAATGCTGTCTAAAAACTAACATATTTACTGCGCGATCCGGTTGAGATTCAGCAAGATTTGCGCCAACAATTGCCAATTGTGGCTCACTATGTATCACCGAATTATTTTTATTTAAGACAATATTATAATCGGATTTGATGGATACGATTCGCGTTGTGCATCCAACTAAAGAGCCATGCTTAGAAAAACCCAGCGGAATGACCAAAACCTTACGAACGGCTCGATGGACGCTTGCTTTGCCTATCCTAATGGGCTTTTCTATTTTTTACACCAAGCCACGAAGACTTTTCCTCGATTTCTGTCGTTCTTCTCTCAATCCTTATATCCCTTTGTGGCTTGGTGTCTTTGTGTGATGCAGGGGTTAGGGGATCGAAGGCTAGGATGGCACAAGCTTATCCGCCCGCCGTCGCCTCAGAGCACCGCCAAGACTCCATTACTCGGCTCACCTTTTCCCGCCTTGTTGATGGCCACGACCCGGAAGACGAATTGCTTGCCCCTGGGTTGATCGGAGTTGGCTCTCGGCTTCGGCCTTGAGAAAGGTTGTCATGGTCGTTATTCTTCCACACGTTCCGTTCTCGGGCATCCATGCGGATACGGAGAACGCGAAAAATAAACAGTCTCTATCCGAATATATGAAAGCCTGTATCGATGCTCTACATCATGAGTCGACAGTTGATGAGCATGTCCGTATAGCAGTAGTGCAGGGCGATGTTTTTGGCGGCGGGGGGGGGTTGAGGCGGCCCTGTATTGCGAATGGTCATTGTTGAGGGAAATGCCAGGTTCGCGTTCCCGGATAGCACATTTAACCTCATCCTCGGCATGGGTGCGTTTAGTTATCTGGCTAGAAGAACAAATGTGTCAGTTACCAAACGCATTATTACCAGTAGACATGTCTATAGTGCGCAAGAGAGGTTTGCTTTAGGTATTATCGATCAAGTGGTGGATCCGGATGCAGGGATGCAGCGACACTATTATACCTATAATACCATACAGTACGTTGCCAACAGTGAAAATCCGGTCACTTCAGTGATGAACTTGGTAGGATTGGCAGTATCTGGGTAGACCGTGCTTTAAAGCTTACTGATCGGGATCTCCGAATTATGGACAAAATATCCAGCCGGCAAGCTAGATATATCTCGAGAAAATGACTATTTAATAGGTGTTTCCACCAATCAAACGACTCTAACCCATTGATTATTTAGATATACCTTTGACGAAAACCATATTTTTCAGGGTGTCCTGACAATGAGCAGGAGGAGGGCTATCTATGCTTCTTTCTCGTCTCCACTATCTCGCTTTATATCTATGCACTCACAGTACATCCTCAAGTTACCTTTGAGGTAAGGGCCAAAGAGACGGTAAGGAACGCTTTTTGTCTGTTACTTAGTCACGAATTGCGCACGCCCTTGCAGAATATTATTGCATTATCCGAGTTGTTCCTGGAAGCTGCTCATCGCGATAATGTACCTGACTATATGCGCCAGGTTAATATGGTGCGGCACGGCACCTACTTTCATTGATCAACGATGTTCTGGATTTTTCAAAAGCTGAAAATACCAAGCTTAAACTCGGTGAGCTGCCGTTTAATGTCCGTAAGCTAGTGGCTGTAGTGAAGTCCCTGATACTGCCTCAGGCTAAAAGCAAACACTTGGTGTTCAAGGTCGATATTGCAAGTGATGTACCAGATGAAGTAATTGGTGATGAACTTAGAATCAGGCAGATTCTAATTAATCTAAGCTCGAATGCAGTCAAGTATACGGAGTCGGGTGAAATTATACTTGCTGTTCAAGTTCTGGAGCTTGATGACAAATCTGTCTGATTACAGTTCTCTGTCGAGGATACTGGTATTGGTATTAAGGTGGATGATATCGGGAAGGTTTTTCAATCATTTGTTCAAGTCCACAACAATAACGAACTGGGTGTCGGCAGTGGCTAGGTCTTGCGTTTTCCAAGCGATTGGTGGAATTGATGGGCGGTAAGATTACTGTTGCCAGCCTGTTGCCAGCGAGTACGGTAAAGGTCGCCGGTTCACCTTCGATGTCAAACTACCCGTGGGTAACATTTCAAAGTATTGATATTCCAACCTAGGATAATGGTAGAATGCCTGACGACGACTTATGCGGATTGCGTATACTGGTTGCCGAGGATGAAAAGCTGCTTCAGTCTAATTATAGACAGATCTTTAAGACCACTCACTATCAGTTGACTGTAGTCGATAATGGTGAAGCTGCCTTACAGGCAGCTGCGTACTCAACACTATGATCTTGCAATACTAGATTATCAGGTGCCTTTACTCAATAGTACTGAAAGTAGCGGCGGCATGGCGGCGTGAGGAGCAAAGATCAAGAATACCAATTATTTTGCTTACCGCTAATATTGAGGTTGGCAGTCAGGAGGAAAGTTCGGGTAATGTTGACTTGATCAAGACTAAGTCGATTATCCCATCTGACCTTATTAGGGATGTAAAGCTAAAGATCCCGATATGAGTTTCGACACCAAGAATGAACTTGATCTCTGCAATCTTTCTTTGCACATATTTCCTCCCGACCAAGAGTATATCGGCAATCTGCTTTGTAGAAAATCCCTCCAATAATAGTCTCAACACGTCTCCTCTACGCCCTGTTAACAGCTGAGTACGGATGGACTTGCTTGAATCGATGTCCAATAGATCGATGGCTGTTTGAAGACGGGGTTCGACATACTTGTTACCCTCTCTGATATGCCTGATAGCATGGTAGATCTGTCTTGCAGACACACCCTTACTGATAAATCCATTGGCTCCTGAATCGAGAAGATTCTTCACTAGCACTGCATCCGCGTTTCCACTCAACAGTAGGATGGCAGTGTTCGGGCTTTGCCGCTTGAGCGCCTTCAATGAGGGTGCATTATACGGCGTGGGTAGATTCTCACGGTTTTTAGGCATCCAAATGTCGCATAGCAGGACATGTGGTTTTTCTTTCATCAGTGTCCTAGACAGTTGATATTGACTGAAGCAAGTCTCGATAACCTCGATCCTACCCTGTGAAATCGTCTGTAGGATGTTGGGAAGTACCCCGGCAAGCAATGTTTCTCCTTCAGCAATGACAACGCTAGCACCTCTGGTGCGCCTATATAGTATTTCTGTGTGTACTCATTATAAACGGGCTCCATGTTCCTACCGACTCCTAACTATAAAGGTTCCGTGCAGAAAACTGCAACGGTGTCCGGATCCCCTTCATAGGTATGCCAATAATAATGGCCGTAGGTGGCGATCATAGAGCGTCTTGGAGGCTGGTTTATGGAAGCGGTGCTTGAAGAGGCGGAGCACTTGACGGCTGACCTTGGACGTATAGCAGAAGAGGGGGTACTTCAATCGGGACGGTCGGTTCCGTCGGTGTCGGCGGTTTGCCGCGGGTGCTGTTTTCGCAACGCCTTCTCATCGGCAACGCCGTGTGCCCCCATCTTGCGGTGCACAAACAGCGCCACCAGGATACTGGTGACAATGGCGAGGCGGGCCTGATTGGCGATGGCCTGCGGGCTGGCGCCCCAGGCTTTGGCTTGGCTGAAGTCATTCTTCTAGGTGTCGAAACATTTCTCTTCCTCCCAGCGGCTGGAATAGCGGAAGGCGATGAGTCCAGCCAGGTGGAACGCGCCAGCGGCGGTTGCAATGCGTCTCCCTGCTTTTGATGCAGCAGGGATTGTGCCTGCTCACGCAACGTAGACATCCCTTGCAGCTGGCGCAGTACTCCCAACGTCATGAAATCGGCCATGCTCAACACGCGCGTGAACGCTTGCGAACCGTGCATCCGCGCCAAGGCATTCGTCACGGGTGCCAGCAATTCACCCAAGACAGTTTGATTAATGAGGTTGTTCATCAATCACGCAGAATTCACCAGCCGAGAGAGCCATTCTATTGGTTTAATGGCATTTTTCATGGTATGAGTACGGGAGTCGCCTACGGGATGAGCTAGCCCGCTCTCATCGCCTAAAAAATCATGCCTGTCGAAAATTAACCCGGATACCATTGGAGAACCGTTAGGTACCTTTGGAACCTGCTGTTGGGCTTTTTTTCACTGAAACCCGTTTCAGCCCGCGTAGGTTGGGGTTCGTAAGCTCACCCCAACCTACGGGCTGGGAGCGACCGGTTGGATGGGTAGTATACCGATCTTCCGATTGGCTCAGATGCTCCGGTGTCGAGCTGTACCCCTAGTACGCTGTTTCACAGAAATTTTCTGGTAAAATTAACTGCTATCCGCAGATTTTCACAGATTATTGCGTTTTTCATCTGCGGAAATCTGCGTAATCTGTGGATAAAAAGCGGTGGAGCGCCGGATCTTATGCAGTTCGGTTACTAACCCGGTTCGTAGCGGGTGGGATCAAGGCAAAAGCGCGGTGGTGGAAGGATCCACCGCCAGGGCGATCCCGTGCACCCAGGCGAGCAGGGATTGGCCAATGATACCGCCCCAGGCGGTGAGCAGCTCATACAGCCTCCACAGCAGCAGAGCAGGCCCGGCGAGAGCCAATATCGGGGCGAGGGAGATCCATTAGGAAGGCCACCATGCGGGCGTCTTCGTGCTCTTCCCAGTCACGTAGAATCCAGTCGCGCCAGGTCTCGGGCAAGAGCAACACCGCCGCGAATCCCGCTACCAGGGAATGGATCAGGGTGGAGAGCATCATAAAGTGGATCCAAGCGAACTCCAACGCATCCGGCTCCTGTGCCAAGCCATTGAACAGCGATTGCAAATCCAGCAACGGCGAACCGCCCCAGGCAACCGGTGGCAAGGTTGAGCAGGGACAGGAGGAGGGTGGTTAGACTGGCGATGAGGAAGAGAAACAGCAGCGCCGGCAGGATATCGAAGTCGGCAAAACCCAGAGCCACCAAACCCGTATGATGACCATGGCCGATGGCATGGAGCAATCCGCGGGTGAAGCTTAGGGAAAGCCAGTCGAAAACGGCGTTGGCCAGTGGCAGCAAGACCAAGAAGACCGGGATCAGCAGCCACTCAGGGTTATCCGCTCGCGGCAAGGCCAAGGCGAGCACCAGCAACACTGCGATGATATAAAAGAGATTGAACCCGAACCAGCAAAGAACGATCCAGCGTTTGGAGTGCAGCTGGTTGCGAATAAACTCGACAGCGACAACGAGCGCGCAAGCACCAGTGATAGCGAGGGTGCCAGTGAAAGAAAAAAAGACCTAACCCGCCCAGCAAAATTGCCGCCAGTCTTCGCCACCCCCCGGATTCCACGGCTAGGAGCAGGGTTATACCGGCCAAGATGCCTTCTCCGCCCAATAGCCAGACGACCAACAGGCTCAAAATTAGATAGAGCAGGGCCAGTCGCAGGTAGAGCAGATAGCTGCCCTCGGTGAAAGGATTCACGCCGAACCAGCGCACTGGCTAGATAGCAGTATTGTGGGAATCCTCGAAGCTATCGGCGTCGTGGGTCAGATGCCGGGTGATGCCGCCAAGCAGCCCCTTGAGCAATCGGAGGTAACGTTGCTCGGAGTGGCGGGTTGCGATCCAGCGGCGGCGGCATTTCAGATCATTGGTTATACGCGCCTTGCGCTCGTTCGAGATGTCGGCTTTGGGAAAGAAGGGCTGCCAGTTGCTCCTGATCCTAGCTCAGGACAGGAGGGGCGGCCACTGTGCTGACAATGCCGAAGGTCTCGATAAAATCCGAGACGAGCTTTACCAGATCTACGGGGGATTCCATAGCGAAGTATTTTGGTCTAAATTGCCGCGCGAAGCCACAAAACATTACCGCTACGTGCCCGCAGCAGTTTTGGAGTGTTTTCTCGTTCCCACGCGCTGCGTGGGAACGCGGAAGCTCCACGCCGCGGAATGTTGCGGAGATGCTATGAGTCGTAGCTGCTACCGTAATTGTCGAACCGCAAGCACCGCATTGCATGACATTCACCGTGCTGGAATGGCTACCGGTGTTCACGCGCCCCGATACGGTGCGAATCCTGCCGGAAGCTTTCGCCTACCGCCAGCAAAATCAGGGGGTTCGCTTGTACGGGTATGTGATTCCGGAAAACCATCCGCACTGTATATTCTTCAGTCGCCGGATACGAAATAGTGGACACATGCCTGATGCTCTCTGCAGCACGGAACCTCCACGTTCCCACGCAGCGCGTGGGAACAAGCTAATGAAGATAGCCGGTGACTGGTAGCCGTTATCATCCCTGAACCTTCAGGCCGCCGAATTCGGAGCATTTTTCATGTATATCGGTGACTATCTGAGCCGGCGCGCGCTTTATTCTCCCGATCGGACCGCGATCATCGACGCCGGTAAAGAGCCTGTCCGGCGGCTCAGCTATCGGGCGCTCGATGAGCGGGCCAACCGGCTCGCCGGCTGGTTGCGGGAGGTGGCCGGCGTCGGCAAAGGGGATCGTGTCGCGATCCTGGCCCGGGACGGCGTGGATCACCTGGATGCCTTTTTCGCCTGTGGCAAGCTGGGGGCCATCCACACTGCCCTCAATTGGCGTCTGCACGTCCGCGAGCTGGCAGCCCTGGTCGAGAAGACGGGGCCCAAGGTCCTGCTTTACTCCGACGACTTCCGAGATGCCGCGCAGTTCCTGCGTCAGGACACCACCGACCGGTCCCATACCATCGGCCATTATGTGCACTGCGAGGGGAGCGGTATCCCCGGCAGTCATCCGCTCCAAGAGGTGCTGGAACGGGCAGCGCCGGCGGCGATCACTTGCGACTCCTTGGATATGGAGGATACCGCCTGTCTGCTGTTCACTGGGGGCACTACTGGACTCCCGAAAGGGGCCATGATCAGCCATCGGATGATCGCGTGGAATGTGCTTAATACGGTGATCCACGATCTGCGTCATGACGATATCTATCTGTGTGTGTTCCCCTTGTTCCATGCTGGGGGCCTGTTCGCCTATCTCTCTTCTCAGATCATCTTCGGCAACACCAGTGTGCTCACGCGCCAATTCGATCCGGTCCAGGTGCTCGACCTCATCCAACGGGAGCGGATTACGGTCTTCGCAGGGGTGCCCACCATGTATCAGGCGCTGACCCAGGCCCCGAACTGGTCGGCGGCCGATCTCGGTAGTCTGCGGTTCTGCACCAGCGGGGGAGCCCCGCTGCCTGTGCCCCTGATCGAGCAGTACGGTGAGCAGAAAGGGGTCCGGTTCAAGCAGGGCTTCGGCATGACCGAATTCGGCCCTGGCTTGTTCGCTTTGCCTGCAGAGGATGCACGGCGCAAGGCGGGCAGTATCGGGCGCCCCAACTATTTCATCGATGCCCAGGTGATGGACGATGCCAACCGCCTGCTGGGGCCCGGCGCCGTCGGTGAGCTGGTATTAAAGGGCCCCAGTCGCTTCTCCGGTTATTTCGCCGATCCCGAAGAAAGCGCCCGGGTACTGGACGCGGACGGCTGGTTCCACACCGGAGATCTGGTCTACCAGGACGAGGAGGGGTATTTCTTCGTCACCGATCGCAAGAAGGATATGTACATCTCGGGGGGCGAAAATGTGTATCCCACCGAGATCGAGGGCGTGCTCTACCGACATCCGGCTGTGTTTCAGTGTGCCGTTATCGGGGTACCGGACCCGCGTTGGGGTGAGGTGGGGATGGCCTGCATGACCCTGAAACCGGGGGCGACGGTGACCGAGGATGAACTCATCGCCTTCCTGCGCGAAAACCTGGCCGCTTACAAGGTGCCGAAGCAGACCCGGATCCTGGAGGTGCTGCCCTTGTCCGGTATGGGCAAGATCCTCAAGCGGGACCTCAAGGAGCAGATCCTCGCCGAGATGCAGCCTGATCCGTGAGCCGGGGCTTGTCGGCTTGCTCGTGCATGGTTTCATCTTACTTTTATGCTTTGTGGCCCATAGGGTGGGCTGTGCCCACCAGGTAGGCGCGGAATTTAGGCTCGGTCCTTTTTCCTTCTGCATCACACAAAGACACCAAGCCACAAAGGGGTATAAGGATTGAGAGAAGAACGACAGAAA
>Ga0066190_10000092_pt1 | contig 13656 bp, 6 predicted proteins | sample WorMettanBELIZE1_FD_58708 | JGI IMG/M metagenome (GOLD analysis project Ga0066190, IMG submission 58708) | Marine gutless worms symbiont microbial communities from Max Planck institute for Marine Microbiology, Germany - Olavius tantulus... | ecosystem: Host-associated > Annelida > Digestive... | reverse complement strand
AAAACACCGCCGGAAGTCTTTAAGGCCGAGTGTTGCACTTAAACATTGAATGCAGGATTGGAAAATCGTGTTCCCGGCCAAGAATTACATTGCTTGTATCCACCCATTTCAGGCATTCAGAGACGATGCCAACCCAAAAGCCGATCGGCCCTTGGGGACCGACCGGCTTCTAGATAGGTGAAATTCCCCTGGGGCGTTATCCCCTCAGGGAAAACTTCGGTTGAATCATGTTATCGTATGCTTGCTCGGACACCGAATGACATCTGGGAGGCCCCATAAGCTCACAGGGTCATGGATATTCCGGCAGTTAGCGGGCAAAAACTAAAACTGCAACGAATAATCGCGATGCACCGACCGGCAACTGGCAACCTCCTTGATCTGGTCCGATGTCATCCGCCGTTGCAACCGTAGACCGATGGTATCCTTGATGGCATCGTCATAGGAGGCCAGCGCAGGGGCAATGGCGACGGCTGCGCGGCGACGCCAATCGACTTCGGCGGTATATAGGGCCAAGCCTTCACTTAGCGACCGAATCGCTTTTTCCGGCTTTGGTGATTTTCCTTTGAGCGCCCGACGCGCCTTGGAAAGTTTGGTCTTGATGGAACTCGTGCCGGCCACCCTGCCAAGATCCTTTTCCAATTGTTTGATCCGTTCCATGGCAACTTTCGGCGATTCATTGATAATCGATGCTTCGAGAGCCCTCAGTTGGGGTTCAAGACCGGCCAATTCTTCGGCCCCATCAATGACCTGTCGCAATTCCGCCACCGTTTCGTAGGCCTGGTCGACGTTGTTGCGGTACATGCGGCGCGCTTTATCTTCGGCCTTTTCCAGCTCCGCATATTGTTTGCTGGCGGCATCCCAGGTCCCGGGAATCTGGCTTTGAAGGTCTGCTATCGTAGCCTCGGCTTTCTTGATTTCCGCTTCGATGCGCATCAAGGTCTCCCTGTCCGGGGTGTCGCTCCGTGAACCTCGCGTAAAATCCTGTTCCAATTTTTCAATTCTCTTTCTGAAACTGCGCATTTCGGCCTGCAAGGCACGAACATGCTTATGCTGCGGACGGAATTCCGGTGCATAGCGGATCCGATTTGCCTCGGTTTCGCGAACCGTGGCGACCAAAACGAACGTATTTAAGGCTTGATCCAGGCTTTCGTTCAACGCTTTTTGTCGTTTCTCCGGTAGAGCGCTGAGATCCACGGCACGCAACGCGCTGACATAGCCGCGCAACTGCTCTTTGTGAGTATCGTAATAATCAAAGAGATATTCTTCTATGCAGTACTGCAATCGCGGATTTATTGGTGGTGGTGCGGTATCGGCAGAAAGAGAAATGCGCGTTGGCAGGTAGTTCACCATAGCTGGAGTCAATGCAACGATCACCAATGCAACCAGCTGCAAGACGATAAATGGAGCCGCGCCACGATAAATTTGTAGCGTCTGGACGATCGGGGGGGCGACCCCACGAAGGTAGAACAGGGAAAAACCAAAGGGCGGTGTAAGAAATGACGTCTGAAGGTTGAGACCCACCATCACCCCAAACCACACGGCAGTTACATTGGCACCGGGGTCGGACAGCAGAATGGGCGCCACAATGGGAACCACGACGACAGCGATTTCAAGAAAATCCAGGAAAAAACCGAGAACGAACATCACGGCCATGACGACGATAAATTGAACCCAAAATCCGCCTTGCAGGTTGGTCAAAAAATGCCTGACCAGCTCTTCCCCTCCAAAACCGCGAAAGGCGGAGGTCAGCATGGCAGCACCGAGAAGAATAATGAATACCATGGAAGTGGTTTTGGCCGTTTCAACCATGACCCAGTTGAGGGTCTCTTCGGTTTTGTAAACTCGCCAGGTACTCCAGGCGATGGCGACCAGCAGCCCGGCAACGGCAACTGCAGCCAGGAAGATACCGATGGCATCCCCCTCCTTGATGCTTTTGACGTTCAGGTCATAGAAAGAGAGGATAATCGCAATGACAACCGTTGAGACGACTGCCAGAATGGCCGGTATATAAGCGTTGCGTTTACCTTCGGCAAGGCGATACCCGCCCATAATCATGGCGCCGATGGCCCCCACCGCACCTGCCTGGTTGACCGTGGCCACACCGAGTATGATGGAGCCGAGCACCAAAAGTATGAGAGTCAACGGCGGTACTAATGCCAGTGCAACGCGCTTGGCGAATATCAAATCGAACTTGCCTTCATAGGGCACAGGTGGCGCGGACCCTTTCCGGAACAGGGCAACGGTCAGAATATAAATGATATATAACCCGACAAGTACCAATCCTGGGACCAGGGCCCCCATGAACATTTCACCCGCACTGGTGGAGGTCACATCCAGTATTGAAGGTATGCTGAATTCACCGGTTGCGGCCTTATACGCAGATTTGCGGAGCGTACTGGCTTGATCGGAAGCACCGGTTAGCTGGTCCGCCAGGATAATCAGGACAATAGAGGGGGGAATGATCTGTCCCAGCGTGCCCGAGGCGCAAATCGTGCCCGTTGCCAGAGGCTTGGAATAATTGTTTCGCAACATCGCCGGAAGTGAAATCAAGCCCATGGCAATGACTGTTGCCCCAACAATTCCGGTTGTCGCAGCAAGCAGCGCACCGACCAGGACAACGGAGATTCCCAATCCTCCGGGAACCGGCCCGAACAGTTGGGCCATCGTCACCAGAAGATCTTCTGCGATCTTGGAACGCTGGAGCATGATGCCCATGAAAATAAACAATGGCACCGCGATCAGGGTATCCCGTTCGACATCCCAATAGAGACTACGAAAATTGGTTACGCCGGCACTAAGCCACTGGAAGGGGCCCCCTTCAACGAAGTAGGCGCTGGAATCCCCTGCAAACAGATAACCAAATAGCGCTGCCAATCCGATGGACAAAATGGCCGCCCCCGGCAGTGAAAACGCCACCGGGTAGCCGGACGAAAGCGCGACAATCATCATCAACAGGAGAATAGCGAGAAAAAGGAGCTCCATGCAGGGATCCTCGATATTTTTGTGATCTCTTTATAACTTGCCGGCTAACGGATCACCACTCGGTTCTTCACGAAGGTCAGCGACACTGTCGAGCAGGTAACTGAAAAATTGTATAATCATGGAAACCGCGTAGACGGCTAAAAAGCCGACCATCAGGTACTTCACATACAATCCATACCCGGATTGCGACACTTCGAAACTGAATAACGGACTGTTGATACTGCTTGTTTTATCCCACATACCGGTCATGAGAATAATACACCCCAACGGCAAGCCCAACAGCAATGTCCCCACGGCATTGGTCCATGCCTTGTTTCGTTTCGTAAAACGCGAATACAGCACATCGACACGCACATGGCCTTCATGAACCAGCGTGTAGGCGCTGGCAAACAGAAATAATGCCGCATACCAGAAACGGACGAGATCCCCCATGAACGGCTGTTCATAGGAAAATACAAATCGGGAAATCACAATCTGGAACTCTGCCAATACGACCAGAAAGGCCAACCAGGTGAATCCCAGAGATCTATTGATCAGAGCGATGACCAGCGACAACAGGATCAATGGGAAGTGCACATACACGCCGCGGTATCGGGGACGTCCGAGGGCTTGGGTCAGCTCGTCACCAACCAGTGGTGCCAGGAGGTTCTCCACCCTGAGAAAAGAGATAATGATATCGACAAGGCCGATAATCAGTACGATCCAGAAGGCCGCCCGAATGATATAGGCGGCAAAACCAGTGAGTAAATCAGCATCCGAACGCAACGGCCGTTTGCGCGTGTATCCCACATAAAGTCCCGCAAGGGCAACCGCGCCGAAGTAACTCAGAAGCTGAAGCCAGCCCTTTGTCACCTGGCCATCCTCGAGAGGGGACCGCAAGGCTTCCAGGCCAAACCAGCCATAATGCGCAAACAAAGTCGGCAATCCAGGCCACTGCTGTCCGAAGTTCAGGTAGTTGTTGATCAGAAACAATAGCATGACCGTGACGATCGATACGGCGAATATCCGTATCAGCAAAACGATGCCGCTGCGGTCTGAAGCATCGTTCTCCATCACGGTGTCCGACAAATTATTCTTTTCGATGGTGTCTGACGTGCTCATAGAATGCGGGTTTTTGATCCATGGCGTCGTTGATGGTTCGTCCTTGTTCAATCAAACGCAGTCGAACAGTTGCATCGGGTCTCGGAAGGTCTCATCAACAAAAGAAATATGGTACCCCGAAGGGTACCATATTCCAACGGGAGTCGGTTCGGTGTCGATCAGAGACCCAGTACATTGTTACGCTTGTTCAGGTAGGCCTGATCGGAAATCTTCATCCAGCCACCAACTTCTTCGCGCGCTTTAGCAAAACTGTCGTGGATTCTTGCTGCCAATTTACTATGCTTTCTTGTCTCTTCAAATACTTCCGCGGCCGCTTCACCAAATGCCTCGTAAATATCATCGTTGAATTCTCGCAGTTTTACGCCTTGCTCTTTGACCAGTTTGGCGAGGGAAGCTCCATTTCTGGCATTGAATTCAGCCATCATGACATCATTTTCCATGGATGCGGCCGCATTAATGGTCAATTGGTCGGACTTGGAAAGGCCGTCCCACCATTTTTTATTCATGCCGATAGACAACATCGAGCCCGGCTCGTGCATGCCCGGGTAGTAATAGTACTTAGCGGCTTCATAGAACTTCATGAACCCATCATTCCAAGGGCCGACCCACTCGGTTGCATCGATGGATCCGGCAATCAGGTTTTCATAAATCTGGCCGCCGGGAAGGGAAACGGGGGAAGCACCAAGTTTGGCCATGACATCGCCACCGAGGCCGGGGATACGCATTTTGAGACCTTTCAGGTCATCGACCGAGTTGATTTCCTTGCGAAACCAACCGCCCATTTGAGATCCGGTATTGCCGCACATCAGGCCTTTGATCCCGTAATTCGCAGCCAGCTCATCCCATAATTCCTGCCCGCCGCCGAAGCGAATCCATGAGTTGAATTCGTTGTAGGTCAAACCAAAAGGAACTGAACAGAAATACGCAAACCCCGGGTGCTTGCCTTTCCAGTAGTATTCGGCGGCATGATATATCTGGGCATTGCCTGAGGCAACCTCATCGAAGGAATCAAACGCCTTTACCCGCTCGCCCGCGGCAAAGTAGTTCACTTTCATCCGAGCGTTGGTCATGTCAGACAATCGCTGTGCAAAACGTTGCGCTCCGGTACCCAGGCCGGGAAAATCACGAGGCCATGTGGAAACCATGGTAATCTTTATCGTCTTTTGTGCATGTACCGCGGGAGCCCCTGCAATCACGGCTCCGGCAGCGACAGCACCAGCACCAGCTTTCTTAATAAATTCCCGTCGTTTCATCGTATCCCTCCTTAATAGTTGGTTGATAAATCAATCGACGTCCTGCACCCCTTCAATTTACCAAGGGAACTTTTGAATGGATCCATGTGGACACATGCCATACGGACCTGAAGCAGACTGCCCATGCCGATCTACTCATTCACCCCGTCGATCTGTCCGGCCGGTATCCCGCACACCTGCGCGTAAATCCTTCCATAGAAGATATCCCGAAAGGTCGGGACATCGAATGATTTTGGATTCGATTTCAAGAATCGGGGTCCCGGTTCGCTCATCGCCGGCAGAAAGTCGAGATTATTACCACCACGCCGGTAGGTGTATATTCGATACGTTTTAAAAGACACGTTATCAAATTAAAACATTCTTATACGCTCGGTGCGGCGTGGCTGTCAACAACAGAATCGAAATTATCGATAATTATCAAACTGATCCGTGCCTATGGAATGATCCCGGAAAGAGCCTTGGCCGGCGCCTCCGGCCAAACCGGTGTCTGGGATTCAAGCAGGGCGTTGTCATCCCGAAACGAAGAAAACGGCCCCGGCATGATGACAGGAATGACTTGCCCCCATCCTGGGTGATAGGATAGAAAATGGTTTCTGCGGGCAGTGCTTCGGGGTATGTGCACTGTCCGGGCTGAACCACACCCGGCAACCAGACAGGGAAAAGATGGCAAAATTCACGTACTGGGCAGACAGTTATCTCGAAAAAAGACGATCCGCACGTGAGGCAATGAACCTAATACAACCGGGTCAACGCGTCTTCATTGGCTCTTCCTGCGGGGAACCCCAGTCTCTGGTGCGTGAGCTGGCGAACGCCTCGGAGCGATTAGCCGGTCTGGAAGTCGCCCGGCTGATGGCGCTGGAAAGCACGCCGTTGACCCTCATCGCAAACAAGACCAAAGGGCAGAACCTGAGTATCCGGACGTTTTACGCCGGATCCGGAAAACCCAAAGCCATTGCCCGAAACAAACGGTTCATCACACCCCTTAATCTTTCGGCGGTTCCCCGTCTTTTCCGAAGCCGCCTGCTTCATCTGCATGTAGCCCTGATTCAGGTATCCCCCCCGGACGATTTCGGGTGGATGAGCCTCGGGGTGTCGGTGGACATCACCCTGGCGGCCGCCCAATCCGCCGACCTGGTTATTGCCCAGGTCAACCCGAAAATGCCCCGGGTCCTGGGCCGCAGTGTCATCCATGTCAACGAAGTGGATATTCTCGTCGAAAGGGAAGAACCCCTGATCACCGCCCGGGCAACACCCGAGTCCGAATCGGCCAACAAAATCGCCGGGCACATCCAGAGGTTTATCGAAGACGGTTCGACCCTGCAGATCAGTCTGGGCACAAGCCCCCAGGCGGTGCTTCTGGCCCTGTCGGAGGCGAATGACCTGGGCATCCACACCCAGTATATTACCGACGACATCATGCACCTGGTCTCTCGAGGTGTCATTACCAATCGGGAAAAAGGTCTCAACCCGGGAAAATTGATCGCCAGCAGCGCCATCGGGTCGGAAGAGCTTTATGAATTTTTAAACGACAATCCCGGCATCGAATTCCACCCGTCCGACTATATCAACAATCCTAGCATCATATCCCGCCACAACAAGATGGTCTCCATTAATGTGGCCATGGAGGTGGATCTCACCGGCCAGGCCGCGGCCGATGCGCTCCCCATCAATCTGTACACCGGCGTTTCCGGTATGCTCGATTTCATCCGGGGGGCCTCCCAGGCCGAAGGGGGAAAGGCTATTCTTCTGCTGACGGCCACTTCCAGAGACGGGAAGCGCAGCCATGTGGTGCCCTCCCTGGGCGATACGGCCGTGGTGATTCCGCGAAGTGATGTCCAATACGTGGTCACCGAATTCGGTGCGGTGAATCTGTTCGGAAAAAGCCTCCAGGAACGGGCCCTTGCCATGATCAGCATTGCGCATCCCGACTTCCGTGAACAGCTTTTCAAGGAAGCTCAGAGCATGGGATTGCTGGGAACCGAGCGCCGGCTCAGGGAGGCCATCCTGGGAATATACCCGGCCAGCCTGGAAGAAACCGCGGTCATCGAGGGGGACGATATCACGATCCGGGCGGCCAAGCCGGTAGACGAGCGCCGCATCCAGGAGCATTTCTACACCCTGGGAAAGAATGATGTGATCGCCCGATTCTTCCATGAAAAAACCCGCTTTGTTCGGGATGAGGCGGAAGGGTTATCCCAAATCGATTATCAAAAAAATCTGACGCTGGTCGCCCTGGTCGGAGAGTTCGGTTTCGGCCGTGTGATCGGCGTGGGGGAATACATGCTGGACGAGTCCACCAATATGGCCGAGGTGGCATTTTCCGTCAGCTCGGATTATCAGGGGAAAGGTCTCGGCACACGCCTTATGGACAAGTTGTCCGGAGCGGCCCGGGAAAACGGCATTGCCGGGCTGGTGGCCTACACTGCGGAAACCAATGAAGGTATGATCCGTCTATTTCATGCACTGCCTTATGTCGTCAGGACCTCCGTGAAAGATGATATTCTTGAATTGACCTGCCGATTCGACGAGATCGATGACCGAAAGGAACTACCCAATGGCCAGACATAACGTGACCTTTCTGCCCCACGAGACCTCCATCGCTGTAGAAGACGGCGAAAACCTGATCCGGGCCGCCATGGAAGCCGGTGTCCATATCAACGCGTCCTGCGGTGGGGAAGGGGTGTGCGGGAAGTGCCGCGTGCTCATCGAGGAAGGAGACGTCGAGGGCGGCATCACCGAAAAACTGGATAATTCGGATGTCGCGAAGGGGTTTCGCCTGGCATGCCAGAGCCATATCCGCAGTGACGTCTTGGCCAGGATACCGGTCGAGTCGGCCATCGATACGAGCGCCCTGAAGGTGCGCTCGGGCCCGCGGCGGACCGCCCGAATTCTCCAGGTCGATTTTGATGCCCTCAAGGAGCAGGGTCTGTTTCTGCCTCCGGTGGAAAAACGATATCTGGAGCTACCCGAACCCAATGCCCAGGATCGCCTCCCGGATGTGACCCGGCTGGTCAGTTTCCTAAAGGTGCATCACGATGAGCATCGACTTGTCGTACAGCTTCCGGTCATGCGCAAGCTTCCGGAAACATTGCGAAGTAGCGACTTCAAGGTGACGGCCACCCTGGCCCGTCCGGTTCAGCCGGGACGGAAAAGTCACATTATTAACATCGAGTCCGGCGACACCACGGACCGGAATTTTGCCGTGGCCATGGATATCGGCACAACCACGGTTTACGGTCAGCTCATCAATCTGAATTCCGGCGACATCCTGGCTGAACATACCGAATTCAATGGTCAGATCAGTTATGGCGAGGATGTCATCAGCCGGATCGTCTTTGCTGAAAAACCCGGCGGACTGGAGCGGCTTCAGGACGTGGTCATCGGTACCATCAACAAGATCATCCGACGGCTGGTAAAGCGGTCCGGCGTCGATACGGATGAGATTTCATCCATCACCCTCGCCGGAAACACCACCATGACCCAGTTGATGCTCAAGATCGATCCCAGGTACATCCGCCGGTCTCCCTATGTCCCGGCATCTACCCTGTTTGCCCCCATACAGGCCGTGAGTCTGGGAATCGATCTCGCGGATCATGTCACCGCCCTGGTGTACCCGGCGGTGTCCAGTTATGTGGGTGGCGACATCGTTGCCGGTATTATGGGGGCCGGTATCTACCGGACGGATAAGATCACCCTGTATATGGATATCGGCACCAATGCCGAGGTCGTGATCGGCAACAAGGACTGGCTCGCATGCGCCGCCTGCTCTGCAGGACCGGCTTTCGAGGGTGGCGGCATCAAATTCGGCATGCGTGCCGCAAAGGGGGCCATAGAGGATTTTTCCCTGGATCCGGTCACCTTCGAACCCATGAACCTGACCATCGGCAATGTCCGTCCCAAAGGTATCTGCGGCTCCGGGCTCATCACCATGGTCGCCAGCATGTTTGAATCGGGTTTGCTCGACAGCCAGGGCAAGTTCCGCCAGGATCTGGCCACGGACCGCCTCCGGAAAACGGACGGCGTCACCGAATACGTGCTGGTCTGGGCGGCCGACACACAGATCGACCGGGACATCACCTTATCGGAAATCGATATTGACAACCTGATCCGGGCCAAGGGGGCGATTTACAGCGGGTGCCAAACGCTGCTGGAGGAGGTCGGCCTCAGTTTCGAGGACGTCGACCAGTTGATTCTCGCCGGCGGATTCGGCAGCTACGTGGACCTGGAAAACGCCATGACCATCGGTCTGCTCCCGGAAATCGATCCGGATCGTATCACGTACATCGGAAACGGATCCCTGATGGGTGCACGGATGAGTTCGCTGACCAACCGGATCCGGCGCGATGTGGTGGATGTCACCAAAAAAATGACCAATTTCGAGCTTTCGGAAACCCCTTCCTATATGGATCATTATGTGGCGGCGCTGTTTCTGCCCCACACCGACATCGACCGGTTTCCGCAGTTGAAAGCCCGCCTGGCGGACCGCAGCAAACCCGCCTCCTGAACGGCAGACAACACCGGCCTTTTGGAAACAGATCCCGAATTTTCTCGGGATGAATCCCCCCACATTCGGAATGTCCCCTGTCATACCACCACTATATATTGCGGGTGGGCGCAAAGATGAAACTTTTTTGAGATTATGCTCAAAATAATCGTTGACAATCTATTGACAAAATTCGAGGTTCCATATAGGAAACCCATTTTGGCAAGCGATACAGTTGCTTGAGCATATCTTGCAGGGTGTCGCCGACCCGAAATCCCGACCTTCTTAAAAATGACGATGATAATCATTCCTATTGCCCAGCATCTACACATGACACCTGTCGGTGTCGATGAATTCATATATAGAAATCTACACAGAAAGGGGGGCTGCTGATTGATCTGGCGGCACTGAGGCCGCCGTGCGTGTGGTTACATTTCATCACATCTCACCTCAATTGCTAACCGGTATTTGAGAAGGAGGGAAAATTGGGCTTTGAATTTTACAAGGAATCTTATACCGGCGGTATCAAGGAAATCGTCATAGGCAGTGGCGACAAGGCCGTGACCGTCGGCGGGGAGACCGGTTATCCGTTCTACCTGTTTGAAGGCGACATGCCCCACAAACCGAAAGTGGCCATGGAAGTATGGGACATGGAACCCGAGGACTGGCCGGAAGCCGCCATCGAACCATTCAAGGACGTCCTGTCCGACCCAGCTGCATGGGCTAAGAAATGCGTTGATGACTACGGCGCGGAAATGATCGTGCTGCAACTCAAGAGCATCGATCCAAATGGCGCCAATGCCAGCGCCGATGACGCGGCCGCCGTCGTCAAAAAGGTCGCCGATGCCGTTGACGTGCCCTTGATCGTCTGGGGCTGCGCCAACATTGAAAAGGACGAAGAGGTCCTGAAAAAGGTGGCTGAAGAGTGCCAAGGGCAAAATTTGACGCTCGGGCCAGTGGAAGACAAAAACCACAAGGGTATCGCCGCCAGCGCCATGGGCTTCGGCCATGCCATCATTTCTTCCTCACCCATCGACGTCAACCTGGCCAAGCAGGTCAACATTCTCCTGGAAAACCTGGGTATGCCGATGGATCGGGTGATCATCGATCCCACCACCGGCGGACTGGGGTATGGCCTGGAATATTCCTACTCGGTCATGGAACGGCTCCGCATGGCGGGCCTGACCCAGGGGGACGATAAACTCCAGTTTCCGATCATCAACAATCTGGCGAACGAGGTCTGGAAGTCCAAAGAGGCCAAGCAGCCGGTGGACGAAGCGCCGACCCTCGGCGATCCGGAGCGCCGCGGCATCATGATGGAAGCCATCGGAGCGGTGAGTTACCTCATGGCCGGCGGCAACATTCTGGTGATGCGCCACCCGGAAGCCATCCGAATGGTCAAATCGTTCATCGATCTGGCAGCCGACGGCGGGTCTGCCCAGGATGTGCCGTCCGTACAGAAAGCCCTGGCAGAAGCCGATGTGGATCTGGCGGCCATTGCGCCGGAGCCGGATTTGAGCCTGGAGGAGGCCAAAGCGGCACCTGCCAAGCCGGCGGAAAAGAAGGAAGCGCCTGCCAAACCGGCCGCCGAAGTCAAACCGGCCGCGGCACCGGCACCGGAAAAGAAAGCCGAGCCGAAACCCGCAGAAGCCGCCGCTCCGGCAGCACCGGCCGAACCGGTTGTGGACGAAAAAGCCGAAGCCGACGCCAAAGCCAAGGCCGAAGCCGACGCCAAAGCCAAGGCTGAAGCGGATGCCAAGGCCAAGGCCGAAGCCGACGACAAAGCCAAAGAAGAAGCCGAAGCCAAGGCCAAAGCCGAGGCCGAAGCCAAAGCCAAAGCAGAGGCTGAAGCCGCCAAAAAAGCGGAAGCCGATGCCGCTGCCAAGCGCGAGGCCGATGAAGACGCCATCCGCCAGAAGCGGGCGGCCGAACGGGAAAAGCGCGCTGCAAAGGCCAAACCCAAGGCCAAAAAAGAGGCGGTCCCCATGACACCGGTGGAGGAGCCGGCAACGGATCTGGAAAAGATGCTCGACCGTCTCGACCGTATCCACAAACGGAAATAATCGGTAAATGGGCTTCGATACAACAATCACATGAGGAGGAGGAACCTCTAATGCCAGACGAGAAAAAAGTAAAAGTTGCTAAAAAGGCCCCGAAAGTGGCCGATCCAATTGCCGCATCCATCGATCCGGCAACCCAAGAAATGCTCAAACGCGCCCAGGAACTCGGCATCGACACCGTGTTCGACCGGGCCGTGACCATGAAACCCTGCAACATCGGTCTGCAGGGTACGTGTTGTAAAAACTGCGCCATGGGCCCCTGCCGCCTGCCCCTGCCCAAAGCCGGCATCGAAGGCGAAGACACCCGAAAAGGCCTCTGTGGCGCCACCGCCAACACCATCGCCGCGCGGAATTTCGCCCGGATGGTGGCCGCCGGGACATCGGCCCATTCCGACCATGGTCGGGCCGTGGTCGAGGTCTTTCTTTCGGTAGCCCGGAAAGAAACCGAGGACTACAAGATCAAGGATCCGGTCAAACTGGCATCTATTGCCCCCCACTTCGGTGTGGCCACCAAGGTGGAAGTCGATGGCGAGGAGGTAGACCGGAATCTGGACGAGATCGCCCTCGAGGTGGCTGAAATCGCCCTGGACGAATGGGGCAAGGCCGAAGGGAATCTGCACTACCTGAAACGGGCACCGGAGCCGCTCCAGGAAAAATGGAAGAAGGCCGGCGTCATGCCCCGGAGCATCGACCGGGAAGTGGTTGAAATCATGCACCGGACCCACATGGGTGTGGACCAGGACTACAAAAACATCACCAAGCAATGCACCCGGTGCTCTCTGGCCGACGGCTGGGGCGGCAGCATGATGGCCACCGATCTTCAGGACGTGCTCTTCGGCACACCGTCGCCGCTGCAGTCTGAAGCCAACATGGGCATCATGAAGGAAGACCACGTCAACATCATCATCCACGGCCATGAGCCGGTCCTTTCGGAAATGATCGTGCCCGCGGCCCAGTCCCAGGAGATGCTCGACTACGCCAAGGAAAAGGGCGCCAAGGGGATCCAGCTCGGCGGTATCTGCTGCACCGGTAACGAGATCCTCGAACGCCACGGCGTGCCCCCGGCAGGCACCTATCTCCAGCAGGAACTGGCGATTATTACCGGCGCCTGCGATGCCATGGTGGTCGATGTCCAATGTGTGTTCCAGAACCTGGCCAACGTGGCCAAGTGCTTTCACACCAAGCTGATTACCACCCATCCCATTGCCCGGATGGAGCAGAACAACGTGTTGCACATCGAGTTTGACGAACACCACGCCATGGATGATGCCAAGCGGATCGTTAAAATGGCGGTGGACAACTTTGAGAACCGGGGCAGCGAAGTGATGATCCCGTCCCACAAAAATACCCAGATCGCGGGTTTCAGCGTGGAATCCATCGAGTATCATCTGGGCGGCACCTTCCGTGGGACCTACTACACCCTGAACGACAACATCATCAACGGCCGAATCCGCGGTGTGGCCGGAGTGGTGGGCTGCAACAATGCCCGGACCCGGCACAACGAGGCCCACATCACCATCGTCAAGGAATTGATCAAAAATGACGTGCTGGTGCTGACCACCGGCTGCAACGGCATCGCCTGTGGTATGGAAGGTCTGCTCACTCCGGAAACCGCCGGAGTCTTCTGCGGTCCCGGACTTAAAGAGGTCTGTGAAACCGTCGGTATTCCGCCGGTGCTCCACCTCGGATCTTGCGTGGACAACAGCCGAATCCTGCTGGCCGCCACGGAAGTGGTCAAAGCCGGCGGCCTCGGCAAAGATCTCTGCGATCTCCCGGC